>JACCDR011928102.1_pt1 | contig 34464 bp, 39 predicted proteins | sample 7446431 | NCBI WGS metagenome assembly JACCDR01 (sample SAMN15323443, study PRJNA562643) | freshwater metagenome | isolation source: river surface water | place: USA:Blue River Watershed | collected 2017-08-17 | reverse complement strand
GAGCGTGGAGGAGTTGGTCGGTCGTGAAGTAATGGCACTAGTCGGCGACGGTAATGGCTTCCGCATTTTGGAATCCTCTGAAACAAAGGCTTTTGGCAGCGGCATTGAGGGCTTGACCATTCAGATGTACAGGCCGGAATGGCAGTTCGGCATTATGAGCGCGCTGGTTCAGGCGGTCCGTGCAGCCCTCACCCATCAGGGCGGGAAGGGGGTGGGGGATGAGTGAGCTTTTGCCCTGCCCGTTTTGTGGTTGTCTTGCTTCTGTGCAGCACCACGGCGGAGTGTTTCCGCACGGACTATCTGGCTACCGGATAGAATGTGAGGGCATATGCCATGCAATGACGTGCTATTGGCATAGCAAGAATGAGGCTATTACTCACTGGAACACCCGCGCCGAATCCGCCCGCCAGCAGCCGCAGGTGAGCGTGGAGCTACCCGCCATAACCAAGAAATTCCGAATTACTGCGTTGGGCGAGGTAGCTAACCACGAGGGCAATGAGTGGTTTTGCCACGCACATGAAGTCAAAGCTTATATGCGAGCGGTACAAGCAGCCCTCACCCATCAGGGCGTGAAGATTAATTATGGAGTGCCTGTTGTTAACGGGCGAAGCGAAAAGGGTGATGATGCATCAGTAGCCCAAAGTAGTGAGGGGAAGGCTAGCAAACTTTCCCGCTCCACCACCCATCAGGGCGGGAAGATGGAGAAGGGGGAATGACGATACGCAAGCATAGCCCGTTGCATGATAAGTGGCACAAGCGCGTGGAGGGTCAGATACGCGATGCCATGACCTCGCATCCTGAGTGGTTCAACATACGAGATTCGCAGCACAAGGCGTTTATTATCAATAGCCTTGCAAAGCGAATTGTCGGAGAGATTGTGGCTGATTTTCCCTTGGCCACAAAGCCCGCTGGAGTGGGTGGAAATTGCTCCAGCGGTGACGGTGTTGATGGTGACGGCCTATTGCCATCAACGGTTCGGGGGGTGGCTGAGAACTGCCCCCTGAATACCGCCGAGCAGCTTAGGGAGGTGCGGGGCGATGTGCTTGAGATACGAAATACCACGCCTATCGTGATGCAACGCAAGCGGCTGGATTCAGCCCTTGCCACCCTAGACGCAATCATTAAGCAGATGGAGAAATGAGATGGAGAGAGTATGACTGACCCTATTATTGGAATTTATGGACAAACAGCACGGCTTGAGCGTGAAAACAAAGTCTTAGCTGATGAATATACGCTTATGGTTAAGCGTTGGTGGATAATGTCCGGTTTCAACGTCCTGCAATTTTCCCTTTGGATTATCTGGACGGCATAGGAGATTTATGACCCCCACCAGTATCGATAAAATTATTAATGAAATGGAGAAGGTATGACCGACAAAAAACAAGAACACACTTCACTGTTGGATAAGTTTCATCAACAGCGCGTTACAATCGCGCATGAAAATTTTTTGACCGAAGAAGCCTTCCAACTTAAATTACACCGCGAGGCCGAGCGGGATATGTGGCGCGAACATTATCTCAGGACTTATCGAACCGATTTCATATCACGCATTTGCGTCATGGTTGGCATTTTAGGAAACAGCGCAATGCTTGTATTGATGCTAAAGCTTATGGGGCGCTTATGACCCCCACCATTATCGAGCAGGTGAAAGAGGCGTTGGAATGCGCAGCAGATGCGCTTTACGGTAGTTACCATGACGGTGAGCGCCAAGACTGCGATGCGTGCGAGGCTGTTAGAAAAGCCCGTGAAGCCCTCGCCCTCCTAGACCAGCTACCCCCACCCATGACGGAAGCGGAGAAGGTATGAACTGCAAATGGAAACTTAGCTTTTGCGGCCATTGTTTGCGCTGGTGGGTTCGCAAACAGAAATATGCCCGTTGCTGCACCAAGCGGAGGCACACGACATGACCCCCACCATTATCGAGCAGGTGAGAGAGGCAAAGCGCCACATAGGAAGGTTTTCCAATTTGCACCCAGAAGAACACACAGCAATGACATTTAGCGGTTTGCTTAAATGCCTGTGGAGGCTCAACGGTGCTAGGGAAGTCTTAGGCTATAAGTGCGCGGAGATATTAGCCGCTACACTTGACGAAGCCCTCTCCCTCCTAGACCAGCTACCCCCACCCATGACGGAAGCGGAGAGGGAGAAGTTGGTGGAGGAGATGGAAACAGAATACCAGCGCGTGCTTGGTGAGAAGTTTGGCTATACACCGAAGCGTTCAGGCTCATGGTTCCGGGAAGCCATGTCTGCCTCCCTCGCCGTCATAGAGCGCAACCCAACCATAAACATCAGGAGAATTCCATGAAAGTAAAAACCCTTCTCGAACACCTCCAAAATATGCTCACGCAGGGGCATGGTGAGGTGGATGTCGTCCTGCAATCTGATAACTCCCTGTCAGGGGTGCGCCCGCTGTCAAAGGGCGACCTTGTTCTTTTGAGCAATGGGACTCGCGCCCTTGTGCTGGTTGGGAGGAAGTCATGACCGTCATTCTCCGCGTCCAAATGCAGGGCTTTATCCAGCATCCCAACGACCCCGATAAATGCGACATGGCGCAGGCGGATAAGGTCTTTGAGCTGAATGACAAGGCCACCAACACGCAAATCATCAAGGAGCTGAAAGCCATGCTCCTCGACATGCGCGATGTCATCAAAAACCACAAGCCCTCGGCAATCATCATGCCCACCAATATCATCACGGAGAAAAGCAATGGAGCTTGAAAACAGCCACAACTACATCAAGGCGCTCATCAAGCAGCTTGATTCTACGAACTCGCCCACGGTAAACCTCCCCCGTCAGGCGGTGAAGTCTGCCATGCAGGATTTGCTTTTGCTGATTCAGGCGCACTCGGCGCAAGACCACAAAAAGATTCGGGTAGTGCGTGGGCTGGCTGTGCAATTCGCTTGTATGAGCATCAACAGCCTGCTCATGGACATGATGCGCCATGACCTGTCCGATATGACAGCAGAGGAGGGCATGATGATGGCAATCAAAGCCGTGAGCGAGGTCTATAAAACCGCCGAGGCGCACACCATCACGGAGGGCTTGGCATGACCGGATTGCTTGATGATGAAGGCTCACGCTTCAAAGAGGAGCGCATCAAGCGCGGGTTCCTGACGCGCCCAGAGCTTGCCAAGGTGATTGGCTGGAGTGATGAAACCATCAAAAAATGGGAGCGCAACGAGAGGCAAATTCCAGAGAGGGCATGGATTATGCTGCGCTCTCGCCGGAAAAAGCTCACCAAGGCAGACAGTCCCGCGCCTTCTGCATAAGCTCCTTCTCCGTGCCATACTTCGCCTGCCACTTTTTGCGCCCAATGGTGTGGATGCCTTCCGTGCCGCGATGGTGGTGGTAGCAAAGCGGGATAACCTTGTCGTGGTCTTTGCGCCCACCAGCCCCTGTTTCACAGTGATGAATCTCCGGCGGCGCTCCGCAGGCGTGGACGATACAGCCAAGCTCACGCAGCGCATCCCATAATTTACGCTGTGCCTTTGTCGGGGTCTTAGACATCAATCTTCACCTCAAAGCCCCACTCTTTAAGCCCAGCCGCAATCTTAAAAATACCCTCCGGGCTTACGGGTTTGTTGTCACGATAGCGCCCGATGGTCATGCGCGTAAGACCGGAGGCGCGGCAGAAATCTTCCCTCGTGACTTTTTGATTGGAGCCATTGGCAAGCGCGGCCTGACGTTTCTTGATGGCGCTCATGATAATCTTGTGGGCTTCTTTTCCCGTAGTTTTGCTGGCAGATAAAATAATCATTTTTTTGTTCCTTTTGGTGTTGACGCGGGCGTGTATAATCGCTATACACTTGTATCACCATATCGCATTTTGTTTTTTATCGCAACGAGGTTTTATGATTCAGCCCACCGACCACAAGCAGATGTTCTTCAAGCCGGGAATTTCCCCATTCTCCATCAACGAATTCATGAAGTCGCCGGGGCAGTTCTGGATGACTTCCAGCTACAACCCGAACAAGAAAAAAATGGAGCCGAGCAGCGCCATGATTTTCGGGCGGCTGGTTCATGCGCTTCTGCTCACCCCGGATATGGTGGCGAATGACTTTGCGGTAGCGCCCAGCAAGGACGATTACAAGCAGGTGGTTGTTGATACCGTGGACGATATGAAAAAGCTCCTCGATTCCGACACGGAGCTGAAATACAAGAAAAGCTCCACGAAAGAGGAGCTGAAATTGCTGGTGCGCGAGAAGTTCCCGCAAGCACTCATCTGGGATGATGAGCTGTTCATGTTCAATAAATCCGTAGGCCGCAAGGATGTGGTCAGCAAAGAGGACATGAACAAGGCCAAGGCCATGGTGGATGTGTGCATGGAACATTCCGTGGTGCGCCAGCTCCTCGGCAATGGCTGTGCCGAAGAACCACTGACATGGTATAACGAAGAAGGCGGGCTTGTGTGCAAGGCCAAGGTGGACTATCTGCGCAACGGCCTGTGGATTGACTACAAGACCACCAGAGAGCCGGACAACGGCCATGTGGATGACCCGTCCGTGAACCCACAGGAGGTCGGCCTCGCCCGTGAGATTGCTGAGCGCGGCTATCACCGGCAGGCGGCATGGGGCATGGATGGCATCCAAATCATTCACGGTGAGCGCCCGCGTGGTGCTGTTATCATCGCCCAGAGCAACGACCGCCCGGAGCTTATCAGCGTGTCGGCGCTGACCCAACGCGCACTTTCCATCGGCCAGCAGGAAAATGCGTGGGCATACGCGAAAATCAAGGAACACATGCAGTCCGGCAAGTGGCCTTACTATGACCAAAACCTGCGCGGCGTTGACCTGCCCCGCTGGTACAAATCCCCCGTTAATTTCCAACAGTAAGAGGTTCCTATGTTTGACGATATGAAAACTGATATTATGGAGCAGGCAATGCAGCTCCAATCCGCGCAGCCCAAGGGCGAACTGGTTTCCCAGCAAGACACCATCCCCGCAGCGGGGGCGGTATTTGCCGAGCCGATTGTGACCGCCCAACCCTGCCGCGTGCGCCGCGATACCACTCTGTTCATGCAGCGCATGAAAACGCTGGCTTCGATGGCCGGTGAGGAATACCGCTATTCCTTCCCTGTGCGCAGCAAGGACGGCAGCACTAAATCAATTGAAGGCGGCAGCATTAAGCTGGCAAATGACTTGGTGCGGGAATACGGCAACTGCATGGTGGATGTGCGTGTCGTTGACCAGCAGGGATATTACATTTTTTACGCCCGGTTCATTGACTTTGAAACCGGCTTCTGCATGACGCGCTCCCTGCGCCAGCGCAAGGGGCAGAAAACGATGAACACCGACTCCGAGCGCCAAGAGGACATCGTGTTCCAAATCGGTCAATCCAAGGCCATCCGCAACGTGGTGCTGAACGCCCTGCAAACCTTCGCTGATTTCACCTATGACGAAGCCAAGAAAAGCATCGTGAACCAGATTGGTAAAAACCTTGCCGAATGGCGCGGGAAAATGCAGCACGGCATCAGCGAGCGCGGCTATGACCAGAAGCGCATTGAGGCGGCGGTGGGTAAGCCATTGGGAGAATGGCTTGCGCCGGATGTAGCCCGTGTTCTCGCCGAACTCAAGGCCATCAAGGACGGCCTCGCCAGCTTTGATGACATCTATCCCGACCCAAGCAAAGCCCGCGCCAATGACCCGGCATCCATTCAGTCTGAATTCGCTGGGCAGTCCGATGCCGCCGTTGATGAGGTCAAGAAAGCGATGAGCGAAGCCCCGAAGAAAAGCGGCAAAGAGCAGGCCAAAGAAGTCCCTACTGTTGCGCCTGCTCAGGAGAGTGGGCGCGCCCAACAAGGCCAAGAGCCTATTGCGGAGCCTGTGCCTCCCGCCTTAGGCGGCCTATCTACTTCCCTCCCTACCTTCGACGCTAAGGACAAAGCATCCTGCGAGGCCGCTGTGCTTCCGCTGTATGCTATGTTAGAAGCCGCCCCCAAAGAGGAGCGCGGCGCGTTATTCCTGCAAGCGGATGGCATGGAATTGCTGTCTGCCTTGAAGCAACACAAATCGCCTGCAATGTCGCAGTCGTACCTTGAGCAGTTAGGTATCAAACTGCCGCCCTCTCAACCCGAACTTGTTTAACAGGAGATAGTATGACCGAAGAAAACCAAGTCCAAGAAATCAAGACCGATGAGGTCTGCCGCGTGACTGTCCACCGCACGGCGGATGGCAAGCTGGTGGTGTCCCGTATTCAGGGTAATACCGGCAGCAATGTCGAAGTGGCAAACGAGGATGAGGCGTTGCAAGTCGCTAATTCCTTCATCAAATCCGCAATCTCGTAGGAGCTTTCATGAGCGAAGATTTCAATCCCGAAACGGGCGAAGTGCTGGACACCCCGCACGCTGCCCAGCCCAACCAAGGAAAGCCTGTGCTTCGGCAGCAGGTGTCCACCGGGCAGGAGATTCTTTCTGTCCTCTCGGCCATCAATCGTGGGCGCTTTATCCACGACCTTGAGGATAACATGAAGGAACTGGTGAAGGCTGTATGTGAGCATAATAAAATGGGCAAGCTCACCGTTGTTTTCGAGGCGCGTCCCGATTTGCGCACCGGAACGATGGGTATCACCGCCGACATCAAGGCCACGCTGCCGCGCAAGCCCGCGCACGCCAGCGTATTCTTTCCTGTGGCAGAAAGTGGCAGCTTGTCGCGTGTTGATGCGCGTCAAAGCACGCTTCTTCCCGGCAACGACCAACTGTAAAAACTAGGAGAAATTATGAAAGACTTTTTAGACCTCCTTCTTGCCCAGCTTGAAGGAAAATCCAAGGAAGCCCTCGCCAACGAGCTGACCTCCCGCATGAATGGTGGGGCTACGGCGGCGGTGGTTCCCTCCGGCTGGCTCACCACGATGGACTTGGAAAAGTTCCAGCCCCACCCTACGCGCACTCGCAAAGACATTCTGTTCGTGGAAACCGCCAGCTTCCTTGCCTATTTCAAGGAATATGCGCCTACCTCCACGCCCAAAATCTTTGCGAAGAACAACGAATCGGGTACGGTGCTGACCTGCGTGTTTGACTATGACACGCCGGACAAAGCAAAGTGGAATGACCATGTTGCAAAGCTGGCGCTGGACTTCCACCCGGACTATCTGACCCTGCGTGAGAGCCATGCAAAATCTTTTACGCAGCTCGAATTTGCGCTGTTCGTGGAAGAAAATCTGCATGTGTTCACTAACCCCGACTCCGCGACCATGCTGGAAATGGCGCAGCATCTCAAGGGTGTGAAGAACGCAAAATGGCAGAGCGGCCAGCGCCTCTCGAATTCTGCGCGCAAGCTGGAATTCGTGGAAGAAATCACCGGCCAGATTGCTACCCGTGACAACATCGAAGTGCCTGACTACATCGAGCTGACCTGCCCGCTGTATGAAGGGCAGGAGGCGCAGACCTTTAAGGCCGCGTTCTCTTGGCGCATTGATGCCAATGGTCAGGTTCACTTCTCCTATCGCTTGCTGACCAAGCAGGCAGAGCGCAAGGCTCAGGAAGAAGTGCGCATGGCGGTTGCCAAGGAAACCGGCCTGCCGGTTCTCCTGTGCGATTCGGTGCGCAATCCTTCCTACAATCTGGTGTAATACCACGCCTGCCGGTGGGCGTTATCACCGGAAATTAACTCACAAAAAGGAAATAATATGCAAATGTTTTACGGCACTAAACTTATTCAAGCAAAGCCGATGAGCCGCTTGGAATACAACCAGTTTCGTGGGTGGCAGCTTCCGGCAGATGAGAACGGCGCAGATGAGGGCTATCTGGTCGAGTATCTGGACGGCGGCAAGCCGAATGTTGATGGCTATGCTGGTTATGTGAGCTGGTCGCCCAAAGAGCAATTCGAGCGGGCTTATCAGCCCTTCACCGCTATGAGCTTCGGCCACGCGATTGCGGCGATGAAGGCCGGTAAAAAGGTCGCACGCGAAGGCTGGAACGGCAAGGGCATGTTCCTGTTTCTGGTTTCTGGCAGCACCTTCAAGGTCAACCGCGCACCGCTTCTCGGCATCTATCCCGAAGGCACGGAGATTCAGTACCACGCGCACATTGATATGAAAACGGCGCAGGGATATGTCGTGCCTTGGCTGGCTTCGCAGGCAGATATGCTGGCCGATGATTGGCAAATCGTAGAGTAAGAACTCCCTGCCGGTGGGGAGAAGCACCGGCAACTTTTCTTCTCAGGAGGTTCCAATGAATCCAGAGTTCAGAGCAAGGCTTGAGTTAGGCGATAAATGCGAGTGTCCCACCTGCGGCAGATACGCTCAGGTTTACAAGCGCAAAATCCACAGCACGGTGGCGTTGCAGCTCATCCGGCTTTATCATCTCGGCGGCGTGGAAAACTACGTTCCAGCCCATCGCCTCATCCTCCCCGGGCAATCCGGTGTAGGGGATTTGTCCAAGGCGAAATATTGGGGGCTTATCGAATCCGCCCCGAACACAGACACCAGCAAAAAGAACAGCGGCATGTGGAGGCTTACCTATGCGGGGTATGGCTTTGTCACGGGCGCTCACAAGATACCGGAATTTGCCCTCGTCTATGACGATGCGGTACTGAAATTTGATGGGAACCTCATCACCATCAAAGACTGTTTAGCCAGCGGCTTTAACTATGAAGATTTGATGAGCATGTAACGGAGATTTTTATGAACAATATCGCAAAAGACCTCAAAGAACTACCTGCCATTTTAGCAAAAAACACCAACGACATGAACATACTGCAACTTCTCAATCGCGCCGTGCAGGCACTCGAAATCTTGGCAATGGCCGCTGAAAGCATTGACCAGCGCATGCCTGGTGGCGAAAAAACCAGCGAAACAAAGGGGGCGCGTGATGTCCTCGATTTTTTTACAGGCGCTCAGGAGTTCGAGAACTTCCTGAAAAGCATCATCACCAGCAAACGGACGCTGGGCGACACGACCATCTCCTCACTGGAAATCAACCGCATCATCCGCAAGAACAAGAAGCTGGACGAGAATTTGCGGATTCAGATTTCTCACAGGATGGCTCCTTCATTACTCGAAAAGCTGGGTATGAAGGCACTCCCCGGCCCGGGCGGGAGTGTGTGCAACTTCGAGATTCTGCCGGAATAAAGGCCGTCAAATCCGCCCCCGTGTATGACCGTAAGGTAGGAAGGGGATGGATGCTTATCTGCGAACCTAAAAACGCCCGTGGTATTTTAGCAGGTTGCGGATATGCTTGGGAGCCGGGAACGCGACTGCTCGTGAAATTTGTTTCAAAGAACAAAGTTCAGGAAGCATTGGCATTTTTTGGCAAAGGCATAAACCCTACTTATTACAAGGTGAAATAGGCTATGGTCAGCATGGAAAAGCAGAATGAGATTCTTCCCCCGGATGAATTCTCGGTTCATATCCGCCACCGCAAAGACCTCCCGCAAAGCCCATTCGAGGTGAGCGTGGAGCGTCTTTATGCGGAAGGTGATGAGCCATCCTGCTACGTTGCCCATGCCTATAGTAAAGAAGAAATCGAACCTGCTATGCTGCGCGCAAAGCAGAAATTGACCGGGCAAGCTCCTCCCAAAACGATGCTCGCTCCGGCACTGGTTCGCGTTTAAGGAATAACTCCCTCTCTGCTCCCCGGCGCTTGATAAGGCCGGGGAGTCTTTTTCCTCCGGCCATTGTCCATTTCATGAATTCATCGGCGGCTGCTTCATATTCGCCCCTGTTGAGCTTTGCACGCAGCGTAGAGCGTTGCAGCGCCCCAGAACCCAGATTATAGGCGAAAGACACCAGCGCATCAAACTGGCTTTGCGTGAGGGGTACTTTAATCAGGCGGCGCACCGATGCCTCAAATGATTTTATTTCCAGCCTGAGCATAGCAAGAGCCTCCTCCCGCGTCACGGCAGGGGTGTTCTTTGTCACGCCCTTGGTGCTGCCATAGCCAATAGTCCACACGTTTGCAGGGCAGAGGTAAGGGGTGGGGACGAAGCCCTCGAATCGGCAAATGAGGTCTATGCCTTCCTGCGAGATTTTCATCACCGCCTAGCCCTTTTTCGCAATAGCCCTGCCAGAAAACCAGAAAGCTACGATACCACCGAACAAACCCATATCCGCCTCACCCCACACCAGCGGGATAGCCTTTTCCAAAGCCGCCCAGAAGGATGCCTCGGCGTTCCAAGGGAGAGTGGACATTGAACCCAGAACCGCACAGAGCAGGGCGATTTTGATTGCCATGTACTCAAAGACGAAAAGATACGTCACCACAGGCCGCACGGAAGCCGCCAGCCTCCCAGAGTAAGGAAGCTCGGCACGATAGGACTCTTGCAGGGCAACGGCCTCCTGCGCTATTGCCACGGTCTGAACCTCCTCAAGCTTTTGCTGTGCGCCCTGCGCCTGCTGCTTGAGCTGCAATTCCATGATGGCAAGCTCATGGGCTTTGTCGCGCTTGTCTTGCGAGGTTTTGAAAAACTCAGGGACAAATGCCCCAAGCAAACCCACCAAAGGCCCAATCAATGCGGTAATCATAATGCCACCCCAATCACTTTTGCTAAGGCCACAAGGAACCCGCCGCCCCCAAAGATAAGGGCAATGCCCATCCATTTGCCCTCGGATTTATTCGCGCCCGCCACAAGGGTCGTGATGGTGGCAGCGGTTGCCACCTGCGCCGCCTTAATCTCACTCAGGGCTTCTTTGATGGCCTGATACCTCTCGACACAAACTTCTTCGTGTCCGGTCACGCGGTCAAAAGCCTTGTTCGCAAGCGCCTCCATCTGGGATAACCTCCGTTCAGTTTCAGAATCCGGCATAACTACCTCTTGGCTATGGGCTGCAAGATGACATCGCCCTGAGTGTAAGAGCCGCCATCGGAATAGACGTTGATGTGTGTTACGGCGGCAGAAATATTAATCCTGTCCATGGCAAAAAACCCTGAACCTGCACCCTGCGATACCGCACCACCAGCCGAACCCATGCCGACAAAGAACAAATTGCCGGAAGTAGAGGGCTGGAACAAAAATCCGCACAGGCCGATATTGCTGGTGTTTTCCGAGGTCAGGTAATAGTTGCCAGCATTGGGTGCTGTAAACGGCCCACCAGAACCAGCCGTACTTGCGCCGATAGCCACCTTTTTGTCCGGCCTGCTAATCATGATGGCAAAAGCGCGATACGTCGTAAAATCAGCCGCGAGTGTGACCGTGGAACCAGAAAGCGCCGTAGTAACCGCAGCTGGAAGCCCGGAAATACCCGTGAGCAAACTGCCATCCACAGCCGGAAGCTGGCCGGAGCCATTGAGCTTTACAATCTGGTTTGCGCCCGTGCCGGTGTTCAGGCTCAGGTTCATCCCTGAGAATGTAAAATCCGAACCCGGAATGATGTCGCCTAAATTACCGGATGCGCCGCGCCCGAAGAAGCGCATAGCCGCGACCGCGACAGCCGTGGCAGCGGCAGAACCGCTTGTGGCGTTTGCAAGAATGGTATTTGCGGCGATGCTGGCAAGGTCTGAAATCGGCACGGTAGCGGCGGGGGTTTGCGCCACGCCTGAAACAACCTTGAGGTAGCCCGTCCCGGTCATGCGCTCAAGCAATTTGCCGGTAGTTCCGTCAAAAAGCGCGACCTCTTTTTCCACAGAGCTGGCAGGGCCAACCACATCACCTGTGCCAGCGCCGGGGGAACCAGCAGGCCCCTGCGCCCCGCGAGTGCCGGACACAAAAATATCCCAATCTGCAATCGTGCCGGAGCCGCCCACATTGGTCACTTCCACCGTGAGCGAGGTAGAAGAATAAGCGGTCACATAGCCGTGCATGAAGTTGGCTGGATTCGAGCCATCAGAAATCAGTAGCCAGTTTCCGACCCCGAACTGCTTACCAGATTGCGTGGTGAAGGACTTGGAGCCTGTGCCGATGGTGACGCTGGTGGCAGAAGTGCCAAAAAGCGTCTGGGCAGATAATGCGGCGGCAGCAGCAGAAGCAGCAGCAGCAGAGGCGTTCGCGGCAGCATTGGAGATGTCCCCGGCAGAAGGCCCATCAACGATTTGCGTCCCCGCTGCATTGACCTGCAATAACGCATTGGCAGAGAGCTGCCCAACCGTGGGCGGGCTGGTGCTGAGGGAATTGTCCCAGAGGAGCGCCCGAAGTTGCTGGCGCACGATTTCCTGAACCAAGCAGGTGAGCTTATCAAAGCCCTGCTCAACGGCTTCGGGGGTCAGGCCATTTTGCTGGGTGTAATCGTTGCCTTGGTCTTTATCCGTGTCGCCGTCAATGACCAAGATTTCGCCCACGGCAAGGGCGGTGGTCAGGGTGACGATGCCCCCAGAGATGCCGCCAGAAACCGGCACAATGCTAAAGTCGCCCGGATAAGAAAGCGTGCTGGGGTCGCCATCCACATCATAGCGCGTCAGCTCAATCTGCGGAGAGCCATTCGTGCGCGTCAGATAGCGGAAGTTAAAGGTGAACGGGCCAGTGGTTCCTGAGCCGTTGAAGCGTATTACGCGAGGTGCGTCAGCTACCGTCATTGACTTCTCCGGTGCAGCACCGCCTTGGCCTGCCCATCATAAACGGGAAGGCAGGGAAGTGCCACTATTTTTTGGCCGATGGCCCGCCGACCAGACCGCGAACATAGCCAGCAGCAGGTTCATCGCCTTCGTTAACATTTACTAAGAATCCGACAGGCTTACCCGCTTGGCCGAGGGGCAGGCCGGTGATAAAGCCGATGGCGTTCAGGCCGTCCCTGACCTCGTTGCTTGCGTCCGTGTAGGGATTCGCCATGCCGAGTTCCCGCGCCATAAAGCGCATGGTGGTTTCGATTTGACCAAGGGCAGGGCTGGTAGAGAGCCGGTCATCATAGGGCTTTTTATTGGCAAAGTTCATGAAGCTGTTGAGCGCCTGCCCAGCATAGGGAACAGTGGCGGCGGCATAGCGTGCCTGCCCGCCCGCGAAGAAGGCCAGCCAATCATCAAGGATAATACCGTCATCATCATCGTCACCCGGAAGGTTCCCGCGAAGCCCTTGGGCTATCATATCCGCCATAAACGCAGGGATAGCCGCTAGCATGACATAGAGATAAAACAGCTTGGGAGTCCCTGCCCAACCCATATCCCGCATGATGACGCGGGCTTCTGTTCCCGCGAGGTTAGCGATATTGTTAAAGTAGGAATAGAACATCAGGAACAGCTTTTCCCCCTCGGAGCCAGCCTCAATTTTGCTGATGTCCTCCGGGTTCAGGCTGGATTGCGTGCGGCGCACCACGCTATCGGCATAATCCACCGCGTCAGCATCAGATTTTCCTTCCGATACCGCCTTGGTAAAGGCCGCTTTCCAAGTCACATTGTCCACAAAACCCTGCATGATGCGCTGGAAGATATAGCCATGCTTCATGGCGGCGTTCTTGACCTTCGTAAAATAGCCCCGGCGCATGATGATGTCGTTGATTTCATTCGACACATCCACATCAATGACATTCTGGCGGGTCTGCATGACCTTGGAGAGCGATTGCACCTCGCGCCCAGCCGCCAGTGGATTCGCCATGTATTCAGCAAATGCCTTGCCCAGATTCCTCATGCCCACTTCCCGCCCAGATACGGTGAAGCCGGTGATATTCTGCAAGGCGTTGGAGAGGTTGCCCATCATGGTCTGTGCCGAGGCAGAAACGCGCATGTGCCGGAACACCTTTGCCTTGAACGGGTCAGCCTTGCTACCCGGCGCACCGGGGGCAACCGTGTTCTGCCTTGCCGCACGCTGCAACCACGGCATGAGCATGTCGCTGTAGGCGGCAGGGTCACGGGCTTTCAGGGCATCCTTGAAGTCCTGATTATTCACGATGCGGGAAACATCGCGCACGGCAGGCTCAAGATAGGCGAACTTGAGAACCGAATCCACATGCGAGGAGGCAAGGCGTAGGTTCGTGCTGAGTTGCTTGCGGTACGCTTTTACGCGGCTTTTCGTAAAGCCCTTGTTCGTGGATGCCAGCATGAACTGGCGGGTGTCAGAAATCGCCTGCTCGATGTTTTTGGAGTCCACCTGCTCATAATCCACCACAGCAGGCCAGTAACCACCACGGAACACACCAAAGGGAGTCTTGACGGGCATGGACTCGATTTCCTCGAAGCGATAGCCAAACAGCTTCTTATGGGCGTTCTGCGAGATGGGCTTCAAATCCTCGGCAAAATCCCAGAGCTTTTGCACAAGGCGCATATCCTCTTTGGTAATGCGGCCATCGCGCTGCATTTGCTGGATGGCAACCTCATATTGCGTCTGGTCAATCCCGTAGCCGCCAAGCAGCTTCTCAAGATTCGACATATTGCCGGTGTGCAGCAGGAACCCGATAAGCTCCTGCTTGTCGTTGAACACCATAGGGACACGCTGGCCGTCCACGTTCTTCACCATCTCCGGCACAGAGATTTTACCGGGCTTGCGTAAAATATCTTTGTGGTCATTCAGGATGGTATTGAGGTCTTTCATCCACTTGCTACGCGCCAGCCGGTATTCGGTCGCAGCCTTCGAGATGGGTTGCCACAAATACTTGGTGAATGAACCGTCTTTGCCTTCATCCATGCTACGCGCCCAATGCTCCACACGGCGCTGCACGGCCTTGAGTCCCATGAGCGTAGCACGAACCCTCGCGCCGCCACGCACCTGCGTCCCCTCGATGGGCTTGGGCGCTTCGATTTTAGCCAGCCCCTCAAGCAAGGATTCCACGATGAGCTTATTATTCACCTTTTTGTCGGCAAGCTGAAACTCCTTCATCTTGCGGGCGACCCAGAAGATGTTTTGCACGGAGTTGTAAATATCAAGGAACTCAGCAATGGTCAGGTCTTTGGCGGGCTTGGGCGGCGCGTCCACCATCTGCGACATTTGCATAAGGTCGGCCATGATTTCCGGCTCACGCTCACGCATATCCGCCAGCCACGGATTGATATCAAAGGCTTCCCCGCCAAGGCCGTATTTGTTGAGCAGGAAGCGGGCAGCGCCAATGAAATCAATATCCGCACGCGGGGCGAGGTCTTTGTCTTTTTCGTCCACACGCTTGAATAAGGCATCCGCTTTTTCGCGCACATCGGAGAACTCAACCAGCGATTTATAAACGGTCTGGTTGACCATCGCCCGCTGCAAGTTGAGAAGTGCTGCGGTATTGTCACCGGCGCGGGCGGCTTTCAGGGCTTCACGCATGGATTTCTCGCGGGCGGCTTCATACCGGAAGGCATAATTTACCTCCGACATTTTCATCTTGGAAACCTGCTCCTGCGCCATGACCTTGGCAAACTGCTTCATGCCCACGCGCTCACCGGAAACGCTCTTGCCCATTTCCTTGATGAGCAGGTCAAGCGCCAACAAAACACGGTCATTGATGATGGCATCCGTGGCCTTGCCGCTGATGCGCTTCTGCACAATCATGTCCGGGTATTTATCCATGAGGCGCTTGCGGGTTTCCGCGTTCACGGCGCGGTCAAAATCAGGCGTGGCTTTTAAGGCGCGGAGCATGGTGATGCCGCTGTCATAGCCGTAAAGGTCGGCAATAGCGTCCGGGTGAACCGCGCCTACTGCGCTGATGTTGTCCGTGGTAATGTCCGAATATCGGGAATAGCTCTTGCGTAAATTGCGCTCACTCTCAATATTGATGCCTTGGTCAGCCGCAATCTCGGAAGCCTTGTCATAGGCGTTTTCATATGCCTCAAACTCAGCAACCTCGCCAGCGTCTTTTGAGCTGTAAACCTCAACACCACGCGCTTCTGATTCCAGCGCTGCCAGCAGGTCATTAATGCCAGCATCTTCTGGCAAATAGCCCGCTTCGATTGCAGCCTCCCTCGCATAATCAAATTGCAGGCCGTTCTTGCTGATAAGGCCGGGGCGCTTTTTGTTTGAAAGCCCAAGGTTTTTAAGCTCACCGCCATCCTCTTTTATCCCGCCTTTTTTGACCAAGAAGGAGGACAAGCCCAAAGGCTTGCGGGGCTTTTTCTGGTTGAGAAGCACATCTATGGCAAAATTTCGTGCCGCCTGCACTTCCATCTGCTCGTCATTGAACGCCTGCAAATCCTCAAGCGACAAAGGCGCGGCATCCTCCGGCGCTGAATCAAACTCTGGCGCAATCCCCACCAAATCCTTATCCGCCACCGGGTCAATATAGACGCGCAGATTGTTCTCGCGCAGATATTGAATAAGGTTGTATTCCCGGCGCTCCAAGAACTCCTTTTCGACCTCCGCACGAACACGGTCAAACTCCCCCTTATACGCCTGCGTTTCACGCGCCCGCTGCTCACGGTCAAGGGCGCGGTAAAGCGTTTCCTCGGCCTGCGCGGTGGCGCTGTTCATGTAATCGGCGATGCGCTCCACGATATTGTCAGGCAAGCCCGCCTTCATTGCGATTTCTGCCAGCGAAGAATTCTTCTCGCGCACCTTGGCGATTTCCTCCTCAGAGGCCAGCCAGCGGTCAAACACGCCAGCAATCTCCGGCGACACCTCCATGCCAAGGCCGGTGATGTCCTTGTAGATTTTCGTCAGCCAATCGCGGAAGCGCGTGAAAATGCGGCGCAAGCCCTCCGAAGGGGCTTCGCCTTTACGCAGATACCCCTCGAACATGGAGGCAACTTTCTCCTCCTGCTCCACGGTAAAATCATCGGACTCAGCGCCCACCTCTTTTTTCAGGGTTTCCCAATCATCGGCAATTCGCGCAATTTCGGCGTTGTTGTTGCCAGCGGCGATTTCCGCCCGCGCCATCCGCGCAAAGATACGGTGCTGCGCCACAGCCCAATGCGAGAACTCATGTGCGCCGGTGGAGAAGTTTGCGCTCTCTTTGAAGGCAATGACCACGCGGCGCAGTTCGCCTTCCATGTCTGTGCCTAGGGTGATGCTACCCCTTTCGCCTTGGAAAAAGAGGTTTTCAAACTCTGCTATTTTGGCGGCGCGGTCTGCGTCATCACCGCGCTTGTACGTCTTAATGTCCGTGATGCCCCTGCCTTTAAGTGCAGACATCGCCGCCTCGCCGATGTCATCAGGAACAACAGCGCCCTTGAATTCAGCAAGGTCAACTTCACGCAGTATTTTTGCCTCAAAATACTCAGTCGGAAGCTCCCGTAACTTGCTCAAAAATTCAGCGGCCTGCGTCATATTCTCAGGTGCTACATTTTCAAAGCCATATTCGCGCAGAGCAGAAGGCAATCCTTGCTTTGCCGCATCGCCAAAAACATTTGTCACGGTATCGTAATAACCAAATTTATTGGCATCGTATTTGTAAAAAGGCTTCAACGTGTCAGCAAGAGCAAAGAACTCCGCGTCTATTTCGGCCTTTACTTTCTCGAATTGTTCGCCTGTAATCAGCCTGTCTTTAGCCTTGCGGATTTGCTCAATGCTTTTAAATTGCGGCGTGAATTTTGCGCGTAGGCTCCCAACCCCATAGTTAAAGCCCTCGCCCCCACGAAGCTCTTTTTTCAGAATCTTCACAACATTATCAAGATTATGCTCGATATACCTGCGGTTTCCGCTGTGCGTGTAGCCCCGAAAAATCCTTTCCTTTGCGCCCATCTCGTTAAGTTTTTCGGCAATATAGGCGTTGAGTTTCCCGCGCAATCCCTGAGATTCGATAATCTCTCGCATTGTGCTTCGCGTTTTCCAATCAACGGGTTTTCCGGCCTCATCAACAGAAGGCTCAACAGCGACACCCTGATAATCCAAAAACATCGCAAGAAAAGCTGTGTTGTTTTCCAACTCCCTTGCGCCTTCTTTTAATTGGTTGGGGTCATAAAAAGACGAGCCACCATATTTTTTCTGATACGGGGCAATTTGCTCATCCAGTTTATTTACCGCTTTTTGGGAAACGCTGTATTCCACAGAGGGGTATCGCGGGCTGTAAACATCCGCCCCAAAAACTTTTGTCGCTGCATAACCTTTGGGGTCGGCCATTTCGCGAGAGCCAAGGAGCGTAATTTCACCGAAGTTAGTTAGCGGGGAATCTTTTTTGGTGACGGCAAGCGATGGCACGGGGATACCGCCTAGCTTCTGCGCGTGCAAAAGGTTTGCTTCGGTGAGGTTGTGCTGAACAAGAAGCTCTTTTTGCTCTCCCTGAAACAGAATCCCCTCATCCTCTGGGCTGAAAGAGCCTTCAATCTCTGCCTGCTCAAGCCGCTTCTCAATGATTCCACGGTTCTGGGCGGTATCATCAGGCGCAACCTGAATATTTACCCCGCCATTGGAGCGGTCTAAATGCCTCTGCCCAACATCGTGATTGTTCAGTCGAGCAAGATTTTCAAACTGCTCTGCAAGAATAGCGGCTTCCTGCGCTCGTTTTTGTAGCGATGCCTCGGCTTCTGCATATTTAGAATTTTCCTTCGATAGGCCGGGACGCGCAACAGAGGCGGCACTTGCTTCGCGCTTTTTGCGAGAAATAATTGCATCAACTATGTCCGGCCTGTTGTTAGCCAGCGCCCAAAGCAAAGAATTTAGCTGGTTTTCTTCTGTGGCGATGCCACCAGAAGCAACTCTAAGTGCTAACTTTTCTTCTGGGTTGCTAGAATTTTCCGCCTCATCAGCGAATGAGTCCAAAACCGACATTTCCACAGTCGGCATGGTGATGGTCTGGTCATTCACCGTCACGGCCTGCGGCTTATAAATCGCATCGAGCAGAGCGCGGGTGTCCATTTGCTGCGCCTGCTCCGGCGCAATCCCTGCCTCATCCAGCCTGCGCCCAAAGTCATTGACGGCAGCAATCACCTGCTCATCATTAGAAATCCGCTTGCCCTCGCGCACGGCTTGCAGGTCATTGAGCAGCACGGAGAAGTTGGAACCTTTTTTCAGTGCATTTCCCTGCTCATCCTGCGTTTCAAATTGCAGCAGGCCACGGTTCAGGTATTCGGTGGCGCTCTGCCCGAAGGGAGCAGCAAAGCGCGAGAGTGACCGGGCAAACAGGGGCGCAAGGGAGCGTGCTTCTACACCGCCACGACCTGCCTCACTGAGCGCCTTCCTGACGATGCGCTCGATGGCGTTCTGGGTTTCCTGCGGGGCGGCAGGAGGCAGAGCGCTCACCTCGCCCATCATGGCGGTTGCGGCTTCGGGATTCTGTGTCAGGAATTGCTGGTATTCAGCACGCTCGGCCACGGACATATCAGCGGGGTCGAGCTTGATATGCTGAACCAGCAAATCGGCCTGCGGATAGGGGGCGATGTAGGAGATATAATCGGCCTTGCGAAGCGCGATGTCGGCATTGGTTTCTGCGGCGGTTTCCAGCTCCACTTTCAGGTCAGGCGCGGCGCTGAATAACGCATCCCTTTGGGCTGGCTCCATGCCTTCGACCACCTGCGCCACCACATCATAAGGTGCATACATGCGCTCATCCCCGGCCAGAGATTCCACCAAGCTCCGGAAACGCTCAGGATTACGCTGGAAAAGCACATTCTCGCGCACGCCTTGGTTTATCTGCTGAACATGCGCCGTCACTTGGTCAGGGCTGGCCTGACGCTGGCGGCGGTATTCCATGCCCAAGGATAAGCCCGAACCAGCCCCGCCGATAACACCGCCCACCAGAGCGCCGGTGTAGGCAGACTGTCCGACACGCGAGGCAGCTTCGGAGAATTTCTGGGAGGTGAAATTACCCTCGGCGCTGGCCTTTGCCGCTTCTTCGGCCACGATTTGAATGGCCTCCTGTGCGCCCTCGGTCAAACCCTCCACGGTCACGCCCTTGGCAAAGCGAACCCCGATACGCTTGAAGGCCTCCTTCATTCCCGGCATTTTCACCAGTTCGCGCACGCCTTCGCGGTTGAGCTTGCCCTTGATGAAATCTGCCCCCGGAACAGTGTCAAGCAGTTTGCCATAGGCAATGTAATCCAGCAGAGCGCTGGGTGCGCCTGCCACAATCGCCGCGCCGCGTGCCGTGTCAAAGTCTATGCGTGCGCCATCCTCGCCACGGATTTTCAGCATGTCGTCAAAAATCATGGAGGATTGCTGGCGGAAATTCTCATACCAGCCATAGGCACGGGAGCCAGCGATTGCCCCACGGGAGCCGAGCGCAATAGCAGCGGCGGGGACGGTCACAGCCTCCTCCGGCAGCACAGCAAGAGGGGGAATGACGTTGGCAGACAAAGCAGCGCCAGCGCCAGCGGCAGCGCCAACCGCACCGCCTGTAACACCGCCTTCGACCTGCGCCCCGAACAGCGAGGCAAGCTGGTAAGTATTGCGCGCCGTTTCCGTCAGGGCATCACTGACAAACCCGCCCGTGCCAAAGGTCTTTCCGTCCAAGCTGGTGCTGAGTGCTTCGGCTTGCGCGGCCTCCTCCGGTGTGATGTCGCCGAACATCTGGCGATAGCGCACATCCTGCAACTTGAGCATGTCCGAGCTGGATTCCACCGCCTTGGGAATGTCGCTGAAAATCTTTTTAGCGCGGCCAATCATGGAAAAATCATCGCTGACCAGCTTGGAATTTACAGGGTCAGAGAGCCACTGGCGGGCTTCGGGGGCATCAGCAAGCACCTGCTCAATGTTCAGGGATTGCAGCGCCGCCTTTTTCTTTGCCGCTTCTTTGTTGCGCTCAACCACATCCAGTGGGAGCTGGGTCTTTTCGGAGATTTGCAGCGACTCGGCGAACTGGTCGGGCTGCGTACCAATAGCCTGCTGGATGCCAGCGCGCGCTTTGCTGTTTAGAGCGGATTCCTGCGCGCCATTAATGGAGGATTCGATTTCCGGCTCAAGCAGGTCAAGAGTCTTATTCATTGTATTTCACCACGATGGCCTTGCGCTCTACCAAATCATTGAACAAATCGCTTACAGACTCCTCCGTGACCTGCTTGCCGCGCTTTGACAGGCTGGTGGTCAGGAGGTTGATGACATCATCATAATTCTGTTCTTCCCCGCCGACAATAATTTTGCGGTCACGCGGCACGCCGTCCACCTCAAAAGATTCGCCCGGTTTAAGCTCGAACATGCGCTTGGAGCTGAACAGGCCGGTGTCCACACTCAGGAGCATCCGGTCGGTGATTTTCTGCACCTCCTCCGGCGAGGCGATTTTATTGGTGGATTTCTGATAGGCATCCACCTCCACCTGCACCGCACGCTCAAACTGGTCGAGCCTCTTGAAATCGTCAGGCGTTTTAGCCGATGCCTTGCCCAGCAGCAGGCCGGTTGCAGACTTCATGATGTCGTTGACCGTGCGAGTTTGGCTGCGCTTGGTGGGGTCTTGCTGGAGCTGGAGCAGGTCGCCATACTTTCCGCCCAAGCGCCAGCGATACTCGGCGAGGTCAACATCTTGCCCCAGCAGCACGCGGTTACGCAGGTCGTTATAGAGCGCGGGGTCAGGCTCGCTTTTGTCGCGCATCTCGGAAAGTTCCTTGGGGTTCATGCGGGATTGGACAGTCGGCGGAACCTCCCTGCCGGAACTCACATACTCCCACGCCTCATCACTTGCCGCGCGCTCGGACTGCTTGCGGGATTCGTTGATATTCTTGAGGTAAGTGCTGACAAGGCTCTTTGCGTCCGTGGCGATTTCCACATCATCCGCGAGGCTATCCACTTTGCGGGAAAGCTCAAGCTCGTCAGGAAGCTTCCCGCGCATCAGGTCAACCTGCGCATTCACTTTGGCAAGGCGCTTATTCCATCCTTCAAGATATTGCCCATATTTCTCAGGGTTCTTCGTTGCGAGGTCGGAATAGAACTTTGCCGCCAGCTCATTGAACTTGCGTGCATCCCCACCAGCCTCTTTAAGCAGCTCCTTGGTTTGCGCCACCCCGGACGTAAAAGCAAAGCTCAGGGCGGGAAGCCGCATGTCCATAGGCAGATTGTCGGCATCAATCTTTTTCCAGTAACGCTCTGTGGCGATGCCAGCCGCACCATCATAGGTAAGGCCAGCAACATCCACATCCGGGTTCGCCTCCTTATTCACGCCGAACTTGGCGATTGCGCCATTGCTGTCCGTGATGACCTTATCCCCGCCTTCAAGGGTGGAGATGACAAAATCAATCATCTCATCGCGGCTGACCTTGGGCAATGCCTCGGCAATCACATCCGTTGCTACTTCATTGGCTTTGTACTTCCGTTCCACGGGCGTAATGAGGCGTTGGGCAGAGAGCAAATCCTGCGCGTTGAAACGGGCAAGATTGTTCTTGTAGTAATCCATTGCCGCCTTGGGGCTTTCATCGGCCATGCGGTTTAGCACCGTCAGGCGCGTCTTGCTTTCGATGTCCAGCATTTTATTGCTGATTTCCTCATCCGGCATACCCTGTTGACGGGCAAACACCGCGAAGGATTCCTGCGCGTTCTTGATGGACTCATCCACGATTTCCGGGCGGGAGAAGAACAGCGCACCGCGATTGATGCTTGAGTCCACCGCCGCCTCCACGGTGTTCTTGGCATAATCATTCATCTGGTTGCGCTCTTGCTCGTAGAGCGTTTTCATCAGCGTGCCACGGCGCTGGGTGGTCATCTTTTCAAAGGCGGTCTGAACCTCTGCGCTGGTGAAGCTGTCGCGCATTTTCTGCACCTGCTCATCGAACTTGCTGCCATAAGCAGCAGGAAGGCCGAAGGCATCCTTGCCCTTGCGGTTAAAAGCGCCGTCAGCGGAATAAAGATTCTGCGCCTCCCAATCGTCAAGCTGGCGCTGGGCATCAATCAGGGCAACCTCATCACCGCGCTTCTTTGCCATGTCAGCAATAGCCATCACCCCTTGGGCGGCACGCTCCCCGGCTTTTACGGTTGCGTCATTGAAGGCGTTTTCCACCGGGCGCAGCGATGCGCCGATGCGCGGGGTAGAGAGCGCCTGCGTCCTGACTTCCTGCTCAATGATGGGAACCTGCGGCATTACTTCGCCTCCAAGCCAAAGAATTTCGGATATTTATACGCGGTATCAGCCGCGCCGGTCACAAGGGTCGTGCCTGCGTTCATCAGTCCAGCCCGCTTAGTGACCCCGGCATTATAGCGGGCATTTGCCACGCCCACATCCCCAGAGAACCGCAGGGAGGCAGCCTCGGACTCGTAATCCTGCTTCTTCATCAGGTGTCCGTAAGCCTCGCGCTCCGCATTGTTCTGGATGGTCAAAGCGTTCAGCTCACCCATCTGCGCGTTCTGCTTGAGGATGTCGAGATTGCTTCCCGTATCAGCCAGAAGCCCTTTGCTGGCGGATACCGCACGCGCACGCGCATTGGCTTTCAGGGCGTTCTGGCGCATGGTAGCGGCATCCCCTGCCCCGCGTTGCTTGGCATCACGCGCCGCCTCCATCTCGCGGGAAGCGTTCACCTCGGAGAGCTTGGCGTTATATTCAGCGATGGCGCGGTTATTGTTCGCCGTGGCAACAGCCGCCTTCGCCTGCGCCTGAGCGCCGGTGTATTGCTGGTAGGCTGAAAACACGGTCGCCGCTATAGCAACTGCGGGGTGGCACATCCTAATTCTCCATCACAAACTTGTGGAATGGCAGTTTGAGCAGGCCATATTCCTGCGGCTCCTGCATGGAGAATCCCATGTATTTAAGCCACCGGATAGCCCGCGTATTCCGGCAATCCACATAATTTTGCAGTATATCATAGCCATCGGACAATTCCAGCAGCATGGCTTTGCTCAGGCGCAGGAAGGGGATGGCCGCACCGTTATCAAGATGGCTGGTGGCTACCATCCAAGGAACCCCCACCATGCCGATAAAGGATTGCAGGCTCACCCCCCACATGCAGACGGGAACCCCGTGATGGAACCCCGTATAGGATTTATCGCCGCGCTCCATGCCGAACTTCATGGCTTCCAGCGGGGTCATCATACAGGAAGCCCACAGCTCATCCGCATCTGCCGGACGCACATGGTCAGCGATATAAACAGCGTGGTCATAGGTGGCGGGGACAATATCAGCCATAGCCCAGAATGACCTCCGGCGTGATGCAGGTAACGGTGCAGGCCACAGGTTCATCATTACGCAGGCACACCCTGCCCTGATTCGACCAATCGTTGTTGGTTGCCACCTCAAAGATGGAGGTCTGCAAGGGCAGCGGGCGGTCATACCCGGCGCTATAGTCCTTGAAGCGCATCTCGCTCAGGGCATTGAACCGCTTGCTGCTTGTGCCGACCTTGAGAGCGCGTGTTTCCTGCACAGTCACAAAGACGCGGGGGATATTCAGGCTCTTTGCCTTTGTCTGCCCCGGAGGAGGTGAGGCCATGTCGAGGGTTTCAAGGTCAGAAACATACGGCAGGCCGATATGCACCACAGCGGCGGGGGTGGGAAGGGTAACTGCACCATTGCTCACCACAAGGCCGCGCACCGTCCGGCCATCGGCCAGCACGGAAACGGTCTTGCCTTCGAGGTGGTAAAGCGGCCTGAACGTGGTCTTTGCGAACTCCCAATCCGTGCGGGTGAGGCCACGATAGGCCACCGGCAATTCCTTCGTGGGAACCGCTGAGGCCGAGATGTCGCTTGCCACAGCGGTGATGTCGAGGTGATAGGCCGTGTTCCCATCCCAGAAGGTGATGCGGTTTCCTACGTCTGCGCTGGTAAATACACCCGCTGTGGCGGTCAATGTCAGCACCTCCGGCGTGTTCCAAGTCGTCCCGCCCGTGATAGTAATGCCCACATTGTTGTTGATGCGCCCGTCATAGGTGAGGCCGCAATCCACGAAATACATATCCCGCACATCGGTAAATTCACGGGAGCCAAAACGCTCAAAATAGCGCCGCGTGCCGCCGTTTATCTCGCGCCTGACCACCATGTAAACCGCGCTCTCCTGCCCTTCGCGGATGCTGCATACGCTTTCCACAAAGCCATCGGTGCTATGGCGATGCCATGCGTAAACCTCCTGCTCCTTCATGTAGGTGAAGCCGTTGAGCGTGCCGTCACTCATGGCCGTCCAGATGACGGAGAAGGGATGGCGCTGGTATGCCCAATCCACCACGGTTTTGCCCCTGAAAAGATGCGGGCTTCGGGCGGAAAGCTCAATGCCGGTGAAGGTGTCGGATTCAAGGCTGTATTGCAGGGAACGGACTGCGTTACCTAAGTCCTGCACGAAAATGGCCGTGTTGCCGATAATAATAGGGCGAACCTTGGATGCGCCGGTATAGCCCTGAATATCCGTGGACGGGGTTTCGGTTGCCAGCAAGAGATTATCCTTGCCGCTGATAAGCTGTTCAGATGCGCCCGTCAGGGAAATGAGCTGGCGCAGCGGCAGCAGGTGGCGGATGGCGTTCAGCTCCGTGCCATCCAGCGCCACGGTGATGGCCTCATCATCAAGGATAGGACGAGATTTGCCGAAGAAGGCACGCAAGGAAACCCCGGAGAACCAGATGACATTAGGCTGATTACGGGTGGCGGCAAAGGCCATGCGCTGCTTGTGGTATGCACAGGCCGAAGGATAACCTTCATCCGCAGACCATGCCGCCTTCGACCACAGGGTTGTTGCCCCGCCAGAACCCACAACATTGGTGGGCAGGCGGTTGATAACGGTTGCAGTAGCAGTCGTGCCGGAGGCGGCAGTGATTTTGACGATACCGAAGCCGGAGTGCAGATACGTCCATGTCACGCCGGGGTCGCCGTCCTTGGAGGAGCCTTCGGTGTGATAGGGCTTCACTGTGCCGGTCAAATGGGCTTTTTCCACCGTGCCGCCGCTAGTGTATGCGGTAAAAGAGGAGGTGCTGTAATCCACGCCGTCCGTGCGCTGCAAGGAGAATGTGGTGGAGGTCTTGACCAGAACCTTGAAGAACTGCCCATTTACTTCCAGCATCCCCGATACGCCGGAGATATAGACCACATCGCCATTGGCAAGGCCATGCGCCCCGGAGGTGGTCACAACGCCCGGAGAGGCGGCGGTGATGCCCGTGATGGTGGCAGAAACCCCGTGGGTGGGCGCTTGGTAATAATGCTCATCAGCGCGGCGGATTTCGCCGTCACGGATGCCCACCTCGACTTCCCAGCGTTTTGTGGTGTCATTCGGCTCCTGCTCAATCATGAACAGGCTATCCACCATAGAGGCAGTGAACAGCGAAGTGGAGGCCGTGAGCGTCACCGTGCCGGTGGCGGCGTTGGAATAGACTGTGGTGGAGGTGGTATTCACATCCTTGAACGGGCCGTCAGTGTTCCCAAAAAGGCTCACCGTCCATGCCGTGTGCGCCGTACGCGTGATGTCGCGGGGGTAGTAGTCAGGATGCACGATGGTCAAAACGTCATTGCTCTGGGCAAAGTTCAGCTCGAACAGGTCATCCTCTGTCCACGGGGTTGCCACGGTGTAGATGCGGGCCACCGTGCCGCCAGAGCTATATGCGCCATAGGACAGGGTGGAAACAGTGTTGTTCTGGTAGTCATTGAGCTGGAAGGTGTTGGTGGTCACACCGGCTACGCGGAAGCTGCGCCCGTTCAGCTCGGTCATGCCAGAAACGCCCGTGATGAACACATCGTCGCCGTTGCTGAATCCATGCGAGGCCGAGGTGACAACGCCCGGACTTGCCTGCGTCACGCCCGTAATGACCTTGGATGCCTCCAATATCTCGCCGTCCTGCTTGATGAAGCGCATGTATTGATGCCCAAGCTGGATGGCGTAGGTCTGCTCCTCGTTGAAGGAGAAGGGGATGCCGCGCATCTTGCGTGAGCTGTCCTTGCCTTCACAGGTGAAGCGCGTCCCCATGCGGTTTGCCGCCCCACCATACTGCCGGATGATGAAGTTCAGCGCCGTGCGGAGTCCGATGTAATACAGGGCTTGGTCAACACGCCCATAAAGGTCTGGTGCTACCTCGCCTGCGGCCATGCTGGGCTGGTGAATGAACATCAGAACCTCGAATCGATATATTGGCTATTAGGCATCTCATCCTCGCCGGACTCACGCAGGGATTGTGCGGCGGCTTCGGCCATCCAGTCGCTCCACATGCCGGTCACGCGGTCAGCGATTTTCGCATCCACGCGCAAGGGCATGGCGACATGAGCCGATAGCCCGATGACCACCGCCTGAGAGAAGGTGTGGGTGAATAGGCCGGAGTCGGTGATGTCGCGGTTGAATTCAAGCACGGCTTCCTCCTCATCGCAGAGGATGGACTTGCCGTAAGCATCCGTCAGGTTTTGGATGGCATACGGAATAGGCGGGGCGCTGGGCGCGACAAGCCGCGTCACGGGGTTGACGATTTTATTGATGCGGCGGCATTGCGTGGGGTATTTGTAGCGGAACAGCCAGCCATCGGGCGGAGTTCCGAGGTCTTGCAGCGACACGCGCTCCGTGAGGAACGGCCACGGCATTGCCTCAATCACGATGCCAAGCACATGGTCAAAGAACAGGCGGCAGGCTTTTGCGCCTTTGCTGTCATCGTTATCGGGGTCAGTGATGTCCTCGAATACGCCCACATGACCAAGCGCCATGTTGAAAATACCGGCTTTCGTAATGGGCATGTGTCGCCTCCTGAGTTAAGGCGATGGCTTAGAGAACGTCTTGGTCGCCAGAGCTTTCTTCGCCGCCATCCACCTGATTGACTTCCACGACAGGCTCCACGCCATCCAGCCGGTTTTCGTTCTCGATGAGAACCTTCATGTTGTTGTCGTAGCCCGTGGATTCGATTTTGGGCGGCGTGAACACATGCTTCTGGTTATCGCCGTAGATGTTCATGGCCGAGGTGATGGGAAGCGGCTTGATTTTAGCCGCTTCCGCCACCGGGATGAGCCAGCGTGACTTGGGAAGTTCTTTGGGGGAAACCACGATTTCGCCCGCATTGACAAAGCGGTAAAAATCAACATGCGGCGGGCCGAGAGTGCCGTTTTCAATCGCCTTATAGCGGAACATCGTGGTTTCCCTTCAAAGATTAGCTGATAGTCCAGCCAGCCGGATACAGCGCATTGAGCTGTGCCTGCATAGCCAAGAACGCGGTGATTTTACCAGCGGTCAAGTTGCCGTTGGCTACCGTGTAATTGACGCGCAGATAACGCTCAAAGTTGTTCAGCGGCTGCGGGTCGAGAGCATACACACGCGTGGTGTTCACAGCGGAGAGCGCGGCGAACGTGTCATAGGTGCGGATGGTCGTGGCGGAGCTGAAAGCTTCGTTGTCATCGGCCTGCAATGCCGGGGTCACGGTGGAATCGCTGCCGGAGTCGGCAAAGGTTTCCGTGACCACGAACACGATATAAAGCGGGATGCCTACGCCGATGCGAAGGCCAGCTTTATCGAGGTCGATGGTGTCAGTGGATGCTGCGGTCGCAGTGATTGCCTGCGAATCCGAAAACATATTTTGGCGGTCAATGAGCATGGGTTCCTCCTGTGCTTGGGCTGTCTTAGCTGACAACCGATTCGTTGTTGAGAATGGCATCACAGATGCGAACCGGGATGCCGAGGAATTCCAGTTGCTTCATGCGAACAGTGCCGCCACCGAACTGGAGCAAGGCTTCTTCAATCTTCACCGCCGAGCTGGACTTTTCCAGTGCGATGAGCTTGAGGAGCGAGAAGGCCGTGCGGTTCATGTAGAACACCGGCTTGACACCCTTGAAGCCTTCCTGCGTCTGGTTGCCCAGCGTGGAGGGGAGGCGGTCAATGGCGCGGCTCATCAGCTTAATCAGGCTGGTGGAAGCCGAGAGAGCCTGCGTGCCGGTCTGGGCAAGAAGGTCGCTCACATCCACGTTGGGGATGCGAACCACATAGCGCCAATCCTTGAGGCCCATGCCAGCTTTCCACTGGTAATGGTCAACAAGGGCGCGGTACGGGTTGCCCGAAGAATCGCGGGCATCCGTGCAGCCGTCACCGGAGCCGTCCTGAATGACGGTGTGCTTGATGCCCATCTGGGAGCCTTTGGGGAACAGGCCGAACACCGAGTTTTCGCCCCAGCCCACCAGCCATACGGAGGTGTTGTCGAGGCCAGAGCCACCGGCAGAAATCACGTTCTGGCCGTTGGTAGCGCCGGAGATGGTGTTGTAGCGGGGGGCAAGGCCGATGAACTTCTCCGGGGTGGAGGGGTCGGCATAGAACAGGGCGGTTGCCATGTCGATGTTCATCGAGGAAATGTGCGCTTCGTTTTCCGAGAGGCGGAAAGCGGCGGTGTTGCCGTTGAGCATGGCAAGGTCTTTGTCGATGCTGCCGCGCTGTTCGTACATACCCATCGACTCCGTGACCTGAATGGTCTGGGATTTATCGTTCGGCACGCCCTGATTGAACTTGCGCCAGATACCAGCGGGGAGGCCGGTGCGCATGGTCATGGTGTGACCGGTTGCCGTATTGGATTCTTTCCAGAGGCAATCCAGCAGAATTTCGTTGGTCTGGGACAGAAGCTCGCAGATTTCGGTTTCTACCGACTGCGTGCCGGGGTTCAGGCGCTTGGCATAGTCCAGCAGCGTAAGCACGCCCTGATTGATGGTTGCCATGTGGTGTTCTCCTATTCAGGAGCAACGTCACACGCCTTGGTAGTTGCATCCTATGATAAAAGGCATGGGCTTGCAACTGGAATTGCGAGGCTCAGTAATGGTATGGATTGGGGATGGGAAAGGGCGGGCATCCTGCGGCGCTCTGGTGAGGGCATTTCCCGCACCCAGCAAGCGCCAGCAGGACGACCAGCCACCTCACTGGTTCATGCCCGGATAGAACACACTGGCGGTGGACTTGCGCTCACCCTGCTTAGAGCCTGATTCGCCCGGAAGCCCAGCGTTCTTGAAGTTCTTGCCGATATTGACCATCAGGCGGATGAAGGAGCGTTTCTGCCCAAGGCCGAGCAAGATGAGGTCGTCCTGCAATTCCTTGAGCTGTTCATCGCTGCCAGCGAATTCGCGCACCATCTGGTTGGCAAGGCGGATGTTTTCCTTGAAGTTCTGCCCGCCGAGTTCGGGGTCTTTTTCCACCTGCTCACGCCATTGCTTCTTCGTGGTGTCCCAGAATTCGAGGTTCTTCTGTTGCAGCTTCACGCCCATATCCACGAACTTCTGCACGGTTTCCTTGGGAAGTTTGTGTTCTTTGGCAAGCGCCAGCACCTCATCGCGCATCTCCGGGGTGATGGGCATATCGTCCGGCGTGGTGATGTCCTCCGGCTTGAGGCCACCATCCTGCATCTCATCATAGAGCTTCGCCAGCTCCTCATCGGTTTTGCCTTCCAGCTCGGACTTTTTATCGCCCAGCTTCTCCTCAAGGAAAGCCTTGATGCCAGCCGCGTCAGGGCGCTCAGCCGGTTTGTCAGCAGGCTTATCGGCAGGTTTATCCGCCGGGGCATCTGCGGGCTTATCGTTCAGCAGGTCGGCATCAAAGAGCGCCTGCTGCTCAGGCTGACTCTGTGGGGTTTCCGTCTGCTGCTGCGGCGCGGCGTTGTTCGTATTCTCGGTCATAGGTCAAATCCTCCTTGGATTCTTTGAGCATAAGCAGAAACTCTTCCGGGCAGAGAGCATCCACTTGCTGATAAAGGGCGATGGCTGCATTACGCAGGCCATTATTAAACGCCATCACATGCGGCTCATCGGGTGGAACCGCTTGCACAAGCCCGAATTCAGATAAAAGGAAATTCACAAAGCGCCTGCCTGCGCGGGTGGACATCACCAGCTTCGTGGCATCTTCCGTGCGCTTCTCCGGGGAATAATATTCGTCCATCACCCACCTACAACCTGCATGGCACGGGCAAGAGCGTTCTCACCGGCCATATTGGTTTCACTCATGGTCTTTGCCACGTCAGCCCCGGCTTGTGCCGCCATCATGCCCTGCGCCATCTGCTGCTGCTGTGCGCGGCCTTGCGCTTTCTGGTTTGCCTCATCGCTGGGCAGAATCATGGACGGAGGCACGCCGCTGCCCTCGGCATAGCGGTCAATGGTGTCGAACAGGTCAATCTTGTCGAACACGCTGGGGTCTTGGGTGATTTGTGCCAACCCGCCGATGAAGTTCACGCAACGCTCGATATTGCCGAGGCCGATGGCTTTCTGGGCTTGAGCAAGGATAGAGATATATTCCACCTTGAGGGGCATACCCATGATTTCCTTGGGCGGCGGCGGCAAGCGGCCTGCTTTCATCGCAAGGTCGAACACGATGTCAATCAGCGGGTCGTTCTGCTCAGTGTTGATGCGGCCAAGAACAGGGCCGAGCATCATGAGCTTTTCTTCGCGCATCATGTTGATTTGCGTGGCGGTGGGCGGCGTGGCTTGGTCTGCCATGTCACTGACCTGCAAGAACAGCGGCTTGAAGAACGCCTCATCAATGTGGCTTTCAAGGCGCATGATTTCTTCGCGGGTTTCGTTCAGGTACGGATTCGGCACATAGGCGGGCTTGTAGCCATCCCTGCCGGTGATGAGGCCGCTGACATACACCGTCCTGCCCGGAAGCGTCCCGCTGCGCTGGCCCCGCAATGACGCATCGGCGACCATCGTGGGGTCGGTGTTTTTGTCAATGAGCTGATACTTGCGGCGCTCCATGAGCTGCACGCCCTTGGCATCGCCCAAAGCGATTTCGCCACAGCCGGTTCCCCAATCATTCTCGCCGAGGATGTCCCAGCGCGGGGTGAGGGTGGGGAAAAAGTCCGTGCCGGAATAGGAGAGGATGCCCTTCTCATCACGGCATCCGGGGTCAACATACACGCTGGCGTATTTGCGGCGCATGGCGAGGCGGTTGCCGCGCTCATAGATGCGGTTCGGCTCAATGACATGCAGCACATCGAACATCTGGTCATAATCGCCACGGTCATAGGCGGCACGCGCACGCTCGGGGCAGCGGTCTTTGAACATGCCAACCATGCCCTCGGCGCTGAACTGCACATCGCGGTAAAAGGCAATCACTCGCCCAGCTTCATCAGTGGCGATGCGGAACGAGCCAATGGGGAAGTCGCGGCCACGCACCAGCGTATCAGCATCCTCCATGATGCCCAGAGCGCCCGTGCCATACAACCCCAACGTGTTGTAGTTGGATTGCAGGCGGTCATAGAGGTTTGAGGCGGCGATGATGTTCAGCAGGATTTCCGTCACATCAGAGAGCCAGAGCTTCACCGGACGGAAGTTGGCAAGGTCTGTGTCGGCTAAGGACAGGCGAAACCACGGGCGCATGGGTGAGGTCACGCCGGACTGCAAACCAGCAGGCAGCGCACGCACGGCGAACAGCGGCTTCGTGTTGATGATTTTCTGGTCTTGCCGCGTGTATTGATTGACCTGCTCACCCTTGAAGCGGGCGGTGCGCGGGCCGAGGTAGTCACGAATATCGCGCCACACAGGAAGCGCGGTATTCATTTTGTTCTCAAGCGTTTGATTTCGCGTAAGATAACGCTGCGCCAAGCTGGATAAATCCAGCCCGCTATTGCCGAGCAAATCCTTGAATTTGTCGGCCATGCGCTTACTGGCCGTAAAGCGATTTCGTGCCGGTGCTTGCGGCCTGCGTCAGCCCTTGAGCGCCGGTCACAAGCGTATTGTTGCTGCCGGATGCCTTGAGCGCACGCTGTTTAGCGGCGGTCTTAGCGGCCATATCACTGGCTTCGGGAGCCTGCTCGGGCTTGGCAGAAACGGGCTGGGCGGTGGATGCAGCGGGCGCAGGCGGCACGACTACGGGCGGCGGGGCTTTGGGTGCAGACATAACGCACATGGGGCAACACTCCGAATAGAGAGCGCACCCGCCTTGGTATCAGCATCTTAGCCGAAGGGATTGTAATCATCAACCTTTGATTCAGCATCGCCACGGCTCAGGGGATTGTAATCACGCTGCTCCTCGCGCTTGATGCCCAGCTCATCGGCCATGCGCTCGGCGCGGGTCTTGTGCGCTGTGGGATAGGCAAAGGTCAGGGCTACGGCATCGCACTTGTCGGGAGAACGGCCAATCTCTTCCTTGATTTGGTCTTTTTCGATGACATAGAGCTTATCCCCTTTGTGGGTATAGGTCAGGGCGCATAGCTCCTCTTTAAGCTCAGGGTCGTTGGGAAGGCATCCGCCGCCCTTAATCCACAGCGCCATCTCCCAGAGCATTTCGGTGCGCTTGTTGAAATAGTGGACATCGGTGGCCTTGCCGGAGAACTGCACGGGGATGACATCGTAGCCCCACTTATTGAGGGGGTCGATGATGGCATAGCCTAAGCCGCCCGTGGCATCCACGAAGGTCGCGTCAGGCTGCCATTTCTTCATCGCAACAGCCACATGCGAGGCGAGGTCTTGGGTGTTGGGAATACGCACGGCCTTGATACGGAAGCACACAATGCCCTGACGGGGGGCGAGGGCGGAGAGGTCATCACCCTGACGCGCAACGTCCACGCCGAGAGCCTTGGGCGAGTTGATGTAGGCTTCGAGGGGAACGGTGCGATTCATTGCGGCTTCCACCTCATCCGGGCTTAGGAGCGCGTTGAATGAGCTGGGTGGGAACTGCCCGAACACGTTGACAAGCACCCAAGGGTTATCTGCGCCGTATTTCTTAATCTGCGCCCGCGCCCAGCCTATATCAATGCGCTGTGACCGCTTGGGATTATCAGGGTCGCCCGTGATTTCAACTACCCACCACAGGCTGCGCTCACTGGTGCAGGCGCGGTAAAGGGGGCCGGAATTGTGTGTGGGGTTCCCGCAGATGACCAGCTTGCACTCGATACCAGATGCAAGGGCGGCTTCTGCCGCTGCCATGACCGAATCAGGGATGCCGCCCACCTCATCAATCACGAACAGGATATAATCAGCGTGAAGCCCTGCCAGCGTGTTGGCTTGCTGGTCGCCCGTAGCATCCTTTGACCATTTACGCGCAGACATGAACCATGTTTCTTTGTGGTCTTTGCACACAATGCGCTCGGCACGCCAATCAAACGCGGCCTTGAGAAACTCGCTTTTCTCCCGCCACTTTGCCAGCTCAGACCACAGACCATCCCGAAGGTTATCGCCGGAGATTGAGGTGGCGATGATTTTAGCGTGGGGGCGGGTGACCATGAAGTGCCACATGCACATAGCGAGAATAGCTGTCTTGCCGCAGCCTTTTGATGCCTTCGCCGCGATACGCTGCTTGGTGTTGTAGCTGTTGATGAACTCTTTTTGCCAATGGTCAAGCTCAATGCCAAACAGGTCTTTGACGAACAGTTCAGGGTTATTGCGCCACTTGGCTATGGTTGAGGCTGCATGGATATGTGCTTCCATCTACGCCCCCGAACTATGTCTTTTACAGTTGTCTTATGAACGGAAAACATTTCAGCAATATCGGCAACATCACGGCTTGATGCCATCTTGCGTATCTCGATGACATCAGCCTCACGCAGCCTGTGCAAAGGGTGAAGCTCTCCTTTCGGCTTGTGTGAGCGCCCTTTAAGCGCCCTGTCCCGGTTGTTCTTACCATTATCGCCAGCCATCAAATGCGAGGGATTTACGCAGCGGGGATTATCGCATTTGTGCAAAACAGCGTCAGGGCTTTGACCAAACTGCAAATAAAACGCAAGCCTGTGCGCCCTATAATTTTTTCCGTTGAAATGTGTTTTCCCATAGCCTCGCGGTGTTAAAGCGCCCCGCCAAAGCCAGCAATCTCCTGACCTATCTACGCGCCCCCAAAAATCCTCTGCGCTATTCTTCCTCGGCATTTGCCTTCTCCAAGACCTCCGGGTTATACGAGGCTGTCACAAGGTCGGCCAGCGTCACGGTGGCGTTTGCCACAGGCTGCACGGCCTTGCCATCCACGCTATCAATGAGGCTGTCCATCGCCTTCCAGTTCTGCATGGCCTG
>JACCDR010725991.1_pt1 | contig 34524 bp, 54 predicted proteins | sample 7446431 | NCBI WGS metagenome assembly JACCDR01 (sample SAMN15323443, study PRJNA562643) | freshwater metagenome | isolation source: river surface water | place: USA:Blue River Watershed | collected 2017-08-17 | reverse complement strand
CCCACGACCGGGTCCGTGTGGGTGCCGGCATCGCTGCTTTCGACCTCGGCCGATTGCCCGGCCGTCAACCCTACAACGCCGGAGAGTGCATCCCAGGTGGTATAAAGCGAGCTTCCCACCTGCACGAATTCGACCACGCGGGTGGACACCACAACGCAGACCGTCTCCTGGAAGATGGCAAGCTTCTCGCCGTCTTCCGTCGTGTGGGGGGTGCTGAAGGGCACATATTTGACGGGCACCGAAATGACCACGCTGGAATTGGCCGTGGAGACCAGTTCCATCGCCCCATAACCCTCCTTCGTGGTGGCGAGGGGCAAGTCCGTCGCGGGGAAGGCAAAGTCAATCACCGTGGCATCGGCGTTTGTGACAATCTGCACGATCTTGGCATTTGCCAGCGACGCTTCGGCAATGACCGCGGTGGGTGCCGCGTGATGGTAAAGCCGCAAGCGCCAGGTGCTGTTGGGCTGGGGCAGCACATAGGCCCCTGAGCCATTGGGCTTCCTGAGTTCAATCGAACCCTGGAACAGGCGGTCAATGCGGATGTGGCGCAAGCTGATCATGGATAGACCTTGATGGCAATGAAGCAATGTTGTTCAGGCACACCGGCAATGTTTTGCGCATAGCCAAGGCCCCCTGAGCCTGCGGCGATCGAGGTGTGCATGCGGAGCTTGAAGGTTTTGGTGGAGGCCAGGGTGAACTTGCCGAACAGCCGCCGTGGTCCAGCGCTGTAGCCCTGTTGCCGCACCAGCCCCGTGGTGAAGGCCGCAGCCGCCACGACGTCATAAAGGTGCAGGGCCGCATTGCCGGCATTGGCAAAGCCTTGCGCGTCCACCTCATAGGTGCCTGCTGGCAGCGTCAGCACATTGGCCGCCAGGGTCACACCGGGAATTTCGTTGAGGATGGTGGTGTTGAGCGGAATGTCATTGAAGCCCACGGCCGTGCCCGCACCATCGGTGCCGGATGCCGTCTGATAGGCAAAAGTTGAAAGCTGGGGGGCCGCTGTCGATGACGGCTGGTCGAGCAGCAGGCGGTAGCGCACACCATCGTCCTCAAACAGTTCCATGCGGCCTGTCACAAGCCGGCCATTGGCCAGGGCCGTGCCATTGCGGTTGGTGACTGCCTTTGAGGGAAGCCCGTTGATGGCAAGCGTCGTGGCCCCGGTGTTGGGGGCCACGGGAATGAAGGACCCCTTGTTGCCTTTTTGGCTCAAGGCCAGCGGCACGTCGCAATTGGCGGTGATGGCGTTGGGGGTGCCAGCAACACCCGACAGGGGTATGGCGGCATAACGCCAGAGAGCTTCCACCTCTTCGGCAATGTCATTGAGGACGGTGGGTCCGGCAAGGACGCCTGCGGTGTTGGATGGGGCAATGGTCTTGCGGTTGGCGGCCATATCAGAAATTCCACATCTCTGGCGCTTCGGGGGCCAGGGTCAGGGTGAAGTCGGTGGCGGATGACGGGTTGGCACTCACAAGTTCAAAGCGGCGGGTTTCCTGCCCACGCACGCCGATGGCCACCAGCTGGCCCGGTGCCACGTCGGCATTGGTGAAGGGCGCTTCAAAGGTGATGACGCCATCACCCGCTGCCACGGTGGCGATGGGCTGCACGGTCAGGCCCGGCCCCGTCATGATGCGCGCACCCAGCTTCAGGCCCTGGGCCGCCATGTCTGCAATCGTGGTGAGATCGGCCATGGCCTCAAGGCCGGTGGGGGCATTGCCATCCAGCGCCATGTCCAGCTCAAGCGCCGTCACGTCGCCTGCGCCATCTTTCAGAACCTTGATGATGCGGGCTGCCGTGTGGGTTTCCGAGAGCATGAGGTGGTTGATCTCGATGATGTCGCCGGGTTCCGAGGCCACACTTTCAAACCAGGTCTCCATCGTGAACACATGGTCCCGGTGCCAGAGGGCATTGAGGTAGAGCTTGTAGAAGGCAATCACCTGCGCCTCATCGGCAATGGCGTCTGTCTCCTGCTCGATGATGCGGGTCACATCACCCGCCGTCAGGCCGGGGCGAATGACGAGGATCGGGTCTTGCTCAAAGTCGAGGGCGCGGTTGCGGAAGGTCACCCGCACGGCATCGGGCACCGCCGCAAAGGACTTCTGCCAGTTCAGCGACTTCATGTTGAGGTGGGTGAAAATCTGCCGGGCGGGCACGCCGAGTGTAGCCGTGTCACGGCTGCGGGAGACACCCAACAAGCGGCCCTCATTGCGCTTGGCGAGACCCGCCGAGGCCACGGCGTCGAGGGCGTCCGTCCATTCCCGGCCTGACAGGACAAGAGCCACCTTGCGGTTTGCCGCCGCGTTCTCGGCATGCCATTGCCCCAGCAGCGGGGCGTTGACCGCCTTCGCATTCATGGGGTCGGGTGAGCGGAACCCCGTGGCGATTTCATAGAAGTGGTCAGCCGGGTTGTCGGAGGAGGCAAGCCCGTCAAAGGTGGTGCCATTCCAGACCTTCACAAGGGCTGCGGCTTCCACCGAGAGCTGCCCCACATTGATATTGCGGCCCCTCAGCTCAATGGTAGCATTACCAGCCTTTGGCAAAGGCTTCTGGTTCCACACCGAGGCAAAGCGCATGATGATGCAGCTCTCGACCGTGGAGGCGGTGTAGTGGCTGGTGTAGTTGGCGGTGTAGAAGACGCCGCCGCTGCTGACATTCCAATAGTCGAAGAGGCTGTAGACCAGGGATCCAACACTTGGCGTATAGGTCGCCGGGTTGAAGGAAAATGATGAAGCTGCCCAGGCATCCGGCGAGGTGATGCAGCCCCGCTGCATCCACAGGTCCCAGCGGTTGCCGCGCGGAAACACTGTGGGATCGAGATAGACAATGAAACCGTCCTGGCGGCGCTCCACGCGCAGCGTCTGGTTATAACCGGCACCCCCATTGAAGGATGCATGGGCCGCCCATGCGCCCACACCGATCGGGTCCAGATTTTGCGCGGGCACCGTGTGGAAACTGTGCCAGGCCCCATTTGTCAGCGGTGCATCGGTGATCGTGGGTGGTGTTGCGGCCCATTTGAGCACGATCTTTTTCGACATGCGGCCCGTGGTGTTGGTGTGGAACATCAGCTCCGGTAGATTGATCCAGATGGCTGTGCCCTGAATGCGCATCTTCAGCCGGAAGGGCATGATCATGTTCACCCCACCTTCTGGCGGGCCGAAATTGGCAGGCCACAGCGGCTGCAGCCAGATTTCGTCGGGGTCGTTCTTGCTTGTGAGAATGACGGGTTGCGGCAGGCTGGCCTCGGGCGATCCCTGGTTGGCCAGTTTGATGTTGTCCGTCTTGTCCCGCTGATGGGCCTTCATCTCGATCTGCGGCGTGGTCTGGTAGCCATAGCGAGCAATTATGCGCGACGGGTTTGGGACAATGCCCTCGTCCAGCGTGAAGCTGAGGCCCGGCACCTCGGTCAGGGCTGTGCCTTCGACCTTCGGGTTTTTCAGTTCATGCGGGCCTTCCAGCATGTAACAGGCCTCGACAAGCTCGTCCTCGCCATCGAGTTCAACGAGCGGATAGGCCGCCATTTTGGGGAACACCTTCACGCGGCCCGCCACATAGTCAAAGCTCTGGCCCGGTGTGACCACATTGCCCGTGGCGGAGGCCGACCCAAGCCCCTCTGATGTGGCTTCGTCCTTCGTCTTGCCCGCAGGCTTGGCCGCCAGTGCCAGAAGCAGCCGGCCGCCAAACGTGACAGCGGCAGCAAGGGCCTGTGCGCCCGTGCTTCCCGCAAGCAATGTGCCGGGGCCGAGCAGCCCCGCTGCAGCACCTCCAGTGATGGCTGTGGCCACGGCCAGAAGTGCAATGGTGCCCACGATGGTGAGCAGGGATTTGCGACCCTTGGACCCGCCACCACCACCTGGGGCCTGCACGAGATAGACCTTGACCGGGTCAAGGCTTTGAGGCTTCAGCCGCAGGCGAAGCGTGACATGGCCACGCGCCCAGAAGCGCCGGTCAATCTCTTCAAACCTTGCTCCCTGCTGCACATAAATCTTGCCATGGTCATGAAAGCGGTCCGGCAGATTGGGGTAATCCGCGATCACCTCATCGAGCCAGCGGCCATCGGTGAACAGCGTCTGTGTGCGGTTGCCGGTGAAAGGTTCGGCCAGAATGAAGGGCGTGCCCGTGAGGGGCTGGCGTTGATGCAGGCTCATGCACAGGCCTCCTGCAGTACGGATGCACCGGTCAGGGTGTCATGCCGGAACAGCATGACGTCGCGTGCGGTCAGCGTCGCCGAGGCACGGGCTTTTGGCGTGTCACGAAACGGCACGGCGACAAGGCCCTGGGCCATGTCCATGTGAACGATGATGCCGGGTTCGGCGATCAGGCCCACATGCCACCAGCCCCTGACAGCGCGGTTGTTGACGGTCATCGGGCGGCGGATCACTGCCACATCAAAGCCCTGTTCAAACCCGGTTTGAACGGCATGAAAACCCTGGGTGAAACGGCCATCGAGCAGCGAATGGTCGCCGGCCTGCAACTCAGCCAGTGTCAGCTCCGGCCATGGCGGCAGGATGATTCCCAGCTGCTCGTGATAGGCCAGCCGCACGAAGCCGAAACAATCGACGTAAGGTCGCTCACGACCACCGTCCCGGAACAGCAGCGTCTGCTGGCAGGCAATCCACCAGGGGGCGGGCTTGTGGATGTGGGTCACGCTGCTCATGCCACGAAGGCCCCCGGCGCATAGTCTGGCGTGCAGGTGGATTTGGGGAAGGCCAGACCATGGCCGCCCTGCCCCTTCACGTCGGCCAGCACCCATTCACCTTCCGAGCGCACGTTCTCAAGCTGCAGGCCTTCGTGGTCATAGATGAGGTCGTCGGGCGTCTCGCGGGCCACGATATAGAAGGCCACTTCCACCTTGCCTTTGAGGCCGAGAATGACGCGGCCAATGTCATGATCGACATTGCCAAAGCGCAGGCCGCCACGCGTCTGCTGTTCCCCCTTCGACGGCAAACGCGGGGCCATGGGCCAGCCGATGAAGGTCAGTGGTTCTGTGCCGCCCAGAGTCGAGGTGATGTTGATGTCACAGGCCGCGATGCGCAGTGGTTCACTCAAGCCTGGGTGGTTGATGACCACCAGCAAGAGGCCATAGTCATCCACGAAGTCCTTCGATTGCTGCTCCCACCAGGCGGTGGTCATGGTGGCCGTCATAGCGATGCCCCTTGCGGAATCCGCAGCAGTGGCAGGCGCACCATCCATCCCACGCCGTCACGCGTCGGCGTCATCTTCTGGTCCTGTTGCCTGATCCAGCGATAGGGCTGCATGTCGGTCGGGTCGCGCAGCCAGAAGGGTGTCACCCCATTGCTGACACCGCCGAGCGAAGCGCGCCTGGTCCACCAGGGAATGAAGAGGCCGCTGAACTCGGCCTCAGACATGGCATACTCACCGGTGAACTCAACCCAGGTGCCCATGGCCACGGGGGCGGTGCGGATGGCACCCTTTTCCATGCGGGCATAGTCGCCATTCTCGACGATGGACCAGCTGTAGCCTTCCTGCGGCATGTCGTCAGGCAGTGGCCAGTACATTTCAGCTGCCATGGCGTTCCATCCGCTTGTTGACGGCAAAGCGTTGGCCCAGTGCCTGGTCGGCCCCGCCCTTGGAAATGTGCTGGTTCACCATCTCGCCCACCACCACATCAAGGTTCAGCCCGCCATTGCTGCCCTTCGACGCCTTGGCCTCGACCTTTTCCGGGCCATAATTGTGGACATTGAGATTGACTGTGGGCTCACCACCACCGCCGCTTCCTGTGCCGGCAAACCCGTTGCGGCTGCCAAAGCTGCCACCCAGGGCAAAGGGCTTGGGACCACGCATGTCCACACCGAGGGAACCATCAGCCATGCGCATGAGGGGAAGGCTGCCCTGCCCCTTGCCCGTCATGGCCAGAACCTTGCCACCTTTGAGCGGCACGATGGCTTCTTCGCCGGCTTCGCCCATCACGCCCAGCTGGTTGCCGCCGTAACGGAAAAAGGTGGGTTGATCGACGATGGAATTGGTGAAGCTGGCACCGGCGGCAAAGGCCGTGATGCCACCAGCAAACATCGCACCCTTCGCATAAAGCCCAGGCGAACCGAACAGGCCACCAATCAGCGAACCAAGGCCCTCGGCCACGCCGCCCAGCACACCCTTGCTGCTGCTGCCCTTGGCCCCGAAGAGCATGTCGTTGAGACCGGACTCCAGAAGGTCGAGCAGCTTGGACTTGATCGAATCCAGTGCCCCATTCCAGGCCCCCTTCAGGGTGCCCGTGGCTTCGGCCTGCTGGAAGGTGTTGCGCAGGATGTCGCCGCCGACGGAACGGATCTGGTCAAGGTGCTCGATCTCCTGCCGGGCCATGACTTCGCGCCCTTGCGAGAACTTTGCGTCCTCCATCTTTTTCTGTGCCAGAAGGCCATAGGCTTGTGCCTGCTCACGAATGGCAGCCGTTACATCGGCATGCAGCTTCTTGTCTTTCTCCAACCGGTCGCCAAAGGTTGATCGCGCCTGCTGCCACAGCTGCTCCTCCATCCGCAGGCGGGCCTGTTCACCCACGGACTTGCCAATGGCCTCCGTGCGTGCGCGTTCTTCTGCCGTTGCATTGGCAATGACTTCCTTCCAGCGCGTGTTTTCTGCAGTAATGCGTTTGGTGATGCTCTCCTGCTCTTTCAGCTTTTCAATCCGGTCCTGCTCACCGACAGTGGCAACCTGGCTGGCAACACCCGAGCGGCCTTCGAAGTCCGCCTCATAGCTATTGCGAATGACACCGGGTGTGACCTTTTGCAGGCCCTCCCAGCGGCCCTGCATCTTGCCCACATCACCGCCCGTGGAATTGATGATGGCGCGAGCAATGGCGTCCTGCACCTGCGGACCGAAAATGGTGTTGCCGTCAAGCCCGAGGCGCGGCATGAAATCGCGCAAGGTCTCGGCGGTGATCTGGTAGCGGCCAACAGCCGATGAATTGAAGGTGTTCGATGGGTCTGCCAGCATGCGCTTTTGCAGATCCAGCACCTCTGAAATCTTCATCGTGACAAGGTCAACGTTGCCACCGGTGAATTTGCCGTAGCCCAGCGTCTCGTTATAGTTCCGGCCCTGTGCCGTGCCTTCCGCCGTTGCAATGAGGTCGAGAAGGGTCTTGCCCACAAAGTCATTCTGGCTGGAGGCCTGTGTGCGCCAGGGTGCATTCAAGCCGCCGCGCTCCGCGACAGCAAATGATGCGGCCCTGCTCAACTCACCAATGCGCTGGGCAAGGCCCCCCACCTTGTCAGACGCGGTGCCAAGTGCATCGTTCATGGCCCTCGTGTTGCCTTTGAGGCCGTCAATCAAATCCTTGTTCTGTTGCATCTCCTGCTGCAAAGAGGCCGCCGCGCGGCTCTGCTCCAGCATGGCGCCAACGAGTTTCTTCACCTCTTCATCAGGTGTGGTGTTGCCAAGTTGGGCAAGGGCATCCCGGAACGCCAGGACGTCCGGTTTCCCGGCTTTGACGCTGTTGAAGAAATCGGTCGTGATGGCCTTCAGTTCGGCACTGCCAGAGGCCATGATCGTGGTTTCGCTGACGCCGGCAATTCTGGCACCACCCGTGTTCCGTCCGCCGGCAATGGCCAGCTCGCCTGCAGCACCCTGAAAACTCTTGCGCAGCTTGCCGCTTTCCCTGGCTGCCTCAAAGGCCAGAATGGCACGGCTGTCGACGGCATAGGCTTTCAACTTGGCGAGGTTGCTGTCCCAGCTGTCGCCAACCCTTTTGACCAGATCGTCATGCCTTGCAATCGCGTCAGAAGCGGATGGCCAGCCGGAACTGATTTCGCTGATTGCCGCTGCACCAGCGGCTGCCAGAACACCAAACCCCAACACCGCAAGGTTCAGCGGGTTGGTGATGAACTGCACCACACCACCGCCGACGGCTTTCAACGCGCCCATGACGCCGGTGCCAGAGCGGAACATCTGGGCCATCTGCGAGCCCTGCTGCATCATCACCGTGAAAGGTGACTGGCCGGAGGCAAGGCCGATGGCCATGTCCTGCAGCTGGAACTGCATGTTGGTGAGTTCACCCGCAGACAGCTTCACCGCCTGGCCGAATTGCTGCACGGGCTGAGCGGGTGGTGTCAGGCCATTGAGTTTGACCTGTGTCTGCTCTGCCGAAACTCCGAGCTTCCGTAAAGTGGCCTCTACAGCTTCCGCCGCAGCCTTGGCACCCTTCGGGTCACCATCAATGATGAGGGAGACGCGCATGGTCATGAGCGCAGCTCCTCAGGCTTCTTGCCGTTGAGAAGGGCCGCGGCAAAGCTCTCCAGCGTCTGGAAATCGGCAAAGGCCTGCCCCTGAAGCTCAAGCCCGGACCGCCTCAGGGCCACGTCACAGGCGGCATAATCCAGCCCTGTGACGCTGATGCCGGCGAGCGATCCTGCCATGCGCCATTGCGTGCCGCAGGCATGAAGTGCCTGCACCGGGGCCACATGCTCGGGCCACAGGCTCACGCTGCCGTCGTCGCCCTGGGCCACGAGGGCCGCAACCTCGGCGTCGATGATGTGTTGTGGTGCGCCTGCCTGTGCCATGTCCCGTCTCAACTGTTCAATTTCGTCGGGCCGCTCGCCCTGGAACCAGGCGACGGCGGCCCTGATCAGTTTTTTGTCTTCATCCCCAACATGGCTTTGGTGTAGGCTTTCATGATGCCTTCCTGCACGTAAGTGAGCCCCATCAAGTGGCCGTGGAGTTCCGGTGTCATGGGCAAGGACTTGCCCTCATGATCAACAGCTCCTCCCTTGATGCAGTTCACAATGGCGTCGCAGTAGGGACGGCGCTTTGCAATGTCGAAGCCCGGCTCGATCTCCTCGAGCGTTTTGTAGTCCAGCACGTTGAAACAAACGTCGAGTGTTTCCTCGCGGAAGCCGCCGTCTTCCGGCGTGTTGATTGGAACCGTGTGGGTGAAGGTGGGATTGTTGGAGACCTTGAACATGGATGGGGCTTTCGTCAGTGTGGGGATCAGGTGAGCACGATGGAGAATTCATCGTTGCCGGCCGTGGGCAGGGGCACGGCTTCCAGCGTGATGTCGGCCAGGCCGTCTTCCTCGCTCAAGTCCTGCGGCAGGTTCATGCGGCAGTTCGGCAGGCTCACCGTCACGATCTTGTTGGCCCCGATGCCATGCACCAGGTTGATGGCGAAGGCCGTCTGGTTGTCATTGAGGGTGAAGGGGTTGAAGGTGGCCATGGCTTCATAGGCCACCTTGAACTTCACCACGGGTGTGCCATCGGTGATGGTGACATAGCGCCCGTTGGGGCGGTTGCGCAGCACCACCTTGCGGCCAAAGTCGAGGCTGAATTCCGCCAGTTCCAGTGCCACGCCATTGACGGTGAAGGTCGGTGTGTTTTCGAAGTTGGAAACCTGCGGCTCGGCCCAGTTGGTCAGGGTGGGTGCGGTCTGGGCCACATCCGTGGGGGCTTCGTAAAGGCCCATGATGTCCCATTCAATCTTGGGAATGTCATGCGGTATGACTTTCAGCACACCATTGCCGCGCGCGCCGAGCAGGCGGTGGCGCACGCCGTCGATGTTGAAGTAGTGGGTGGCCGAACCGATGTTGTCGGTGGCCGGCGTATAGGTCACCGACGTTGCGGCCACAGCCGCCTGGGAAAGACCCGATGACGTGGCGAGTGGAGACCACATGGGTGCCGTGCCCTTGGCCGGGTGGCCAATGAGTTCGGTGAAGCCTGTGAGCTTGCGGTATTGCTTTGTCGGCAGCTTCTGTGGAGACCGGAAGAACGATGAGGCCGGGCGGCGCTCCACCTCCTGGCCCAGGTTGGGCTGGAGCTTGGCGTCGAAAAACAGCATGCCGTTGGCCACGGCCGTCAGCGTGGGGTCAACGCCGTAGGTTGCTTCCTGCTTGGAGAGCAGAACGGTTTTCAGGTTGCGAAGCATTACTTATCTCCCTTTGTTGGGATGCGTGGTTTCGGTATCGGTGTTTCAGCGGGCGAAGGGTCGAGCCCTGCCGCCTTGTCGATGGCCGCATTGGCCTCTTCCGGTGTCACGGGCTTCCAGGCTTTGGCGGCCTCGTCCCAGCTCCAGGAGCCACCACCAGGGACTGGCGGATAATCTGTCTGCATCATGTTCTCCTCACATAGCTGTGGGTGTAAAAGTCGACCTGGTAGAAGGCGGCACCGGCGCGAAGGCCTGCAAGCCGGCCACGGCCAAAGGACAGAAGGTCAAAGTCGTCACCGGGGTTGAAGCCGGCCAGAAGGTCGATCACGTCAAGGACGAGCCTCTCGACGGCGGCGCGTGACTTGGTGCCGCCGGGGTCATCAGCCTTCTGCACCACGAGAACGATGCCAATGGTTTCCTTCACCCGCTGCACATGGGCTGTGGAGGCGCGCAAGGGTGGTGCGGGGTCAAACCCCAGCGACATCACAAAGGCGGCCTGGGGGCCTTGCGGCAGCTTGCCGTCATCCACGAGCTTTGCATATTCGAGCCCACCCTCGATGCGGCCTGCGAGGGTGCTGATGGCGGCCAGTTCCTGCATCACGGCATCAACGAGCATCGGAACCTCCGATGAAGTCTTCGGCGATCAGGATGATCTCGGCCTCGTCGGCGTCATCGAGGCCGATGAAGGGACGGGCAGGAATTTTAACGCTCTTCACAACAACCTTTTTCGGCTTGTTGCTGCCACGCTCCTGGATGGAGAAGGCGAGGCCCTTTGCTGTCTTTGCGGTAATGGTGCCGCCCTTCTGCTGGATGGCGGCATATTCAACATTGGTGCCGACCTCGACGCCGGAGGCCGAGGCGTTGCGGGTGATTGACTGCTTCAGGCGCGCCGAGTCCGTCAGCGTCTTGCCACCCGTGGCAAGCGCCCTCAGGCTTTTGGGCCACGGGTTGCCGTCAGGAGTCTTTTCGAACTCGAAATTTCGGTCAATCGACAATTCCAGATGATCGCCGATGGCGTCATACATCGGAGCAGCATTGTCGAGCCGTGCAGCAATGGCCCCGATGCGCAACAGCGCATCTTCGCGGCCGGTGAGTTCAACACGAAGGCCAGCCATCAGATGAAGCCCTCCATCGTGCCGCCTGTGAGGACGCGCTCAGGGCCTTCGAATTGAGGAGCATCGCCCGAGGTCGAGGACGCAGGCTCCACACCTGCCACATTGAGCTTGAACACGCCCTGGTGAATGTCCTTGAGGCGCTTGATGGCGTCGTCATAGTCGCGGCGGATTTTCTCGTCGGTCTCGCGGCGGTGCAGCTTGTAGATGGCGATGGCAAGCGCCAGGTTGGTCACCATCAGCGGTGTTGCGGCCAGCGGCAGCTGGTAACGCGAGGCGAGGTAGCCGTCGATCTCGGCATCGGTGTCGGCCAAGGCCTGGTCGATGACGGCTGACACGATCTCGCCCGTGGCGGGGGTTTCCCGGTCGGTCAATTGCACAAGCAGGTCTGCGCCGTAACGGGCCTCCAGCTGTGATTGTGTGCAATAGGACATGAACGGGCTTTCGAAGCGGGTTTGAACGGGTGTTTAAAGGGCGTTGGAAAAATGGAGGGGCCGCCCCTGCCCCTCCACGTCTTCACCAGGTCCTCGCGGTTTGAGGCCGCGCGACCGGGGAAAGGATCAGGCTGCGTCGCCAGTCAGTTTGGCTGCCACGGCCTCAGGCGGCGGCACGAAGGCCAGCATCGGGTCTGCGGCGATGAGCTTCAGCTGCTCTTCCGTCGCTTCCACTTCGCGCGCCTCGCGGGTGAACAGGAAGCCTGCACGCATGCGCTTCTCCTGCTTGGCCACCACCCAGACTTTCTCGGTGGCTTCCACTTCGGTTTCGGCACCCGTTACCGGGTCTTGGGATTTTCTCTTGGCCATGTTGGTCTCTCAGGGGTTGGGAGTTTGGGGGCACCCGCAGTGCTTGCGGGTGCATGTGCTTGATCAGGTCAGGCCGTCAGCTCAGGCGAGCCATGGAACGACGAGCAGCTTGGCTGTGCCCTTCCATTCGTTGGTCACACCACCCGTGCCGTATTCGCTGTTGAGCAGCTTGAGGCCGTCGCTTTCGAGGGAGGGCGGCACCACGAGAAGGTCGGGCACCAGGCCGAGCGGGCGGCCATAGTCGCCCTTCATGTTCTGGATGCCGGCACGGGCAATGCCATAGTTCGCGGCATTCAGGGTTTGCTTCGAACCCCAGGCCATCTGCGGGAAACCGTAACCCACGTTGTAGCGGGCATCGGTGCCGTACATGAATTCCTTCTTCATGAAGACGTTGTCGTCGGTGACATTGTCCTTCGCCTGGAAGGCCCAGGGCTTGCGGTTGGTCCAGATGACGGGCTTCACAGCGCGGTTGGAGCAGATCAGGAACCAGGGCGTGCCGGCACCGCCATCGGTGTTGGCGAAGGTGGTGAGGTTGCCGTTGGCGTCAAGGATCGGGTGATCCGTGTCGAAGAAGAACTGGCCGTCATAGCAGTTGGTGGTGAAGCCCGCCTTCAGCTGATTGAAGATCAGCAGTTCCTTGTGACCGACGGTGGACTGGCCCATCTCCTCGAACAGCGGCTTGTAGATCCCGATGTTGTCGTCTTCGATGTCGTTGCGGTTGACACCAATGGTGAGTTCCCAATCCTTGTTCTTGACCGTGTAGTCGGCTTCGGACACGTTCTGGACAACGCGGTCGCCGATCCATTCACGCACGTTGGGCAGCTTGCCCAGCCAGCCCATGCGCTCTTCCTTGGTGGACGACGGGATTTCCGTGGCCACGCTGGAAGAGAGAGCCGTTGCCATGCCAAGGCCACGCTGGAATGAGGCCTGGAAGCCGACGCGCAGGGCGTCGAGATTTGCAGAATTGATCTTCATGATCAGATGTTCTTTCGTTCAGGCCGCGTGGCCCTGTGGGGTGAGGGGTTGAGGGCTTACTGGTACTGGACGCCGATCCAGACCCAGACGCCGCCGTCGGCATCGACCGAGTCGATCTTGCCGGCGATCGAGCGGGTGGCACCGCCGTTGGTCTTGGCCACCGTCTGGTCATCGACGATGAAGCAGTCATTGCCGACATCGGCATTGGCGATGAGGTCGCCGGCTGCGGAGTTGGCAAACTTGAAGCAGCCCGAACGATAGGCGACGGTGATGGCACCATCCGCACCGCTCGTGTTGTCGGCCAGGGCCTCGGCACGGCCCAGGGCCTTCAGGGTGGTGGCGGTTGCGCCCTTCACGGCAAAGCCGGTGGCGTTGCGGCAGACGATGGCACCCTGGAAGATTTTCTGGGTGGCACCGACGCCGAGCGAATAGAGTTCGCCGGCCTTGGTGGGGGTGGAACGATTGTTGGCCAAAGCAACCATGTTATGCAGCCTCCTTGCTGGCAGCCTCGGCTGCGCGGATTTTCTTCATCTCGTCGGGAGCAACACCCATGGCCTTGGCCACGAGGCTGTCAGCGTCGGAGAGAGCGCCGGCATTGCCTTCAGGCGCGGGCGTGGTGATGATCGCGCCGCCCTGCATCTTCGGCAGGCTGGCGATTTCCTTTTCCACGTTGGAGGCCTCGGCAGCGCTTGACATGTGGCGGGCCACATAATGGTCGCGCATGGGCTTCACGCCGACACGGCCTTCCCTGATGGCACCATCAACAAAGCCTTCGGCTTTCTGCTTCGCCCCATCCGACCGGAGCGCATTGAACTGCGTGGTGATGGATTGCAGTTCGGCACGAAGGCCTTCGACCACGGAAACGGCCACATGCTTGGCGGGGTCAGCCAGCCCCTGCACCGCCATGAGCACAGCGGTATGGTCGGCGGTTTCGGCGGCACCTGCAGCCTTGGCCACAGCCATGAGCTGGGCCTTGGCTGTTGCCTGGTCATCGACCAGTTTCTTTACGGCTGCCACCACCGCGTCTTCGCCTGCGTCTGCCTTCAATGCGAGGGCAGCACACAGGATGGCCAGAAGCTTTTCCATGCTTTCGACATTCTCCGTTTGGATTGAATTGAGGATGGGCTTGAGGCCCTTCAGGTTGGGAAAGTTGGTGAGGGAGGCACCGCGAATGCCCATGACCTTGCCGGTTCTGGCATTGACCATGAGTTCCGGGCTGATGCCCCGATAACTGCGGTTGGCCAGCAAGGCCTTGCCGCTGTCATTCCAGTCGAAGCGGCCCCAGAGCGCACCTTCACGCACGGCAAGTTCCACGATCCAGGCATGGGCGGGGGTGTCAGCACCCTGCGGCCCCAGTTTCGAATTGGCGTGATTGACGTCCACGGGAACGCGGGTCACCACGTCCTGGCCATCCCAGCTGCAGAGCTTGACCAGGTCACCATCCCAGCCAATGCCAGAGCGACCGTCTTCGGTCTTCAGTTCGCCAGGCGGCAACAGCATCAACCACTCCGGCACATCATTGCCGAGGGTTGCTGTCGCTGCCATGAAGGCTGCAAAGGGGGTTGATTTGGGGCGGCTCATATGACCAAACTAGGCCCAGGCACCCAAAGCAGGAGGGGTCGCATATGCGGCCCCCGGACAGGCCCTTCCCCCGATTTCTGGCAGTCACACCCCGCCCCTTGCCTCCAAAACCGTTTTTAAAAGGGTTTTGAACGGGTTTTCCGGCGATTTTACCCCCTGCCCGCCACGGTAGCCGCGCCCAGGGGTTCAAAAGCGCCCACGGGCCGATTTTGCAGGGGTCGGTTTTTGGACCTCAAAGGGCACCCCAGAGCAGGGTTTGACGGGCCAGCTCGGTCGTTCTGAAAACCGCAAAGCCGGTCACCGCCCCGTCGGTCGAGAGCAGCAGGCAGTTCATGGCACCCTCCCCCGCCTGCTCCACCACCAGCAGCAGCTGGCCTTGTGCGTCCCGCACCAGGGCAATCGGTCGTGCCATCAACAGGGGCAGGCGTAAAGCCATCTCCTCCGGCAACAGGGTCGCCACGGCATCGGTGACCCTGAGGGCTGAAGGGGCAGAACTCCCAAGTACAGCCACGGCGGCGGGTGGCAGGCTTGCGATGATGCGGGCCGAGCCTGTCGCGAGCCCGAGGCCCACCACCTGGCGCAGCCAGCCCTGGAACTCGTAAGACACGCCTGACAGCACAAAGCCAAGCGCAGACTGGAAGGCCTCGGCCGCCATGGCGGGTGGCATGGTGGCGAGCCGGTCCATCAGGCGCTTGCCCGCATGGGCTTCGCACGCCAGCCTCCCCACATTGTGGTCAAAGCCCGGCTTGATGCCATCGGGCACGCGGCTCACTTCGCCGGTGCGCGGGTTGACATAGGTGCGCTCCAGCATGGTGGGCACGGTGGGCGAGGGCTTGAAGCCGAAACGCTCAAGGTCGCGGTCTGACAATTGCTGCACATCGCAGCGGCAGCCAAAGTCATTGGGCGGGTAGTGCTTCTCCCACCAGACATCATCCCAGCGCAATATGGTGCCATGCCAGGAGCGGTGCGAGCGGCGCACCCGCTCATCGAGCACGGCCACATAGCGCAGCCAGGGGCGGCGCTCCACAAGGCGCATCATGCGCTGCCACTTGCCCGCCATGTAGCTCATGCGCAGGTTGGTCTGGAAGATCACGCGCAGGCGGCGTGGTGATCCCAGCTGCACCAGCTTTGTTTCGCCTGTCAGCGGGTCCACTTCTTCCTTCTTGCCCCACCAGCCCTTGGCCTGCAGCACCGGCGTCAACTCGTCCTGGAATTGCTTGAGCGTCTTGCCCTCGGCGATTGCCACATCGAGTGCGTCGTGGATGTCCTTCAGGATATCGTAGCCTGTGGACTTGGCCACAGTGAAACTTTCCGCATGCTGCCTTGCCGACACATCGCGCCAGTCAAAGGAGGGTTCGAGCTTGAAGCCCTTGGCCCGAAAAAAGGCAATGGCCTCCTCGGGCTTCACCGGGGCAAGCGTCACATCGAGCTTTGCCATGTCTTGTCCTCAGCCTGTGCGCGACACGCCGGCAAGCCCTGCGATGGTCGCGGTCACACTGGCATCATTCAGGGCTTCAGTGAGGGCCGTCACATCAATCTCGCCGGCGAGCCTCTGCAAGCGGGTGCGAAAGTCTTCGAGTGATGTTGCTGCGGCAAGCTCGCGCTTCACCTGGGCGACCACGGGCGAGACCAGCTCCTCCCAGTCCTCAAGGCTTGCGGCTTCAAGGGCATCGGCAATGTCGGCCTCGCTTGCCGGGTCAGCTGACATCAGCTTCGGTTTGGCCGGAGGTGATGGTTGCGGCAACGGGCCTTTGCCGGGTGGTCCATCTTGCGGCGGCGGGGTGAAGGCACCGGGGCGCATGGTGTCTTCCTCGTCGGCGGGTTCATCCATGCCCAGCTTGTCGCGGATTGCGGACATCGACACCTTGAGGCCGAGAGGCACCAGTTTTTCAAGGGCGGCCGAGATGACGGGAATGTCCATCTCGTCCGGCTCTTCGATGATGAAGCGCGGATAAGCCTGTTGCGGCCCGAATTCGAGATCGATCCACACCCGCATGAGCTGCTCGTTGAGCACGGCCTGCAGCGCACCGGCATCACTGTCGCAGAGGTCATTCTCGACCTCGCGGTGTTCCTTACCCACGGCATGGCCACCGGCGATGGCATCGGTGGTGGCCGTCTGGCCCAGAACCAGCTTCGATATCTGCTGGTCAAGCCAGTTGGCGCGGCGCTCGAAATGTTCGGCCGACTGGCCTTGCGTCTTGTGGTCAAGGATTTCGAGGTTCATGCCCGTGGGAATGATGGCGGCTGCATCACCGGCAATGTTGGTGACGGCGCGCAAGAGCTGGCGCTTTTCTTCAGCCGTCGCCCCAGCGGGGAAGCGGCCAAGCCGCAAGGGAATGCCATAGGTCTGCAGGAACACGGCCCAGTCCTTGGCCGTGAACATCTTGAACATCCAGCCCCACAGGGCGGCACGCGCCACGCCGGAGCGCACGGCAAGACCCGACTTGGCCTGGATGCGCGTGACGATAAACTTGCCGAAGGGCAAGGGCTGGTCTTCTGCACCACTGGTGCGCAGCAGCGGCGTGTTGAGGTTTGTCCGGTCAAAGGTGAACCAGCGGGGGTCGCGCCATTCGAGGCGCTGCGGCCACCAGGAGCCTTGCGAATTGTCCCAGATGATTTCCGTGAAGCTGATGCCCTTGCCCACGGCATCGAGCATGTCGAAGAGTTCGGCCTTCAGCGTGTCTCGGGTCAGCCAGCGGCGCACGAAGTCAGCCTGGGACACATGGGCTTCGTCTTCGCTGGCGGCTTCCACCCTTATGGGGATCTTCGCCACCTGGCGTTTGCGCTTTCCCAAGACAGCCAGATAATGCTGGTCGCGCTCCTCGGCCTGCTCGGCCAGTTCAAAATAGTCGAGCGGGTTGCCCTGGTCTGCCGCCTTCAGGATGGAGGCGAGACGCGAGGGGTTGAGGCCGTCTGCAGGATAGCCCGTGACGGGCGTGCGCACGCCACCGATTTCAGCGGCGGCGATTTCCGTGGTCAGCAAGTCCTTGCGGACGGGCTGGCCATCCGGTCCCAGAATGCGCGAGACTGTTGTGGCCATCAGATTGATCCTCTCACATCATGGCCAAGCGGTGTGCGCCAGCCATCATCCTGTTCCATGTCGTCATCGCTGGCCCGCATGAAGGAGCCAGAGTTGCCAGCCGTCGCTTGCGCCAGTGTCTCGTAGCTGATCTCGGATGCATTCATCAGCGAGGCATACCAGCTGAGGGCCTTGGCAATGGCATAGTCACCGTGGCGCTTCAGGCCTTCGGTGCCTTTGCGCAAGGCCGGCACCTGGGCCACGCCCTGCACCACCTTCACGGCCAGCAGGTCACTCTCCAGCAGGGCGTCACGGGGAAGCGACAGGTTGCCCTCTTCGAAGGCCGATTTGAGCTTGGGCATGTGCTGGCGGTACCAGTCCGTCGAGAACTTGATCTCGGCCACCATGCCGCCCTGCTCCAGCTTCTGGTCATAAAGCCCGTGCCGGCGCGACAGGGCTTCAGCCACATAGCCACCTGCACCCGTGGCGTCGAAGGCGGCACCCTTTCGCCGTGGCAGTCTCTCCCAGATGTGTTTTGTGATCTTGTGCTGCTCTTCATAAGGCACACCGCGCATTTCCAGAACGAGGGCGGTGGCACGGAAGAGCACATGGTCGATCGCCACCACGTCGAGCACGGACAAGTCGCCATTGGCCACGCGGGCAAAGTCAAAGCCCATGGCATGTTGGTGTTGCGGGTCGAGGCTGGCGAGGATGGGTTCAAGCTCGGCCAGGTGCCGGTCGAAATAGGCCTGCTGACGTCCGGCATCCCAGGTGAGATAGTCCTTGTCCCAGTGCCAGCGGATGATGAGGTCTTGGCCTTGTGTCATCTGGCGCTGGATGAGAGCGGTGGTGAGCCACGAGCCGGAGCCTTGTGAGGGCACACAGAACAGTTCTTCCTGTGCCGCATCGCCATAGTCCTTGACCAGCTTCTCACGCCATTGGGCTTTGCCCTCCGGCGTACTTGGCTTTTTTCCGACAAGGCAGATGCGTTCGTAGAGGCCGTCACGCAGCGCATCGTCGAGGTCCACGCGCATGTGCTCATAGGTGTTGCGGCCGGCGTGGCGGTCCTGGATGAGCTTGTTGAAATAGTTCTCGGTGCCATTGTGGGTGGAGCAGACAACCACCTGGCCTCCCCACATGAGCATGGCAAGGGCTGACTTCATGAGTTCTTCGAGCGAATCCACGAAGGCCGCTTCGTCGATCATCACCACGCCCTGGCGGCCGCGCAGCGCGCGGGGGGCCGATGACAGGCCGACGATTTCAAAGCCCGATGCAAAGGCAATGCGGAAGGCCTGGATGGAGCGGGTCTCGTCGCCCTCCTTCTCGTCCTTGAACAGGAACGCGCCAACAGCAGATGCAGCCACCTGGAAGAACTTCGCCCACATGGCGCAGGCGTCGATGAATTCGCGCGTCATCTCCTGGCTGTAGGAGATGTAGAGCCAGTCACAGCCGCCATCGGCCTTGAGGCGCGCGGCCTTCAACACTGCTTCAGCGGCCAGCCCCCAGGTCATGCCGATGCGGCGTGACTTCTCGATCAGCAGAACGCTGCAGCCGGTCTCGATCTTGTGAATGGCACGGGACTGGTATTGCAGCAGGGCGCGCTCGATGCGCGCCGTGCCGGAGACTTCCTTGACCACCTCCAGCAGCGCAGCCTCGGTGTTCTCGCGGCGGGTCTCCAGCCACACCTCCGGCTTGCTGTAATCGGGGGCCTGTTCGCTCATGCAGGCTTGCCCTCTTCAGGCCTGCTCTCTTCGGGCTTGCCGAGGATCTGGTCGAGGATGGTGTTGACCACATCGGATGACAAGCCCTTCTTGGCTGCCACGGTCTTGACGGCTTCACCAGCTTCCTGCTTGGCGCGGTCGATGTAGCTCTGCTGCTTCTTGGCGGAGATGGCACCGGCCTGTTCGAGGCGATAGACCGAGAGCGAGATTTCCTTCATCATCTTGGCGGCCACGTCCATGTCCATCGACGACATTTCGGCGGTCATGTTGTAGATGATGACCTTGCACATCTCGTTGATGAGCATGCCCACGTCGCCGTCGGGCATCTCGTTCACCTTCTCGGCAAACACGGCTGCCATCTCGCGGGCACTGGCGATATCGGCGCCGATCTTGGCCAGCTGCAGGCTCTTGCGGTTGAAGGCCGTGCGCGAGATGGGCTTGCAGCCCTCAATGCCAGAGAGATGGAGGTTCAGCTCTTCGCGGATATCCTCGGCCTCGCGCTTGCGTTCGGCGAGCGCTGCAAGCGCCGCCTTCACATGGGGCCATGCCTCTTCGGGCAGAAGGTCGATCGACGAGAGGCGGCCCCGCTTCTTTTGCGCGTTCATGGCTCACCCCTCCAGCGAGGGTGCATCAACCCCTTCAAGGCAGATCAGGCGGTCGAGGTGGTCTTCACCGCGCTGCCGGATGGTGGCCACCAGCACGGACCCCGCTTCGGTGATCTTCACGGCACCGGCACGCTCCAGGAAGCGCAGCTCATTGCGGATTTCCTCGCGGGTATAGGCCAGGCCAAAAGCGCGGGCCTCCATCTGCAGGATCTTCTCATTGGCCGTGCGGTCATGCTGGGCCTTGAGGGATTTCAGCATGGTGAGGCGCAGGTCGCGCAGCTTGTACTCTGGCAGATTGTCGATCATTTCTTGGTCACCTTGGTTGCCACCGGCTGGGCGAATTTGATGTTCTCAATGAAATCCTCAATGCGGTTGATCCCAACCACCAGCGGCTTGATGGTCTCCTCCATCACGCGGACGGAGCCCTTGAGTTCGGACAGGTCGAGTTCCAGTTTGTGCATGTTGTCTTTCGACGGCATGGCCGCGATTTTCGACTCGACGACGGTGAGGCGGTCGGCATAACGGCGCATCTCATCCTTGGAGGCACGCAAGGATGCGACAACCAGCGTGATGAGGGTTAGAATGAAAGATGCGATTGCGACGTAGTCCTTGATCTCCATCATCAGCCTCTGTTCTCCTCGTAATCTTCCTGGCAGGCGATGCAGCGCCTGGCATTTGGGTTGGCCGCCAGGCGCGCAGCCGGAATGGGGTCGTTGCAATCCACACAGTCGCCGATGCCGCCCTGCGGTTCGTTCGGCGACATGCGCAGCGCGTTGATGCGGCGTTCGAGGATCATGTCCTCAGTCGCCTTGGCAATGTCGGCTTCGTCAGCCATTCGAACCCCCTTTTGAAGGGCGTTTGGACGGGGTTTTCAGGCGGGCATAAAAGCCCTTGAAATCGTCATACTGGCTCACGCACTGGCTGCCCGCCTTCAGGCTCTTGGCCAGGGCAAGCCGCGCGTCTTCACCCTTTCGCGGGGTGTAGCCTTGCGGCGTGACGGCAAGGTCAGACGGCAGTGGTGGCAGATCCTGCAGCACGGCCCTATTTGATGTCGCGCAGGCTGTTAACATCGGCATCATCAAGCAGGCAGCCAGGGCCACCACGGTCGCGAAGCGCATCTTCATAATTCTCGATCCTGTTCTGGAGTTCACGCTCGTTCAGCGCGCGGCGGTTGGCCGCCTGCGTTGCGGCCTCTGCCGCAAGGGCGTTGCGGCGGGTCTGTTCCTGCAGCACTTGGATGGTGGCTTTTGCATCGGCAAGTCTGGCCTTGTCTTCTGCCGCCCACTGACCCTGCAGGTAAACCCAGCCAAGGGCGGCAGCGATGCCAAGATAAGGTGCCAGGCGAAGCACCAGGGAGAGTGCAAGACTAGAGCCCATCATCCCTCGCCTTCTTCCAGCGCTCGCGGATGACCCAGATGGCAGAGGCCACGCCGGCGACCACAAAGCCTGTCTGCACGTAAGGCCACCAGTCATCAGGAATGAAGCTGAACCAGTTCCAGGCCTCCCATGTGTATTTCTGCACCTCTTCCTTCAGCGTGGTGGCAGCGCCTACCAGGGTGGAGACAAGCCCGGTCAAGGCCGACCACACGGTGGAGGATTTGGCGAGTGGCTTGCCTTCCATGGGCTCGATGAGACCACGGGCATCATTCATCTCGTCGCGTTCATGTTCTGTGGGCAGGGCCATGCCGTCATCGAACAGGGCAATGGCACCGGGGGGCCGCATGAAGAGCTGCGCTTCCGAGGCACGGCGCTTGACAAGGCCCGGCAGCACGCGGCCACCGGCCTTCACCCAGAGCTGCAGGCGGCGGGGCACGGCTGCAAAGTCTCCCGCATTGACGGCGCGCAGAACCGAGGATGAGCGGAAGCCCCCCACGCCCACATTATAGGCGAAGCTCACAAGCGCCGAGAACTGGTTGTCGTTGAGGCGGGTGCGGATCAGCGGGGCGATCTGATTGGCAAACTGTGTCACGTCGCGGCCCAGCACCTCTTCGGCTTCAGCCTGCGTCATGATATGGCCCTTCACCACGTCTGGCGGGCCTGCCATGGCGGTGTGGCCATAGCCGATGGTCCAGACATTGGCCGGGCAGAGATAGGCCTTGGCACGAAAGCCCTCGGACGCCTTGATCAGGGCAAGGCCCCCCGCATTGACGCGCATCATGCCGGCACTCCCTTCACCGCAGTTGGCGGGGGCACATGGCGCGGGTCAGGCATGTTCCAGGTGGCCCATAACAGGCAGACCACTGCCTGCCAGATCATGATGACAAAGAATGTGAAGCCGGGCCTCGACATGGGCGTCTGTCCTGTTTGCAAGAAAGCGCCCGTTCTGGCGCTTCAGTTGCAGGCACAGTGGCCCTGTTCGGCTGTTACAGGAGGGGCCGCACGCGCGGCCCCCCTCGTCTCAGTCCTGGTCGTCGGGGAAGGGAAACAGCTGCAGCTGGTTCAGCGCCACGCTCACCCGCTTCAGGGCGTCTGGCGCATTGCGGTGCCGCTGGATGGTGGAGCGGTGATAACCCGTGGCTCTGGTAATCTCACGGTTTGTGGCTCCGCTGTCAATGAGGGTCTTGAGGCGCTGCCAGCGCTCGGCAGAGCCGCGCGAAGGCCCCATGGGAATCAGGTAGTGGTCGCCATTCTTGGCGGAGTTCAGGGCCTGTGCCAGACGATTGGCATCTTCAGCGCCAAACATCTCCACCATCCAGTGGCCGGGTCTGGGGTGCGCGGGGATGAATTGCCGCGTGCCGCCATGGGCTGCTGCAAGTTTCAGCGCGGCCTCAATGCCAATGGCCGAGGCCACCACCTCAAGCAGGTCAGGCAATGGTGCGCGCTTGAGCATCAGCCGGCGGTCACCTTCATCTCGACCACTTGACCATCGGCGTGTTGGCCCTTCACCACATAGCGGCGCTTGCCTGACCGATAGTGATCTTCGCGCCATGACAAAGGTGTGCAGTCCTTGAACAGTGCGGCAGCCATGGGTGTCGTCTTGAGTAAATGTTCAAAAGCAGAGGTCAGGTCTGTCCCGACATATTTGACAGTGCGGCGATCTTTCATTGCTTCTCTCCAAACTTGCCCGTCTCGTTTCCCCAGATGTCATTGCCCGGCCATGGTTCACGGGCGAAGAGTTCGCAGCGGAACTGCTTGGGTGTGAGCAGTTCCACATCGCGGCGCAACTCCGGCGGCTTGCGGGAGTGTTCACGCCGCTCCGAGACGATGACATTGCGCACCGATCGGGAGCCTGTCTTGGGGCTGCCCATGGTGCCGACAAGATAGGGTTCAGCAGCCGAGCGGAAGATGTAACCCGTGCCGAAGCAGCTTTTGCCGCTGGCTGTCACCTTGTGCCAGAAGCCCATGCTTTTGTAGGTGAAGCCCCAGGCCTTCATCACCTCAAGGGCGGCAGGCACCTTCGGGGCCACGGCCCACATGAACAGCATGCAGTCAGGCTTTGCCAGGTCACGCACGGGAAGGGCTGCGATATCAGCATCGCTCATCGTGGCGTAATGCGCCTCAGGCGACTTCTCATAGCCCTTCTCCGAACGCATCTCGTAAGACCACGGCGGATCAGCAAGGATCGCGCCATAGCCAAACATCTGCAAGGTTCCGAAGGGCCAGTGGGTCATGGCTTCCAAGGCCTCCAGCTGATCAGCACGCCTTCAAAGCGGCCGATGCCGTGTTCTGCTTTCCAGAAGCTGTGCATGTCAGCGAGGCTTTCAAAGCCGTCAGCGCGGGCGAAGGTTTCGGCTTCTGCGTTTGTGTAGGTCCAGCCATCCACACGGATCTCGGTGATGCTGTAGCGACCGACATCGATGTCAATCGCGACCACATCAATGCAGACGGGGTCCGGGTCATTCAGCTTGCGGCACTTGGCCGTTCTCATGCCGGTGTAGTTCTGGATGCGCTCGCCCACGCGGGCATGGCGCTTGCGTTTGGCGCGGACAGTTTGGCGCTTGCGGCCAGAGGCCACGGCCTCGGCAAAACGTTCCTTGTAGGAATAAGCCACCATCACCCCTGCCCTCCCTGAAGCTGGCTCCCGGCTTTCGCCGGGATGACGGTTGAGGGGGTGGCCTCCAGCTGCTGCAGGCGGATGATGACCGAGAGCTTGTAGGGCTTTCCGCCGTCGGCCATGCGGAACAGCAGCCCGGTGAGGTCGTCTGAGTTCAGCAGCGGCAGTGCCACAGTTTCCGGGTGGCAAAACTGGCCCGCCTGGCACAGGTAGTCCCGCTTCAGTTCCACGGGAGGGACGAGGTGTTGCCTCGCCGGTGGCACCATCACGCCATTCTTCACCAGCACCTCAATGGCGCGGGTGCGGTTCTTCAGGCGGCGGATGAAGCCGCGCTCCTCCAGCTGCACCAGCAGCCGGTGAACGCCTGAACGGGTTTTCAGGCCAACCCCTGTCACCATTTCCTGCAAGGTCGGCGAAATGCCGTCCTCCCGCTTCTGGTAGGCGATGATGAAGTCGAGCAGTTCGCGTTGCTTACGGGTCAGCATGACGTGGCCTCCTGTGCTTCGCGGATGATGTTTCCATTGGCCCTCTGGCAAGCGATAGGATCACCGTGGATGTGGCAGACTTTTTTGCCGAGCCGATCGATGATCTCTACTTGAGCCCAAAGCACCGCATTGCTCGCTTCACGGTGATTGCTCCATTGCACACCAGCTTCGCGGGCCAACCACGCCTTCAGCGCGTCGATCACTTTGGCGGCGTCTTTTGCGTCCTTCAACCATTGGGCCTTGGCAATGCCCGTCTGCCTGTGAATGAAGGCTTCCATGGCGGCGTCGGAATTGTCGCGGATCACGCCCAGGTTCCAGCCCGAGATCCACAGTGCGTGGATCTTCGCGGCATATTTGGTGGAAGGCCCGGTGAACGCCTTGCCCCTCGGTTTGAAACCCGCCCTATGGAAGTGTTTGAGGACGGTTTCAAGCTCGCCCCCTGTCATGGCCTTGCACGAGTCCTTGGCGACGAGCTGCACCAGCGTGGCGCGATAGGTGTCATCATCAAGGCCGAGCTGGCCCTTGGCGATGTGGATTTTCTGGATGAGGCGGGAGGTCATCAGACACCCCTCCCGTGTAAAAGGCCTGTAATGGCTTCGAGATTCTCGCGTGACAGGGACATGATCTTTTCGCCCTCATCGCGTTGCGAGGACGGCTCGCTGATTATGGAATAGCCGACGCGGTTGGCATAATCCCTCTGCTGGCGGAGGGTGACCCGGCGACCGTGAATGTCTTGACCAATGTCCCATTCGATTGATTTTGGAGTTTGCATCACACGCCCCTCCTGTTCAGCCAGCGGCAGTAGAGCGAGATGGTCCAGGCGGGCAGCCAGCCGGGCAGTCTCATGCCCACCTGCCCCACCACCTTGCCCCAGCCGATGGCCTTCAGGCGGCCTTCCGCCTCGGCGTGGTTGCGGGCCTTGATGTCAAAGCACCACACACCACCTTCAAAGGGGTATTCGACGCCATAGGTTTTGAAATCGTCATTCATTGGAAGGGCACTCCTGCATGGGTTTCAGCGCGGGCCATGTGGCTTCGCCGTTCGAGCCTTGCTTCCACGGCTGCCACAAAAGGGGTGAGGACATCCGTGTGGCGGGGGGCCACGCGTGTGATCATGTTGTAAACGGTGGAGCGGTCCCGCTTCATGGCCGCAGCAATGCTGTGAAAGCTGGCACGCTCCAGGTTGCGGAGGCAGAGGATGGCAATGGCCGCCCGCAACAGCACCAGGTCGCGGGTGCGGAATTCACCCTCAAGCATGAGGCGGTTGACCTCTGCCACATGGTCAAACCACGGGCTGCTGTTGGTTTCCGCAAGGGCGGCGTCGAGCAATCTTTCAAAGCCAGGGCCGCTCATAGCCAGCCTGCCTGCCGAAGCTTCCACTCCGGGCACGAAAGGGTGTGGGTCTGGCCGTCTTCGTTCGCAGCCACTTCCACCAACGACAGCGGAAAACAGGCTGATGGTGTGGGGCGGGACAACCGTTCGCAGATCACGGCGCGGTCGGTGGTGCGTTTCACCTTCACCTGCACGTCGATGATGTCAGACTTGAATTCATCATTGGCCATTGCGGGCCTCCCGCACGAAGCCGAGGGCCTTGTGGTGGGACATCAGCACCATGGTGCGCGGTGTCAGAATGTCCGACTCCGTGGAAAGGGCGAGCTGTGCTGTGACCTTGCCGAGCACTTCGGTGCGTTGGCTGGCGTTCATCCCGACACATTCCATCAGCAGCACGGCCACGGCCTGGTCGGCGGCATCATCAAGGGGTGAGCGGGTTTGGGGCGTTGGGGCGTTCATTGGGGCGGTCCTTTCGTTGGTTCAGGCTTGGGCGATGTCGATGGTCACGGCCTTCCATGGGCCGTCGTGCTTTTCGCGGCGGTAGAAACGCACATAGGTTTTGGAGCCGATGATGCGGATCGAGTCCGTGATGGCGTCCATCGCGCGCATCCATCGCATGTCGTCAATCTGCACCCTGCGCAGCATGAAGAGTTCAGCGCGGTTGATCTGGCCCTGCTTGTCGACCTGGAAGGCGCGGGTCACCAGTGCCTGGATTTCAGGGCCTGATTTTGAGCCCCATTCGGTGATGCATTCATCAACCAGCAGCTTTGCGGCTTGCAGCTCCGGCCCGAACTCGATCTGGTCCTGCACCTGCACCTGCACCTTCAGCAAGCCGTCAAAGCTCATGAGGGTGATGTTGCCCTTCTTGCCGCCCATGGAGGTTCCATAGTCCTGGGCAATGAGGTCCATCAGGGAGGCCACGTCATCAAAAGTGTGGCCCTTGAAGCGCGAGACCTGCTCTGACAGGGGCACGGCATAGCCCATGATCTTGCGCACGGTTTCGTCGATCAGCTTGTCCATGGGCTTGATGGCTGTGACGGGCACGAGCTTGCCCTTGGCATCGGCCCACCATTTGGTGTCGCCAATGGTGCGCACGTCGGGGTCTATGGCGCGGAAGGTTTCAACAAAAGGGTTCGGAGACACGTGGTTCATGATGCTTTGCTTTCTGATGGCGGAATGATCTCCGCGAAGGCGGATGCGATGGCGGCCTGCAGACTGGCGGGCTCAATGGCGAGGTGCCGTTCAACCGATGCCGTGCAGACCATCGACAGGCCGCTGATGAAGTCATGCTGCACCACGGCCAGGCGGCAGAGGGCGCGCATGTCCTCCATCGACAAAACCGTGAGGGAGCGGGTTGATTTCGCGGCCTTGAGGGCACGTTGCATCAGGGGCGGCAGCGGTGGCAGGTCGGGGGCGGCGCTCATGATTGAGCCTCCGGTCTGGCAGCCACGGGGAACATGGCAACCTTGCCGCTCTTGAGGTCTTCAAGCTGCAGGCGCTGTCGGCGGGGGATGACGCGTTGTTCCAGCCGCTCTGCCTCTGCGCGGCAGTCACGGATGTTGCGCAAGGCCACCTTCATGACGGCGCGGGTGGGCATCACCTCGCCGGTGGAAGCCAGTTCCACCAGTTTTTCAAGGCTCAACAGCTTATGACTGAGCATGGTCAACTCCGACTTTCTGGGACAAACGGGAATGCACACAGCCACCACGGCAGGCCTGGTACATGCGCACGCGCATGGTGGAGGTGGCCGAGAAGGTCTGGGCGCGTTTCTGGTGATCAAGGCAGGCGTCCTTGCGGAGTTGCCCCAACACCGGGCAGTCCACCTCTTCGGACATCAGGGCTCCACGCACCCGGGCCTCAATGCCATCCAGCAGACCTTTGTAGGTGCGGTTGATGGTGCAGGAGACGACGGATGCGGACATGCCAATCCGCCGGGCCACAGCGTTTTGCGAGGTGCGGTCACAGGCCTCGGCCAGCACCATCACCCAATCGGGCATGCCGCCTTCCACTTCTGCCCAGGCGGCCTGGGCCGTGGCCAGGGATTGCTTGGGCGACCACTTGCCGGGCTCTGGCCCGCGCATGCCTGTCCGGTCAATGATTGAGGTCACAGCTTCACCTCCCGCGCATGGCCCACGCCGAAGAAGGCATTTGCCTTTTCGCCGCGCAGCGCCAGGTTCACGTCATAGAGCAGCATGGACTCGCAGAAGCGTGGCGGCAGGGGGCCGGTGTCCCGCATGCTGCGGAGCTGGTATTGCTTCTCCTTCGTCTTGGGGTGGATGCCCATCTCACAGAGATAATCGGCTGCCAGCAAGCGGCTGATCCAGCGGCGCACCGTCTTGGCGTTGATGGCAATGTGCTGGCCCACCATGTCAATGAGGCTCGACTCCATCACGCCATGTTTGAGGCGGCGGGTGGCCGTCCAGAGTTCACGGCGCAGGATGTAATCATCATCCCATTCTCCGCTCTCATCGAGCACCACCGGCGTTCCGCCCAAGGGCTTCACCCGATAGAGGGTTCTCTGGTCCGTGGTCTGGCCGACGATGCGCACGGTCTCGGACTTGGTCAGGTCCAGAAGGTAACGCGAAGCGCGGGATGGTCTCCCGTCAACCGCTGTTGCCAGGTCCTCGGCCGTGAATTCGCCCCTGAATTCCCTGAGGGCAAACCACATCTCCTCGTGGCCGGGCTCAATGCGCAGTGTGACCTGCTGGGTGAGGTGGCCTTTGCGGTTGATGGTCGATGCGGGGTTGAGGGCGGCGATCATGCTGCAGCCCCCATCTTGCGCATGGAGGCGGCCCAGCTTTCAGACGGCGCACCGGCAAACACATCAGCCTTCCTGGTGAAGGTGGTGCGGTCAATGGCGGTGAGGCCGAGGTTGCGGGCGATCTCGCGGGCGCGGTCGATGTTCGCCACCACCTGGCGCGTGACACCCTTGGTTTCCTGCTGGAAGTGTTTCAGCAGGTCATCGCTGATGGTGATGCCATCGCCATAGAGTCTTGCCAAGGCCTGCACGTCATCCATGCTGCAGGGCCTTCCGGGCAGCCATTCCAGCACGCGGGACGCTGCGACGGGAAACTCCTGCAGCTCCTGCTTCAGGGTCTCTGTGCCTGCCAGGATCACGGGGCTCCGTGAGATGAATGACACTTCGCGGATGACGTCGATCACCTTCTTCTTGCAGAGGTGGTTGGCCTCGTCGAAAAAGATCAGCCGCGGCTCGGCGGACAGCGCCTCGATCACGCGGTCTTCGCGCTTGTAGACGGCTTCACGGCGCGGGGGGATGGAGAGTTCCTTCTCAAGGCTCTCGATCACGGCCGATTGCGTCCAGGTGGTGCGCGCCTCGATGACGATCGCATTCAGCTTGATCTGCACATAGGCAATGGCCGTGGTCTTGCCGTAGCCTGGTGGCGCATAAAGGCAGCCCCAGTTGGTGAGGTGGTCGGGGGCGTCTTTCACGCGGTGGGCCAGCTGCAGCGTCAGCTGCAGGTTTTGCAGCTGGGCCACACGCAAAGGCCCCCTGTTGTCAATGTTGGTTTTCATGCTATGAAGCTTTCTGTTCAAGACTTCGGTTACAAATGCTGGGGTGCCATGCCGTTCGAGCGGTCTGGTGCCCCAAATTTTTACGCCTTACGCAACACACACAAACTCGACTGATCAGCTCACCTGATCACTGGCAAAGTCACCCGCCATGTCGGCGAAAGACTTGAACTCTGCCCCCGAGATGTAACCGCCCAACCAGACGGCATCCTCGGGGTTGATCTCCACACCGGCCCTGAGGGCGCGCTGCAATTCCAGGGCGCGCGCAAAACGCTGCTTTCCGGTTTCCGGAAGCCGCACCACATTGTCGTTTGAAAGGGGTGTTGAAGGGGCGTTTGAAGGGGCTTCAAACAGCCGTTCAAAGCTGGGGTTTGCCAGCTCGTTGACGGCATCAATCACGGAGGTGATGGCACCGGTGGCGTGGGTGACCTCGCGCTTGGGCAGTTCCGTCACGTTGTCATAAATGGCCAGGGCCTTGCGGCGCTTGAGGTCCAGAACGTTATCGACCATGTCACGCGGCTTGATGCGCCGCGCCTGCAGCTTGGCTTCCCTGAGGCCGTCCTGCAGCACCTGCTTGCGCTCGGTGCGGGCGGCGGCCAGCACTTCATGGGGGCTCACACCCTTGCGGGTGGCACACACGGCCTCGCAGAGGAAAGCGCCATATTCGCTGTCGAAGCACAGCAGCGTGCCATAGTCGTCCGGGTGCTGGCGGCAGAACACGCGCTGGCCCGGAAGCAGGCTTCCGGCCAGGTAGTGGTCACCATCAAACTGGATGCCCTTCTTGCCGACGACGCGCCATTGTTCAGGAATCGGCGAGAGCAGGATGTCGAGTGCGTGCTCATTGCTGATGGTGCGGATCGGCTGCATGCAGCTGCGGGCTTTTTCATGGGGCGTCATGCCCAGGCCACGGTGCAGCTTGTGGGCATGGTCATCGGCGGCCCAGCGGTCGCAATAGGTCTGGAACTCTTCGAGGGTCACATCGACACAGAAGGCGTGGTCATCGGTCTCGCCCAGGCGCGCGGCAAAGCTGCGGCGGGCCTCGATTTGCGAACGGTCCTGGACGTTGTGGCCCACGAAACCCGGCAGCAGCGTGCAGAAGCGGTGCTGCATGGTGCCGATCACACGCTCGACACCGGCCTTCTGCTCCGGCGAGAAGGCGGCAGAGATGTCTTGCAGGATGCCCACATTCATCACCGAGCGCTTGAAGGCTTCCGAGGTGAAGTCAGATCCGTTGTCGGTGCGCAATGTCTCGGGGAAGCCCCAGCCCAGAATGGCCTTGCGCAGCAGCAGCAAGGCTGCCTCGGTGCGCGGTGTCTTCGACACATGCACCATGACGCGGCGCGAGAACATGTCGGTCAGGAGGTAGATGGAATGGCGGCCACCTTTCAGCAGCACGTCAGCCGGTGAGGCGTCGATTTCCCAGAGTTCGTTGACGCGGGTGAGGCTGGCATACATGTTGCCGCCCGTCAGGCGCATGGCGCTCTTGAACTGGTCGGGGTTGGTATGCTGGGTAATGAAGACCTTGTTGGTCTCCCGCCAGTCAACGATGAAACGCTGGAATGAGCGTTCATGGGGAAGCGCCACGAAGCTGCCATTGACCAGCAGCTTGTCGCCAAATTCAGCTTCGATGAGGTCGCGCACATGTAGCGCCGAGAGGAAGGGCTGCTTCAGCAGGAAGGCCGCAATGCGCGTGGCCACGTGGCCATCATGGGCAGCTTCAAGAACGCTCTTTGTCTTGCGGCCGGAGCCGCCCACGGCATTCCAGTTGCCGGCGTTGCGGTCCTTGCGCCAGCGCTTGAGCGAGGGCGCGGAGATGCGTACCAGTTCCTGCTTCAGCCAGGGCTCAACACTCGTGCGGCCGTCATTGTAACGCTGGGCAAAATCAGCATCGGCGGCAACACGGCCCAGGGCGCGGTTGGCAGCGAAATGCGCATCGGCCAGCACCAGCACGGCGAGCCGGGCATCGCGGCGCTTTACGCGCTCTGCCGTGCCTGGTGCAGGCGTGGCGGACACCGGCAACTGTGGTGCAGCTGTCGTGTCAATCTTGTGGGCCTGCGCCGAAAGTTGCGCGCGCGCCTCAGGCGGCAGCAGCGAGATGTGATATTCAAGGCCACCACCACCTTCACGGCCAGACCGCATGCGCGCCAGTGCCTCGCCCTTCAGGGTGCGGCGGTCTTTCCAGCCTTCAGCCTCAGCAAGGCGGTTCACGCCCCGCTTCGAAACGGGCAGGCCCGGCAGCTGCAACTCGGCCAATTCGCGTGCGGTGTACCAGCCCTTCATGCGGCACCCCCCGCCAGCCAAAGGATGATGCGCCAGCCGAGCACTGAAGCGGCGATGACGATAAAGGCTGCAAGCGTGATCTTCACTGTGGTTTGCAGCCAGCGTGGCGCGTCTTCATAGAGGGTCACCAGCAGCACAAACAGGCTGGCACAAACAGTCAGCACAGCGCCCACGACAATGATGGCAAGCATCATGACGAAGGCAACTACTGCCGACACCATGCCGCCCAGAAGTTTGACGATCTCTGTCATGTCCACACCTGCAAGAGGATGAGGACGACGGCGAGAGCAGCCCAGAAGGCAATGTCCTTCAGCATGATTTTCCGGTCGTATACGTCGAACAACGCGAACAAAAGTATGTTCCACAGAAGTGACACAGCGCTCCAAGCGGCACCCACGCCGAGGACGAAGTTGAGCAAGCTCATGCGGCATCTCCCGCAATGTTGCGTTCGATCTTACGCTCCTCGGCAATGGCGCGGTGAATGGTGTCACGGTTGTCGCGGAGGTACTCCAGCGAGCGGATGGCATTATCCAGGCAATCCATCTGGTATTGCGCCTGCGACTGCTTCAGGTTCCGGCTCCCCACCATCTTCGAATAGACGCCCACGCGCAGCGCGCGCTCGCGCTTCAACTCGGCAATCTGTTGGGAAATGTTGATCTTCGGCAGCGGTTCGCTGGGGGTCTCAAACATGGGGCACCTCGACGAAGGCAATGTCGGTCGCGCTGACCATGCGTTTCTGGTCGTCGATCACTTGGGCGAGCAGATGTGTCCGCAGGCTTTCAGCCCTGCGCAACAGTTCACGAGATGCGAGGTCCTTTTCGAACTGCAAGCGCCCGATGATTGTGTCCACTGTCGCCACATGGCCGCGCAAAATCGCATTCGGAACCAACATCTCAGACCCCCTGCTCTTTTGCGATGTAGGAGGCGGCTTGTTTCTTCACCTTCTTTGACATCTTGGACCAGAGCTTCACAAAAGCTGCGAAGTGCTTTTCGTCAGGCGTGGTGGTGTCCACCTTGTTGTGGTGAAGGGCAGCGGCCTGGGCCACGTTTGCAGGGGCGTCTTCCCCCTCCTCCACATCCATCAGGTCGAGAATGGCGATCTGGTCTTCCGGCTTTTCAGCGGCCAGTTTGCGCAGTTCCGAAAAATTGTCGGCCAGCGCCGTGCCTTTCAGCTTCTCCCGCACGGCGGGGGCCAGGTCCTTGTAGAGGGCGAGGTATTGGTTGACCGAGCGGCGGGAAACTTGCAGCTTTTCGGCGGCTTCTTCGAAACCGGGAAATGTTTTCCCGGTTGGGATTTTGGGTTTGGGGCCACCCTTGCTGCGCTGAAAACCCTTGGCCTCTGCAAGCGCGAGCATCTCACCCAAATGAATTGCCCTGTCGAGAGCCGAGAGGTCGTTGCGGGCCACATTCTCCACGATTTCGAGTTCTCGGAAATAGTCAGCTTCCACACCCTCGGCATCCACCACATGGGCCGGAATGTCTGGACGCCCCAGCAGCTTGAAAGCGGCAAGGCGGTGTGCGCCTGTTACCAGCACAAGTTCATTGCCGCGCTTGCGCAGCAAAATCGGGTGTTGCAGGCCGGTGGCTGCCACCGTGGAAGCTATTACCGCCACATGGTCAGGGTTTACCTCGCGCAAGCGGTCTTCAACGATGATGTCGTCCAGCGGGAATGACGCAGCCTCGATGATTTTCATGACCTCGACTCCTTGGCCGGAATCGGTGCAGGCTCAGCCCATGGTCCCGAAGTCCCAGGAAGAGCTGCTGACCTTTGTGGTTGAACAGCTGACGGCGCAGGAGGAGGCGAATGCGCTTCTCTACGCGTCGCTATTAGGGTTTCTGCGGGACAAGGGCGCATTAACGCCTCTTGAGTGCGATACAGTGCTGCAAGCCCCTCACGCAATACACGCCCTCTTGCGAGGCGCGCGTCAGCCAGCATCTGAAGGGGGTCAACCCCTTGATCCGCAGTCAGAAGCGGTTGGCCGCATTCTGGGCAGCAGCACCGGCATGGTCCGGCTGTTTCTGGACGCGTTTGACCAGCAAAAAACCGGCTGAAAGATTGCAAGAGACGCTTCATTGGGGGCACTCGATTGGGGTTGAAAAAGACCCTGTGCATGCGGGCGATGCGTGCACAGGGTCAGTTGTGCCGGCCAAGCGGGAGGCCAGCTGTCCGGGAAGGACGGCGGAAGCCACAACGAGCGTGGCAAGGGCAAAGCCTGCGGCAACAGCAACCAGCAGGCGGCGGCGCGTGGTGGTGGCGCGAGGGGCGGAATAGGTCACAGGTTGCATGTCTCAGGCCCCCTGCAAATCGTGCGATTCATGACTCGCTTTGGTGTGGCGCAGCCTGCTAAGCTTTCGGCGGTATTTGGCTGGGATCAGGTCGCCGTCATCGTCGAACCAGTACGGCCACAGTTCGTGAACGGGAACGCCAAGGGTTTTGGCAATGTATGTGTTGATTTTGACCGAGGGCTTGAAGAACGCCGCAGAGAAGCTTCTCTGGTCAAACCCCGATTCCTCAGCCAGCTTCTTGAATGTCCACCCCCTGCGCCGCAGCTCGGCACGGATGGCCCACTCGTCTTGTTTCGGAGGTTTTCTTTTAAGGATCATAGGGCGGGTCTTTTTTGTGGGTGAATACTGTCAAATCAGTCCGTGTATTAGGATTTCTAGTCCGAATATTCGGAACATGTCAACAGTAAACTCCAATATTCGGGATTTTTTGATTTGAGCGCGGTTTCACCAGTTGGTTGGGGTGCCAGGATCAAGTCTGCCCTGAAGGCGAAGGCTGGCTTCCGATATGAAGACGCCATGAGCCATCTCGGGCGCGGAAAGAGTTCCGTTTTTGAGTATGAGAAAGAAGACCGCGTACCTGATATTGAGTTCCTGCGGCGGCTACGGGACTACACCGGTGTGAGCATCGATTGGCTGATCACTGGCGCTGGGCCGCAAACAGGCGGCCTTGACCGGTCGGCCTTATCAACAGCTGTCACAGCTGCGATGAAAATCGTGGAATCGGCACGTGCCCAGGGCAAGGCCCACACTCCTCAGGACGTAGTGACCTTCATTGTTGATATTTATGAGAGTGTGATTAAAGAGTCTCTTGACAAGGATATTCCTAGTACAGATAGTGAACAAAACAGTCTGTCACAGGAGTCCCCTTCAGATGCGAGACGTCGAAAAACGCATTCTTGAATTCGTTGCCCTGGCCACACCGGTCAACGACAAT
>JACCDR012396248.1_pt1 | contig 34546 bp, 33 predicted proteins | sample 7446431 | NCBI WGS metagenome assembly JACCDR01 (sample SAMN15323443, study PRJNA562643) | freshwater metagenome | isolation source: river surface water | place: USA:Blue River Watershed | collected 2017-08-17 | reverse complement strand
TCTGGCTCCACCTTCCAACACGTGCTGCGCGGCAGCCACAAAGATGCTTACGACCGTGCGCCACATCACGACCAAGGCCCAGAAGCCGACTTGTATCTCGAAGGCCACGACCAACACCGTGGCTGGTTCCACAGCTCGTTGCTGCTCGGCTGCGCCTTGTACGACCGCGCACCCTACAAAGGCTTGCTGACCCACGGCTTTGCCACAGACGGCCAAGGCCGCAAGATGAGCAAGAGCTTGGGCAACACCGTCGCGCCACAAGAGGTGACCGACAAAATGGGTGCCGAAATTTTGCGCCTGTGGGTCGCCAGCACTGATTACTCGGGCGACTTGAACATCGATGACAAAATCTTGGCCCGCGTGGTCGATGCCTACCGCCGCATCCGCAACACGCTGCGCTTTTTGATGGCCAACATCAGTGACTTTGATGCTGCCAAAGACGCCGTGGCGTTTGACGACTTGTTGGAAATCGACAAGTACGCGCTGTCTCGCGCTGCCCAAGTGCAGGCCGACATCTTGAGCCACTTCGACAAGTACGAGTTCCACCCTGTGGTGTCGAAACTGCAGCTGTATTGCTCGGAAGATTTAGGCGCGTTCTACCTCGACGTCCTCAAAGACCGCCTGTACACCACAGCGCCCAAGTCGCTTGCACGTCGCAGCGCGCAAACCGCGCTGCACCAAATCACCCATGCGTTTGTGCGCTGGATGGCCCCTTTCTTGAGCTTCACTGCGGAAGAAGCATGGCGCACGATTGGCAAGTCGGAATCGATCTTCTTGGAAACCTTCACCAACCTCGGCGCGACCAACACCGCGCTGATGGACAAGTGGGCTGCCTTGCAAAACGTGCGCGAAATCGCCAACAAGGAAATCGAAAACCAACGCACCGAAGGTGTGGTGGGTGCATCACTGCAAGCCGAGTTGGTCATCCACTGTGACGGCGCTGCGTATGACGCGTTGGCCTCATTGGGCGACGACTTGAAATTTGTCTTCATCACCTCCAAGGTCACCCTCGCCAAAGGCCACGGTTTGACGGTGGAAGTCAAAGCAAGCGAAGCCACCAAGTGCGAGCGCTGCTGGCACTACAGCGACGACGTGGGCCACAACCCCGCTCACCCCACTTTGTGCGGCCGTTGCGACAGCAACTTGCATGGCGACGGTGAAGTGCGTCACTTCGCATAAAGAAAGCGACACATGGCACGCCACACTTTCATTCGTAACACCACGTCGTTTTGGGTGTGGATCGCCATCGCTGCTTTGGTACTTTTGGTCGACCAATTCACCAAGGTGCTCATCATCAGCACGTATCAGCTGGGTGAAGGCTTCCCCGTGACTGGCTTCTTCAACATCGTGCGTGTACACAACGAAGGCGCTGCTTTTTCGTTCCTCGCCACAGCAGGCGGCTGGCAACGTTGGTTCTTCACGGGGCTGGGCGTCATTGCCACCCTTGGCATGGTGTGGATGCTCAAAAAACACCCCGGCCAAAAACTGTTTGGCTTTGCCATCGCCTGCATCCTGGGCGGTGCAGTGGGAAATGTGATTGACCGCGTGTTGTACGGCTATGTGGTCGACTTCCTAGATTTTTATTACGCTGGCATTCACTTCCCCGCATTCAATGTGGCCGACAGCGGCATCACCGTCGGTGCTGCTTGCCTCATCTTGGATGAAGTGCTGCGCGTGCGCCAAGGCGATTGAGCATGCAAATACTCGCCCCCACCACCGTGAGCGTTGAGCAACTCAACACCACCCTAGCCCACAAAGGCTACGGTGTACTCAGCGCCGACAGCGTGGCGCAATGGGCTGGGTGTGCGTTGGACGAACTGCTCGCCCTGTCACCCGACTGGGACAACATGCCGCCCGACAACTACTTGAAAGATGGTGGCCGCTACCGACGCCGTCGCCACAGCAGTTTTGTGTTTGAACACGACACATTGAGCCAAGTACCCCACCGCGCGCATTGGCAACCCCTCAGCTACAACGCCTTGCACGGCGGCATGGAACGTTGGTTTGAGCCGATGCACGAAGCCACAGTGGCCACACCTGCTTGGCAAAAACTACTCACGGCATTGGCCAACACCGCCGCCCAAGTGCGTGGCACACCCCACACCAAGTGGTGCATTGAAGCGCATCAGTTCCGCATTGACACGACAGACGGCATTGGCCGCCCCACGCCCGAAGGCGCGCACCGCGATGGCGTGGATTTTGTAGCCGTGTTCATGCTTGGCCGCGTGGGCATCAAAGGCGGCGAAACCCGTGTGTTTGATGCCAACGGCCCACACGGCGAACGCTTCACACTGAGCGAGCCTTGGTCGTTGATGCTGCTGGACGACACCCGCGTCATTCACGAAAGCACGCCCATTCAGCCCTTGGCAGAGGGCGGCCATCGCGACACGCTAGTGCTCACCTGCCGCGCAGACAGTTTTCAAGATGCTAAAAATTAAAGGGAATAAGTCAAGAACAATCGCTGATGTGCTTTATGCAGCTCAGGAATGCGATTGAATTCGAACCCTAAATTAATTCGCGAGTTCAGGTGAACTCTAAATTGAAGATTCGTTTCCCTAGAGAAATTGAAGGGTGTGTTCTGCCACTGATCAATTGAGTAACGAACTGCATAACTCGCAGCACGAAGCTCTGATATAGCTCTATAACCTAAGCGTGCGTTGGTGCGACTTTCGTCACTATTTGTATAAGCCAAGGTCAAATTCGGAATAAATCCAAAGCGAATGCTTGAAACTTCATACGAAGTGCCAAGCCCAAGAGATGCGTACACCTCTTTTTCACCTGCATCAGTTTTCTTGCCCCAATCTCGATATGACAACTCAAGCAATCGCGCTTTCATTAAAGACGGCTGCATTGCCTCACTTTTGATGACAGTGAACTCACTCAAGTTAAGACGTTGATCTTTCAGGATTAGCTCTGTCGCAAAAACATCAAGATAAGAGCTTGTTAAGTTATTGTCATGTTGCGTTGAAAAATTGCGCAGCTCTCTTTGATATTTCAGACTAGAAATACCATCACCTTGAGCAAATGTGTAGTGCCCTTTCGACTCATCATCGTGCTTCCTGTGAACATCTAAAGGATCAACATGCCAAACGGCTTTCTGCTGCTGCGCCATATGCTGACGCATCCACGCTTTATCTTCTCTTGGCAATTGATACCTGATTCGAGAAGAAACTGCATCTCGCAAGGACTCATTAAGCAAGTTAGCTGGCAAATCGTAGCCAAGTAAAAAGCGGTCGAACACCGCCTTTTCTTCTGCTGTCAATTTGGATATGTAATGCAGATTCGTGCGATGACTAGATGGCACAAATTGAACCTGCTTGATACGTGACGTATCGATTGCATCCAAAACTTGAATAGGCTTAACAACGAATTCAGACGATAAATCGTATGCACCAAGGCCCCGCTTCGATAGCAGTCGATTGATGTAAAACCCGCAATTTTTCTTTGCAAACGTGTATGGGTGAACATTCGTTAACTCTTTGGAAATGTCCTTTTTAAGAAGCATCATCTCTTCAGTCGAAACGTTCAATTCAAAAATAAATAGATCCCGATCCTCTAAGTCATATTCCATCTTTTTTTCATAGAAATTTGCCAGTTTGTAGCGTCCGTTAATTTCATTAACAACACTAACAACCATGTCACTGAAGCTTGCAACATGTCCAACAAACTCGACTGCAACAGCATCAGGCTCAGGTCGATCATTCTTGTGAATAACCAAAAAAACATGTCCAAATGCTGACTCAGGCTGATGGTTGTTTTGGCTCGCAAACACAATTGATAAGTGGTTGCCTGCCTCAGCTATCAATGGACTAACCGTTTCAATAACTGGTGTTGCCAATGCCCGGCCTTGGAATGATCCAAAAAATAGAACGACAACGAAAAAAAGACCCCAAGCACTTATCTTGGGGTCTTTTCGTGATGTCGATATCAATCGATCAAACTCAAACTGATGGCACATGCGATAGATTCTTGCGAGTTGTACGCTTGCATTACTTGCTTCGCGTTTTGAACCCACTCTGAGTAAGGCGTCGTCTTTTCGCCATACTTCCTATGCAAATATTGTGTCCAATCACCACCGCCTTGAGCAAGTTGGGCAACGACCTGGCTGAAGCTCTTAAGGATTTCACCATAAGCACCCGCCAAGCAGTCGCGTTTTACTTTCCCTCAGGCTTCAGCTCAACGTTAAAAGTTGCAGGTGCATATTTGTACATAGAACCTGTTGCATTATCTGTTGTTGAACCTAAAACGCTACCGAAAATAATGTTGCCCCAGAACACAGGCTCAAATGCTGTTTCAGCAACAATCGTCTTGCTTTCATAACCGGCTTTACGCACAGTAATTTGTGGTGCTGAGCCACGAGGAGCTTGACCCACAAATGGAGTTTGCCCCACAACCACTTGGTTAATGACAACCTCAGCACCTTTGACATTGGAATCCACTGAAATGCTTTGTGTCTTACCGTTCAGAATTGTTGAGCAACCAGTCGATACAAGCGCCAAAGCAGCAACAAGAGCAAATTTTTTCATTATCTCTTCCTTCTTGATTAGTTAAATAGATCAAAAGTTTGAGTCCAAAAATCGGATTCAACCATGGATATTCTAAAGCCTAGAAAGGTTTCAATACCAAGAATAATTGGCAAGAAATAATGAATGGATTTTGTACATATCATCGGGTCACTGCACGTTGGTGCTCACTAGACGCGCTGACAGTTTTCAAGATGCATAAAAAACGGCCGTTTGATACGACCGTTTTTGAGTGAAAACCACATCATTTATTTTTTGTAAATTGTCACTGGGTCTTTCACTTCTGGTGCAACTTTATCGCCCGACTTGGAGGGTGCGTAGACCTTCAAAGTCGCTGGGTCGCCCACTGCGCCCTCATCCTTGCTAGAAAAAACATTGCTCAAGAACCCGCCCTCTTTCTTAACAGGGGGCAACTGATCAAGTAGTTTTTTCTGTGCATCTTGCGAAAAGCTAGACAGCAAATCTTTGTGGATGCGATTCATGTTGGGTACATATTTCACATGAGCCTTGCCCAGATACATATCTTGACCGATTCCCATCGCAGTGAACGATGCAGCGACTTGCATGGTTTCCGTGTTCACCAAGGTGAATTCAGCAATGATGGAGTTTTCGAGCTTGTAGGAAAAATCTGATGTACCTTGGATATGGTCCGTGGTGGCACGCGAATCGACGCTCACCACAATGCCATGCAAGACGAACTCTGCATCATGGAAATCGCCATTCAGAATGCGTTTCTTCAAACTGAAGAAGTTATCGTCTTCATCCTCTTTGGCCGCCACATTGGGGGCTGGCTGAATCACTTTATAGCCAGCACTGATCAAAGCTCGCTTGATGTCCGCATTCAAGCCCCTTACCTCGCTGTAAGAGACCACACGCTTGGTACCAAACTGTTTTGAGTAGCTGGCTTCAGCATTCGCATTGATGTTTGGGAATTGAGCTGTCTTATCTGCATCAACTGCGACTGAAGGGTTTGAAGTTTGAAGATTAGATTTGTAGTTGAATTTTTCGTCGAAGAAAAACTCTTGCACTTCTTTCTTCAGCGACAGATCCGTGACTGCAACACTGTTGGGTGTTTTAGGTACAGGCGCTGCTGCTGGCTTGGCGTTTGCTACCGAACGAGCATCATTAGCTGTAGCAGGCTGAATGTCGCCTAAAGGTTTTTCTTCTAGTTTCTGAGCTGAGACTACGGAAGAAAACGCAACAAGAAGTCCAACAAAAATAATCTTCATATCTAGAACTTATCGAGAAGCAGTTTTACGAATTTCTTTCTCATCTTCCCACTCAAGAACGCCTGTTTCGTTGTTGATGAGGCTCAAGTGGAAGTTATAGAAAACATCCTTCACGTTCTTTGTTTGTTTCACGATCGAAGTGATCTCACCCTCAACGCGGTAACGTGAACCCGTCATATTGCCCATGCGCGCGGCCGTTTGATTGGAGTACAAGCCAGACTGGCTTTGACGCTTCAACTCGTCTACTTGAGCTTGCATTTCAGCAATGCTCACAACAAAACGCACTTTGCCACTGCGTGTAAGCTGCGAGCGGATTTTTCCGCCAATAGCTTTGGTGTCAATGTATTCAGAGGTTCGGTTCTTGATGTCAGCCACTGTGACAAAAGGTGGCTCACGTGACCCCAAAACAACGGGAGACTCCAACAATGAGCGCGCCATCGACTCAGCAATTTGCTGCAAATCTGTAGAACCGAAATCAGTGGTGACTGTTTCAACAGACTTGGCGTCGCCATACTTAACGACAGGTGCTGTACTACAGCCAACCAAGAGTGTGGCAGTTGCTGCGACGAGCAATGTGGTGATGTTCTTTTTCATTTTTTCTCTCTCAATCAGACGTTAATTCAAATTTGAAGTCAGTGGCATTGGGACCTGGGGCAACGGCATGAATCACACCAGTTTGACCACTGCCAATCGTTAATGGCTTCCATGCCTCAGCACCATAAACCTGAAATTTATTTTTATCTAACCAAAGCATGCGATACGACACATTCTTTTTGGTTGACTTCACATGAACGGTGACATCGACACGCAGCATGCCATTAGCGACGATAGAGCGCATGTCCAAAATTTTCACTTCGTCTGTATCGCGCATTCTGACGACCATGTCGTCTATGGATGGCGTACTGCTGCAGCCGACCATGATTAACAAAGCGCAAACGCTGAAAAATTTCAGAATTTTTGTTTTTTCAAACATACCGATTCCCTTATGAACTTCTTAAAACAACCCTGTTGCCGAGCAAACGAACGTGAACTACATGGTAATTTTTCGTCGCATCAATCTCATACGATTGAGGGCCGATAGGCGTTGGAATAGTAACCATATTCTTACCTTTTGGCACTTCAACCCGCCCCATGTAGATGTAGCCAGGTAACGATGACCACATCCTAACATCGGCATCTCCTACAGACATGGCCATGCCTGCAGCGATCGCGGCAAACATAGCCGCACCGTTGTTTTGATTGTTTTTACTTTCCATCGCAGCTTGCGCTGCTTCTTGCGCTATCAATTGAACAATCGCTTGTGTCGTGGCCTTGGTCACGTAGCCTGGCATGTCATCTTTGAGCTGACGACGAGCCAAGGCGTCGACGCTAACCGCTTGACTGAGTTTGACCGACTGCGTCCCCAACGAGATACCAGCAGGGACAAAAGGTGGCGGCGACTGTGGCTCAATTTTCGGCAACGTGATGGTGACGATTCTTGGACCTTTGCGCGTCATGAACGGCTGGCTGGCCTTGAATGAGCTGATGCGAGGAACTGAACCTGTTTCGTACACAACCAAAATTTCACTGGTCTTTTTTGCCGCCGTGTTTTCTGCAATTTTGCGATCCAAACTAGCCAAACTTTTTGCAAACACCTCGTTGTCGGGTCGCAGCTCTACCGCCAAGCGGTAGCCGGGAGCGGCCATGCCCGACTCACCTTGCATTTCGAACATAAAGCCAGCAAGGTAATGCGCGGCAGCGTTTTGGTAAGCATTCTTCAGTGCATTGACTTCAGGCAATTCATACAAATTCACTGGATAGCCGCCAATATTGTCAGCTCTGGAAGTGATTTGTGAGTTCTTGCGGCTCTCACTCTCAACTTTTTCTTTGACAGCGATCAGCTTCTTTTCATTCACTTTTTCAATCAGCTTTTCGCGCTCGCTCAGCTTCTTGGCTTCAACACGCGCCGCATCGAAATCACCCAACAGAAATTCGCTCAATGCCAAATCGAAGCTCAAGAGGCTCTTCTCATAGTCTTTGAGCTCGTATCTATTCTTTGCAGTATTCGCAAATGCATAACTGAAAAAGTCATTGGCGTTTTTCGACAAGCTCAGTGTTGCATTTGCCACCCAGTCATCTACCGTTGCATCAACCTTCTTGTGCTCAACAATGCTTTGCTTTGTGCCTGCGTTGCTCAGTCCAAGCAAGGTCCCTTTGTCTAAGTAGTAAGGCAGGTCTTTTTCTTTGATGTTTTGGTTGGCATCTTCCAAAATCGCCATAGCGCTGGCGACATCACCCATGCGCAAGGCATTGTTTGAAGCAGCCAGTTTGTTTTGCGAAGGTCCGCTTGCACAACCAGCCAACACCAAGACGGATGCGTAAAGTATTTTTTTCATTTCTGGCCTTGCTAATGTGAAATGGGTAGGCCGCTGGGCCTGTCTATTGAAAATAATTTTGATAAAACTGATAGTACTACCAACAAATCTCAAAAATTACTTCAAAAAAAACAAATGACGCACGTTCCAACGTTACACGTAGAAAAAATTATAAAACCAAAGTAATAAACCCTCTGTGAATCCTCACAGAGGGTCTATCTGAAACACCGCTCAAAATTAAAGGGTGATGATGGTGCAACCCGTGGTCTTGCGGGCTTCTAAGTCGCGATGCGCTTGGGAAATATCGGCCAAGGGGTAAGTTTGGTCGATGTGAATCTTCACCTTGCCGCTGGTCACAGCGTCAAACAAATCGTCGGCCATGGCTTGCGTGCTTTCGCGGGTAACGATGTGACTGAACAAGGTTTGGCGTGTGAGGTAGATCGAACCCTTGGGGCCCAAGATGCCGGGGGCGATGGGTGCAGGTGCACCTGAAGCATTGCCAAAACTGGCCATCAAACCAAACGGGGCCAAGCAGTCGAGTGACTTGTCCCACGTGTCTTTGCCCACCGAGTCGTACACCACCTTCACGCCTTTGCCGCCGGTGATTTCTTTTACGCGCACCAAAAAGTCTTCGGTGTTGTAGTTGATGACGTGCGCAGCGCCGTTGGCCTTAGCCAACTCGCACTTGGCATCGCTGCCCGCTGTGCCGATGAGTTGGTAACCCAAAGCCTTGGCCCATTGGCAAGCAATCAGGCCCACACCACCAGCGGCGGCATGGAACAAGATGAAGTCGCCAGCCTGCAAGCCACCTTGCGGCAAGGTGCGCTTCAACAAATATTGAGCGGTCAAGCCTTTGAGCATCATGGCAGCGCCGGTTTCAAACGAAATCGCATCGGGCAATTTGCACACACACTTAGCGGGCATCACGCGCTCTTCGCAGTAGCTGCCGGGAGGTTGGCTGGCGTAGGCAGCACGGTCGCCCACTTTCAAATGTGTCACACCCTCGCCCACGGCTTCGATGATGCCGCTGGCTTCCATGCCCAAATGCAAAGGCATGGGCAGCGCATACAAGCCGCTGCGCTGGTACACATCAATGAAGTTCAGGCCGATGGCTTTGTGGCGAATGCGAATCTCGCCAGGGCCGGGCTGGCCCACGGTCACGTCAACGAGCTTGAGCTCTTCGGGGCCGCCGTTTTTTTCGATGATGACTGCTTTGGTCATGAGGTTTTGCTCCAGAGATGTGAAATTTTTAAGACGCTGAATCCTGCCATGAAATCAGTGTCTCGCCTGTCGCACAGGTTATTCGGGGGCTCGGGTACAGTGCAGCCCTTATGTCAGTTGTTCCTCATGCTTTGACGCCGCGCAATGCGGCGCTTTTATTGATCCCTCCCCTTTTGTGGGCCGGCAACGCGGTGATTGGCCGCATGATTGCGGACCAAATTCCGCCCATCACCCTCAACCTTTTTCGCTGGGCCTTGGCGTTTGTGCTGTTGTTGCCATTGGCGCATGGCATGCTGCGCCACACCAGCCCGTTGTGGGCGCACTGGAAGCACTACACCTTGCTAGGCCTCTTGGGCGTGGGTTTGTACAACAGCTTTCTGTACTTGGCACTGCAAACCTCCACACCCATCAACGTCACGCTGGTGGGGTCGAGCATGCCCGTGTTCATGTTGTTGGTGGGTGCACTGTTTTTCAAGCAAACCGTGCGCAAGCGCCAAATGGCAGGTGCGGTGCTCTCCATCCTCGGTGTGTTGTTAGTGCTGTGCCGGGGTGACTGGCAGGCGCTGGCCAATGTGCATCTGGTGATTGGCGATGTGTTTGTACTCTTGGCTACGGCGGCATGGTCTTGGTACAGCTGGCTCTTGGCGCGCACCCAAGAGCCGACTGAAGCTCGCAGTAACTGGGCCAACTTTCTCATGGCGCAGTTGGTGTTTGGCCTGTTTTGGTCAGCCGCGTTCAGCGGTGCGGAGTGGGCTGGCTTGACGGGTATTGCCGATGCCCACATCGTCTGGAGCTGGCCGCTGGTGGCGGCGCTGCTTTATGTATCAGTGGGCCCAGCCGTGTTGGCCTACCGCTTTTGGGGCTTGGGTGTCCAAAACGTGGGGCCAAATATTGCGGGCTTTTTTGTGAACCTCATTCCTGTGTTCACGGCCACCTTGTCTGCTTTGGTCTTGGGCGAAATGCCGCAGATCTATCACGCAGCGGCGTTTGCGCTCATCATTGGTGGCATTGTGGTGTCGTCACGCAAATAACCAGCGCGCTCACTTCGAGCCGTACTTTGAGACGATAAACACCCCACTCACCACCAACAAAGTACCCACACCAATCCACGCATTGAGTGGTTCACCCAACAACCACACACCCAATGCAATGGTGGACATGGGGGCAATCATGCCGGTTTGCGCCGCCAAGGCTGCGCCGATGCGCTCGATGGCCATCATCACCATGAGCACAGGCGCCACAGTACAGGCCACGGCATTGAGCACCCCGAGCCACAACACTTCAGTCGGCACAGCGGCTGCAGACAAGGGACGCAACATCACAAACTGCGCAATGCAACACACACACGCCACACTGGTGGCCCAGCCCACCAAACGCAGCGAACCAATGCGCTGCACCAGCTGGCCACTGTAGAGCAAATACACGGCATAGCTCACCGCACTGCCAAACACCAAGCTGCTGCCCAACGCCACATCAGCCCCAGCAAACGACAGCTCGTGTGAGAACACCAACATCACACCGCTGTAGCTGACGGCCATGGCCAACATGCGGATGGGGTGAATCGGTTTTTTGTAAATCGCCCAGCCCAGCAACACCACCAACGTGGGGTTGAGATACAAGATGAGCCGCTCCAAGCTGGCTGTGATGTATTGCAAGCCTAAAAAATCCAAGTAGCTCGACAAGTAGTAGCCCACAAAGCCAAGGCCCACGATGTCGATCACATCACGACGGGTGAGCGGGTTCTCACGTGCGATGGCTTGGCGCTCTGCCCACAAGCCCATGGCGATGAAAAACGGCAGCGCAAACAACATGCGGTACATGATGACCGTGACGGCATCAACCCCATACACATAAGACAGCTTGACGATGATGGCTTTGCCGCTGAATGCGACAGCACCTGCGGCTGCCAATAAAAGCCCCGACAAGGCTGGACGTTGTGAAGAATTCATTCTTGAAAATAACCACCAAGTCTTGAGTTTATGTGAGACCAAAACACAAGACTGTCGCCAACGCTCGGTACCATTGGGGGTATGTCTTCGCTTGAACTCACCCTCTTGTATTTGTGTGCTGCTGTGGTCAGCGTGGTGGGGTGCCGACTGTTGCAACTGCCTGCCATGCTGGGCTATTTGTTTGCCGGATTGGTGATTGGGCCCAACGCTTTGGCCTTGGCCAACGACTCTGCAGCCGTTCAACACTTGGCCGAATTCGGTGTGGTGTTTTTGATGTTTGTCATTGGCTTGGAGTTCAACCTTCCCAAGCTCATGCGCATGCGCAAGCTGGTGTTTGGTTTAGGCATGGGCCAAGTGGTGCTGACCATGCTCACCGTCGTGTTGTTCAATGCAAGCATTGGCTGGGTGCTGCATAGCTTTGGCTACAGGTGGGGGCTGAGCTGGCAAGCCGCGACAGCGCTGGGCGCGGCCATGACCATGTCAAGCACGGCGATTGTGGTCAAACTCATGGCTGACCGCGTCGAGCTCGAATCGCCCCACGGTCAACGCGTCATGGGCGTTTTGTTGTTCCAAGATTTGGCTGTGGTTCCCTTGCTGGTGCTCATCCCCGCGCTGGCGGATATGCGTGAGCACAATATTTGGCAAACCTTAGGCCTCGCCTTTGTCAAAGCCACTTTGTTGGTTAGCCTGCTGCTGTGGGGCGGCAAGCGACTGATGCACAAATGGCTGCGCATGGTGGCACGTCGCAAAAGCGATGAACTGTTCATGCTCAACCTCTTGCTCATGACGCTTGGCCTGTCTTGGCTCACCGAGTTGGCAGGTTTGTCATTGGCCATGGGTGCATTTCTGGCTGGCATGCTGATTGCCGAAACCAACTTCAAACACCGCGTGGAAGAAGACATTCGACCCTTCCACGATGTGCTGCTGGGGTTGTTCTTCATCACCATTGGCATGAAGCTCGATTGGGAAGTGCTGTTTGACAGCTGGGCATGGGTACTGCTGTTGGCCACCGTGCCCATCTTGATCAAGGCTGGGTTAATTTTTGGCTTGGCCCGACTCTCAGGCACACCTTCTGGTGTGAGCCTGCGCACGGGCTTGTACTTGGCGCAAGCGGGTGAGTTTGGTTTTGTGTTGCTCACGCTGGGCTCGCAAAATGGCTTGATTCCACACGCGTGGGTCAGTCCCATGCTGGCGTCGATGGTGCTGTCCATGATTGCGACACCGTTTTTGATCATGAAGGCCGATGCCATCGTCAACCGCCTCATCAGCAACGATTGGTTGCTGCAGTCACTCGCACTGACCAATATGGCGCAGCGCAACCTCAACATCGAAAACCACGTCATTGTGTGTGGCTACGGCCGAAGCGGCCATAACTTGGTGGACTTCCTTGTGTTGGAGAACACAGCCTACGTAGCCCTCGACTCCGACCCCGACCGTGTACAAGCAGGAAAAGATGAAGGCCACCGCGTCGAACTGGGTGACGCCACCAAGCTGGCCAGCCTCATGTCCGCAGGTTTGGTGCGCGCTGCTGCCGTAGCGGTGACTTACCCCGAAACAGCTTCAGCGCTCAAGGTGCTGGCTTGGGTCAAAGAGCACGCGCCTCATGTGCCCGTGATTGTGCGCACCCACGACGACCGAGACCTTGAAGTGCTACGCGCTGCAGGCGCTGCCGAAGTGGTGCCCGAAGTGATTGAAGGCAGCCTCATGCTCGCCAGCCAAACCTTGGCCCACATCGGCATACCGCTCAAGCGGGTGATTCGCTTGGTGCAAGGCCAGCGTATGACCCGCTACGCGCTGATGCGCGATGCCCTAAAGCACAAAGAAGGCTTAGGCGACAGCCAGGCGCACTAAATAATCGCGCCAAGCTTGCAAGGCCGCTTTCACGTCTGGCAAGTCAAAACGTGCTTCTGGCAAGTTCCACCAATCGGTGTCCTCTGGGCCAACATTGCTTTGGTTGAACTGAACACCGCTGAGTTTGAAGTCAACGCAAAACATGTCGCCATCGGCATACCACTCGCTCAGTGCGCCAGAGGCGAGCTGATCCATTGCACCTAGCACCTCATCACAGCGTGTCACCTCAGCCATATCGCTGGTCAACCAACTGCACAAAAAACGATTCATAGGATGGGTGTGATCCGGCTCAGCCTTAGCTTGTGATGAACGCCATTCGCACGCTGGATAGGTGACAGGCTGAGCCAACGAGCCCGGCATGGCTTGCTCTTGGCGCTGAAAAAAATGCAAGTTCATCATGTTCATTTGCTGTACACAGGATAGGCCGTGACACGCGGCGCGGTATAGCCCTCGACGCGCACGCCACTGGGGGTCAAGGCGCTCCACTTGTCACCACGCACCGTTTTATTGGGGCTGTTCCAAGCCGCGTCTAACTCAGCGCTCACGCGTTCAGCCGTCCATGCTTTGGGAAACATGGTGTTGAGCATGGGCTTGCCGTTGCGGTCGGTTTTGGTCACCCAACGCCCTGGGCGATCTGGATCGGCCATTTCCACATGGGCGCGGTACACGCCCGTCGCGTCAGGTGCACTCTCGCTGCCTGGAATGATGCGCACATCACCGCTCAACAAGGTATGCCCCCCTGTGGGCAAACCTGTGCGACGGTTGAAGTCAGCACCGATGACGTGCGGCAAATCAATGGCGGAACGGGCATGAACCACGCCCGTTCCCATCCATACAAGGGCCAGCAGGCCAAAGAGCGCAGCAACACGACCTACATGCATGAAACGTTTTAAAAAATCACTCACCCTTCACCTCTCCTTCGCGTCGTGGGTCAGCACCGCTCACCCATTTGCTTTTGACCTGTTTGTTTTGTTGCACGACAGCTTGCAAGCCACTGGTCAATGCCAGCTCTTTCACTTCATGGCCGCGTTCGCGCAAGGCCGCAAGCGTAGCAGGTGCAAAGCGGCCACCTTCAAGCACCAACGGCCCACCCACACTGCCAAAATTGGGCAGTGCAATGGCTTGCTGCGGGCTCAAGCCCCAGTTCAATACACCGTACAAAGTTTTGGCCGTGAAGTGAATGATCATCGCGCCGCCAGGGCTGCCCACACTCATCACCAATTGACCCGTGGCTTTGTCAAACACCAACGTGGGCGACATGGACGAGCGTGGCCGCTTGTTGGGCTGCACACGGTTGGCCACTGGGCGGCCTTGCGCGTCACGCGGCGAAAAGCTGAAATCGGTTAGCTCGTTGTTGAGCAAAAAGCCTTTGACCATTTGGCGTGATCCAAACGCATCTTCAATGGTGGTGGTCATGGCCAATGCATTGCCCTGGCCATCGACGATGCTGATGTGTGACGTGCCGTACTCGGGCTGATCGACCATGGGTGCGAAGCTGCTGCGCTGTGCACGCACAGGCACACCGGGCAAAGCTTGGGGCATGGCGGTGGGCCGAATGAGTTTGGCGCGCTCGCGTAAATAAGCAGGTGACAACAAGCTTTGCCACTCGCCACTAGGGGCCGGCGCAAAGTCGGGGTCAGCCACATATTGCGCGCGGTCGGCAAACGCCAAACGTGACGCCTCGGTGTACAGATGCAACCAACGCGGATCAGGCGTGCCATCCACTGCATCGCTGGGCGAAGACATCAGCGATGCGGGTGTGTGCTGCAACATGCCCAGTATTTGACCGATGGCGATAGCCCCTGAGCTGGGTGGCGGGAAACCGCACACGCGGTACACACGACTGGCTGCCGCGTGGTCAAAGCACACCGGTGTGCGCTCTTTGGCTTGGTAATTGGCCAAATCGCTCAAAGCCAAGCGGCCGGGGTTGCTAGGGTGCTGCTGCACTTTGCGCACCAGAGCCTCTGCCACCTCACCGCTGTAAAACGCTTGCACGCCCTCGGTGGCAATGCGTTGCAACACAGCAGCCAGCTCTGGGTTGCGCAGCACATGGCCTATGGCGTGAGGCTCGCCATTGCTTTGGTAAAAGTATGCGCGTGCCGTTGGGTCTGAGCGCAAATACGCATCGGCCTTGAGCTGCGCATGCAAGCGCGGGCTGATGGCAAAGCCTTGGGTGGCCAAGGTGATGGCTGGCTCAAACAACTTGGCCCATGGCAACTTTCCGTGTTGGGCATGCGCTTGCGCCAACATGCGCAACACGCCAGGCGTGCCCACCGAACGACCACCCACCGCAGCGGCATGAAATGCCAGTGGCTTGCCATCGGCATTGATCAGCATGTCCTCGGTGGCAGCAGCCGGTGCAGTTTCGCGGCCATCAAAGGCTTGCAATTTGGGTCCACCCTCGCCTGCTGCGCTGTGCAACAAAAACGCCCCACCCCCAATGCCACTGGACTGTGGCTCCACCAAGCCGAGCACCATTTGCACGGCAATAGCCGCATCCACTGCAGAGCCACCCGCTTTCAAAACATCGAACCCAGCCTGCGTGGCCAAAGGATTGGCCGCAGCTACCGCAAACTTTTCTGTCACCAAATCGGCTTTGCGTGTGAAGCCCGTGGCGATTTCGGGTTGCAATGGCGATGTGTCTGTGGAGCTGGGCCAAGTGGCACACGCCACGACACATACAGGCACAGCCATTAACACGCTCAAGCGTTTGAAGTGGGTCATCACACAGCCTCTGAAAAATACATAAAAAAACGGCACCCAAAGGTGCCGTTTTTCATTCATCTCACGCGGAATCAATCTTCAACAAAGGCTTCTTCGCGCTTCGATTTGATGGATGGCAACAGCACAATCACCAAGAGCATAGCCGCTGCAGCCAACAGACCTGCAGAAAGTGGACGCGTGCCAAACACAGACCAGTCACCACGAGACAGCAACAAGGCACGACGCAAGTTCTCTTCCATCATGGGGCCAAGGATAAAGCCCAGCAACAAAGGTGCGGGCTCTGTGCCGAGTTTGGCAAAGAGGTAGCCGATGAAGCCAAAACCAGCCACCATCCAAATGTCGAAGGTGTTGTTGTTGGTCGAGTACACGCCGATCGCACAGAACAACACGATGGCTGGGAACAAGAAGCGGTAAGGCACTGACAACAACTTGATCCACACACCAATCATGGGCAGATTCAGAATCACGAGCATCAAGTTACCAATCCACATCGAGGCAATCAGACCCCAGAACAACTCGGGGTTGCTGGTCATCACTTGTGGGCCAGGCTGAATGTTGTGAATGGTCATCGCACCCACCATCAAAGCCATGACCGCATTGGGTGGAATACCCAAGGTGAGCAAAGGAATGAACGAGGTTTGTGCACCCGCGTTGTTGGCCGCTTCAGGCGCTGCCACACCGCGAATATTGCCTTGGCCGAAAGGCACTTCGCCTTCTTTCAATGCGGTCTTCTTCTCGATGGTGTAAGCCGCAAACGCCGCCAACAAAGCACCGCCACCGGGCAACACGCCAAGCAACGAACCCAGTGACGTGCCACGAATCACGGCGGGCATCATGTTTTTGAAGTCTTCGGCTGTCGGGAACAAGCCTTCCACCTTGGCGGTGAAAACTTCGCGGTCTTCTTCTGGACGCGAAAGGTTGGTGATGATTTCGCCGTAGCCGAAAACGCCCATGGCAATGGTCACAAAGCCCAAGCCGTCGGTGAGTTCAGGAATGTCAAAGCTGAAACGCGCCACGCCAGAGTTCACATCTGTGCCCACCAAGCCCATCAAGAGGCCCAGCACGATCATCGCAATGGCTTTGAGCAAAGAGCCAGAAGCCAACACCACTGCACCCACCAAGCCCAAGATCATTAGCGAGAAGTATTCGGCAGGGCCAAACTTGAACGCGAGTTCTGTCAAAGGAGGTGCAAAAGCCGCCAAGATCAAAGTACCTACAGAGCCTGCAAAGAACGAACCCAAACCAGCCGCAGCCAGCGCAGGGCCTGCGCGGCCTTTGCGAGCCATTTGGTAACCGTCCAACGTAGTCACCACTGAGGATGACTCGCCAGGCAAGTTGACCAAAATCGCAGTGGTCGAACCGCCATACTGCGCGCCGTAGTAAATACCAGCCAACATGATGAGTGCCGACACAGGGGGCAAAGCATAAGTAGCAGGCAGCAACATGGCGATGGTGGCCACAGGGCCAATGCCTGGCAACACGCCAATGAGCGTGCCCAAGATACAGCCAGCCAAGGCGTACATGAGGTTCACCGAGGTGAACGCGACGCCAAAACCCAGAGAGAGGTTGTCAATCAATTCCATTTTTTATGTCTCCCCAATTAACCTGTGATGAACGCAGGCCAAACTGGCATTTGTAATTTCAAAGCCACGATGAATGCCAAGTAGCTACCAATCGCCAAGATGGTGGCCAGCACCAAGGTCTCTTTGAAATGAAAGCTCTCACCTGCGTTACTGGCCACAAAGGTCAGGGCGTAAATCCCAACCATCAGCCCCATGGGAGGCAAGCCAATGCTGGGCAAGCCGCCCAAGCACACGCCAAAAATCAGGTTCGCGCCCAAGATGAAGATGATGGGCTTCCATGCAAATTTGCCCACAGGCTCCCCATCTTCGGTGTGTTCCACCAGTGAATAAAACGTGATGAACGCGCCAAGCACCGCCAAGAAAATACCCAACAGCAGCGGAAAGTAGCCAGGTCCCATGCGTGCACCTGTGCCAATGTTGTAGTTGGTTGCGCCCCACGCAAAGCCTGCACCGACCAAGGTGAACATCAGGCCGGAGAAAAAGTCTTTTTGACTTTTGATCATTTGTTACCTCTACCCAGAATCAAATATGGCGTGAATTATGGTGGTCACACCAAGCCACACCCGATGTGGGTTACACCTATTTTTGAAGGGGAAAAATCTCGGGTAAACCCTTTGATTTAAATGTCTTTGAGGGGTTTGAAGACGCGCAACCACTTGGTGGCAGGCAGCGGCCAACGCGCCTGAATGGCCTCGGCACGCGCCATCAGCTCGGCACGTTTGGGGTGCGTCGGCGTGCGCTGCGCCAGCACCACCGTGTTGCCCTCGCGTGTGGGTTTGAAGGCCCATAGCGCATCCGCACCGAATGCGGCGGCCATCTTCTCCACGCTTTGCGCAAAGCTGGAGCTGCGGCCAAACAGATTGACGGTCATGAAACCATCATCGGTCAGCAGTTGTCGGCAATGGCCATAAAACTCCGCGCTGTCGAGCACGGGCGATGCAGCTTCGTGGTCGTACAAATCGACTTGCAAGGCATCAATCTGGCCGCGCCAGTGGTCATGCTTGGCCACCTCTGCTGCATCGCCCAACACCACTTGCAGCTTGGCGCTGTCGGCCGGCAGCTTGAACCAGAGGCGACATGCGGCCACCACTTGCGGATTCAACTCAATGGCCGTGGTTTTCATGCGCAGGTGTTTGAAACAAAACTTGGTCAGCGCCGCAGCACCCAAGCCCAGTTGCATGGCGTGCAGTTTTCCTACCTTGTCGGGGTCAACAAACAAGAGCCACGCCATCATGCGCTGCACGTATTCAAGATCAATGTCAAAGGGCTTTTCGATGTTCATCGAGCCTTGTACCCAAGGGGTGCCCAGGTGCAGGTAGCGGGTGTCGCCGTAGTCCGAGAAATTGACTTCGGGAAGTTGGAGTTTTTGCTTGGTTGCCATTGCGTTGTTTTCGTTTTTATCCAGCCATGCCCTCGACCACAAAGCGCACGCGCTTGTTGCCTTGCCACTCGTCGGCCTCTAAGCGAAAGGCCAAATGCGCTTTGGGCGGCAGCGGGTCGACGCGGCCAAACCAAATGCCATCCACCGGCTGGCCTTGGTGGCGCAGTTTGAGGGCCAAATGTTTTTCGCCCACCAGCCGCTGGCCCAACACCTCCACCTCTTCGCTGAAAGTAGGCGGTGCAAAGCCTTGGCCCCACACTTCACGGGCCAAGGTATCGGCCAATTCGGGGCGACGGTATTCGGGCAGCAAGGGGCCATCGGTGTCTAGGCGGCGTTGCAAAGTGGCTTCATCGAGCCACTCTTGCGCGACCTCTTGCAAGGCTTCTTCAAAGGTGGCGAGATTGTCTTCTTCCAAGGTGCACCCTGCGGCCATGGCGTGGCCACCAAAGCGCAGCAACACACCGGGGTAGCGCTTGGCCACGAGGTCGAGTGCATCACGCAAATGAAAGCCGGGAATCGATCGGCCCGAGCCTTTGAGCTCGTGGCCTTTACCAGCCGCTTGACTGGGCGCAAACACGAACGTGGGGCGGTGGTGCAAGTCTTTGAGCTTGGCAGCCACGATGCCGACCACGCCTTCGTGAAACTCAGGGTCGAACACGCACAGAGCGGACGGTGGCTCCTCTTCAGGATCAAACATGTCTTGCGCCAGCTCTAGCGCTTGCTCGCGCATGTCGCCTTCAATCTCGCGGCGCTCGCGGTTGATGCGGTCAAGCTGGGTGGCCAGCTCGGTGGCACGGCCCACATCGTCGGTGGTCAAGCATTCAATACCAAGGGTCATGTCCGACAAACGGCCTGCGGCGTTGATGCGCGGGCCAATGGCAAACCCAAAATCTTGCGAGGTGCAGGTCTCGCTTTTGCGGCCTGCTGCAGCAAACAAAGCGGCCATGCCAGCAGGCATTTGGCCTTTGCGCACGCGTGCCAAGCCTTGGGCCACCAAGCGACGGTTGTTGGCATCGAGTTTGACCACGTCGGCAACAGTACCGAGCGCGACCAGTGGCAAAAGCGTATCGAGCTTGGGCTGCTGTTCTGCGGTGAACACGCCCCGCTTGCGCAGCTCTGCACGCAAGACCAAAAGCACATAAAACATCACGCCCACACCCGCGATCGATTTGCTTTCAAACGTGCAGCCAGGTTGGTTGGGGTTCACGATGGCGTCGGCCGCGGGCAGCACAGCCGCTGGCAGGTGGTGGTCGGTGACGAGCACTTGCAAACCCAAAGCGCGGGCACGTGCCACGCCTTCGACGCTGGCAATGCCGTTGTCCACGGTAATCAGCACATCCGCACCGCTGGCTTTGACGCGCTCAGAAATCGGGGGCGTGAGGCCATAGCCGTCGACCACGCGATCAGGGACGATGTAGCTGACGTGCTTCGCGCCCAGCAAACGCAAACCGCGCAGGGCCACAGCGCAGGCAGTGGCCCCATCGCAGTCGTAGTCGGCCACGATGCAGAGCTTTTTGTTCGCAGCCATCGCATCGGCCAGCAAGGTGGCGGCAGCTTCGATGCCTTTCAAACCCGAAGGGGGCAAAAGTTGTGCGAGTGAAGCATCTAAAGCAGCCGCATCTTGCACGCCGCGTGCGGCATACAAACGCGCCAACAAAGGGTGCACGCCCGCTTGTTCAAGCGCCCAAATGCTGCGTGGCGGCATGTCGCGAGGGATGAATTGCATGGGCTTAATCTTTCAAAGGCGCTGCGGCCAACACGGTATCGAACGTGGTGGGTGCAAGACGTTGGCGCACACGCTGCCAAAGCGAGGGTTTGGTGCTGTCATACACATGAAATTCATATTCGCCACACAGCACCAAACGCTGCGGCTGATCAGCAGCCTCACCTGAGGTGAGGCGCGTCAACATGGGCGCAATCACCTGCGCATCGACGTGCTGCCACACTTCTAACCACCCAATCAGGTCTTGCTGCAAAGCGCTATCGCGCAGGGCTTCAACGACGACAGGCTCTGAGTGCGTTACCTGCGATGCAGGCAAAGCGCCCGTGCCATGCACCCAAAACGAGTTGATCGTCAAACGACGCCCCTCGTTGACGGGGTGGGTGTAGAGCAGCATTTGCATTTCGTTTTGCAGGCGGCGCAGCAGTTGCGCCGCAGGGCTCAGTGGCGCAGTGGTGTGGCTACCCACCAGCCACGGGTCAATGTTGCGACCAATCACGCGGTCAAGCGATGCAGTGGGCAAATCGACAAACAACGCCGATTGCGCTAACCATTGACCCGGCTTGTAGGGGTGCAATGCAATGCCGTCTTCGGCGAAAAAACTTTGCATGGCTTGAAACAAGATGGCATCTGTCGCCTCGTCGATCTGCAAATGCGCGGGGTCGCCCAAGCTCACTTGGCCATTGCTCACATGCCAGTTGCACAGGCTTATGAAAGCCCAGCCGCTATTTGCGGCGTTCACTGCCAAGCCACGCTCCGTGGCTGCGCGAGCGGCCCAAGGCAAACAGCCATCCATGGCCGGCCAGCCTACCTCAAGCGCCCATGCACGCTCATGGGGTGGCGACAACGCAGCAAGTAAGGGCTCTTGCACTCTGTCAACTTGCACATCCACTCGCTTGGCTTGCGCCAGCCAAGCACGAAAATTTGGTAACTCGACCTTGGCCAGAACCGATGTCTCAGGGCCGTGGATCGTCCACAAAGAAAAAGGGATCAGGGTGGTGTTGCGCACGGAAGTCATGTCGCTGATTGTCCGTGATGCCGCCTAACCTCAAACCAGACCGGGCTGTACGGGATAATCAAACTGATATGCATCCAACATCCTCCAAACTTCCTTACGAACTGCTGATTGGCTGGCGTTACACACGCGCGGGTCGTGTGGCTGGGCGCAATGGTTTTATTTCGTTCATCTCGGGCGTGTCCATGCTGGGCATTGCGTTGGGTGTGGCCGCACTCATCATCGTGCTGAGTGTGATGAACGGCTTTCAAAAAGAAGTGCGCGACCGCATGTTGGCCGTGGTGTCGCACATCGAGCTGCTCGCCCCAAACGGCGAAGGTTTTGCCGATGTGAACGCGCTCATTGCCCAAGCCAAGCAAAACACCGAAGTGGTGGCCGCAGCGCCCTTTGTGTCGCAGCAAGCCTTGATGGCGCGTGGCGAAGACATGCGTGGCGCGATGGTGCGCGGCATTGACCCCGAGCCCGAAGCGCAGGTGAGCGACTTCACCTTGCAAATCCCACCTGAGGTGCGTGCCACCTTGCAAAGCGGCAGTTTCAATGTGGTGTTGGGCGGCGAGTTGGCCATGTCGATGGGCGTGCGCGTGGGCGACCAAATCACGCTCATTGCCCCTGGCGGGCAAGTCACACCCGCAGGTGTGATGCCGCGTTTGAAACAACTGCACGTGTCAGGCATTTTTGATTCGGGGCATTACGAATACGACGCCTCGCTCGCGCTGCTGCACATGGAAGACGCTCAACGCATCTTCCGCCTAGAGTCCCCCACGGGCGTGCGTCTGAAAATCAAAGACAGCCAACAAGCGCGCGGTGTGGCTTATCAACTGGCGATTGAGTTGGGCCCCGAAGTCATCGTGCGCGACTGGACGCGACAAAACCGCACCTGGTTTGCCGCAGTGCAAGTGGAAAAACGCATGATGTTCATCATCCTCACCCTCATCGTGGCGGTGGCGGCGTTCAACCTCGTCACCACCTTGGTGATGACGGTGACTGACAAACGTGCGGACATTGCCATCTTGCGCACTCTGGGCGCAAGCCCGAAAAGCATCATGGCCATCTTTGTGGTTCAGGGTGCGACTGTGGGTGTGCTGGGCACGCTGGGTGGTTTGCTGTTGGGCCTCTCGGTGGCCTTCAACATTGACGTGATCGTGCCCGCCATTGAAAACCTGCTGGGTGCAAGCTTCTTGCCGCGCGACATTTACCTCATCAGCCACATGCCCAGCGACCCGCAGGCAGGCGACATTTGGCCGATTGCCATCATCTCGCTCATTTTGGCTTTCTTGGCCACCATCTATCCCAGTTGGCGCGCCAGCCGCGTCAACCCCGCCCAAGCCTTGCGCTACGAATGAGGCTTGTTATGACACAGCACACACCCGTTCTCATTGCCCACAACATCAGCCGCCGCTTCCACGAGGGACCGCTGGATGTGACCGTGTTGCACAACGTTGATTTGTCGGTCAATGCCGGCGAAACCTTGGCCATCGTTGGCTCATCCGGCTCGGGCAAAAGCACCTTGCTGCATGTGCTGGGCGGCTTGGACGAGCCCACTTCGGGCAGCGTGTCATTGATGGGTCAACCCTTGGCAGGCCTGAGCGCTGCAGCCTTGGGTGATTTGCGCAACCAACACTTGGGCTTTGTGTATCAGTTTCACCACCTGCTGCCCGAGTTCAGCGCACTCGACAACGTGGCCATGCCTTTGTGGATTCGCCGCATGGACCGCGTTGCCGCCAGCGCCCAAGCGCAAGCCATGCTCGAAGCCGTGGGCCTTGGCCCCCGGATGCACCACCGCCCTGCGGAGCTATCGGGCGGCGAACGCCAGCGTGTGGCCATCGCCCGCGCATTGGTCACGCGCCCTGCCTGCGTACTGGCCGACGAGCCCACAGGCAACCTTGACCGCAACACCGCTGACCATGTGTTTGCACTGATGCTGCAATTGGCACGCGAACACAACACCGCGTTTGTGTTGGTGACGCATGACAACGCCTTGGCCGCACGCTGCGACCGCCAGCTACACCTCAATGCTGGCAAGCTGGGATAAATCGCCAGGCTGAAAAGCAGCGGATGATCAACCATTGAACAAACGCCCGCGCGCGTTTTGCGTGATGGCTGCCACACACGGGTGCGAAATGCGCCGCTCCACCGACACCGCAAAAAACTCTTCCACCAACTCGTCGCTGCGGCCAATCACCTCGACCCCATAGTGCGCCACGGTCTCTTTTTCCAAAATGCCGGGTGACATAAATACACCCCGCCCTTCGCGGCCAAAAGCCGTCATCAAGGCCCCGTCATCAAACTCGCCCACGATGCGAGGTTGAATTTTTTGACGAGCCAACCATCCGTCGAGCTGCTGGCGCACCGACGACGCCGAGCCTTGGATCAACATCGGGGCCTCATGCAAGCACTGCGGAAACTTGCCTTTCAAAGTGCTTTTGAGCTCTGGCGTGCAAAAAAAACTCATGGGCGTGGTTCCCAGCGCATGGTTGAACGCTTTGACACTGATGCGCTTGGACAGGGGCTCATCTGCAATGACCAAGTCGAGCCGATGCAAGGCCAGCTGGGCCACCAAGTCTGCAAACTTGCCCTCGCTACCAATCAAGCGCACAGGCTCAGCAATCGACAAAGCTGGCTCTAACAATCGGTAAGCCACTGTCTTGGCGACCGAGTCAGCCACCCCCACCCGAAATTCAAGCGTGCGAACCCCTGCTTGATGGCTGGTCATGGCGGTCTTAAGTTCCGAGCCCAAAGCAAAGATGTCGTCTGCGTAGCTCAAGGCTTTGCGCCCGTCTTCGGTCAACTCCAGCTGTCGGCCGTTTTTGCGAAACAGCTTGCGCCCCAAGCTTTCTTCGAGCAATTTGATCTGCCCAGACAAGGTTTGGGGCGTAGTGTGTAACTGCTCACCTGCTCGCATAACTCCGCCAGCACGAGCAACGACCCAAAAATAGTACAAGTGTTTAAAGTTCATAGGGTTTATTAAACTTCGATTTATTCGAATTAAAAAACTCAAAAATACGAATTTACACGAAGTAATTTTCTGCGTAAAGTCTGCGCATTCTGAAAATCTTCAGAACCAACCGAAAGGAGCACCCCATGCGTTTGAGCACCAAAAGCCGTTTTGCCGTCACTGCCATGATCGATATGGGCTTGCGTCAGCACCAAGGCCCTGTGTCACTGGCCGCCATCAGCCAGCGTCAACACATCTCCATCTCATACCTTGAGCAGCTCTTTAGCAAAATGCGCCAGCACGGCTTGGTAGAAAGCACGCGCGGCCCAGGCGGCGGCTACACCTTGAACCGTGACGCCCATCACATCAGCGTGGCCGACATCATTGATGCCGTCAACAGCCCCGACGAAAAAGAACACGTCCCAGCGGATGCTGCACAAAACGGCTATGTATCCACTGAAGCGCTGTGGTCACAACTCAACCAAAAAATGGAAGACCACATGCGCACCATCAGCCTACACAGCTTGATCGCTGAGCAGCAAGCCAAGTCTGGCAGCGCGCCTTTGGTCAGCTCGCCTAAGCGCGGTGTGTTTGCACAAAAGCCCAAGCCTGTCATCCAAACAAAAGCGCCCAATTCGGTGTTTGCTTTGGGCGGCATTTAAACCTTGCCCTGATGTGGATTGACACCCACGCGCACCTAGACGCCGCCGAATTCGACGCTGACCGCCCAAGCGTGCACCAGCGTTCGCGTTCAGCTGGCGTGGCGTGCTGTGTGATTCCAGCTGTCGAAGCGGCTAACTTTGACACAGTTCGCGGCTTGGCCCACGCCCAGCAAGACGCGTATGCGCTGGGCATTCATCCGCTCTACACGCCGCAAGCAACGCAAGCGCATTTGGCACAGCTCGATGCCGCGCTGCACACACACCGAGATGACCCACGCTTGGTCGCCGTAGGCGAAATTGGCTTGGATGGTTTTGTGCCCGAGCTGAACACGCCCAAGGCGCTCGCCAAGCAACAACAGTTTTACAAGGCCCAACTCAAGCTCGCCCAACAACACCAACTGCCCGTCATCTTGCATGTACGCCGCAGTGCGGACCTGTTGCTCAAAGGTTTGCGCGAGACCCCCGTGGTGGGCGGCATTGCCCACGCTTTCAACGGCAGCTTGCAACAAGCGCAGGCCTTCATTGCTATGGGTTTCAAGCTCGGGTTTGGTGGTGCACTCACCTACGACCGCGCCCTGCAGCTGCGCCGCCTGGCCATCGAGTTACCGCTGTCAGCCATCGTGCTTGAAACCGACGCACCCGACATTCCCCCACATTGGCTTTACACCACTGCAGAGCAACGCGCCGCAGGCCAGCCGCAAGGCCGCAACGAACCAGCTGAGCTGCCCCGCATTGCGCAAGTGCTGGCGGATCTGCGCGGCATCTCTGTAGAGGCGCTTGCCCAAGTCACCTGCGCGAATGCACGCCAAGCCTTGCCACGCCTACAATGAGGCGTGACCTCTTCCATCCTCAACGCTGACCTGCATTGCCACTCCGTGGTCTCGGATGGCACGCTCACCCCTGAGCAATTGGCAGCTCGCGCCAAGGCCAATGGCGTTGAGTTGTGGGCCTTGACCGACCACGACGAAGTGGGTGGCCAAGACCGCGCACTTGCAGCAGCAAAAGCCAATGGTTTGAAGTACCTCACTGGCGTGGAAATCTCCATCACCTTCGCCAACAAAACCGTGCACATCGTGGGCCTAGGCTTTGATGCGCACGACGAGCAACTCAAACAAGGTCTGCATCAAACACGCGGAGGCCGCGGTGAACGCGCCAAAGAAATGTCAGACGGATTGGCCAAAGTTGGCATCCATGGCGCGTATGAAGGTGCCCTCAAATATGCAGGCAACCCCGAACTGATTTCGCGCACCCACTTTGCCCGCTTCCTCGTTGAAACAGGCGCTTGCCAAGACACCAACGAGGTGTTTCGCCGTTTCCTCACCGAAGGCAACCCAGGCTTTGTGCCGCACCGCTGGGCATCACTGAAAGACGCAGTGCAATGGATCGTGCAAGCGGGTGGCATGGCCATCATTGCCCACCCAGCACGCTACGACTTCACACCGAACGAAGAGTTCGCGCTCTTCACCGAATTCAAACACCACGGCGGCCTAGGCGTCGAGGTGGTGACCGGCAGCCACACGCCCGCTGAGTACGTGACCTATGCCGACATGGCCAAAGAGTTTGACCTCTTCGCCTCACGCGGTAGCGACTTCCACAGCCCCGACGAGAGCCGCGTTGACTTAGGCACTCTGCCTTGGTTGCCAGGCCAGCTCACCCCCGTGTGGGAAGCACTGGCTGACCGAGTTCAATAAAGCTTTTCATAAATACTTCGTGGTCTCACGCACCACGCCCGCTCATGGCTCAGTTTCTTCAAGTTCACCCCGACAACCCTCAGCCCCGCTTACTCAGGCAAGCCGTCCAGTTGCTAGAGCGCGGCGGCATCGTGGCCGTGCCCACCGATTCGAGCTACGCCTTGGTGTGCCACCTCGACGACAAAGCGGCGGTTGAGCAGATGCGTCGCATTCGCCAAGTCGACGAAAAACACCACCTCACCCTGATGTGCCGCGACTTGTCGGAGCTGGCCAACTATGCCCGCGTGGACAACCGTCAATACCGCTTGCTCAAAGCCGCCACGCCCGGGGCCTACACCTTTATTTTGGAAGCCACCAAAGAAGTGCCCCGCCGCGTGAGCCACCCCCAACGCAAAACCATTGGCCTGCGCGTGCCGCTGAACAAAACCTTGCTCGACCTGCTCGAACTCCACGGCGCACCGCTCTTGGCCACCACGCTCATTGCCCCTGGCGAGACCGATCCAATGAACGACGCCGAAGACATTCGCGACCGTTTTGAGCATGACCTTGCAGCCGTGATCGACGCAGGTGCTTGTGCGCTCGAACCCACCACCGTGGTGGACCTCACCCCCATGGACGGCGGTGGCGACCCAGAGCTCATCCGCGCAGGACGCGGCCCGCTGAGCACTTTGGGCTTGTAAGCGGCTGCGCTGCTAGCTCCAAAGTGTTGAATGCGCCCATTGAATGAGACAATCGCACAGTGAATTTCCCAGAGCTGATTCAAACCGTCCTGATCTACGCCTTGCCCGTGGTGTTTGCCATCACGTTGCACGAGGCCGCGCACGGCTACGTGGCACACAAGCTGGGTGACAACACCGCGCTGATGTTGGGTCGCGTCACCCTCAACCCCATCCCACACATTGACCCTTTAGGCACGATTGCGATGCCTGCCCTGTTGTACTTTGCAACAGGCGGTAATTTCTTGTTTGGCTATGCCCGGCCAGTGCCTGTGCGTTTTGGCAATTTGAACCATCCCAAGCGCGACATGATTTGGGTGGCCTTGGCAGGACCAGGCATTAACTTCTTGCAAGCCCTCGCTTGGCTATTGGCCTTCTACCTGATGAAGGGTTTGGGCGTGACCGAAACCTACTTTTTGAAAATGAGCTTGGCGGGCGTGGTGGTCAACGTGTCCATGTTCGTCTTCAACCTTTTTCCTCTGCCGCCGCTCGATGGGGGCCGCGTATTGGTAGGTTTGCTGCCTTGGCGTGCGGCGGTGTGGCTATCGAAGGTCGAGCCTTACGGCATGTACATCATCTTGGGTCTGGTGGCTTTCAAACTGCTCGATGGCATTTGGATGACACCTCTCATGAGTTGGACCGTCTTTGCGTTGTCACTTTTGCTGAGCCCTTTTGAATTTTTATTGAATCCCTAATTTTTATAAGTAAGCACGATATGAAAGAACGCGTTCTCTCTGGCATGCGCCCCACGGGTGCTTTGCATTTGGGCCACTACCACGGCGCTTTGAAAAACTGGGTGCGTTTGCAATCTGAGATGGATTGCTACTACTTCGTTGCCGACTGGCACGCCCTGACCACCCACTACGAAAACCGTGAGGTCATCGAGAAGAACGTGTACGAGATGGTGATCGACTGGCTCGCTGCCGGCCTCGACCCCAACGCTTGCACCATCTTTTTGCAAAGCCGCATCCCTGAGCACGCCGAGTTGTTTACCCTCTAGGCCATGGGCACACCGCTGGGTTGGTTGGAACGCGTGCCGACCTACAAAGACCAACAAGAAAAGCTCAAGGACAAAGACTTGTCCACCTACGGCTTCTTGGGTTACCCCTTGCTTCAAGCCGCCGACATCTTGATTTACAAAGCCAAGCATGTGCCCGTGGGCGAAGACCAAGCCAGCCATGTGGAGCTGACCCGCGAAGCCGCACGCCGCTTTAACCACTTGTATGGCCGCGAAACCAACGCCGAAGAAAAAGTGCAAGCGTCTTTGGCCAAGCTGCCCAAAGACAGCGTCAAGCGCTTTGAAAAATCGCGCAAGGCCTACCAAGAAACAGGTGACGCCAAAGCCATGGAAGGCGCACTGGGCTACATTGCCACCGCACCCGAACTTGACGAACAAGACCGCGAACGTTTGAACGGCTATTTCAAAGGCACTGGCAAGATCATCTTGCCCGAGCCACACGCCTTGCTCACCGAGGCAAGCAAGCTGCCCGGCTTAGACGGTGCGAAGATGAGCAAGAGCTACAACAACTCAATTGCGATTCGCGAAGACCGCGCCACCATTGAGCAAAAAGTCAAACGCATGCCCACCGACCCCGCACGCCAAAAGCGCACGGATGCAGGCGACCCAGACAAATGCCCCGTGTGGCAATTTCACATGGTCTACAGCAGCGAGGGCCAACGCCAGTGGGTGGCACAAGGCTGTAAAACTGCGGGCATTGGCTGCCTAGAATGTAAGCAACCCATCATTGACGCCATCTTGCAAGAGCAGCAACCCATGCTCGAACGCGCTGAGCCCTACATCACCAACCCCAAGATTGTTCGTGATATCGTCGACGCAGGTACTGAAAAAGCACGCCAAACAGCGCGGGAAACCATGCAGGATGTTCGATCTGCAATGGGGCTAAACTACTAATATTGATTCAGGAGTAATAAAAATGAGTATGTACATCATTGACGACCATCCTTTGGTCCGCCAAGCCATTGCCATGTTGTTGCGCCGCATGCGCCCCGCATCGAAAGTGATCGAATTAGAAAAGTTCAGCGAATTGCAAGCCGCCATCATCAAAAACGGTGAGCCTGAGCTGTTTGTGCTCGATTTGTTGTTGCCTGGCGTCAAAGGCACATCAGCCGTCAAAGACATCAAAACCATGTATGCCAACGTGCCTCTGGCCGTGATTTCTTCCATGCCCGCAGGCGAGGCTGAAGAAACATGCATCGAAGCCGGTGCTGATATCTACATCGAGAAATCCACCCCTGCGAACGAAATCTCTTCTGCCATCCAAGGCTTGTTTGCCGCTGAGCATGGCAGCGATGACGAACCAGCTGTGGCTGTGGGCGAGACCAAATTGTCAAAACGTCAAAAACAACTCATCGTGATGTTGGACCGTGGTTTGAGCAACCGCGACATCGCTGCCGAGTTGGACATCAGCGAACACACCGTCAAAGTTCACCTGTGGCGTCTGTTCCGTCGCTTGGATGTGAAAAGCCGTACCCAAACATTGCACTTCGCACGCATGAACGGTTTGCTGTAACTCAGCTCAGCCCAAAGCAAAAAGCCCCGCAGTTTTTAGACTGCGGGGCTTTTTTCATGGCTGGTTCGCAACCTTACTGTGCCGTGGATTGCAAGGTGTCACGCACCATCAGGTTCAAGCCCTTGCTGCCGGGCTTCACAGGGGTGAGGCTCACGCCATAGTCACCGGGCTGTGCGGTGGCTTGACCGCTCTTAGAAATGCGCACACGCACCGTGACTTCGTCCATGCCTGTGAGCTTGGCATTGGGGCTCATGGCCATGCTGTCATCCAGCACAAAGTCCAAAGGCAATTTATCGGCCGTGGTGCGCAAGATGGCAATCGGCATGCGCGAGCCTGTCACAGGCGTGGCATACACAAACACGGTATCTGTGGGTGCAACCAAGCCTTGCAGCTCCTTCACCAAGGTCACACGCCCACTGATGCTGCTAGCAGCCAAGGCAGCCTTCGTCTCGGGAGAACTTGCGGCAGGGGCACTGGCTGCACGCGGAGGAATCGCTGGCAAGCCCATTTTGTTGCGCGCTTCGGCAATCGCACGGTCGAGCTCTGGCGCATCGGGTGAATCAGCAGGCACGACTTCGCGGGCCCGCTCCCAATAGCGCAAGGCCGTGTTGAAGTTCAGCTCGGCATACGACGCGCTGCCAGCCAAGAACAAAGCATTGAGGTGGTGTGGATCGGCGGTGAGCACGCGCTGGATGATGGCCCAAGGCTCACCGGCAAAGCTACCGCCGTTCTTTTGCGCCAGCACTTCTGCACGTTCGATGGATAAGTTGTCATCTCGACTCAAAGCCAAGGCCTTGGCAAAGGCTTCGGCAGACTCTTCAAAGTGGCCGCGCGCACGCTGAACGCGCCCAAGCATCACCCAACCCTCCATGCTGTTGGGTTCGTCTTGCAAACGGCGTGTGAGGGCCACAGCCATCTCAGTCAGCTTCTCGGGTGTCACTTCGGCTGAACCATCCACACCTTGTTGCAAAGCACGTGGGTCTAAGGCCGCAGGCTCACCCAACACGCTGTACATCAACAGAGATGCCACAGGAATCACAAACACCAAGAGTCCGATGCTCAGCCAAGGCTTGCGCCACACGACGGCCGAAGGCGCGCTAGGGGCAGGCGCCTGCGTGGCGTCGTCTGCCGCCGCCACATCGGCAAGCAGTCGCTCAGACAATTCATCACGCGCCGCTTTGAGTTCTTCGTAGCTCAAATTGCCCATCACAAACTCGCGATCGAGTTCGGCCATTTGGTCGCGGTACACCGCAGCGTTGGCTTTGGCGGGGTTATTGATGGCATCGGCTTGATGGGCTGCCAAACGTGCGCCCTGTTGTGAGCCACGCCACAGCGCCACGCTCAACACCACCATCACCAAAGCCATCATGGCCACAGCGACATAAATAAATGCGAGTGCGGGATTCACATCAACCTTTCAACAGTTGCTTGGCGCGTTCACGCGCTTCGTCGCTCAAGACGGCAGGCGCAGCCAACGCTCGGCGTTGACGCAAATACACACCCAAAAAGATGGCGGCAATCAACAAAAGCAAAAACGGGCCAAACCACAACACCCACGTCAACGGTTTGACCTCGGGGCGATACAGCACAAAGTCGCCATAACGTGACACCAAAAAGTCTTTGATTTCTTGGTCTGACTTGCCTGAGCGAATCAACTCACGCACTTCGTTGCGCAAATCGTCGGCCAACTCGGCGTGCGAAGAAGCCAAAGATTCGTTTTGACACACCAAGCAACGTAACTCTTGCGAGATGTCAACCAAGCGGGCTTCCAGCTTGGGGTCTTCGGCCATCAGAGGGGCTTCGCGTCCCACCACCAAGCCAGACGAGGCCACCGTAGCTGGCTCAGGCGCCAACGAAGCTGCGGTAGCTTGCGCCAAAGCCACTTGGGGGGTGAACCACAGGGCCATCGAAACGCTGAGCGCATAAACGCCATGCAAGGCGCTATTCATCCAAACACGTTTCATGATTTGTTCAACTCCGCAATCAGGGGCAAGATCTTTTCAGCTAACAACGCAGGCGTGACAGCCCCGACAAACTTGTAGCGAATCACACCCGCCTTGTCGATGACGTAGGTTTCTGGCACGCCGTACACACCGTAGTTAATGCCCACGCGACCATCAAGGTCCATGACGGTGGTTGTATAGGGGTTGCCGTGGCGCTTGAGCCAGACTTGGCTGCGCTCGCGAGCGAGCTGCAACTTTTCGTCAAACGGCGATTTGTAAGCAGGGTCTTGCGGCTGAATTTCTTTGTAGCTCAAGCCCACGATCGGCACTTGGTGCTTCTCAGAAAACGCCACCAGCACGGGGTGCTCTTCACGACACGCCACACACCAAGTGGCCCACACATTGAGCATCCACACTTGGCCTTGCATGTCGATGGGCGAGAACTTTGCATCACCTGGCTCCAAGGTGAACAAGCTGAAATGCGGTGCAGGCTTGCCGATCAAGGGTGATGGAATTTCACGCGGATCGCGCTTCAAACCCACGGCCAAAAACACCACGAGGCCGATAAAAAGTACGAGAGGAATCAAGACCTTTTTCATTTGCGATACCTCCGGTCAAGCGCGGCCAACACGCCGCCTAAGACCATCAGCAACACACCGCCCCACAGCCACGGCACAAAGGGCTTGTAATACACGCGCATGCTCCACTCGGTGCGGGCGTCATCCAGTGGCTCGCCCAGCGACACGTACAAATCACGCATGAAGCCTGAGTCGATGCCAGCTTCCGTCATGGCCATGGCCGACGAGAAATAGCGGCGTTTTTCGGGCTGCAGAATTTCAATGATCTTGTCGTTGCGCAGCACTTGCACATCGGCACGCACGGCCTTGTAGTTGGGGCCACGCACTTCATCGAGCGAGTTCAAACGGAAGGTGTAAGGTGCAATCGTCACCACATCGCCAATGCGCATGCGCACATCGCGCTCCACCTCGTAGCACTTCACACCAGTGATGCCAATCACCAACACCGCCATACCGAAGTGGGCAATGTGTTGCCCCCAGAACGATGCACCAATGCGGCCGGGCTTACCCACGCGCTCCAACACTTGCTGGGCCGTACCCAAAGCCACCCAGCAGCCCAAGAACAAACCAAACGCCGCGCCGAGCGACCAGCCACCCAACACAAACGGCAACAGCACAGCCAAAGCGAGCGCACCTGCAAACGACCAACGCAGCTTGAGCGCTATCTCGCGCACATTGGCATCGCGCCAACGCGCCACGGAACCGGGGATGATGAGAAACACCGTGGGCACCAGCAGCGGCGCAAACACCGCATTGAAGTAAGGCGGCCCCACTGACAACTTACCCAAATTCAGCGCATCGATGATGAGTGGGTAAATCGTGCCCAGCAACACCGCAGCCGTGGCCACCACCAGCAACACGCTGTTGGCCAACAAGAACGATTCACGCGACACCAGCTCCATGCGCCCACCCAAGGCCACACGTGGCGCACGCCAAGCAAATAGCGTGAGCGAAGCGCCCACCACCACTGCCAAGAAAATCAAAATAAACACGCCGCGCTTAGGATCAGACGCAAATGCATGCACCGACGTCAGTACGCCAGAGCGAACCAAGAACGTGCCCAACAGCGACAAGGAAAAAGCAGCAATCGCCAACAACACCGTCCATGCTTTGAAGCTGCCGCGCTTCTCCGTCACCATCAGCGAGTGAATGAGCGCCGTAGCGACCAACCAAGGCATGAGGGATGCGTTTTCTACTGGATCCCAGAACCACCAGCCGCCCCAGCCGAGTTCGTAATACGCCCACCAAGAACCGAGGCCAATGCCGAAGGTCAAGAACGTCCAAGCCACCACCGTCCAAGGGCGGGACCAACGGGCCCAGGCTGCATCTAAGCGACCGCTCATCAAAGCAGCCACCGCAAACGCAAACGCCACCGCCATGCCCACATAGCCCATGTAGAGCATGGGCGGGTGAATCACCAAGCCTGGGTCTTGCAGCAGCGGGTTCAAATCTTTGCCTTCCATGGCGGCAGGCAATAAGCGCTCAAAGGGGTTGGAGGTGGTCAAGATGAACAGCAAAAAGCCCACCGAAATCAAACCCAGCACGCCAATCACACGGGCCACCATGTCGAGCGGCAAGCTGCGCGAAAAAATAGCCACAGCCACCGACCACAAAGCCAGCAACAACACCCACAACAAGAGCGAGCCTTCATGGCCACCCCAGACCGCTGCGAATTGGTAAGGCTTGGGCAGCAGCGAGTTAGAGTGCTGCGACACATACAGCACAGAGAAATCGTTGTTCAAAAACGAAGTGGCCAACGCACCGAACGCAAATGCCACCAACACAAATTGCAAGGCTGCAGTGGGACGCGCCAATGACTGCAAAGTGACTTGTGTTTGAGGCGAACGCACCAAAGTGCCTGCAATGGGCAACACGCCCTGCATCACGGCCACCAAGGCCGCCAGCATGAGCGCGAAATTACCGAGTTCTGGAATCATGGG
>JACCDR011227518.1_pt1 | contig 34560 bp, 41 predicted proteins | sample 7446431 | NCBI WGS metagenome assembly JACCDR01 (sample SAMN15323443, study PRJNA562643) | freshwater metagenome | isolation source: river surface water | place: USA:Blue River Watershed | collected 2017-08-17 | reverse complement strand
CCGTCTTTTTCGGAAAGGCCCTCCACCCCCTCCCCTCCGACGCTGGAAAAATGTGAGCATAAAAATCAGACCTTGCAAAAATTTGCAAGCAGAAAATTGCAAGTCCTGCAGAAAACTGCAGATTCGCTGCTAGCCAACCGGGGAGTGGAAACTGCAGATTCGCTGCTTCCTAAATCCCGATGCCGGAATTCCGGCGTCGGAAGTAACAAATATCAACCTTGGTGGTAATCCAAGAGCAAAACCTAATCAGGGAGTGGAGCCAGCGCTTACCCCATTTACAAACCGCGTTGCCCTATTCGCAAATTGAGGCAACCCCCACGACCTGCTTGACTTTACAGGTTGACACCAGCAGACTTGCTTCTATGGAACCCGCATCCGATTGGCTCGATGGTTACACCCGCAGTGCTTGGGCGCGCATGGCCCAGCATTGGATCGTCACGCGGGGGCTGCTGCCGCAAACGACGCTGAACTGGTCGTTCGAGGTTGAGGCCAATTGGCTGGAGACGCGCCACGATTCACCCCGGATTCCGACCCACGACCACACGCGCCGGCCGAGCGAGGCCGCGTGGATGTGGACGATCAAACTGTTTGCGCTGCACGCGCCGGCCACGCAGGCCGAGGGGAAATGATGGACGTGCTGACCGTGTTCCTGCTGTTGACATTTTCCCGGCCCCCGGCCGGCGGCTCGCAACTGGCGTGGGACTTGAAGGGCCAGCTGACGCCCAGCCGGGCGGCCTGCGTCACCATGGCGAGCAAGCTGCCGCCGCCGGCGCCGGGCACGATCCAGTTCGTGAACTGCTGGGCGTTGGGGGACAAGCATGTCTAAGACTGAGCGCCTGCGTGAAGAATTGATGGCGTTGCTGTGGTTCCTGCCGCTGGCCTTGGCGCTGGTGCTGGCGCTGACCGCGCTACTCATCACGCGCGTTGGTGGCCTGGGCGTGTCCGCCGCCAAGACCCTGCACGCCGTCTGCGCCGCGCGGATCGCGCGCCGGGGGCGGCGTGCCTGAGCTGGAGAACTTGCGGCACGAGCTGTTCTGCCAGGAGTACATGACGTGCTTCCGGATCGGCGAGGCCGCGGAGAACGCCGGCTTCTCGTCGAGTGAGTCGCACCGGTTGATCAAGAATCCGGCGGTTGTCGAGCGGATCCGGGAGCTGAGCCGCGAGCGGTTCGCGTTCCTGGAGATGGAGAGCATCGAGGTTCTGGGCCGGCTGGCGGCCCTGGCCCGGTCGGACGCAGTCGAGGCCAAGGACCAACTGGCGGCACTGAAATTGCTGGCGCAACACAAGAAACTCATCGGCACCGAGGTGAACGTGAACATCACGTCGGACTTGGCCGAGAAGCTGGAGCGCGCCGCCGCGCGCCGGCGCACGATCGATGTAACCCCTGCGCCGGAGGCGTTGACGCTGGACGAGGGGATCACCGAGGTAGTCGTTCAAACCCTTCCCGACATTGAGGACCTGCTATGAAACACGAACGTGGTTTTGAAATCCTGGAGCACACGATCGAGACGGTGACGTTCGATCCGTTTGCCGGCGCCGGCTGCAAGGAGATCGAGCGCTTCGGCGACGCGCCGGAAACCTGGGTCCGCGCCTTGGTCAAGGGTCCGAACGGCAAGACGATCGCCTTCGCCACGCAGACGTACGCCGGCCTGGCGCCGCTGGACGTGATCGCGACGGAGCTGGGTTGGGACGACCTGGCCTTGGCCGCGCTCGGCTGCCCCGCGCCGGAGTTCGACGAGCCAGAGGGCATCGCGGGACCGAGCCTGCACGAGATTCTGCGCTACGCGCCGGCGCAAGTCGGCGTCGACCCGGGCACGCCGAAGGGAGACCGCACGGCCGTGAGCATGCACCTGCTGGCACAACACGCGCAGCAAGTGTCCTCCGAAGCCTTGCGGGCGATTATGGGCGAATGCCCGATCGGTAACACCGAGCCGGTTTCCGCCGGCGGCGTGGCCTCCGCGTTACCGAGCGGGAAGATCACGCGGCCGGAGTGGTTGCGGTACGACGCACAGGCAAACGCACGCCGGTTTCGGTTTGGAAACGTCGTCTTCGGCGACGTCAGCGGCATGGTGTCGCCACACTACGACTGCCCTTTGACACCAGCCGAACAGAATGCCGTCTTGGTCCTCCACGGTCTGCCCGACATTGAAACCGCGTTCAATATCTGCGCGAACGCCGCCACGCGCTGGAGCCAGCTGTGAAGTGGCCCTTCGTCAGCCGCCGGCGCTTTGAGCTGAGCGAATTGGAAGTCAGCCGTTGGAGCGACGCTGTGTTGCGCCGCGATCTGCAGCTTAGCGAAGCCCGGCGCCGTGCGCTGGAAGCGGAATGTGCACTGCGCGCCGCGGAGCAGGAACTGCGGGCGCTACGCCGGCGCGGCGCCCCGATCCAACACAACGGGGAAATCCCCTTGTAACCGAACCTCTGGGAGGGGGCAGCGGTGGTCTCCACCGCCTTCGAGCCTGGCATTCTTGCCAGGCTCTTTTTTCTTCCGGGTCCGGTAAAGTTCGCCCTGTCCGGACTTCCTCTCAACTCGGTCTCCCCCGACCAGCTGCTTTTACCCGGACTTAGCCCCTGCAAGCCTGTTGCTTGCGGGGGCTTTTTCTTGGTATCATGGTTTTGCGCTAGGGGCCCTCGTAACGGGAATCGCTGATAGGCAGACCAAACATCAGGTTCTGCACCGGCGGGATCCCCGCCCCTTTCGCACACCCCTCTTGCCTAACACCTCCGCCCCTGCGTAGCAACCCCCTAGTTGCATTGGCACGCCCTGTACACTACACTGGCAGTTCTTACAGGGGGCGGCCATGATAGCTGAATTTCTCACAGCGCTATTCACCGGCTTCGCGATTCTGGGCGGTCTGATGCTCGGGGTCATGCTGATCGCTGCGGCCGCGTTTGGGGACTCGGGGGAGACCAAGATGGACTATTCCAAGAAGGGCAACGCCGGCACCACGCCGGAACAGCTCGCGGCCCAAGCCGCGTTGACGCGCGCCATCGGCACTGGGGGCGGCAAGTCCATGGCCGAGATGGCCGAGAACGGCGCCGCACGCGAGGCCTGCGTCAAGAACCCGCACGTCCCGACGCCCGGCGCGCTCCTGAAGCGCGTCAAGTAGCCAGGCGGTGCAAGCCAACCCGATCGACCAGCTCCTGGAGGAGCTGGCTTCGTTCGAGCTGGACCCCCATGGGTTCGTCCATTGGGCGTTTCCCTGGGGTGAGAAGGGCACGGCGCTAGACACCGACCCCGGCCCGGAAACCTGGCAGGACGAGACCCTCGCTCGGATGACCGCGCAGCTGCGCGCCGGCGGCGACGCGGGCGCCGTGATCCAGGAGGCCGTGGCCGCCGGCCACGGGGTGGGCAAGTCGGCCTTCGTCGGCATGCTCATCCTGTGGGCGATCGCGACCAAGGCGCACACCCGCGGCGTCGTCACTGCCAACACCGACACCCAGCTGCGCACCAAGACCTGGGCCGAGCTGGGCAAGTGGTACTCCCTCTTCATCGCCAAAGACCTGTTCAAGCTCACCGCGACGTCTATCATGGCCGCGGACGAGAAGGCCGCCAAGACCTGGCGGATCGACCAGATCCCCTGGTCCGAGAACAACACCGAAGCCTTCGCCGGCATGCACAACAAGGGCCGGCGCATCCTCTTGATCTTCGACGAGGCCAGCGCCATCGACGATCGAATCTACGAGGTGGCCGAGGGGGCGCTGACCGACGAGCGCACCCAGATCCTGTGGATCGCCTTCGGCAACCCGACCCGCACGTCAGGCCGCTTCCACGAAATCATCAGCGGCCAGCGCATGGGCTGGACCTACCGCTCGGTGGACTCGCGCACCGTGCGCTTCTCGAACAAGGCGCTGATCGCGCGCTGGGCCGAGGAGTACGGCGAGGACCACGACTTCTTCCGTGTGCGCGTGCGCGGCGTGCCGCCCCGCACCGGCGTAACCAACTTCATCAGCCCGGAAGTGGTGGCCACGGCCCGCCGCCGGCAGCTGACGGCCGCCGAGTACAACATCCACCCGGTGGTGATCTCGCTCGACCCGGCCCGCTTCGGCAACGACAAGTCCGTGATCACCGTCCGCCAGGGCCCCAAGCTGCACGAGCAGATCAAGTTCATGGGGTTGGACACGGTCGAGCTGGCCAACCGCGTGACCGACATCTGGCGCAAGTACCCCACCACCTGCGCCGTGGTGGTCGAAGTGGTGGGCCTGGCCGGCTCCGGCCACGTCGACGTGCTGAAGCGCGTGCCCGGCCTGGGCGCCTTGGTGCTGGAGGCGACGCCGGCCGGTGCCCCGACGCTGGGCAAGGAGAGCCCGTACCTGAACATGCGCGCCGAGCTCTGGGGCCGGCTGCGCGACTGGCTCGAAACGGCCGAGGTCCTGGACGACCCGGAGCTCGCCGAGCAGATGACGACGATCGAGTACGGGTATACCCCTAGTATGAAGATCCAACTGGAAAGCAAGAAAGACATGAAGTCGCGCGGGCTGCCCAGCCCTGACTGTGCTGACAGCTTGGCATTGAGCTTTCTTGTTGATACACTGCAACGGGGGAGGCCCGGGCGCGTCGCGAAAAAGCTGACCGCCCCACGCCGCAAGAAGGTGTGGTGACAGGGTGGCGCCGATGCGTGGCGGCGCCACCCAGCGCGGGTATACAGGGGGAGTCCTAAAACGTGAAAAACCGAATCTGCTGGCTGGATACCGACCCGTGGCGCACCAACGTGGGCTTTACCACGTCCCCCGCGGCGTACCGGCGAGAGATTCGCCGGCTCCTGGGCAACGACCAAACCTACTTCGCCGAGTACCACGGGGTCCCTGACAGGCCCGCGAACGCCAGCGTGACACCGCTGAAAGATCAGTCCGGCGCAACGGTATGCCTCGTGTTTCTAAACCGCGAGCAACGCAAGGACCGCACCGGCATCGAGATCGTGGCCACGATCGCGCATGAATGCATGCACGTCTGGCAATTCATAAAGGAATTCCACGGCGTCCATGATCCGGACAAAGAGTCGGAAGCCTATGCCTTCGACAACCTGCTGGTGAAGTTGCTGACCGCTTACATGGACGGGTACTGAAATGGAAGGTATCCAACAAGTTCGGGTAAACCCGCTGGTGCGGGTGGCCAGCAACAAGGACCTGGAAGAAGCCCAGGCCAAGAAGGACGCCGAGACGCCGCTTTCGGCCGGCTTGGATTTCAACCCGCTGTCGCAGGTCACCGAATCGGTGCTGGGCGGCCACATTCGTCGGGCCTGGGACCGCAACAAGCTGCACAAGGAGCGCGTTTCCCAGGGCCTGCTGTACTGCCTGCGCGCGCGCCGCGGCGTCTATTCGGCCGCTGAGCTGGCCGAGCTGCAGGAAGGCGGCGGCACGAACATCGTCTTCGCCGACCTGACCGAAACCAAATGCCGGGCCGGCAGCGCCTGGATCCGCGACGTGTTGATGCCGGCCGGCCAGCGCGCCTGGGGCGTCGAACCCACCCCCATGCCGGAGCTGCCGGAGGAGACGAAGCGAGGGATCATCGACCGCGCCGGCAAGAAGGCGCGCGCCGCGATGACGCAGATCGTGCAGTCCGGCGGCGACACACTGGAGCCGGCGGAATTCCGCGAGCTGGTGATCGAGATCGGCCTGCAGATGCGGGACGACATCGAGCGCGAATACATGAAGCGCGCCAAGAAGGCCGCCCAGCGGATGGAGACCAAGATCGCCGACGTGATGGCCCAGGGCCGCTGGGACACGGCGATGGACGAGTTCATCGAAGACTTCGTCACCTACCCGGCCGCGATCATGGAAGGCCCGTTCTACGGGCGCGAGCGCGAGCTGAAATGGCTCCCCAACTTCAAGCCGTCGGTCAGCAACAGCCCGCGCCAGCAATGGGCGCGCGTGAGCCCGTTCGACGTCTATCCCGCTCCGTACGCCACCGATTGCCAGGACGGCGACCTGATCATCCGCAAGCGCTTCCGGCCCAAGGAGCTGCACGACTGCATCGGACTGCCCGGCTTCTACGAGAAGGAAATCCGGGAAGTGTTGCGGCATTACCACGCCGGACACCTGGAAGGCTGGATCTGGACGGACGCGGAGCGTTTCCGGCTTGAACAGGAAACCTTGTACACGTTCCTGTCGCCGGCCGGCGTGATCGACGGCCTGCGCTATTTCGGCTCGGTGCCGGGTTGGAAGTTGGCCAGCTGGGGGATCGAGGGTGTCAAGCTCGACGACATGGAGGAAGAGTACGAGATCGAGGCGATCCTGATCGGGCCGTACGTCATCCGCTGCACGATCAACCAGAACCCGCTGCACCAACGCCCCTACCACAAGGCCTGCTACGACGCGGTGCCGGGCGCCTTCTGGGGCCGCTCGATCCCGGACCTGTGCAAACTGCCGCAGCGCATGTGCAATGCCATCGCCTGCGCCGCCGCCGACAACATGGCCATGGCCTCCGGCCCCATGGGGTGGGTTCACACCGATCGCTTCGCCGACGGCGAGAACAGCGCCAACATCGGCCCGTGGCGGATGTTCCAGTTGAAATCCGATCCCACCCAGGGGGTAAACCCGGGCATCGGGTTCTTCCAGCCGAACAGCAACCTCGCGGAGCTGATGCAGGCCTACGACCGCTGGGAGCTGAAGGCGGACGATTCGACCGGCATCCCGCGCTACACGTACGGCAACGAGCGGATCGGCGGCGCCGGCGACACGGCGTCCGGCCTGTCGATGCTCATGAACAGCGCGGCCAAGGGCTTGCGCCGCGGGATCGCCAACGTCGACATCAATGTCCTGGGACCGACGATTTACCAGGCATTTGTGAACATTATGCTCTACGACAAGGACACGAGCCTGAAGGGCGACTGCGTCATTGTTCCACGTGGAGCAAACGCCATCCTGATCAAGGAAATGGCCCAGCAACACCGGCAGATGGCGCTGGCGCTGGTCACCGGCAACCCGGTCCTGACCCAGATCATGGGTATGGAAGGGATCGCCGAGCTGCTGCGCGACGTGCTGGTCACGCTCGAAATCGACCCGGAGCGCGTACCGTCCGCCGAAGAGCTGACCAAGCGCGCCGAGCAGCAAGCCCAGACGCAGGCGCAGCAGATGCAGATGATGCAGCAGGCCGAGCAGGAAAAGCTGCAGGCCGACCTGCAGAAGAACCAGAACGACAACCAGACCAAGATCGCAATCGCGCAAGGTACGAACACCACCACAAAGCAAGTAACCGGTGCTAAGATTGCGGGAGACCTGGCAAAAATGACAGGGGGAGACAATGCACAAACTGACCCAGCCCGAACTGGACGGCCTAGCCCGGATCGGTAAGTCCCCCGACGGCGCGTTCCTGCGCCAGATCCTCTCCCAGAAACTGGAATCTTTCGACAAACGAATCCGTGCTTTGGACGGCACGGAGCTGTATCGCGCCCAAGGTCACGCGCAGGAGCTTGTCTCCTTGCTCGGGTACTTGGACGCGCCACTGCAGAGCCGGCCAACGACTTTCCCGCGCGCAAAGGCCCAGGACCAGGCCTTCATGCGCGAATTGTCGTAGGCCCCCGGGGCGTCCACCCCACCAACGAATGCGAATCTCAGCGTACCCCGGATCCGAAGTGAACCCCGAACGGTAGCGAATCGCGGAGCCAAAAATTGCAAACAACTGACACGAACATCGAATCTGACGTTTCTGTACCCCGGCAAGTACGCGAACGCGCCGAACGCGCGCGTCAACTGCTGCAGCCGGAAAGTGACCAATCGGTGGTGACGCCCGAGCCGCAATCCGCGGCACCCGAGAGCGCCCCGCCGGCCGCGACCCAACCGGACATTCCGACGGGCCCTGATTTGCTGGAAGCGGCGCCGGGCAAGGAGAACGATCCTGCCTATTGGCGCCACCGCGCTTCCGCCATCAACGGGTTCTGGAAAGCCGACAAGACGCGGTTTCTCGGCCAGATCGACACGCTGAAGAAGCAGGTGTCCGACCAAGCCCTCAAGATCGCGCAGCTGGAAGCCGCGAAGCCCGTGACCACGGAAGACATCGACCTGACTGCCTATTTCAGCCCCGAGCAAATCGAGGAACTGGGAGAAGCGCAGTGCAAGGCGGTGGCCGAAACTGCTCGCAAGATGGCGACGCAGACCGTGCAGGCGCAGGTCAAGGCGTTGGTTGAACCCCTGCAACAAGAGCGGGCCGACGAGGCCAAGCGCGCACAGGAGGCCCGGGAGGCCGAGTTTTTCGCCGCCCTGACCGAACTGTTCCCGAACTGGCAAGCGGTCGATGCAGATGATCGCTGGAAGGCATGGCTTCGGCAGATGGACTCGGCAACGGGTTTCGAACGCCAGGACTTGCTGGAGCGTGCTATGTCCCGCGGCGATGCGCCGCGAGTCGCCGGCATGCTGAACCAGTTCATGGACACCCTAGGCCAGGCTACGCCTGTGCCCCCCGAGCCCCCGGTCGTTCCGGCCGGCAGCGCGGCGGGCGTGGGTGGCGGAAGCCCCGCGACCGCGGTGACGTCGTATCCGACGCGCGCCGAGATCAAGGCCTTCTACACCCGGGCGGCGCAGAACAAGGTCACTGCAGAAGAACGTAGGCAATTCGATGCGCGTGTTGCTGCCGCGCAGGCCGCTGGCGTTCTGTAACGCTGTGGTCGACGCGGCACACCCACAACTTAGGAGCTAATCATGGGTGTTCCCGTCGCATCTGGCATCCCGAACTACGGTCCGGGAGGCACTATCAACTTCATCCCCGAGGTTTACTCGGGCAAGCTGGTGGAGAAGTTCTACAAGACCACGGTCTTCGGCGAAATCGCCTCGACCGACTACGAAGGCGAAATCGCCGGCTTCGGTTCCAACGTCATCATCCGGACCGTGCCCGACGTAACGGTGTCCGATTACGTGATCGGTGCGGGGCTCACCCCCCAGTACCCGGCCCGCAATTCGGTCAACCTGTCGATCGACAAGGCGAAGTCCTTCAACGTCGCGATCAACACCGTGACGGCCCGGCAATCGGACGTGGACATCTCCGACGTGTTCGCCAACGACGGCTCGATCCAACTGAAGATCGCCGCCGATCAGGACATGCTGGAGGTGATCCCCGGCCAAGTCGCTGCAGCCAACACCGGCGCCAACGCCGGCGCGGACTCGGGCGACCTGAACCTGGGCACCGTGGCGGCGCCCCGCGAGGTGACCGCTGCGACCATCGTCAACCTGTTGGTCGATTGCGGCCAGGTGCTCGATGAGCAGAACGTGTCCGACGAAGGCCGTTGGATCGTGCTGCCCCCGTGGGCTATCGCGCTGATCAAGCAGTCCGATCTGCGCATCGCCAGCTTGGCCGGGGACGGCGTGTCGATCCTGCGTAATGGCAAAGTCGGCATGATCGATCGCTTCACGATCTACCAATCCCGCAACGTGTTGAAGAACACCACGCCGGAAGTCTCGTTCGCTTGCCCGTTCGGTCATTCGGCCGGCCTGGCGTTCGCGGCGCAGATCGTGGAAGCCGAGATGATCAGCAACCCCAACGACTTCGGTTTCCTGGTTCGTGGCCTGATGGTCTATGGCTACAAGGTTATCGAGCCGCTGTACCTGGGGACGGCGTTCATCCAACGCGGCGCCTAAAGAAAGCGGGCCGGGCCACAAGCCCGGCCTTCTTTCCGACCACTTGATAGGAGAAGCACCATGTCTGTACCCAAGATCTACGAACCCAGCAAGGCGATGCACACTTCGGTGGGCGATGAAGCCGCGGTGAAGTCGAACCTGGCCAAGCTCTCGGGCAAGGCCAAGCAACGCTTCCCGCATACCCCGCTCGGCCCCAACCAGACCAACGGTCAGGCCGGCAAGATGAAGACCCGGGCTTACACGCCCGGCGGCCCGTCGGGTAGCTAAGCCGCGCTGACGCACGACCCGGCCCTCCGGGGCCGGGGTTTGACAACCCTCTGGAGAACGCTTCGTGTCCAACAAACCCGCACCCCTGCTGATCCGCGACGACGGCATGCTGTACCCGAACACCCCGCGCACGCGCGCGCAAGCCGGCTTCTGGCCGTACCACGGTAACCCCCGCGCCTCTTTGAAGGAGCGCATGGAATACCTGGAAGGCCGCTACGTCGGCGTGGGCAACGCCGCCGCGGCCGCCGAGACCGGCGTCTTCGACGTGGAAATGGCCACCAAGGCCGAGCTGCTGGAGCACGCCCTGACCGAGTTCGGCAAGAAGCTCGACGCGCGCAAGAGCGAAGCCGCGCTGCGCCAAGAGATCAAAGGCCTGGCCACCGCCGACGACCTGATCGGGGAGTAAGCCATGACGATTTCCGCGTCCGATGTGATTCTGGAAGCCCGGTATCTGCTGCTGGATCCGGACGCGGTCGCCTGGACCGACGAAGAACTGTACCTGTTCCTCACCGACGGGTTTCGCAACGCCTGCACGGCGAAGCCCGATCTGTACGTCCGGACGGACGAACTCCCCTTGACGGAAGGGGTTCGTCAAGAGCTGTCGGAGAACGCCCTGCAGATTTTCGACGTGACGCGCAACCTGCCCACCGGCCGCGCGATCACGCAGGTCTCCCGACAGCTGCTGACGGACCTGCGCCCGGAGTGGCCGGACGCGGAACAGAACGCGGTCGTGAAGCATTTCATGACCGACAACGACAACGTCAAGACCTTCTACGTGTACCCGCCCAACACCGGCGGCGGTCTCGTCGAGGTCGTGTACGGCGCCGTGCCGGACGCAGTGGTCGCCACCGAGAGCATTCCGATCTCCGATGCCTACCAGGCCGCCCTGGTGGCGTATGTGGTCGCGATGGCGCTGGGCAAGAACACCAAGCGGCAGGACATCGCCAAGTCCCAGTATTACATGGCCCTCTACACGCAGGTGTTCCCGACGCGCACCCAGACCCAACTCGCGGTCGCGCCGCGGGCCACCCAACCGAAGCAGGACTAAGACATGGCCGACCTGAGCGCACTGTTCCCGCAGATCCGACCGTTCGTCCCCAACTGCCCCGAGCCGGCGATCGAGGACGCCGCGCGCCACGCTATGCGGCAATTCTGTGCCGAATCGTGGTGGCTGCGCCGGAACGCTACGTTCACGACCGTGGCCGACCAGCAGCAGTACGAGATCGCCAACACGGCCGATCTGCAGCTGGTGGCCCTGGTGGCCGCGCAGATCGCGCAAAACGCCAACAGCATCGCCCCTTTGCGCCCGGTCTCCTTGGGGTCGATGTACCCGATGCCGCAGGCGGGCCTGCCGACTATGTACCAATACCTGCCGTACAACACGATCGCCCTCTTCACGACCCCGAACGCGGCGTATGAAGTGACGGCGACCGTGGTAGTGCAACCGACGGACAGCACGCAGACGATCCCCGACGAGTTGCTGACAAAGTGGGACCACGGCCTGGCCGCCGGGGCGCTGGCGTGGCTGCAGCTTATCCCCGGCCAGGCTTGGAGCAACGCGGCCTTGGCCGCGCAGAATGCCGCTGAATTCCGGTCGACTATCTCGAACGCCAAAGCGGACGTGCAGCGTTCGTACCTGGCTGGCGCCGGCCGCGCGCGGCCGCGCCGCTTCTTGGTGGGCGGCGGGTTCTCTGGTTCCGGCACCGCAGGATCGCTTGGGGTGGTGGACGGCTACGCGCAAGCGGTGCCGGCACTGGCATGAAGCGGACGCTCTACACGTTCCGCGGCGAAGTGCCGCGCGTGGCGGCCAGCAAGCTGCCGGACGGCTACGCCGCGGAAGCGATCAACCCGCGCCTGCTGTCGGGTGATTTGGAACGGTGGGGCTACTTCGGCTTCAACTACTTCCTCACCAAAGAGCTGCCGATCAACACGATCTACTACCTGGGCGAGACGGCCTGGTTGGAGTTCGGCGCGGAGATGGAGCCGTACGGCGGACACATGGACATCGCCCGCGGCGTGATCCCGGGCGACACGACGTACCGCGTCTACCTGACCGGCGGCGACGCGCCGCGCTACACGAACTTGGCCATGGCCACCGCCGGCCCGGCGCCGTACCCCTACGAGACGCGGCTGCTGGGGGTGCCCGCACCGACCACGGCGCCAGAAGTGGCAGTCAACAGCGACCCCATCGACCCGGAAAGCCCGGAGGCCGGCGAGCTGAACCGCAACGTCACCGACGACGGCAGCAACTTCACCGGCTGGACGGCCGGCCCGGTGATCGACATCGATCTGGGCGAAGGCCTGACCGCCAACTCGTACGCGCAACAGGACAACGACGCCGGGAACCCTTCGCCTTGCTACAACCTGGTGTACGGCACCAACAACGTCGAGAACGTCGACTGGCCGTACATGCACCGTAATTTCGGGACGGGCAACGACGCGGTCGTCATCTTTGAATCGCAGTTCTTCTTCGGTGCGCAGACCTTCCATCTCTGGCACGTGAACAACAACGCCGGCGGCTCAGGCCCTTGCGTGATGTTTACCCCGAACATGGGCATCGGCGCCGGCAACATTTGGTTGGGGCAATCGACGGGTTGGGGTAAGGGGGTCAATTTCCAGTCGGTCGTCAATACCCCCATCGCGCCCACGACGGTCGGGGCCTGGCTAACGATGAGTGTCAGCCTGGTTAAGCAGAGCGACGGTACGCGCATCATGACCGCCAAGGTGAAAGACGCCGCAGACACGGTACTCGGGGAAGTGTCGCTGGCTAATGCCGGCGGCGACGGCGGCGAATACTGCGGCATCGAAGCCGGCCTCCCGGGCTCGATCACCACCGGCGGCCTGGCGTTCTTCGACAACTTCGTGACCCAAAGCGGCGGCTCAACCAACACGTCGACCACGCCCACGTCCTCCACGTCGCCGCCGGAAGAGTCGACCGACCCGACGGCCACGGCCTACGTCTACACGTTCGTGAACGACCTGGGCGAAGAGTCCGCGCCCAGCCCGCCCAGCTTGACGGTGCTGCGCCCAGACGGCGTCACGACGACCGTGACGATGGCCACGGTCCCACCCACCGGCCCGGAATACTACATCGACACCAAGCGGCTGTACCGGGCGGTGACCGGCGCTACGGGAACCAGCTTCCAGTTCGTGGCCGAGATCCCGCTCGAACAAGCGACGTTCGACGACAACCTGACCGACCTGCAGCTGGGCGAGACGTTGGAGAGCGACGACTGGGACCTGCCGCCGGTGGACCTGCGCGGCATCCTCGCGCTGCCGAACGGCGTGATGGCCGGCTTCCGCCGCAACCAGCTCTGCTTCAGCGTGCAGAACCGGCCGCATGCCTGGCCGGTCGCTTACCGGCTAACGACCGACACCGACATCGTGGGAATCGGCGCGGTCGGCACCACGGTCGTGATTGGCACCGAGTCGTTTCCGTACATCGCGTCTGGCAACAACCCGGCGGCCTACAGCATGGAGAAAATCGAGGTGCCGCAGGCGTGCGTCGCCAAGCGCGGCATCGCGTCCGTCAGCGGCCTGGGCGTGCTCTTCCCGACGCCGGACGGACTGATGGCAATCGCCGGCCCGGGCCGGCCGATCAACGTCACCGATGGCCTGTTCACACGCGATGAGTGGCAGTTCCTGAACCCGCAGTCGTTCATCGCGGTGGCGCACGACGACCGCTACTGGGCCTTCTACATCGACCAGGACGGGAACCAGCGCGGCATGATCCTGGACCCGAAGCAAGGCGGCTTCGGCAAGATCACGCTTGCCTTTCACGCCACGGCCGCGTACTCCGATCCGATCACCGACGAGCTGTACCTGGTGCTGGACGCCAGCAACAACCCCGAGAGCCCGATCGGGCCACCGCCGTCCAACCCCGATGCCAACGGCAACGTGATCTACGCCTGGAACCAGGAAACCTCGGAAGAGCAGCTGCAATATTCCTACACCAGCCCGCTCTGGATGCTGGAGCGACCGGCGTATTTCGCCATGGCGCAGGTAAAGGCTCGTGACTACGGCAACATCGTCGCGAGCTTCTACGCCGATGGCAATCTGATCTACAGTAAGCAGGTGAACGATTCGCGCGAATTCACGCTCCCGCCGATCGAAGCCGAGCTGACGTTCCAGGTCAACATCACCGGCACATCGCACGTCTCGCAAGTGCAAGTGGTCGAAGATGTCGACGAGCTTGAATAATGGCGACCAAGCTCGGTTTCCCCTCGATCAGCAACCCGCGCGAAGGCGATTGGCGTGCGGTAGGCGTTGCGGTCTCGAACATCCGCCAACGGGTCGAGCAGCTGGAAGGCATGCTGACCACGGTTCAGGCCACAGCGCAGCACACTGCGTTCTCGCAGGGCAGCCTCTTCTCGACCCAGTTGAACGCGCTGCAAGCGCAGATGAACGAGCTGGAAGCCGAACTGGCGGCATTGGCCGGCGCCGCGGCGGCCAGCGGCGAGACGTTTACCGCGCAGGCGTTCGAACCGTTGCAGCCGAACGTGCCGGTGGTCTGGGCGGGCAACGGGTTCGTGCGCGAAGCGGACCCGACCGACCCGGATCGGGCGTTCGGCCTGGCCGGGATCTTGGTGTCACCGGCGGCCGGCGCCGGGCAGCAGGTGACGATCCGGCGCGCCGGCGTCGCCAGCCTCACTGGCTACAGCTTCACACCGTTCGCCCCCGTGTTCGTCAACACCGGCACCGGCCCAACGCTGACACAGAACCCGAGCGATTACGCGTACGCCATGCAGGTCGGCGTGGCCATCAGCCCGACGCATCTGGCGGTGCTGCCGCAGGCGAGCTGGATCAACTCGTACGACGAGATCGCGCTGGGCGACGACAACTCGCCGACCACGAAGCACTACGTCGACAACCGCTCCGTCAACCCTTTCGTGGTCAAGACCGCGTCGGAAACGATGAGCGGACATCGCATCGTCATCGCGGATTCGGCCGCCGGCGTCAGCTACGCCGACAACGGCACGCTGGCGCACTCGCATTTGGTGCTCGGCCTGACGCTCGGCGCGGTGGCCGCCGGCGCCCCGGTGACGGTGCAAGTCGAGGGGGAGATCGTCGAACCGAGCTGGAGCTGGACGCCCGAACTACCGCTGTTTTTGGGTGAGGACGGCCTGATGACGCAGACCGCGCCATCGTCGCCCGCGGCATTCAGCCTCGTCGTCGGTTTTGCTGTATCTGAGACGAAGATCGTTCTAAACTTCAAAGAGCCAGTCGCACTGGGGTAGGGGGAGAAAAAATGGCAGACAAGTATCTGTACCTTAATACGGGGACCGTCACCGAACTGGAAGCGACGGTAACGTCGGCTGGGGCGGGCAACGCTGGCGACATCGTCGCGCTAGACGCAACCGGCAAACTCGACAACAGTCTGATGCCGACAGGTATCGGGGCGGACACGGCAACCGTTCAAGCCAGTGAAAACCTGGCCGCCGGGGATTACGTGAACGTGTGGAATAGCACCGGCGATTTCCGCGTCCGGAAAGCCGACGCGACGACCGCGGGGAAGGAGGCACACGGCTTCGTTCTTGCCGCGGTCACCAGCGGGAACAACGCGACGGTCTACTTCGAAGGTTCGAACACCCAGGTGACCAGCGTCACCCCCGGCCCGAAGTTCTTGTCGACTACGCCGGGCGGATGGACCGATACCGCACCATCGGCTTCTGGCAACGTCGTCCAGCGGGTGGGGGTTGGGACTAGCGCCACGGTGATCAACACCGAAGTCGGCATGCCGATTGTGCGGGCGTAATGGCCAACCGCATCCCGCTCGTTCTGGACGCGGGCATTGCCCGCGAGATCGCCAGCACCGACACGCTCGCCGTGCCGGCGCTGTCCTTCGCGGGCGCGCTCACCGGAACGCTAAGCGCCAACGATCTCTTGGTCACCGCCACCAGCGGCGACATGAAATTGAACACCGCTTCGGGCGGGCTTGATTTCTTCGCGGGGTCAGTCGGATCTTTCCCGCCCCAGGCCGGCGGCATTCAGGCGTTCGCGGAGAACTGGGTTGACATCGAGAGCTTGGGCACCAGCGGCGGAGTGTTTATAGGGGTCGTATCGCCCGCCGAGGGATCGGTGTTCATCCAATCCAACGCGGGTTCCGGTATCAACTTGACCGCAGCCGACGGGCCTATCACGCTCGGCGCCGATGACCCGATCACGGTTACCGGGCCGAGCATTTCGTTGCCCGACACCACGGCGGCGACGTTGTCGACTGCGCGCGTGACGGTCACCGGGTCGCCGGTGCCGGCCAACGGGATGTTCCTACCGGCGGCCAACACGCTGGGGTTTGCGACCAACACCACGGAACGTATCCGGATCCTGTCAAGCGGTCGTGTGCTGATCAACACGACTACCGACGATTTCGTTAATCGGCTGCAGGTCAATGGCAGTATCGCCGCATCCAGTTTGACAACCACAGGCAACGTCAACTGCCAAAACGTGGTCGCGACCGGCAATTTGTCGGGCGTCAACATCACCGCCAGCGGGATCGTCTCTGGTGTGAACGTGACCGCGAGCGCCACGGTGTCCGGGGCGCAGGGCAGCATCACGAACAATTTAAGCGCAGGCCGAGTTACGGTGACCGACACCATCGCCCCAGCGAATGGGATCTACCTACCGGCTGCTAATGAACTGGCATTCGCGACGAACTCAACACACCGCATGCGAATCAATAGCAGCGGCCGCTTGTTGATCGGAACCACGTCGGACGACGGCTTGGGCCTGCTGCAGGTAAACGGCGACCAATCGTTCATCGGCGCCAGCCGCCGGATCCGCGGGGACTTCAGCGACGCCACTGACAACAATCGCACGTTGTTCCAGACCAATGTCACGAACGGCACGACAGCGCTCGGCGTGATCCCGAATGGAACGGCGACTGCCTCGTCCTTCCGCATCTACTCCGCGGAGGACACAACCAACGCCTCGTACGGCGCGTTGACGGTTGTTGGCGGCGATTCGGTTCGGTTTACCTGCTCCCGCCTGGGCTCCGGCACGTTCCTGCCTTTTGTCGTCCAAACCGGCGGCTCGGAGCGCCTTCGTGTGGACACGGACGGCAACCTGCTAATCCAGACGGTCGGTACAGGCCTGCGCGTCAAGGAAGGTTCGAACGCCAAGATGGGAACGGCGACGTTGGTCGCCGGCACCGTGACGGTGAACACCACCGCCGTCACCGCGAACAGTCGGATCTTCCTGACCCAGCAAACCCTAAGCGGCACGGCCGGCTCGGTTTACGTCAGCGCCCGCACCGCTGGAACCTCCTTCACGATCACAAGCACCAACGCCGCGAACACCGCAGCTGTGGCGTGGATGATTGTCGAACCCGCTTAACCCCGGAGCAACCATGCAAATCGTTTTGACCCAAACCGACATTGATCACCTGATGCAACTGCTGGCGCCCGTGCCTCTGGGACTCGGGCTGCCCGTTGTGCGGTTTCTCGAATCACGCGTCCAGCACCCCGCACCGACGCCCCCCGCCGAAACCCTCTCGACCGAATGAAGTTCGCGCTCGTTGACATCGACACCGTCTGGCCTGCCATCGCGAGCCGGGCCGCACGAGTGCTGGACGAGAGCGACGCAACTGGCGATAATGTCAGGGAGGAGTGCCGGGAGGGGCGAGCGCTCTGCTTCGTGTGTGAGGACGGGGTATTAGTAGTAACCCTAATCCCAAATCGCATCAGGTCCGACTTCGAGCTGTTCGTCTGGCTCGCAGTTAGCTGGGGCGAACCCGGCGTCGTAGAGCGCCATGACCGCGCCATCGACGAAATTGCCCAAGAACTGGGCGCCTCCCGAGTGAAATTCTGCACGCGGCGACGCGGATGGGAAAAGCGACTTGGGCCGAATTGGCGGCTCGCGTCGATCACCTACGAGCGGGAGGTGGGGGACCATGGGTAGCAGCGACAAAGGCACGATGCAGGAAACGCCGGCGCAAAAAGAAATGGCGGCCATCGCCACCGCGCGCATGGCGGACTACAAACAGCGCTGGTTGCCGGTGCAGCAGAAACTCGCCGAGCGGGTCACCGGCCTGGGCGCCGAAGACTCGCCGATCCGCCAGCGCGCCAAGGGTGCCGCGGCGGCCGACGTACGCGCGCAGTTCGGCAACGCCGCCGACAAGGTCGCGACCGCGCAAACCAACTCCGGCGCCGGCATTGGCTCGGGGCGGTTCAACATGGCGCAGGCCAATCTCGGCGCCGACGAGGCGCGGGCCACCGGCCTCGGCGTGGCCGCCGCCGACGAACAGATCGACGCGCAATATCTGGCCGGCCTGGGCGACCTGATGGCCATCGGACAGGGCCAAGCCCGGAACGCGACCGCCAACCTCAGCCGTGTGGCCGAGCTGTCCGGCCGAGCTGCCGCCGCAGACGCCGCCGCCGCCGCGCAAGAGCGCGCGGGCGAAGGCGAACTGATCGGCAACGTAGCCGGCGCCGCGTTCGGCATGATGAAGCCTGGCGGATTCGACCCCAACGCGATGCCCACCGCGCAAGAGGGCGTCGGCATTCTGCCGGGCCAGTCCCCTTACGCTGCGGACGGCGCGGGCATCCGAGCCCGGCGATAGGAGACAGCTATGGCGTACACCGTACAAACCCCGCTCATGAACCCGTCGCAGATCACGGCCGCCAACAACCCGTACGGCATCAGCCCGGGGAGCGACCACTTTGCCCAGGACATGCAGGCCGCGATGTCGCGCGACCAATGGCAACAATACCTGTCGACGTACGTGCCGATCGAGAACCAGCTGATCCAGTACGCCATGGACCCGGAAACGGTCACCAAGGCGGTCGCCCAGAACCGCGCCGATGTGGCTACCCAATTCGCCGCGCAACCTGGCATGCAGCAGCGCCGGCTGCGCGGTTACGGCATCCAGCTGGACCCCGACCAGAAGGCTGCCGCGGACCGCGAGTTCGGGTTGCAGAAATCGCTGGCGGACGTCTCCGTCGCCAACACGACGCGCGACACCGTGCTCAACCGTCAGATGTCGATCATGGGCGGCCCGGCGCCGCAAGCGCAGTAAGGGAGAACGCTATGGCACGCAGCTATGGATTGGCCGCGAACAGTAACCTGGCAGCCGCAGGCATGCAGGTGCAGAACGAGGCGATCGGGATGATGGGCAACCTGGCCGCGCAGGAGCAGCAGCGCAATACCGCCAACGCCCAGATCCGCGCCAAGAACAAAGAGAGCAATGCGCAGATCGGTTCGGCAATCGGCGGCATCGTAGGTAGCTTCATCCCGATCCCGGTCGTCGGCACGATGATCGGGTCCGCTTTGGGCGGCATGATCGGCGGCATGTTTTAAGGAGCGACGATGAGCATTGCCGGGGGAATCGCCAAAGGTTTGCAGACGGGCATGCAGTTCGGTTTCGGCATGCGCGATCGCGAACGCCAAGACAAAGAGCTTGCCTTGCGCGAGCGCGAATTCGACGCGCGGGAGGAAGACCGCCGCGTCCGCAACCAACGCCAGTCCGAGCTGGACGAACAAGGGCGGCACAAGCTCGCGCTCGAAGCGATCGACAAGGAACGGTCCGATGCGCTGGCGATGATCGAGGCCGATGCGCGCCAGTACGGCGACCCGGAATCGATCCCCGAAGAGGTGCGCAAATCGCACCAGTCGAAGATCGCGGACATCGTGGGCCGCCGCTCGGTCATGCTGAAGAAGTTCTACAAGCCGCTGGTCGAAAAAGAGACGCAGAAGGCGCAGGACATCCTGTCCGGTCTGCAGAGCGGCGCCACGGATGTGCGCTCGATCCCCGCCGGCGATCTCGTCCAGGCGCTGGATGTGCTCACACGGCGCAACCCGGGCGACTTCCTGCGCGGCGCCGACGGCGCACCGAGCGCGGTGGAGCAAGCCTTGCAACAGTTCCAACAGGGTATGGAAACGTCCAACGACGAGCTGATGCTCAAGGGCGCGAATTTCCTCCTGGACCCGGAGCTGAAGGTGGGCGTCGGCGATCCGGCGCACGACGGGAACCTGATCACCGGCAAGCGTATCGCACGCTTCGTGCCGGACCAGAAAGACCCGAGCAAAGTCTACCCGGTTCTGGAGGTGGCCACCCAGCGCGCCGATGGCGCCAAGGGCCGCTACTTGGCGCCGGTGACAGCCGGTCGGACCGCGCACAGCGACGACACGGTCGCCCCGCCGATCAGCATGGAAAAAGCCTTCGACTACGTCGGCCGCATGGGTGTGCTGGCGCAGATCCTGAACCAGCCCGACGTCCGGGCCAAGATCGAAGAAGGCATACAGGATAGTCCAAAAATAGACTCTTTGCTGCGAGCAGTCTACGCAGCGGGCGGCAACATCTCGACCCTGACCGGCAAGCTGAAGACCCAGACCATGAAGCTGGGCGATCGGGACGTGCTGGCCACGACCAACGAATCCGGCAAGGTGGTGCAGGAGCGCGAGTACAAGCGGGGGGTTACCCCGGATGTAGCGGCGCGCGAGGAAGGCAGCCTTAAGCGCGCCGGCATTCGAGCGGCTGCAGGCGCCGGCGCGCGAGCCGAGCGCGATCTGGCGCTGATCCAGGAATACGCCGAAGAGAACGAGCTGGACGAAGAAGCCGCCGCCGCCAAGCTGCAGGAGATGGGCGTCATCCGCCGCGCCGGCGGCAAGGGCCCCACGACCAAGGCGCCGAGCGAGGCCGGGATCAAGGGCGGCGTCTCCGGCGCTATGCAGCAGCTGCTGTCCGACTTGGATCTGAAGCAAGGCACGCGGCCGGGCGAGTACGTCAAACCGAACGGTGCGCCAGCCACGCCCGACCAGATCACCCAACTGAACGCCGCAAAGGCGGCGATGGACGCCGCGGCACGCGCCGGCGACGCCCCACCGCAGAAGCTGATCCAGATCGGCCGCAAGGCCGCTGCGGATAAGCACGATTCTGGCGCGGCCGCGGGCGGCACGTTCGAGAAAGGCAAGACCTACGTGAACGCCAAGGGCCAGCAGGCCAAGTACGGCGGCAAGGACGCAGCAGGCAAAGACATCTGGCTCAAACCCTAGGACGGCCATGGCAGACACCATCGACTTCGACCCCGCCGGCGCCAAGCCGGTTGAGAGCCATAGCGACCGAATCGACTTCGACACAACCGACGTCAAGCCCGCCAAGGAAGTCGGCGCGGCCGCGGCCGGCGGCCGGGGTTTCGGGGAGGCGGCCGGCCGGCTGGCCAAGGGCCTGGGCATCATCGCCGGCGGCACGGTCGGCGCCCTGGCCGACAAGATCGGCAGCGCGATCTCGGGGCAGAAGGACACGACGATCCAGGATGCGATTTTCCGCACCGCCGACGAGATCGGGAAATCGACCAAGGACTATTATGGCCTGAAGCCGGACGAGACGCTGACGACGGCCGGCAAGGTGACGCACGTCGCCGGCGGCATCGCCCCGGTGCTGGTGACCGGCGCGGCTGCGCCCGCGGTGCTGGGCGGTTCCGAAGCCGTCAACACCGCCTCGGACGTCCTGGAGCGCGGTGGCACGAACGAGGAAGCGAACAAGGCCGCGGCCGTCGCCGGCGGCGCGAACGCCATCGCGGCCGCCATCCCGATGAGCGCGGGCAAGGCGATCGCGAACAAGATGGGGTTGCAGAACGTCGTCACCCGCACGGCGGCCGGCGCCGCGGGCGGGGCGGCTACGCAGGTCCCGACCGGCATGGCCCAGCGCGCCGTGCAGAACGCTTCCCTGCCCGACCGTCCCGAGTTCCAGGACATGCAGCAGCCGGTCGCGGAAACGACGACCGACCTGGTGACCGGCGCCGTGTTCGGCGCGGTCGCCCCTGGCCGAGCCGGCGGCGCGCGGCGCGCGGGCCCGCAAGCTGAAGCTGCCCAGCCGTTCGAGGCGGTGCGCAGCCAGCTGCAGGAGGTGCAGACCGACACCGGCGTCGAATATCAAACCCCGAACGGCGCGATGATCACGCCGGAGCTATGGGAGAGCGCCAGCCCGCGCGTGCGCGAAGGTTGGATGCAGCCGGAAGCCGCGCCCGAGGCAACGCCCGAAGCCGCGCAAGAAGCGCCAGCCCCGGAGAAGCCCCCGCGCGTCGCCGAGCTGGAGCGCCTGCGCGAAGTGGCAACCGACCCCGAAGTGCAGAAGGAGATCGACGCGCGCATCGAGCAGGAGAACCAGGTCCTGGTCGATCGCAAGCGTGGCGAGGAGTTTGCGCGCCTGGCCGAGCAGACCGAAGACGCCGAGCTGAAGGCCGAGTTCGAGAAGAAAGCCGAGAAGCTGGGCTACACGCGCGAGGAAGCGGCGCCGACAACCGAAGGCCTCGAAGTGCAAGAGCTGGCCGCCGAACCGGTCGAAGCCGCGCCGGCGCCCGAGCGCCGCACCGACGGCGCCCGCCGCAAGGCGATCGCCGAGATGACGCCGGAAGAGATGCGCAAGGAACTGCTCACGTCCCCGCTGACGGACCTGGGCAACAAGCGCGCCTACGATGAGGCGCCGAAGAAGCCGGTGCAGACCAACATCGATGCCGACAGCTTGAAGTGGGTCAACGACAATCTCGGGCACGACGCCGGCGACGAGCTGTTGCGCGCCGTCGGCCGCGCGATCAAGGAAGAAACTCCGGACGGATACCACATCTCGGGCGACGAGTTCCGGGTGCAGGCCGACACGCCGGAGCAGGCCGAGGCGATTATGCAGCGCGTGGCCGCACGCCTGGAAAAAGAAAGTTTGGAGTTCACCGCGCCCGATGGTACGGTGTTCGTCAAAGACGGAATTGGAGTGAGCTATGGCCACGGAAAAAACACCGGCGAAGCCGAGGGAAACCTCCAGCGGCACAAAGCCGACCGAGAGCGAAGCGGTCTTCGACCCGGACGCGGGGCAGAGCCTCCAGGAGTTCGTAAAGTCGAACCCCGGAAAGAAGATCCGCGTGCCGAAGAACGTATCGCTGGAGGAGTTCGCGAAGGCGCTACCGAAAGGGTCGAAGCTGACGCCCCGGCCCGCGCCGAAGAAGTAACCGAAGTCCAGGTCGACGACGCGGCGCAGCGCGCAACCGAAGCGCTCGCGGCGTCGCTGACCCGGTCCGGCGCCACGGACGTGCGCATGCGTGCTGTGCCGCACGAGTTCGCCGAGGCCGGCAAGAAAGGCGCGGAGCTGCGCACGGCGCGCGAGCTGGCCGAGAAGGCGTTCGGCAAGAAGATCGTATACGTCGATCAGGACACCCCGCTCTTCAACGGCGCCTACCTACCGTCGGCGCCCGATACCCTGTTCTTGTCCACGAAGACGGAACGCCCCGTCCTGGCCGTGACCGGCCACGAGCTGCTGCACGCCATGCGCCGCGATCGGCCGGACATCTACGCTGACCTGCGCGACACCCTCGGCGCCGTCATGAAAGACGAGCGCGGCTACTTCGACGAGCTGAACGCCAAGCGCGAAAAGCGCGGTATGAAGCCGCTCGACAACGACGTGCTCAGCGAAGAGCTGATCGCCGACATCGTCGGGGACCGCTTCACCGAACCTGCGTTCTGGGACCGGATGGCCCAGCAAGACCCGACCCGGTTCAAGCAGATCGCCCAGAACGTGCTCGATTGGATCAAGGATGCCATCGCCAAGCTGAAGGGCGTCAAGGGCCCCGAGACCCAGCAGTACTTGAAGGACCTGCGCGAGGCGCAGCGTGTCGTCGCCGATGCGTTGAAGAAGTACAGCGAAGGCGAGACGCCGGCGCGCGACGCCCAGACCACCGAGCCCCGCCTGTCCGTGGACGAGAACGTCCGATCGATGGACGCCAAGCGCGAACAACGGGAGCGCGAGTTCGAGAAGTGGCAAGACGGTTCGGGCAATGTTGATGACTTGTGGCGCCAATGGAGCGAGGGCGGTCGGTTTCGTCGGGGGCAGCCCGTGGTGTACAACGGCCGCCGCGCGATGGTCGAATCGATCAGCGGCAGCTATTACGACTTGACGGATACCGAGACAGGCCGCACGCATTTCGGTATCCACCACGGGGAACTGAAACCTTTCGGCAAACCCAAAGCCGTCCCTTCGGGGGAGGCCAACCTGTCGATCTCCCGCCGCACGCCGGACCCGAGCAAGGATCGCCAGGCGCTCGGCGAAGAGACCGCGACCGAGGTGCTGACGCGCAAGATGTTCGACCGCTTCAACCGCGTGCGCAAAGCGCAGGACGTGGCGGCCGAGCGCGGCGTCAAGGTCGACGATGACAGCAACGTCGTCCAGGCCGACAACCTCTACTATGGCCGCGCGCAGCACGAAGGCGAACTGCTCGAACAGAAGTTCATCAACCCGCTGGCCGAGCAGCTGAAGGAGGCCAAGACGCTCGGGCTCACGGTGCGCGACGCCGACGACTACGCCATGGCGCTGCACGCGCCGGAGCGCAACGCGATGATCGCCTCGCGCGACCCGAAGATCAAGGCCGGCTCCGGGCTGACGGACGCCCAAGCCAAGGCCATCATCGACGGGTTCTCCCCCGAGCAGCGTAAGGCGCTGGACGCGATCGCCAAGACGCTGCACGAAATGACCGCCGCCAAGCTCGACAAGATGCTGGACGCCGGCTTGATCGATCAGGGGTTGCACGACACGCTGAAGAACCAGTACAAGCACTACGTGCCGTTGAAGACCCTGGACGACGAGGACGCCGCGCGCGGCCTGGGCCGGGGCTACGAGCTGCGCGGCGCCGAGACCCAGATGGCATTCGGTCGCGGCAGCAAAGCAGGCTCGCCCATCGCTGCGACCATCCAAGACTTCTCGCGCACGATCATCCGCGCCGAAAAGGCGCGCGTCGGCAAAGCACTGTGGGAGCTGGCCAAGGACGGCCGGATGCACGACATCGTAGAGCCGATCAACGAACTCGCTGCCCCGAACATGTTCGCGCGCAAGGTGTACAACAAGGACACCAAGCAGATCGAGACCAAGGGCGACAGCGATTGGAAGCGACGCGAAGACGTCATGCAGCTGAAGATCGACGGCAAGGACGAATACGTCTGGGTCAAGGACAGCCTGCTGCGCGAGCAGATCCAGAAGCTGGCCGCGCAATCCGACCCCGGCCCGGTGCTGCGCGCCGTGGGCAAGGCCACCGGTTCGATCGGCCGCCTGCTGACCGAGTTCAACCCCGCGTTCACGCTGCCCAATGCCGTGCGCGACGCGCTCGGCACGTACCTGAAATCCCGGGCGTACGACGGGGTTTCGCCCACCAAAGTGGTAGCCGGCATCCCCAGCGCCTGGAAAGCGATCATCGATTTCAAGCGCGACAAGACCACGGCCGGCGCCGACCTCTACCGGGAGTTTCAGGAACAAGGCGGCAAGACCGGCGCGTACGGCATCCAGGACGTCGCGAACACGATGGAGCACCTGGCTCGCCGCGGCGCGGAACTCGGCTACGACGACCGGAAACGCGGCGCCGGCAAGAAGGCGTTGGCGACGCTGGCCAAGGCCGCCCGCGTCTTCTCGCACGCCAACGAGGTGATCGAATACGCCACGCGCTTGTCGCTGTACAAGGAGGCGCGCGACGCCGGCTATTCCAAGGCCAAGGCCGCCGGCATGGCCAAAGAGATCACGGTCAACTTCAACCGCTCGGGCGAATACGGCCGACACCTGAACAGCGTGCTGGTGTTCGCGAACGCCGGGCTGCAGGGCTTGTACGGTTCGCTCAGCTACGCCAAGTCCTACAAGGTGCGCCGCGCGATGCTGGCGTTGGTGGCGATGGGCGCCGCCAACCAGGCTTTCAATGAGCTGGTCGGGGGCTCCGATCCGGATACGGGCGAGCTGAACGTGAACGGGGTCTCGGACAAGGTGCTCGACAGCAACGCGACGATCCTGGTCCCGGGCAAGGGCGACGGCGTCAAGATCCCGCTGCCGCCCGATTACGCGTGGCTGTTTCAGATCGGCCGCCGCGCGTACCGGGCCATCAGCCAGCAAACCTACGGCAAGGACGCGGCCGGCATCGGCGGCGCGCTCCTGGGCGCCACCCTCCCCCTGCGCGCGCCGGACGCGTCCAGCGCCCCGCTGGCGTCACTGCGCGCCGTCACGCCGACCGTGCTGTCGCCGTTCGTGGACATCGCCGTGAACGAAGACTTCTTCGGCCGGCCGGTGGTGCCGGAGCAGCGCAACAAGACTGCTCCGCAACCGTACACCCAGCTGTCCCGCGCCACGACCTCGCAGCTGGCCAAGGACTTCGCCGACGTGCTGAACACGGCCAGCGGCGGCGACAAGGTGGAACCGGGCGCCGTGCAGCGCACGCTCGGCCCGTTCGCCTCGCCCGAGGCGATCGAGCACCTGGTCGAGTTCTTCGGCGGTGGCCTGGGCCAGTTCGTGATGCAGACCAAGAACGCGGCGAAGGCGGCGGCCGGGGACGAAGGCGCTTTGGAAGTGAACAAAGTCCCGATTGTCAACCGCTTCGTCTTCAGTGAAAACCAGGGGTACGTGGCCCGGCGCTACAAAGAACTTGCATCTGCCTTCGAGTACGCCGAAAATCGTAGGAAGCAGAATCTTGACTTCGATAAAGTCGACCCCGCCGTCCGCGATACGCTGAACCAGTACCTGAGCACCGAACGCACGCTGCGCGCGATGTTCAAGGAACTCCGGGAAGCCCAGCAACGCGACGACCAACCGGCGGCGAAAGAGATCAAGGATCGTATCAAAGCCGCGCAGACGGAAGTAATTCGCGCCTACGCAGAGGCCAATAAGGCCCGGTAGGTTCCGAGGGAAATCAGGGGGAGAGAACGTGTCGACTCATCACACGTTGGGGGAACAAGCGGCCATAGCAGCGTCGGCGACCGTCAAGAACGGGCCGCCGGTGGCCGCAAGCGGGGCAATTTTCTGGGGCGTACCTTTGTCGGACGTGGTGCTGTACGCCACGTTGATCTGGATTTGCGTCCAGCTGGCCGGGTACTTGTGGGACCGCTTCGGCCGCAAGCGCCGCGGCAAGCGTGATGACTCCTAAACAGCGCGTCGCGGCCCTCATAGCCGCCGGCATTCTCGGCATGGCGGGGGCCACGCTCAATCGGTGGGAAGGCAACGAGGCGCGCGCCTACCGTGACATCGCCGGTATCGTGACGGCCTGCCGCGGCGTCACCGGGCCCGGCATCGAGCTGGGCCGAACCTACACCGCGGCCGAGTGCGCCGAACTGAACGACGCGGTGCTGCTGCAGCACCTGCATGGCATGGGCGAATGCGCCAACGTCGACATGCCAGTTACCCGGGCCGCCGCCTTCCTTTCCTTCACCTACAACATCGGCGTGCGCGCGTTCTGCACGTCGACCGCCGCGCGCAAGCTGCGCGCCGGCGATCAGCTCGGCGCGTGCCGCGAGATGCTGCGTTGGGTCAACGCCGGCGGCCGCCGCGTGGCGGGGCTGGAGAACCGCCGCCGCGCCGAATTCAACCTGTGCATGAGGGACGCATGATCTCCCCTTCTTGGATATTCGTCGCGGGCGCGGCGCTGGCCGGCGCAGCCGGTGGCTGGACCGCCAACGGTTGGCGGCTGAACGGCAAGATCGACACGATCGAGCGCGAGGCCGCCGAAGCCTTGGCCGCCGAGCGTGTCGCCGCGCTGGACGCCTACACCCGCAAGGACAAGGAGCTGAAGGCGGCCGGCACGCGCCTGGACGAGACCGCGGCTCAGCTCGCCGCCCAACTGGAAGCCAACCGCAAGGAGCGCCGTAATGCGCCGCCTCTCCCTACCGATTGCAAGCCTGATGCTGAGCGCGTGCGCAGCCTCGAACGCGCCGTCGGCGCCGCCCGTGCCGCCCTTGGACAGCGCGCACGCTAAGCGCTGTCCGCTCCCGAACGTGCCGGCGCACAACTACGACGCCTGGCAGGACGCCTACGAAACCCTGCTGGGGGAATACGCGGTCTGCGCCAATCGGCTGCACGAGCTACAAGACATGTGGCCTAGCAAATGACAACCATCGCCGTCTCCTGGCCCGAGCGCGCCATCGCCTGCGATTCGCGACTGACCTGGGGAGACCAGAAGTACGCGGTCAAGAAGGTGTACCGGATCAAGGGCACGCTGTACGGCCTCTCCGGCACCGTCGACAAGGATTGGGATGGGCTAATCGCGCACCTGCGGGATCCGCGCAAGCCAAAACCCAGCATGAAGAACCTGAGCGTGTTGGCGCTGAGCGAGCGCGGCGTGTTCTGGGTGAACGACAAGATCGAGCTGGAACCGATCTCAGCACCGTTTGCAGCAAAAGGATCCGGGGCGCACGCCGCTCTGGGCGCGTTGAAAGCCGGCGCAGATTTGAAGAAAGCCGTGTGCATCGCGTGTGAAATCGACAGCAGTTCGGAGAAGCCGGTACGCCTGTACCGGTTGTAAAAGGGGAGACCATGGCTACACAACCAGTCCCGGCGGAACGCATCGCCACGATCGTCGGCGCCTATCTGGCGCTGCCACCCGAGCAACGTGTTTCCGTCGAGCGCGCGGCGCCGTTGGTCGGCGTATCGCCGATGACGTTGCGGCGATACCTGCAGACCGACATCGGCAAGGCGATCGTGGCCGGCATCCCGCAGCCGCCCGCGCCGAAGGACCCACCGCCCCCAATCCCGGTGAAGGCCGAGAAGGAGGTGATGGAACTGGCGATCGCCAAGGACAAAATCCGCGACCTGCAGGCCGCGCTCAAGGACGTGCGCGCCGCGTCGCTCGATACGGAGCTGATCAAGCGCGAGATCATCGGACTGACGGAAAAGGCTGCCCGCGCCACGGCGCCGGAGTGGCTGGTGCGCGGCAACCTGGCCAAAGGCTCGCCCGGCGTGCCGACGCTGCTCGCGTCCGACTGGCACTGGGGCGAGGTGGTGAACCCGACCGAGATCAACCACCGCAACCAGTTCAACCTGGCGATCGCCAACACGCGCGCCCGGCGCCTGGTCGAGCGCACCATCGGCCTGCTGCGCGGACACGTGGTGAACCCGACGTTCCCCGGCATCGTCTTCGCGCTGGGCGGGGACATGGTGTCGGGCGACATTCACGAGGAGCTGAGCGAGACCAACGACGTGCCGATCATGCCGACGGTGATCGACCTGTACGGCGTGCTCTGCTGGTGCATCCAGGCCCTGGCCGATGAGTTCGGCCGCGTCTTCGTGCCGTGTGTGACCGGCAACCACGGTCGCAACACGAAGAAGATGCGGGCCAAGCAGCGCGCCTTCACCAACTTCGATTGGCTGACCTACCAGCTGCTGGCCAAACATTTCCAGTACGACGAACGAATCACGTTCTACATCCCGGACGGTCCCGACGCGCTGTACGCCATCTACAACCACCGCTACCTGCTCACGCACGGCGACCAATTCTACGGCGGGGACGGCGAGGTTGGCGCCCTGGGCCCGATCATCCGTGGCAGCAAGCGCAAGCAGAGCCGCAACGCCGAGATCGACATGAGCTTCAACACGATTCTCATGGGCCACTGGCACCAGTACATCCCGTCGATGCGATACATCGTCAACGGATCGCTGAAGGGTTACGACGAGTACGCCAACAGCCGCAACTTCGGGTTCGAGCGCCCGATCCAGGCGCTATGGCTGACGCACGCCGAGCATGGCATCACGTTCCAGATGCCGGTCTACCTGGAGGACAACGAGAACGCCGGCGGCAGTGAGAATTGGGTCAGTTGGAAGGAAGCTGCGTAAAGAAAAAGCCCGGTTCGAACCGGGCTTTTTCTTGTCGTGGGTAATATCTAGTTCGGTAAGGCCGTCGTAGGCAATACGCGCATCGTTTCCCTCTGCGTGCGCTGCAGCTCATCGAGCAGTTGTTCCAAAGTCAGGATCGGATACGTGAGTACCACGTAGCCGGTCTGGCCCTTGAGGACCACCACGCAATCTGTAACGTCGCCGAAATCGCCTACGGCAACGCGGGTCGATATCTCGTCGAGCACGGCCGCGAGCGTGACTTGGGGCGTGGGCTCGGCGCTCAATGGGTCGTCTCCGGGTTGGGTAGCTGGGCGATCTTGTCGAGCATCGCGTCCCGCTCCAGCCGATCGCGCTTGGCGCGGTTCCACTCGACGATCAGGTACTGCACCGCCGAGATCACGCTGACCCAATTCACTTCACGGATGTCGGCTTCGTTGCGGTCCTTCAGCAGGCTGTCGACCACGGCGGTGACATAGTCCTTCGCGAGCTGCGGCGCCAGGTACTCGGTATCCTGCGTGCGCGTGGCGATCGATTTGGCCCCACCGCCGGGCAGGAAGATGACGCAGCCGAAGACGTTGGGATCGTCGCCCACTTCTTCGGCACGGGCGACGCGGCACGGCTGCCGGTTGATCAACTGGGTCATTCTTTCCTCCGGAATACGTAGGTGCCGATGTCCTCGCGACCAAGGTCCGATTCCATGCGGTTTTGCTCGACCTGTTCGAACCCGAACAGGGCCATGAAGTTGCGCATGCCGTCGTCGGTCCAGTACCAGCAGTGTTCGCCGGGCCGGAAGTGCTTGGACCGCAGCACGTGCTCCACGTCGCGGTAGATCGGCGCCGAGATGAACACGAACCGTTGCACGTTCTGGAGGATGAAGGCCGGGTTTGGAATGTGTTCCAGGGAATCCCAGAACGTGGCGGCCGGCACGAGCGCCGCCGTCGGATCCAGCCAAAGCCCCACGTCCTTGAGCATCTTCTTGGCCGAGGGGTTGATGTCGTAGCCGTACGTATTCCCGCGGTTCCTTGCCTCGCACCGCAGGACGAACTGCCCACTGCCGATCCCGACGTCCACCACCGCGAGCGCCGGCACAAGCCAACGGTTTACCAGATCGACGCGCGCTTGGGTCAGCGCCTCGGCCATCTCGGTGCCTTCGTAACCCTGGTACTTGGCCAGATACGTCTCGTCGTAGATCGTCTCGTCTACCGCCGGGTGGAACCCGATCCCCAAGCTGGGCATCCAGCGCAGCGTATCGCGCGCCAGCTGCTCGAACACCCGTTCGTCCGTCTTCCCCATTGCTGCCTCCCCCTGAGATTCTTCAATTGTCGCGCTGCTCGCCCTGCACCACAAGCGCCATGAACTCTTCGAATGGCGTTCGCAGGTCGGCAATCCCTTTGTCGCAGCTGTGCTGCATGGCCTTGCACATGCAGTACTTGTCTGGTTTGGCGAACACCAGGTTGTGTGGCACGCGCCGGTCCGTAATCCGGTCTGGGGCGTTGTGCAGCCCGTTGCCGCCCAGGATCACCAGGGCCGGCGTCAGCGTAGCCTGGGCCATGACGATCGGCCAGCCGACGCCCGTGATGACGCCGGCCGCGCCGCGCACCAGCGACACCAGCTGCGTGACGGTGAACTCGCCTTGGTGGCAGACGATGTCCGCCGGCGGCAAGGGCGGCAGCGGCCATTCCTTACCCGGGTGCAGGTCCGCTACCGAGACGAGCGTGTACCCGCAGCCGCGCGCCCATTGCGCCGCCTGGTACAGGTAGTTGGGGTCCGGGTTGCGCGCCGCGTTCAGCCACTCGGTGCGCTCGGTGGCCGGCCGCACGACGATGTAGCGGCCGGCCACGGGCGGCGGATCGAACGTCGGCAGCGACAGATCCAGGGGCCCCGTCGGCAGCCCGGCGCTCTGTGCGAGCGATGCCAGGATCGAAGTGCCCTTCTCGATCTCCTGCGGCGAATAGGCGAGCCGCATGCGCCGCTGCAGGTTCGGATACTGCAGCACCTGGTAGGTGTCGGACGCGCGCGCGACGTTCTTCAGCTGCGTGCGCAGGTTGGTCTGGGGCCGGATGCAAGTCACGCCCAGGTCAGCCATCAGCTGCGGCCACGAGGCCGTGACGGCGATGCGCGGATAGCGTTCCTTCAAGCGACGGATGATCGGGCGCGCGTAGATCACGTCGCCCATCCCATTCATCAGGTCCAGCACCAGGGTTTGGTTCACGGCGTTGCGACCATCTGAACTCCAACCATCCCCGCCACAAAGAAAACTAAAGCTCGATAAAACCCGTACCTAATCTGGATGCGGGCCGCTGCCGCACCAACCACGATTGCAACCAGCATAGCGAAATAAGAAATCACGGGAACAACTCCTTCTCCAAGGTCGACCGTTCAAAGCATTCCACAGCCGTGTCCAAAGAGCAATTCACGATTCGAATGCCCCGCTCCTGGGCGCTCTTGGCGATCGCGTTCCAATCCTGGATCCACAGATCGAAGGGTTGGGGCGACAGGAAGCGCGGCGGGTGGTCGCCGAACCAATGCTTCTTGCCCTGGGCGTCGGCCTTGCAGTCCACCCCGACCAGGATGATGTGGTCGGCGCCGCGTTGCACGGCGATCTCTACGGCCTGATGAGCCGAGGAGTGATGCCGGTGGATGTACGGTGAGCCTTTAGGCGCCAGGCCTTGGCCGACCTTGCTGGGAACGAAGTCCAATCCTGTGCAGGCGACAGACGCATCCGCCGTGGAATAGTTGGCGAAGATCGCGTATTTATTCACCGTTGTCTCGTACGTGCGCCACCACAGGCCGTCGGCCGCGTGGACCAGGTCGATGCAATCCGGCGCCAGTCGTTTGTACGAATCGTTGACCGCGATCACGCGACAGCGGTCGTCGAGATACGCGTTATCGATCAGCTTGCATTGCTCGTCACTCAGGCTCGGGCCGCTGGCCACGATCACGACAGGATAGAGGTGGGCGTCTTCAATCACGTCAGCCCCTTGAACAATTCCGCCGGTGGGCGATCGTCCCCTTCGGGGAACGTGGACGCGTACGTCAGCAACATGACCACGTTGCAGCGGACGTGGCCGTGATGGGGCTCGCCGGACTCGGGGTCCGTTCGCTCGCCGCGAGACATGGCCAGCAGATGGCGTCCGGCGCAGGCTAAGGGGATCGACCACGCCATACCCTTGGCCCAGTTCCAGGCTTTGTACTTCTTCATCCCGTACTCGAACACGCGGGCGCAGTCGTCCCAGTCGCCCTCCAACGTGCTGAGAAGATCGTACAAGTGCTCGGTCCCGCCACCGGCTTGCCAGGCGCCGAGTTCGCAAAACACATCCCCCAGCGCAGGCTGCCCGCGCCCGCGCAGCTGGCGGCCGATGAGCGTGTACGGGATCAGCTCCAGCGCCGGCTTACCCGTGTTGAAGCGCGCGCCGCTTCCCTTCGCGTCACTGTTCAGGTCGCCGACACCAGAGGGCGCCAAGGCAGCGGCCAACTTCGCGTCCCCAAACGCGCTTTGTTTGTACCGACGCGCTGCCGCGTCGAACTCCTCGCGGCGAACCGCGGGTTGGTCTTCGTAGCCATAATCTGGTTCGCAAGAGCCCATCACACCCACCCCTTTTTACGCGCGAAAGAATCGGAGACGATGATCGTGCCGCGCCGCACGCCACCATGTTGCCGCACGAAGTTGGTCCGCCGGATCTCGTCGTGCGGGATCGTGTACGCTTGGCCGTCGACGGTGTCGCGCACGGTAAGCGCGATCTTTGATTCATAGACCAAATCGCAGGCAAGCTCGTAGCTCATTCCTTGTCCCCGTACAGATAGTCCTTGTAGTAGATCTTGTCGTTCTTGGGCGTCGGCTTAAAGCCCCAGCGCTGCTGCCACGGCCCGGTGATGAAGATGGTCCACGGCTCGTAGCCGGGGATGATTTCCAGCCGGTGCCAATCTTTGGCGCGGCGGAACAAGATCTTGCCGGACTGGTAGAACTCGCGCCGCTCGCCCTTGTACAGGCCGGACTTGTCGAACACCGGCGTCACCTCGGTGTAGCCGTTGCGGCAGATGATCGTGACGAACGGCCACGGATGATCGTGAAAAGCGCGATCGATGTCCGAGCGCAGGATCTTGTGGACGCGGATCGCGACGCCCAACTTCTGGAAGCACCAGGCGATCGGCCGCTTGCGGAAGGCTACCGGGCCGCACCCGCGGGCACCCGCGCCGCCACCTTCCGATCCGATTTTGTAAGGCACGAGCCAGTACCGTTCCATGTACCCGTCCAGATGCGAGTACGGCGTGAGAAAGGCGCGCGCCATGAGACGGCCGGTCGCCCAGTTGAAGAGTTTTCTAAACATTGATCCCCCGAATTTTCATTGCTGCCATCAGTAGGTCCTGCACAGATTTCTTAGACTGCAGTCGCTCGAACACTACTTCGTCTAGTGTAGCATTTCCTACAAGATACGCCAGTTGAACATCGCGCCCTGTGCCGGATTGCAACTGGCGCATCGGCCCGATCCGCTCGATGACCTGATCGTGGTTCTCCAGGTTCCAGTCCAGGCTGAAGAACACGAGGATGTTGCCCACGTCCTGCAAGCCGTCCACGCCGTGCCCGATGCTGGCCGGCTGAACGAGGCCGACAGGAAATTTGCCGGTGCGGTAATCCGCAAGATCCTGCTTCTTCGACAGGACCTTGGCATTAGGGAAAGCCCGGGTGAGTCGGACCAGGTCGCTCTTGAAGTTGTAGGCCACCAGCACCGGCATGCCGCCGGCCTCGTTGACGATGCTCTCCAGGGCCTGGATCTTGGCGTCGTGGACCTCGGCCCATGGCCGGGTGTCGCTCCCGTCGTCCGGTTCCAGGTAGATCGCGCCGCTGGCAAGCTGCAGCAGCTTCTGGGATTTGCTGGCGGCGTTGACCGCCTCGATGCCTTGGCCCGCGATCTCGATGAAATACTCCCGCTCCATCTGCTTGTAGAGCTGCCGCGCCTTGGCCGGCAACTCGATAGCCACCTTGTTGACGATCGGGTCCTTCAGGTCGAACCAGTCCTTCGGGTCGAGCGTCAAGCACACATCGCGCAGCCGGCTCTCTATCTCGGCTTGGGCGTGCGGCATCGGCTCCAAGACGGGGTAGTCGCTCTTCGTCGGGGCCATGCGGAACCACCGCTGCTCGAACCCGCCATGCGTACGACCCAGTCGCTGGCCTT
>JACCDR010502828.1_pt1 | contig 34569 bp, 35 predicted proteins | sample 7446431 | NCBI WGS metagenome assembly JACCDR01 (sample SAMN15323443, study PRJNA562643) | freshwater metagenome | isolation source: river surface water | place: USA:Blue River Watershed | collected 2017-08-17 | reverse complement strand
CGGCTGCAGCCGCGTGGCCGGGCGGCGGCGGCGGCGCCTCGGGCACGCAGCGGTGGCCGGGGGCCGGCCGGTGGCCCAGCCCAGGCACTGCACCAGCAGGGCCATCGACAGGGGCTGTTGCAGGGTTGTCATCAGTGAGCGCATCGTGGTGTCCTCCAAGGCTGTTGCGAGAACACCGATGGTGGGCACCGGGCCTGGGCGCCACCATCACCAGCAGGGGCGAATTGTGGTGGGGCCCCCGCCGGGGGCACCCGGATGGGCCGGCGCACCCCCCTTGGGGTGTCAGCAGGGGGTCAGCCGAACGGCCGCACGCCAATCAACGCCCGGTGTGCCCAGAAGGCAAAAATGGCCCAGGCCGCCAGGCCCAACCCCACCGTCACTGCCGTCATCGCGGGCCGCCCCGGCGCGTAGACGGTGCCGGCGGCGCGGTCGCGCTGGCGCGCGGCGCGAAAGCTCAGCACCGACCAGACCAGAAAACCGCCAAACAGCAACAGGTCGGCCAGCAGGTGGTTGGCCAGCAGGTGCGACAAGGCCCACACCTTCACACCCAGCACCATGGGGTGGTGCAGCCGCGCCTTGATGCCGTTGCCCGGCACGTAGGCTGCGGCCAACAAGACGAAGGCCACAAGCGTCAGCAGCGCCGCCATGTGGCGCGCCCAGGGTTGTGGGTCCCACAGCGGCATCGGCTGCAGCCGCGCCTGCCCATAACCCCAGACGATGAGCGCAAAGCCCACCAGCGACACCACCGTGTACAAGCCCTTGTAGCCCCCCTCACCCAGGCGCTGGCGGGTGCGTGTGCGCCAGTCCTCGGCAAAAACACGGGTGGAGTGCACCCCCAGAAACATCAGCAGGCCCAGTACCAGTGCAGTCATGTCCGTTCTCGCATCCAGGGGTGTTCGCCTACCAGCAGGCGGTGGTGATTGTGACGAATGACACGGCCGCAGGTGGCGACGGCGGCTGTGGCGCAGTCGAGCGGATAATCCCTACTCATATCCATCCCAATCGCCCCCAAAGCACACCCGACCATGTTCAAGTTTGTTGTTCTGCCGCTGTTGATCGTGGCTGCGCTGGTCAGTGCGTGGTTCTGGGGCGCCTGGCACTGGAGTTATTCCAGCGGCGAGCGCGCCGGTTGGGTGCAAAAGTTGTCGAACAAGGGCTGGTTGTGCAAGACCTGGGAAGGCGAGCTGGCGCTGGTGTCGCTGCCCGGCTCCACCACCGAGAAGTTCTATTTCACCGTGCACGACGACGCGGTGGCGCAGGCCATCTCGAAGTTCATCGGCAAGCGGGTGGCGCTGCACTACGAAGAGAAGATGGGCCTGCCCACCAGCTGCTTCGGCGAGACCCGCCACTTCGTCACCGGCGTCACGCTGTCTGACGAAATCCCCATCGGGCCGGGCGTGATGGTGCCCAACACCGTGCCCACGCCGCCTGCAGTGGCGGCGTCGGCAGTGACCCCGCCTGCAGTGGCGGCGTCGGCCGTCACCCCGCCAGCCCCGGCGGCGGCGCCTTCGGCCGCTGCATCGCGCCAGTAACAAAAGCCCGCCGTTGCGGGCCAGGCACCCCTCGGCCCTGGTGCCAGATGACCTTCTTGCGCGAGCCCACCCACTGGTCGTAGTGCGACGCAAACAGGTCTTCGATGCGGTTGCGCTTGACCTTGAAAGTGGGCGTGATGAGGTCGTTGTCCACCGTCCAGGCCTGCGCGGTGACCACGATGCAGTCCAGCTGCTCGTGCGGGTCCAGCGTTTCGTTGATGGTCTTGATGTGCGCTGCCAGTGAAGCCTCCAGCTCGCTGCGGGCCGCCGCGTCACTGGCGCGCTGTGCGGCCTCGGGGTTCAGCATCGCCAAGGCCAGCGGCTGGCCCAGGTTGGCGCCGGTGACGCAACAGGCTTCGATGGCGCCGTGCATCACCAGGCGGTCTTCAATCGGCGCTGGCGCCACGTACTTGCCCTTGCTGGTCTTGAACAGGTCTTTCACGCGGCCGGTGATCTTCAGGTTGCCCTCGCCGTCCAGGCCACCCTTGTCACCGGTCTTCAGCCAGCCGTCTTCGGTGAGGGCGTCTTTGCTCAGCCCGGGTTCTTTGTAGTAGCCCAGCATCAGGCAAGGCGCTTTCATCTGGATTTCGCTGGTCACCGGGTCCAGGCGGCTTTGCACGCCGTCATAGGGCAGGCCCACCGTGCCCGGGCGCTGCTTGCCGGGCAGCGTGGCATGGCTGACACCGCAGTTTTCGGTCATGCCGTACACCTCCACCAGGTCCAGGCCCAGCTTGTTGTACCAGCGCAGCAGCTCGGGGGGCATGGGCGCTGCACCGCCAGCGGCGAAGGTGCATTCCTGCAAGCCCAAAGCGGTGAGGATTTTCTTGCGCACGATGCCGCCCAGAATGGGGATTTTGAGCATCCGGTCCAGCTTGGCCGGCGGCATCTTGGCGCCGATGCCTTGCTGGAACTTCACCCACAGTCGCGGTACGCTGAAAAACACGGTGGGCCGCGCACGCTGCAAGTCGGCGGTGAAGGTCTCCAGGCTCTCGGCGAAGTACACATGCATGCCGGTGGCCAGCAAGCCGTGTTCAACCAGGGTGCGCTCGGCCACGTGGCTCAGCGGCAGGTAACTCAGCATGCGCGCGCTGGCGTTGATGGCCGGCACACGCTTCAGGCCCGAGGCCACGCCCCAGGCGAAAGTGCCGAAGCTGTGCATCACGCCCTTGGGCGCGCCCGTGGTGCCTGACGTGTACATGATGGTGGCCAGCTCGTCGGCCGGGCGCACCGGTTGGCCTTGCAGCGGCGGCGTGCGCGCCACGATGTCGTCCCAGGCGGTGCCCATCGTGGTGGCGTCTTGCGGCGCCAGCGGCAACACGATGCAGGGCAGCCCGGCCGGGATGCCGGGTTTCATGGCGGCCCAGCCGTCGAGCTTGCCCACGAACAAGAGTTTGCTTTCGCTGTGCTCCAGGATCTGCCGTATGGTGCCTGCGGCCAGCGTCGGGTACAGCGGCACCGAGACAAAACCACCCAGCCAGATGGCAAAGTCGGTCATCAGCCAGTGCGCCGTGTTCTTCGACAGCAGCGCCACCTTGTCACCGGGCTGCAGCCCCAGGCTTTGCAAGTGCGCGGCCATGCGGCGGCAGTTGTCCATCACCTCGCGCCAGGTGTAGTTGCGCACCTGGCCGCCGCCCAGGGGTTGGGTCAGCACCACTTTGTCGGGCGCAGTGCTTTCCCAGTGGTACAGGCGCTGCAGCGCCAAGGTGTCGGGCGAGACGGAAGTAACCATGATGAGGGCGCCACGGTGAAGTGGCATGTTGGTGGGCCGGGCGGGCTTGCCGAGCAAGCGGCCAAGACTACCCAACCGACGGCCAGGCCAACAGGGGAGTTTCCTCAGGACAGGCCCGCGCGGGCGTGCGCCTGGGCCGCCTGCAGCTGCTCTTGCAACTGGCGCAGGCCGCGCACCACCAGCGTGTCGTCCAGCTCGGCCTGCGGCGCCACGGCCTGCGCCGCTTCCTCGGCCAGATGGGGCGCGCGCATCAGCGTGTGCACCAGCACCGACAAGGCCGCCACCGAGCGATAGGCCGGCGGCAGCGGCAGCACCCAGTCGGCCTGCGCGCGCACATGCACCTGCACACTGGCCACGGCCGTGGCGCCCAAGCCCCAGCCCTCGCACAAGGCCGCGCCCAGGGTGTCGTGGCTGACGCCAAACCCGGTTTGTTCCAGCTGCACCAGTTCGGTGTCGTTGCTGGCGGCGCGCAGCATGCTGCGGTAGTGGTCGGTGGCGTGCCGGAACAGCACCGCCTTGCCACACTCTTCAAAAAGCCCGGCTGAATGCGCGGCCCAGGCGTCCAGCGACAGCCGCTGCGCCAGGCGCGCCATCAGCGCGCCCCGCTGCGCCGCGCGCTGCCACAGCGGCTCCAGTTCGGGCGCCGGCGGGAACGCGGCGCGCAAGCCCATCTCGAAGGTGATGGCCACCACCTCCCGCAGGCCCAGGTAGGTGATGGCCGCCTGCACGCTTTGCACACGGCCTTGCAGGCCGTACGTCGACGCGTTCACCGCCTTCATCACGGCCGAGGCCAAGGCCATGTCGGTCTCGATCAGGCGCGCGGCGGCGGCCAGGTTCACCTCTTCTTCGGCCAGCAACAGCGACAGCTCCAGCAAAGCCTGCGGCTGGGTGGGAATGTCGATGTCCAGCGATCGCAGCTGGTGGGTCAGGGGCATGGCGGTGGCGGGCCGGCAGGGGGTGCAACGATCGTAGGAGCAGCGCACCCGCACACGAAAAAGAAAAAGGGGCCTACTACGGCCCCTTTCCTTGGCGCTTCTTCGGCTGGCCCTTGTAGGGCCGCCTCGGCGCCATCCTGCGCGATGGACACTGGGGGTACCGCTGCGGTGGCAGCTGTACCCGAAGGCCTGCGTTGTCGTCTCCTCAACCCCCGGATCGGCCGGCTGTACAGGCCCGCACCTCGAGTGCACAAACTCTAACGACCTGGCTGCGCTGTCCTATCGGGGCTTTCCCCGGTTTGGTGCGCACCAACTTGTGGCCTGGCAGGGGGTCAAGGGTGGTCGGCCCGCAGCCACTGCGCGGCGCGCTCGGCAATCATCAAGGTTGGGCTGTTGGTGTTGCCGCTGGTAATGGTGGGCATCACGCTGGCATCGGCCACGCGCAAGCCTTGCAGGCCTTGCAGGCGCAGGCGCGGGTCGACCACCGCACCGGGTTCGCCGGCCCGCCCCATGCGGCAGGTGCCCACGGGGTGGAAGATGGTGGTGCCGATGTCGCCCGCCAGGCGTGCCAGTTCGTCGTCGCTTTGGTATTGCACACCGGGCTTCACCTCCTGCGGCCGGTAGCGCGCCAGCGCCGGCATGGCAGCGATGCGGCGCGTCAGGCGCAGCGACTCGGCGGCGATTTGCCGGTCTTCGTCGGTCGACAGGTAACGCGGCTGGATCAGCGGCGCGTCTTGCGCCAAGGCGCTGCGGATGTGCACGCTGCCGCGCGCCGTGGGGTTCAGGTTGCAGACACTGGCCGTGAATGCATTGAAGCGGTGCAGCGGCTGACCAAAGGCGTCCAGCGACAAGGGCTGCACGTGGTACTGCAGGTTGGGCCAGGGCTGGTGCGCGTCAGACCGCGTGAAAGCGCCCAGCTGCGACGGCGCCATGCTCATGGGCCCGCTGCGCCGCAGCAGGTATTCCAGCGCGATGCCGGCCTTGCCCCACAGCGAATGGGCCACCGTGTTCAGCGTCTTCACACCCTGCACCGCAAACACCGCACGAATCTGCAGATGGTCTTGCAGGTTTTCGCCGACGCCGGGCAGGTGGTGCTGCACCGGCAGGCCGTGGCGCTGCAACAGCGCCGCCGGGCCGATGCCCGACAACTGCAACAACTGCGGCGTGCCCACGGCGCCCGCGCACAGCACCAGCTCGGCCTGTGCGCGCGCCAGCAGCGGGGCACCGCCGGCCAGCGGGCGCAGTTCCAAGCCGGTGGCGCGGCCGCCTTCCACCACCACGCGCACGGCTTGGTGGCCGGTCAACACCTGCAGGTTGGCGCGCCCTTGCGCCGGGCGCAGGAAAGCCTTGCTGCTGTTCCAGCGCACGCCGCTGCGCTGGTTCACTTCAAAGTAACCCACGCCCTCGTTGTCGCCGCCGTTGAAGTCGGCGCTGGCGGGGATGCCGGCTTCCTGCGCAGCGGCGGCAAAGGCGTCCAGCACGTCCCAACGCAGCCGCTGCCGCTCCACACGCCACTCACCGCCTTGGCCGTGGCGGGCCGCGCCATCGGTGGCGTCGGGGGTGTCGCCGCGCCAGTGGTCTTCGTGCTGCAAGAAGTAGGGCAGGCAGTGCTGCCAGCGCCAGCTGTCGTCACCCGTCAGCGCGGCCCAGTGGTCGTAGTCGCGCGCCTGGCCGCGCATGTAGATCATGCCGTTGATGCTGGAGCAGCCGCCCAGCACCTTGCCCCTGGGGTAGCGCAGGCTGCGGCCGTTCAAGCCGGCCTCGGGCTCGGTGCTGTACAGCCAGTCGGTGCGCGGATTGCCGATGCAGTACAGGTAGCCCACCGGTATGTGGATCCAGTGGTAGTTGTCGGTGCCGCCGGCCTCGACCAGCAGCACCCGGCGCCGACCGTCGGCCGACAGCCGGTTGGCGATCAGGCAACCCGCCGTACCAGCGCCCACCACAACAAAATCAAAATCCAGGGGCGCCAAAGCGGTCATAACGGGCAGACTTTGCGAAAAATTCACTTCCAGGGTAAGCACGAGGGCCACAAAAACAACACTTGACGCCACGGCTCTTTACAGGCACAGGTTTTGCCGGCCCATAATAACGGCCTGTGTCTGGCAGCCGCGCCTTCGTTTGAATGGTTCACGCAGGGTTGAGCTCCGCATGGTTTTCAAGGTTCATTAAAAGGCTCCCCGTGGGAAACAAACTTTACGTCGGCAATCTGGCTTACTCGGTACGCGATGACACGCTGCTGCAGGCCTTCTCTCCTTTTGGCACCGTGACCTCTGCCAAGGTCATGATGGACCGCGAAACGGGCCGCTCCAAGGGCTTCGGCTTCGTGGAGATGGGCTCTGACCCGGAAGCCCAGGCTGCCATCAACGGCATGAACGGTCAGGCCATCGACGGCCGTGCCGTGGTCGTCAACGAGGCTCGCCCCCGTGAAGAGCGCCCGGGCGGCTTTGGTGGCGGCGGCGGCAGTCGTGGTGGCTACGGCGGAGGCGGTGGCGGCGGCTACGGCGGCGGCGCTGGTGGTGGTGGCGGCGGTGGCCGCAGCCCCTACGGCGGCGGCGGTGCGGGTGGTGGTGGTGGCGGCCGCAGCCCCTACGGTGGCGGCGGCGGTGGCCGCAGTGGCGGCGGTGGTGGCGGCTACGGCGGTGGTGGTGGTGGCGGTGGCAACCGCGGCGGCTACTGAGCGCTGTCAAGCATCTTTGCATGGGCTGCCCTGGGCAGCCGTTGACCAATCGGTTCAGCCTCAGCGGCTGAACCGGTTTCTGGTTTCAGGGCCGTCCGGCCTGATCTGTACAGCGCTGGACTGCGCTGAAACCTGCGAACAAGGCGCCTTCGGGCGCCTTTTTTCTTGCGATTGGCGATTGGCGGTTGGCGGTTGTGGTTTGCTGTCATGGCGTGCCGCCACCGGCCCCAGCACTTGCGGCAGCCCCGCCGGCGCATCCCGATTCCCTCATTCCCGGCGGGGTTTACGACCCCGCCCCGACATCGCACGGTCAAACCAGACGTTGGGCAGCAGCCGCAAACATTTGGCCACCACGCCCATTTGCCAGGGTATGACGCGGTAACTGTCGCCAGCCGATATGGCCTTGAAAGCGCGTTCGGCAAAAGCCTCAACCGGCATCAAGAAGGGCATCGAATAAGGGTTGCGGGCCGTCAGCGGCGTCTTGATGTAACCCGGCACCAACGTGACCACCCGCACACCCTGGCGCCGACATTCACCACGCAGGCTTTCGCAGTAGGCCACCACCGCCGCCTTGCTGGCGCAATAAGCGCCGTGGCCCGGCAAACCGCGTATCGCCGCCACACTGGCCACACCCACCAGGGTGCCGCTGCCGCGCTGGCGCATGGCGCGCAAAAAGGGGTGGAAGGTGGCGGCCACACCGGTGTTGTTGGTGGCGAAAGTGTCGCGCATCACGTCCAGATCGGCACGCTCGGCGCTGTCCATGCCCACGCTGATGCCGGCACTGGCAATCACCACCTCGGGCAGGCCCTGCGCGGCGATGCAGGCCTGCCCGGCGGCCACGATGCTGTCCACCACAGCCACATCGGCACCGTACACGCAGGCGCGGTCTTGCAGGCCCTGTGCCTGCACCCAAGCCTGCATCTGCTCGGTGCGGCGCGCCACCAGGGCCAGCCGCCAGCCAGCCTGGGCGTAACGCGCCGCCAACGCCAGCCCGATGCCACTGGAGGCGCCAGTGATGAACACCAAAGGCGCCGTCACGGCACACGGTCCGCCGACAGCGCTGCCCCGCTTGCAGCCGGCGGCACACGCGGCTGCAACACGGCCTTCACTGGCCCGTTCAGGTCGAGTTTGCTGCGCGTGTGGTCATAGACCAGGCCTTGCGCACGCAACTCCGCGCCGGCATGCTGCACCAGCACCGGCTGTGGGGCTACCACCCGGTCCAGCAGCACAAAGGCTTGCAGCGATTCACCGCGTATGACCAGCGGCACGCCACTGGCGTCGGCGCTGACCACTTCAGCGCCGCCTTCGAGAAACAGCTCGCTGCCGTCGCCCACGCCGCGCACACGCGCGGCAGCGGCCTGCGTGATGCGGCCGTCGGGCGCGTAGGCGGCGATGCGCGCCTGCGCGATGTCGATGCGGTCACCCTCGGGGTAGTGCTTGATCTCGTCGCCCGCAATGCGCAGCTTCAGCCGCCCCTGGGCGTCAAAACGCTCCAGCGTGAAGCGTGTCATCACCACACCCGGCTCGGCGCTGGCCACGCGGGGCGCCGCTTCAGGCGGGGGGCGGGGCGAGTTTTTCACCAGCCACCACGTGGCCAGCGCCAGCAAGGCCATCAACAACAAGGGCAGATAGGACAACAGCGCCTCGCGCAGCCGCCTATACCACGGCAGCGCTGCACGGCCACCACCGGCGGCCGGTGCGCCCAGCGACAACGGCACCTCGGGCAGGTCGGGCAGGTGCAGTTCCACGCTCACGCCCGCACCTTCAGGCGCTGTCCAGCGTCTGCACCTGCTCTTGCAACAGCCGTGCGTAACGGCCGGCGGCCATCAGCAGCAGGTCGCAGAATTCGCGCGCCGCGCCATGGCCCCCCGCGCTGCTGGTGACGTGGTGCGCTGCCGAGCGCACCTCCACATGGGCGTTGGGCGGCGCACAACACAGGGCCGCGCGCCTGAACAGCGGCAGGTCCGGCCAATCGTCGCCCATCACCGCCACCTCAGACCACTCCAGCCCCAAGCCCTGGAGCAACGTTTCGGCGGCCTGCAGCTTGTCCTGCGCGCCATACACGGCGTGGCGCAGGCCCAGGTCTTGCACCCGGCGCCGCACGGCCTTGGAGTCGCGCCCGGTCACCACCAGCGGCTCGATGCCCGCAGCCTGCAGCAGCTTCAGGCCATGGCCGTCCAGCGCATGAAAAGCCTTCACCGTTTCACCGGCCTCGCTGATGAACAACTGGCCGTCGGTGAGCACGCCGTCGACATCAAACACGGCCGCTTTCATGCCCAGGCCCACCCCTTGTGCACGCAGCAGCAGGTTGGGCGGAAAACGCTGGGTCGGGTTCATCGGCGTCATGGGCACGAGCCCTTCACATCAATACACACAAGTGACTTTCATCAAATGACTTTGGCCCGCATCAGGTCGTTGGAATTGAGTGCACCCACCAGCCGGCCGGCATCGTCGACCACCAGCACGCTGGTGATGCGGTGTTGCTCCATCACCTGTGCAGCAGCCACGGCCAGTGCTTTTTCGGGCACCAGACGCGGACCGCGGTGCATCACCTGCTGTGCCGTCAAACCTTGCAGCTCGGCACCACGCTCGATCAAGCGGCGCAGGTCGCCGTCGGTGAAGATGCCCAGCGGCCGGCCGTCTTCGCCCACCACAGCGGCAAAACCCAGGCCCTTGCCCGTCATCTCACGCAGCAGCGCATGCAAATGGGCGCCGGGCGGCACCACCGGCAGCGCGTCGCCACTGCGCATCAGGTCGCCCACGTGCAACAACAAACGCCGGCCCAGGCTGCCGCCGGGGTGTGAACGCGCGAAGTCGGCCTCCCTGAAGCCGCGCGCGTCCAGCAGTGCCACCGCCAGCGCGTCACCCAAAGCCATTTGCGCGGTGGTGCTGGCCGTGGGCGCCAGGTTCAGCGGGCAGGCTTCTTCGTCCACAGCACAACTGAGCACCATGTCGGCATTCACCGCCAGCGTGGACTGCGGCTGGCCGGTGATGGCCACCAGCGTCACGCCCATGCGCTTCAGGGGCTGCAAGATGGCGCCGAGCTCGTCGCTTTCGCCGCTGTTGCTGATGGCCAGCACCACGTCGCCAGTTTTCACCATGCCCAGGTCGCCGTGGCTGGCCTCTCCCGGGTGCACAAAAAACGCCGGTGTGCCGGTGGAGGCCAGCGTGGCGGCGATCTTGCGCCCCACGTGCCCGCTTTTGCCCATGCCCATCACCACCACGCGCCCGCTGCAAGCCAGCATGGCCTGCACGGCGCGCACAAAACCGTCTCCCTGGCGCGCGGCCAGGCCCAGCAGCGCACGCGCTTCGATGTCGAAGGTGCGCGCCGCCATTTGCAACACGCGCGCGCTGTCCAGGGGGCCAAGTTTCACGTCAACGGGCACGGCAGTCTGTCGCATACGATCGGGCCATTCTAGGCACCGCTGTCGAATTGGCCTCAACGCTCGAACTTGTATTGCTGTACCTGGTGGCCGCCGTGCTGGGCGTGGTGGTCTGCCGCTCGCTGAAGCTGCCACCCATGCTGGGCTACCTGGTGGTGGGTGTACTGATCGGCCCCAACGCGCTGGCCTTGGCGCGCGACACCGCAGGCGTCAAGTACCTGGCCGAGTTTGGTGTTGTGTTTCTGATGTTTGTCATCGGGCTCGAATTCAACCTGCCCAAGCTGCGCAGCATGCGCACGCTGGTGTTCGGACTGGGCTTGAGCCAGGTGGTGCTGACCATGCTGGGCACGCTGCTGGGCCACTTTGCGCTGGCCGCCACGTATGCCGCGCTGTTTGGCAGCGTGTGGCAGATGTCATGGCAGGGCGCCGTGGTGCTGGGCGGCGCCATCGCCATGAGCTCCACCGCCATCGTCGTCAAGCTGATGTCGGAGCGGCTGGAACTGGAAAGCGAACACGGCCGCCGCGTCATGGGTGTGCTGCTCTTTCAAGACCTGGCCGTGGTGCCGCTGCTGGTGCTGATACCGGCGCTGGGCTCGTCGGGCGAAGAACTGCTGCGCGCCATGGGCTGGGCGGCGCTGAAAGCCACGTTGCTGCTGACGGTGCTGCTGGTGGGCGGCCAGCGCGTGATGCGCTGGTGGCTGACGCTGGTGGCGCGGCGCAAGAGCGAAGAGCTGTTCATGCTGAACCTGCTGCTTGTCACGCTGGGGCTGGCCTACATCACCGAACACGCCGGCCTGAGCCTGGCGCTGGGCGCCTTTGTGGCCGGCATGCTGGTGGCCGAGACCGAATACAAACACCAGGTGGAAACCGACATCAGGCCCTTTCACGACGTGTTGCTGGGCCTGTTTTTCATCACCATTGGCATGAAGCTGGACTGGCGCCCGGTGCTCGACCAGTGGCCGCTGGTGCTGCTGTTGACCTGCGGCCCGGTGCTGGTGAAGTTTGCGTTGGTGGCCGCGCTGGCGCGGCTGTTCAAGGCCGCGCCCGGTGTGGCGCTGCGCACCGGGCTGTACCTGGCGCAGGCGGGTGAGTTCGGCTTTGTGCTGCTCACGCTGGGCGCCGAACAGGGCATCGTGGCGCCGCAGTGGATGAGCCCGGTGCTGGCCAGCATGGTGTTGAGCATGCTGGCCACGCCGTTTCTCATCACCTACAGCAACGTCATCGTCAACAAGCTGTCGGCCAGCGACTGGCTGATGCAATCGGTGGCGCTGACCAGCATTGCCAAGCGCAGCATCAGCGCCGAGCGGCACATCATCATCTGCGGTTATGGCCGCAGCGGGCAGAACCTGGCACGGCTGCTGCAGCTGGAAAAAATCGACTACATGGCGCTCGACCTCGACCCCGACCGCGTGCGCCAGGCCGCTGCCGCCGGCCAGAGCGTGGTGTTTGGCGACGCCGCCCGCCTGCAAAGCCTGATGGCCGCCGGCCTGGCGCGCGCGGCGGCGGTGGTCATCACCTACCACGACACACCCTCGGCGCTGAAGATCCTGCACCTGGTGCAAGAACACGCACCCAAGGTGCCGGTGGTGGTGCGCACCATCGACGACAGCGACTTTGAACGCCTGCGCGCCGCCGGCGCCACCGAGGTGGTGCCCGAGGCCATCGAAGGCAGCCTGATGTTGGCCGGCCACGCGCTGGCGCTGGTGGGTGTGCCCATGCAGCGGGTCATCCGCATCACACGCGACGCACGCGATGCACGCTACAGCCTGCTGCGCGGTTACTTTCACGGTGCCGATGACGACACGGTGGAAGAACTGCAGCAAGCGCGGTTGCAAAGCGTAACGCTGCCCGAAGCCAGCCGCTACAGCGGCCACACCCTGGAGTGGCTGGCGCTGCACGCGGTGGGGGTGAGCGTGGTGTCGCTGCGGCGCAGCAGCGGCGCCGTGCTGGTACCCACACCCGAGCACAACTTGATGGGCGGTGACACACTGGTGCTGGCTGGGCTGCCCGAAGCGCTGGCCCTGGCCGAAGAAAAGCTGCTGCGCGGTTGAGATTGGGCGCTGGCCCGGTGCCGCGCAACCACCCCCCGCCCGCGCCGCTGCGGGCGCAACCCGCACCGGAGAACCCGCCCGTGAAACCCGACCGCAGAGCCGTTTTGCAGCGTGCCGCTGCAGCCGCCATTCCCTGGATGCCCTTGGGGTCGCTGCTGGCCAGCACCGCCCACGCCGCCACCGACAACACCGCCATCGCCCAGGCCGCGCAGCGTTTGCGCGCCGGCGGCTGTGTGGTGGCCTTCAGGCACGCGCTGGCGCCCGGCACTTTTGACCCACCGCAGTTCAAGCTGGGCGACTGCAGCACGCAGCGCAACCTCAGTGAAGAAGGGCGGGCACAGGCGCGCCGCATCGGCGCGTGGTTTCAGCAGCAGGCTTTGGTGCCCGCCGCGGTGCGCAGCAGCCCCTGGTGCCGCTGCATGGACACGGCCACGCTGGCCTTCAACCAGGCCAGCGTCTGGCCGGCGTTGGGTTCACCACGCGGCGCCACCGAAGGCACCAACCAGCAAAGCCTGCAGGCCCTGCGCCGGGCGCTGGTGGACAGCCGCGCCAAGAAAGGTCGCTTCGAGGTCTGGGTGACACACATGTTTGTGCTGTCAGACCTGGTGCAGACGGGCACCACCTCGGGCGAGGGCCTGGTGTTGCAGGCCGACGCCAGTGGCGCGCCGGTGGTGGTGGGGCGGCTGCTGCTGCCCTGAAGGCACCTGCGGGCAGCCCCGGCAGCGCCAACCCTATGATGCGCGGCCCGCGCCTTCTGGCGCGCCACCCCCTGCGCAGGCCATGAACCCCACCGAACCCACCGCCCGCCCGGTTGACTACATCCGTGAGCACATCCGCACCGTGCCGCACTGGCCCGAACACGGGGTGATGTTTCGCGACATCACGCCGCTGCTGGCCAACCCGCGTGTGTTCCGCGTGCTGATCGACCAGTTTGTGCACCGTTACTTCAGCACGCGCCCGCAGGTGGTGGCGGGGCTGGACGCACGCGGCTTCATCATCGGCAGCGTGCTGGCCTATGAACTGGGCGTGGGCTTTGTGCCCATCCGTAAAAAAGGCAAGCTGCCGTTCACCACCGTCGAAGAAACCTACGAGCTGGAATACGGCAGCGCCACGGTGGAGATGCACACCGACGCCGTCAAGCCCGGCGACCGTGTGGTGCTGATCGACGACCTGATCGCCACCGGCGGCACCATGATGGCCGGCAAGAAATTGCTGGAGCGGCTGGGCGCCGAGGTGATTGAAGGTGCGGCCATCGTCGACCTGCCGGAACTGGGGGGCTCGGACAAACTGCGCGCCAGCGGCCTGCCGCTGTTCACGCTGGTGGACTTTGCGGGGCATTGACAGTCCAACCAGCGGCGCTACTTGCCTATACAAAACCGGCTGAAGATCTCGCCCAGCAGGTCTTCGTTGCTGAACTCGCCGGTGATGCTGCACAGGCACTGGTGCGCCAGGCGCAGTTCTTCGGCCAGCAGGTCCAGTGCCGCGTCGCGCTGGGCGGCATGGGCTTGTGCGGCCTGCACATGGGCCAGCGTGTTGCGCAGCGCCTGCACGTGGCGGGCGCGCGCGGTGAACAGGCCTTCGGGCGGCGCCTGCCAGCCGGCCGCCTGCAGCAGCGCCTGGCGCAAGGCCTGCAAGCCGGCACCGGTTTGGGCTGACAAGCGCAGGCCGCCACCGTTTTCTGCAGCGTGACCCAACCGGCCGCCCGCCAGGTCAGCCGACCCTTCGGCCAAGCCTTCATCCCACAAGTCGGCCTTGTTGTACACATGAATCACCGGCACACCCGCGCCCACAGCCGCCGCCAGCTGCTGGCTGATGCGCTGCTCGGCCTCGTCATACGCGGCCTGGCCCCAGCGGGTCAGGTCGTGCATGAACAGCACCGCGTCGGCCTCGGCGATGGCCTGCCAGCTGCGCTGCATGCCGATACGTTCCACCACGTCGGTGGCGCTGCTGTCCTGCCGGATGCCGGCGGTGTCCACCACGTGCAGCGGCACACCCTCGATCTGTATGGTCTGGCTGATACGGTCGCGCGTCGTGCCGGCCACGGGCGTGACGATGGCCAGCTCGGCACCGGCCAATGCGTTGAGCAAACTGCTCTTGCCCACGTTGGGCTGGCCGGCAATCACCACCTGCAGGCCTTCGCGCAGCAGCGCACCCTGGCACGCCCGCGCCAACGCGGCCTGCACGCTGTGTTCAATGCCGTCCAGCTGCGCGCGCGCGCCGGCCTTTTCCAGAAAGTCGATTTCTTCTTCGGGGAAGTCCAGCGTCGCTTCCACCAGCATGCGCAGCCGCACCACGCGCGCGGCCAGTTCAGCCACCTGCTGCGAGAAGGCGCCGCTGAGCGACCGCGCTGCCGAGCGCGCCGCCGCCTCGGTGCTGGCGTCAATGAGGTCTGCCACGGCCTCGGCCTGCGCCAGGTCAAGCTTGTCGTTCAGGTAGGCGCGCTGTGTGAATTCTCCGGGCTGGGCCAGGCGCAGGCCCGGCTGCGCCTGCAGGCAACGCGCCAGCAGCAACTGCAGCAGCACCGGCCCACCGTGGGCTTGCAGTTCCAGCACGTCTTCGCCGGTGTAACTGTGCGGCGCCGGAAAGTGCAGCGCGAGCCCGCGGTCCAGCACCTCGCCGGCCGCGCCCATGAAGGGCAGCAGCGTGGCCTGGCGTGGTGGCAGCGTGCGGCCGCAGACGGCCTGGACGAGGGTTGTGAGGTCGCGCCCCGACGCGCGCACGATGCCCACTGCGCCACGGCCGGGCGCGGTGGCGATGGCGACGATGGCGTCGGGTGTGCACCTGGGTGAAGCGCCAGGCAAAGCACCTGACGAAGCACTTGGCAAAGAAGAGGGCGCTGGCGGCTGCATGGTGGCGCGATTGTGAAGGCGCACTGCAGGCCGCTGGCCGCCCGGTGTATGGCGCGGGTGGAGCGGTGCATGCTGCCCTTCAGCCCATGCACTCCGGCCTCCTGAGCCGGCTTTTGAAGACCGGGTCGCCCGCAGACCTGCATGTTCAGCGCGGGCGCCGGCAGCCACAACCCCCCCATTTCAGGTTAGGGGGGTGGGCGCCGTGTGCTGTTCACGGCGCCTGCAGACCTTTGCTTTTGCTTACTTGCCCAGCACACCCAGCTGCTTGTTGATGAACCACTGTTGGGCAATCGACAAGATGTTGTTGGTCAGCCAGTACAGCACCAAGCCCGACGGGAAGAAGAAAAACATGATGCCGAAAATCAGGGGCATCATCCACATCAGCCGCGCCTGCAGCGGGTCGGCCGGGGCCGGGTTCAGCCACACCTGAAACAGCGACGACGCCGTCATCAAAATGGGCAGTGGGCCCACCGGCATGTTCAGCCACGGGATCACGCCGAACAAGCTGTCGGGTTGCGCCAGGTCGGTGATCCAGCCCACCCAGGGCGCGCCACGCATCTCCACGCTGCTCAGCAGCACCCAGTACAGCGCAATGAAAAACGGCATCTGCACAAAAATGGGCAGGCAGCCGCCCAGCGGGTTGACTTTTTCTTCCTTGTAGATGCGCATCATGGCCTGCTGCATCTCTTGCGGCTTGTCCTTGTAGCGTGTCTTCAGCTCTTCCACGCGGGGCGCCAGCGCTTTCATCTTGCCCATGCTGCGGTAGGCGCTGGCATTCAGCCAGTAAAACGCCGCCTTCAGCAGCACCACCAGCGCCACGATGGCCCAACCCCAGTTGCCCAGCAGGCTGTGCAACTTGTCCAGCAGCCAGAACAGCGGCTTGCTCAGCACCGTGAACCAGCCGTAGTCCTTCACCAGCTCCAGCCCCGGCGCCAGCGCGGCCAGCTTGTTTTCTTCCTGCGGGCCGGCAAACAGCGTCGCCTCGTGCACCTTGCTGGCGCCGGGTGCCACATCGCCCAGCGGCAACACCATCGCCACCGTGTAGTGGTTGTCCGCCACCTTGGCGCTGCGGAATTCACGCGCGCCCGGCGTCGTTACCAGCCAGGCCGAGGCAAAGTAGTGCTGCACCATCGCCACCCAGCCGTTGTCGGCCGTTTTTTCGTGGCTGGTGTTGCCCTTGGCGATGTCCTTGAATTCCACCTTCTGGAATTTCTTCGCCTCGGTGTAGACGGCCGGGCCGGTGAAGGTGAAATAAAAGCTCGACTCGCCGGCGGGCGGGTTGCCGTCACGCGCCAGTTGCAGGTACACCTGCGCCGGCACCGGCGTGCTGCCCTGGTTGATGAACTCGTGCTTCACGCCCACCGTGTAGGCGCCTTTTTTCAGCGTGTAGGTCTTGATGAGCTTGCGGCCTTCAACGGCCGGTGCTTCAAAGCTGATGCTGATTTCATTGGCACCACCTGCGAGTGTGCGCTCACCTGGCGTGGCCACCATCGGCGTCAGGTGGTTGGGCAGCGCCACGCCAGCGGCGGTGGTGATGAGGCCGGTCTGCGCCACATACAGGCGCTTGGGGCTTTGCTCGAACAGCACGATGTTGCGTTGTGGGTCCACCATGTCGCGGTGCGCCAACAGTTCCAGCCGCACCAGCGAACCACCCAGGGTGTCGAAGGTGGCCTTCACGACGTCGGTGGTCAGGGTGATCTGCTCGCTACCGGCCGGTACTGCCGGCGCTGCTGGCAAGGCCCCCGCCACCGCAGCCGGCGCGGGCACCGCTGCCGCTGCAGGCACGCCCGCTGCTGAAGCCGCGCCCGGCACGGCCGCCGGTGTGGGGCCTGCGGTAACCGCCGGTTTGGCCGGAGCACCAAAAATCGACGGCTGGCCGGTGTGTTTGTTCCATGCGTCCCACAGCAACACCAAAGACATCGTAAAAATCACCCACAGCATGGTGCGGCGCATATCGGTCATGTTGACTTCCGGTTCGTGGGCGCCACGTCTGCGGGTGCAGCGGGCGCGTCAGTAGGGACCAGCGCGGTGAACAGCCCGCGCTGAGCGTTTGATGTATGGGGCGCGATGGTGGACCAGGCTGAAGTCCACACGTCAGGTACGTCATCGCAGCCGCCCTCGCACCAGGGGTTGCAGCGCAGCACGCGCCAACCCGCCAGCGCCGCACCACGTGCGGCGCCGTGCTTCTTCAAGGCCTGCAGGGCGTACACCGAGCAAGTGGGCGCATACCGGCAGGTGTTGCCCAGCCAAGGTTTGAACCAGAAACGGTACGCGCGCACCAAGGCGCTTAGACCCCATTGCGCGGCACGGCCCACGCCCTGCCAGGCCGTGACTAACATGGCACGGGGCTCGGCTTGCTGCGCTGCGCCATGTTCAAGAGCAGGCTTTCCAGCTCGGTACGCACGGCCAGCGCCAGCGGCGCAGAGCGCGCAGAAACAAATTCGCTGACCACAAACCCCTGGCTCAAGCGCAATAGCCACAGGCCCGCAGGCAGCGTCGGGGTGTGCTTTTCAAAAACACTGCGCATCTGCCGCTTGATCAGGCTGCGCGTCACCGAACGGCGGGCGTGCCTTTTGGGCACCACACAGCCCAGCCAATGCCGCGGTGGCGAGTTGTCCACAGGTTCCTGACGGTTACATCCCTGGCCTGTGGATAACTGAACCGCCAGCCGCCGCTTGACCACCGGCGCGGCAACGGCAGGGCAGCCTGCCACATGGTGCAAAGCGAAGTGGGCACTACGCAACCGCGAGCGCACAGCAAGCAGGCGCTCGAAGTCGGCCTTGTGTACAAGGCGTTCGAGCATGGTGGGCAGCGGGGTGTAAACGTGCAGGCCAACCGGGGCTGGCCCGGCGCAGGCTTGCTTAGACAGCCAAGCGCTTGCGGCCCTTGGCGCGGCGCGCGTTCAGAACGGCACGGCCACCACGGGTTTTCATGCGCACGAGGAAACCGTGCGTACGGGCGCGGCGGATCTTGGAGGGCTGGTAGGTGCGCTTCATGACAGGCAGGGGCTCGGTGGCCTTGTTGTGGCCGCGAAGGCCGGTTCAGTTGGTGTTGCTGCCGGCCCTGCGGGCTGGACGAACAACGGGGGATGCTGCTTCCCGGGGCTTGGGGTGCTGCGGGTTGCCAGCCGCTGGTTGCCAGCCGCTGGTTGCCAGCCGCTGGTTGCCAGCTGCTGGTTGTCAGCTGCTGGCCGCCGTCAACCAACGGTGACTCACCTATTCGCTGCTGCCATTCGCTGCTGCTGTAGCGCCCTTGCAAATTCGGGAAACCCACGATTACAGCAAAAAACGCCTTTGCGGTCAAACACTTGCACCACAAACCGCGCTGTCTGGCAGGGGTTGACGCCGGCTCCAAAGTTGTGGATAACCTCCGTCCGCCGAGCGCAAGAGCGCACTTTTCGGCGGCTCCAAAAAAGAAGATGTCCACAATGAGCCTTGATTTATGGCAGCTGGGGTGCGAGCGGCTTGCCACCGAACTGCCCGAACAACAATTCAACACCTGGATCCGCCCGCTGGCGGGCGCCACCTCGGCCACCACCGAAACGCGCACCGACACGCAGGGGCAGGTGTCGTCTTTGGTGACGGTGCGCGTGCCCAACCGCTTCAAGCTGGACTGGATACGCACGCAATACGCGTCGCGCATTGAAGCCCTGTTGTGTGCGGTGGCCGGCCACCCGGTGCGGCTGGAACTGACCGTGGTGCCCACCTCACGGCCCGAAACCAGCAGCAGCCAGCAGCCCGCGATGGCGCTGCGCCGCAGCGCGCCAGTGGCTGCGGCGAGCGTGGCGCTGAACGCCCTGGGCCTGCAAAAGCCCGATGGCAGCCCCACAAACCCGGGCGCTGACGGCGCACCGCAAGACCCGCTGCAGGACCACGCCAACAGCGGCACCTATGGCAGTGGCCCTACCCACCGCAACGGCACCGCCGACACCCACGGCAACGGCACCGCCGCACGCAGTCTGGCCGCCGCGCGGCCTCTGGCACCGGCCTCCAACCCTTACCGCCTGAACCCCGCACTCACTTTTGACACCCTGGTGGCCGGCCGTGCCAACCAGATGGCCCGCACCGCCGCACTGCACGTGGCCGGGGCGCCGGGTGCCATGTACAACCCGCTGTTCATCTACGGCGGGGTGGGCCTGGGCAAAACACACCTGGTGCATGCGGTGGGCAATTCACTGCTGAAAGACAACCCGCAGTCGCGTGTGCTGTACCTGCATGCCGAGCAGTTCATCAGCGACGTGGTGAAAAACTACCAGCGCAAGACCTTTGATGAGTTAAAAGCCAAGTACCACGGCCTGGACTTGCTGCTGATCGACGACGTGCAGTTCTTCGCCGGCAAAGAGCGCACACAAGAAGAGTTTTTCAACACCTTTGAAGCCCTGCTGTCCAAACGCGCGCACATCATCATGACCAGCGACACCTACCCCAAAGGGTTGGTGGACATCGATGAACGCCTGACCAGCCGCTTCGACGCCGGCCTGACCGTGGCCATCGAACCGCCCGAGCTGGAAATGCGCGTCGCCATCCTGATGCGCAAGGCCCATGCCGAGGCCACCGAAATGCCCGAAGATGTGGCCTTTTTCATCGCCAAGAACGTGCGCGCCAACGTGCGTGAACTGGAAGGCGCGCTGCGCAAGGTGCTGGCCTACAGCCGCTTCACGCACAAAGACGTGAACATCACGCTGGCCCGCGAGGCGCTAAAAGACCTGCTCAGCATCCAGAACCGGCAAATCGGCGTGGAAAACATCCAGAAGACCGTGGCTGACTTCTACAAGATCAAAGTGGCCGACATGTACAGCAAAAAGCGCCCGGCCAGCATCGCTCGCCCCCGTCAAATCGCCATGTACCTGGCCAAGGACATGACCAAAAAGAGCCTGCCCGAGATAGGCGAACTGTTCGGTGGCCGCGACCACACCACGGTGCTGCACGCCGTTCGCAAGATCGGCGCCGAGCGCACCACCAACCCCGAACTGAACCAGCAGCTGCACGTGTTGGAGCAAACGCTTAAGGGTTGAATGTCACTCCGCAGCAGCCACCCCCACACCAAAGCAGCGCCCACAAGTCTGTTGAAAACACCCGCACAACACCCCGCTTTTCCACAGACCGCTGCCGGCGCGCTGACTTGTCCCCTTTTCGAGTACAGCAGCAACCGGGCCGGGCCCACAGGGTTGCCCAGTGCCTAAGCCCTTGTCAGAACAGGCGAAAATAGACTTGTCCCCAGTCTGGAGCAGGCTCTACTGCTACTACCACCTCTTAAAAAGAGTACATACATGATTGTTCTGAAAGCAGCCCAAGCCCAAGTGCTGGAAGCTCTGCAGTCGGTGACCGGCATCGTGGAGCGACGCCACACCCTGCCCATACTGGCCAACGTGCTGCTGCGCAAGACCGGCGACACGGTGGAATTCACCACCAGCGACCTTGAGATCCAGGTGCGCACCAGTGCCGCGCTGGGCGGCGACAGCGCCAGCCACAGCACCACGGTGGGGGCGCGCAAGCTCATCGACATCTTGCGCAGCCTGCCGGCCGAGCAAACCGTGTCGCTGACGGCCAACCAGAACAAGCTGACGCTGCAAGGCGGCAAAAGCCGCTTCACACTGCAGACGCTGCCGGCGGATGATTTCCCGCTGGTCAACGAAAGCGTCGACTTCGGCCCCGCCTTCAGCGTGCCGCAAAAAACGCTGCGCACGTTGATCAACCAGGTGCACTTTGCGATGGCGGTGCACGACATCCGCTATTACCTCAACGGCATCCTGTTCATCGCTGAAGGCAAGACACTGACACTGGTGGCCACCGACGGCCACCGCCTGGCGCTGGCGCAGAACACGCTGGACGCAGAAGTGCCCAACAAACAAGAAGTGATACTGCCGCGCAAGACGGTACTGGAATTGCAGCGCCTGCTGAAAGACGAAGACACGCCCATAGAAATGCGCTTTGCCAACAACCAAGCCAAGTTCATGTTCTCGGGCATGGAGTTTGTTACCAAGCTGGTGGAAGGCAAATTCCCCGACTACAACCGTGTCATCCCCAAGAACCACAAGTTCGCCATCACGCTGGGCCGGGCGCCGCTGCTGGCCAGCCTGCAGCGCGCTGCCATCCTGACCAGCGAAAAGTTCAAGGGTGTGCGGGTGAACGTTGAGCCCGGCCTGCTGCGCATTGCGTCCAACAACGCCGAACAGGAAGAGGCCAAGGAAGAGTTGGAAGTGGACTACGACGGTGACGCCATCGAAATAGGCTTCAACGTCACCTACCTCATCGACGTGCTGGCCAACAGCAACCACGAGATGGTGAAACTGGAACTGCAAGACGGCGCCGCCAGCGTGCTGTTCAGCATTCCAGAACAACCCGGTTTCAAGTACGTGGTCATGCCCATGAGGATTTAGACCCCCCCGAAGCGCCTTCGGCGCCTCCCCCCAGGGGGCCACCCCAGCGGCCCGGCAAAGCCGGTTCCGCGGCGTGTGCTGGAAAGAAGTGTGCGGCGCACCGGCGCCCGAACGAGAGCCTTATGACCGAACCGAAAAAGACCGCTGAAGCCCCCGTCGCATCTTCAGACGGCGTTACCCAGCGTGAAGTTCCCACTGCAGAAGGCCTGGTCATCAGCACCGGCAGCGAAGCCAGCACCGCCTATGGCGAAGGCAGCATCCAAATTCTGGAAGGCCTGGAGGCCGTGCGCAAACGCCCGGGCATGTACATCGGCGACACCAGCGACGGCACCGGCTTGCACCACCTGGTGTTTGAGGTGGTGGACAACAGCATCGACGAAGCGCTGGCCGGCCACTGTGACGACATCGTCGTCACCATCCACAGTGACAACAGCATCAGCGTCACCGACAACGGCCGCGGCATCCCCACCGGCGTGAAGATGGACGACAAACACGAGCCCAAGCGCAGTGCCGCCGAAATTGCGCTGACCGAACTGCACGCCGGTGGCAAGTTCAACCAGAACAGCTACAAGGTGTCAGGCGGTCTGCACGGTGTGGGTGTCAGCTGCGTGAACGCGCTGAGCGTGTGGCTCCGCCTGACCGTGCGCCGCGAAGGCAAGGTGCACAGCATCGAATTCAAGCGCGGTGTGACCCAAGACCGTGTGATTGAGATGCGCGACGCGGGTGTGGGGCTTGTGGAGACCAGCCCGATGAAGATCACCGGCGAGACTGAGAAGCGCGGCACCGAAGTGCACTTCCTGCCCGACGACACCATCTTCAGCAACATCGACTTCCACTACGACGTGCTGGCCAAACGCCTGCGTGAGCTGAGCTTCTTGAACAACGGCGTGAAGATCCGCCTGGTGGACGAGCGCAACAACAAGGAAGACAACTTTGCGTTTGCAGGCGGCGTGAAGGGTTTTGTGGGTTTCATCAACACCGGAAAAAAGGTGCTGCACCCCAACATCTTCCACGCCATGGGCGACAAGACCAGCGACCAAGGCACCAACATCGGCGTTGAAGTGGCCATGCAGTGGAACGACGGCTACAACGAAAACGTCTTGTGCTTCACCAACAACATCCCGCAGCGTGACGGCGGCACGCACCTGACGGGCCTGCGTGCGGCCATGACCCGTGTTATCAACAAGTACATCGACGAAAACGAAATCGCCAAAAAAGCCAAAGTGGAAGTGGCAGGCGACGACATGCGCGAGGGCCTGGCCTGCGTGGTGAGCGTGAAAGTGCCCGAGCCCAAGTTTTCAAGCCAGACCAAAGACAAACTGGTCAGCAGCGAAGTGCGCGGCCCGGTGGAAGACATCGTCAGCAAACTGCTGACCGACTGGCTGCTTGAAAACCCCATCGACGCCAAAATCATCTGCGGCAAGATTGTGGACGCCGCGCGTGCCCGCGAAGCCGCTCGCAAGGCCCGTGAGATGACACGCCGCAAAGGCGTGATGGACGGCATGGGCCTGCCCGGCAAACTGGCCGACTGCCAGGAAAAAGACCCCAGCCAGTGCGAGATTTACATCGTGGAGGGCGACAGCGCCGGCGGTAGCGCCAAACAAGGCCGCGACCGCAAGTTCCAGGCGATATTGCCGCTGCGCGGCAAGATATTGAACGTGGAACGTGCACGTTATGAACGGCTGCTTTCCAGCGACAGCATAGTAACCCTCATAACCGCGTTAGGCACCAGCATCGGCCCCGAAGAATTCAACATCGACAAGCTGCGCTACCACCGCATCATCATCATGACCGACGCCGACGTGGACGGCGCGCACATCCGCACCCTGCTGCTCACCTTCTTCTACCGCCAGATGCCGGTGCTGGTGGAACGTGGCCACATCTACATTGCGCAGCCGCCGCTGTACAAGGTAAAGCTGGGCAAACACGAGCAGTACATCAAAGACGGCCCCGAGCTGGACGCCTATTTGCTGAAGGTGGCGCTGGACGGTGGTGCGGTGTGGCCGCAAGGCGCGCCCGCCGAAGGCAGCACGCAGGCCGCAGCAGCGGCCATACAGGGCGAAGAACTGGAAAAACTGGCGCGCAGCTACCTGCAGGCCAACAGCGTGATCAACCGCCTGAGCAACTGGATGGACCTGGACGCCTTGCGCGCCATGGGCAACGGCCTGACGCTGAACCTGGACAACGCCGCCAGCGCCGAGCAAAGCGCCGTGGCCCTGCAAGGCCAACTGGCCGCCGCGCACAACGACGCGCAGGTGGCCGCCGAATTTGACGCCCGCAGCGACAAACACATTTTGCGCATCAGCCGCCGCCACCACGGCAACGTGAAGAGCAGCGTCATCACGCAAGACTTTCTGCACGGCGCCGACTACGCCGCGCTGGCCAGCGCCGGCACATCCTTCCTGGGCCTGCTGGGGCCCGAAGCCGTGGTGCGCCGTGGCGAAGGCGAAAAGATGAAAGAACACAAGGTGGCCGACTTCCGCGCCGCCATGGCCTGGCTGATGGGACAAGCCGAAAGCGCCGTGGGCCGCCAGCGCTACAAAGGCCTGGGCGAGATGAACCCCGAACAGCTGTGGGAAACCACGATGGACCCCACCGTGCGCCGCCTGCTGAAGGTGCAGATAGACGACGCCATCGAAGCCGACAAGGTGTTCACCATGCTGATGGGCGACGAGGTGGAGCCACGCAGGGACTTCATTGAGACCAATGCGTTGAGGGCCGCGAATATAGATGCGTGAAGGCTTTTGCCTGGGCGATGGCAACCCAGTGGCCGCAACAGTTTCTACAGCATCTTTAGCGCGCACGGCCCAGCGCGCTGGTACAGCGCTGCGTTGGCGGTGAGCTGCACCCACCCACGGTGCCAGCACCACTACAGCGCTCAGGGTGCAGCTGTTCATGGCAGGGACGGCACGAAGTGTGCCCAGCCAGGGTCACAGGCCCAAGTGGCGGCAAAAGTCGATGTGCCGGCCGCCTAACCCGGGCGCGCAAAATCGGCTTCTATCCAACGCAGCGCACTGGCTGTGTTCAATTTGAAGCCAGCACTTACCTTGACTTGTGCCACCAAACTGCCGTCGACGCCCACTGCCGACAGCAGCGCGTGGGGGTCAAACTCGTCTTCCACAATATCGAGCTTTACGGTGTATTCACCAGAGCTTGCACTCACATTCATCTGCTTGTGCAGTGTCGCCTGCAGGTGCTGTTCGTGGCGGCGCACCACCTCGTGCGCGGTTTTCACCAGCGTGTTGAAGGCGTTGGTGTCCAGCGGCTTGGGGTTCTTTTTGTCGCGGCCCATGGTCCAGGGGCCAGTGAGTGCAGGCTCACTTTGACCATGGGGTGTCATCGACACCGCCCAGCCTTCATCGTCTTCGTTCTTGATGACCTGGGCGGTCCAGCCGTTGTCACGCCAGCGGCGGGGTTCGTGGATGGGTTCGTCGGCGTGGGTGTCGGGGCTGTTCATCACGCCATGCTAAACGGCCGGCCGAGCGACCCCGCCACGCCAGAGGCCGCGTTCGCAGCGATGATTGCGGCTTCGGGTGTACAGCACCCCGCCAGCAACCCACGGTGTGCCCTTGAACCAGATCAATTTTGAAGTGCGTGGCGAGTACGTCACGCTCGACCACCTGCTCAAGCTCACCGGCCTGGCACCCAGCGGCGGCGCGGCCAAGATGCTGGTGGCGCAGGGTGTGGTGCAAGTAAACGGCCAAACCGAACTGCGCAAGACCGCCAAGTTGCGCCCCGGTGTGGTGGTGCAGGTGGCCGACACCCGCATCACGGTGGTGGCGCCGGCTGAATGACGATGCGGTGTTTGTCTGCAGCAGGGCTGGCTTTGGCCAGGCCACTGTCGCTGCGCGCCCGCAACTGTCCACAGCCGCCGTCCACGTCTTGGCCCGCCGAGTGGCGCAGTTTGGTCAGGATGCCGCGTCGGTGCAGCCGCCGGGCCATCTCGGCGGCACGTTCCCAGCTCGGCCGCTGCCAGGGCAGGCCGGGCACGCTGTTGTAGGGAATCAGGTTCAGCAGCGCGTACTGGCCGTGCAACAGTTGCACGATGCCTTCGATCTCGTCGTCGCCGTCGTTCACACCCTGCATCAGCGTCCACTGGTACTGGATGGGGTAGGCCGTGGCCTGGGCATAGGCGGCGCCGGCGGCCACCAGTTCGGCGGGTGTGATGCGCGCGGCGCGGGGCAGCAGCTGCTCGCGCAGCGCCGGCTTGGTGGTGTGCAGGCTCAGCGCCAACGCCGGGCGTACCTGGCCTTCGCGCAGCGCCATCAGCGCTGCAAAAGCACGCGGATCGCCCACGGTGCTGAACACCAGGTTCTTGTGCCCGATGTTGCCCAACGTGCCCATCAGCTCAATGGCTTCCAGCACCGCCTGCAGATTGTGCGCTGGCTCGCCCATGCCCATGAACACCACCTTCTTCACAGGCCGCAGCGTGCGCGCCAGCGCCAGTTGTGCCACGATTTCGGCACTGCCCAGCTGGCGCAGCAAGCCGCCCTGGCCCGTCATGCAAAAGCCGCAGCCCACGGCACAACCCACCTGGGTGCTGACACACAGGCCCGGGATGCGTTCGGGTGTCAGCAGCACACTTTCCACCGTCTGGCCGTCGCCCAGCCTCACCAGCAGGCGTTCGCTGCCGTCGGCGGCGGGGTGGCGCTGGTGCAGCGTGGCCAAGCCTTCCAACCGCGCCTGCCAGTCGGGCAGACCCGCGCGCACGCGTTGTGGCAGGAAGTGCTCAGGCTGACGGCGGCGTGGGCCCTGTGGCAGCGCCTGCACCCACAAGCGCAGCAGGTGCGCCACATGGCGCGGGCCGGCGCCCTGAGCCTGCAGGTGGTGTCTCAGTTCGGGGATGGTGGTCACGGTGCGGGATTGGACCATGCGCACGCGCGACCGGGGGGCCGCTACCAACGTGTTGCGGCGCACAGCGCAAGAGGCGCACCCTACAAAGCCCCGGCCGCCCCCGCCGCCGCGCCGGTGAACTGCGCCCCGGCCAGGTCTTGCACTGTGTAACCCCGGTTCACGTCCAGCCCGGTGACATACCAGTCGTGCGCCGGCAGCCGCAACGGGTGCACCACTTCTTCGTAAGACCGCATGGGCCACAGCACGCCGAAGCGGCGCTGGTGCTCGAAGGTGTCGGTCTCGGCCACCGCGCCGCGTGTGCCCTCGTAGCCTTCAAGGGTGAAACGCACGCGGCGCGTGGTGGCGTCGTCGCGGTCGATGAACACCGCCACACGGTCCATCGTTACCTGGCCCAGTCCGGGGCGCAGCACCACCTGCACCACGTCGCACAGGCGGCCGTTGATGCGCTGGCGGCCGCCGGCCTGCACCGCCAGCCCGCGCTCCACCAACCACAGCGGGCCCAGTAAAAAAAGGGCGTAGGCTTCGGCCACCAACGCCGATGCTGCCAGCACCGCTGGGTTGCTGCTGCGCCGGCCGTTGAACCACACCGCCACCTCGCCCAAGTGGTCGGGCTGCCCTTTACCGCGCCGCCAGCTGACTTGCTTGTGCCCGGCGCTGCCGGTGTAGTGCTGGGCCACGGCGCCGGCCGCCGGCATCAGCCGTTCTTGCGAAGCGCCCCGGAAGGTTTTGTCCACCACCACGGGCTGGATGCGGTCGATCAGCGGCCGCCACTGGCCGTCGTAGCTGATGTTGATGTCGGTCAGCGCGCGGTAGGCGTCCCAGCCGTGGGCGCGGGCACTTTCCATCAGGCGCGCGGCAGCAGCCTGGTCGGCGGGCGTGGCGGTGGGCGGCGCCACCAGCGGCAAAGGGCTGCCGCAGCCCGCCAGCAGGGGCGCCGCCGCAGCACCCACACCCGCCTGCAACCAGTGGCGGCGCGACCAGCCGGTTTTTGCGGCATCAAGTGGGGGGCGCAGACGGGTCATGGAAGTAGTCAGGTGCGCCACAGCCGGGGGTTCTGCGCCTGCAAGCCCCACTGCGCCGCACGCCAGGCCGCACGCACGGCCTGCAGCAGCACCATGGCCGGCTCCACCCGCTGGGCCAGCAGCCGCATCAGCACCAGGCGGTCATCGGGCGCGGTACAGCCGGCGGTGGCGGCCAGTGGCGAAGCGGCCACGGCCTCGCGTGCGCTGTCCAGCAACTGCTGGCGTGCGCCACGCGGCAGCGGCGTGCCGCTGGCCCACCACAGCGTGCCCACCACCGGGTGGCCTGCCAGGCCCACAGGCGCGTGCAGCAAGGCATGGTCTTGCGAACCGATGCGCGCCCGCTCCAGCCACACACCGGGCCACTGCAGGTGTTGCGTGAAACTGCCGCGGTCAAAGGGCGCGTTGCTGGCCGGCAGGCCCAGCGCCAGCAGGTCCCAGCCCATCATCTCGGCGCCCGGGGCCAGGTCTAGCGTCAGCCGGTTGCGGCCTTCGCAGCCAGGGTGGGCGATGGTCTCCAGCGGCAGCCATTCCAACCGCGCGCCGGCCGCCAGCTTCAGGCTCACCTGCTGCGCGGCGGGCAGGCCTTCGCTGCGGTAGTAACGCGTGGCGCCGGGGGTGGTGATGAGCGCGTGCGCGCCGGCGTCCAGCTGCACACCCACGTGCAGCTCGTCACCGCCCACCAGCCCGCCCGGCGGGTGCACCAGCACGTGGTGGCAGATGGCGTCGCCTTCGGGGTACAGGCGCTGCAGCACCCGCAACGGGCCACTGTGGCGGTCCAGCGCCACGGTGCGGCCCTGCTGCAGGCGGTAGTGCAGCGACAGCTGACCTTTCCAACCCATGGGTGCGTACAGTTTTGGTGCTAGGCGGCCAAGGGCGTCTTGCGCTGGGCCACGTGGGTGGGGCTCGTGAAGCTCAAGCCGGTGCGCCTTCAAGCAGCATGCCGCGCTGCTCAATGAAGCGCACCACCTCGGCCAGGCCAGTTTGTGTTTTCAGGTTGGTCATCACATAAGCCTTGCCGCGCCGCATGCGCTGCGTGTCGGCTTCCATCACCGCCAGGTCGGCGCCGACATGCGGCGCCAAGTCGGTTTTGTTGATGACAAAGAGGTCGCTTTTCGTGATGCCCGGGCCGCCCTTGCGTGGGATTTTTTCGCCACCGGCCACATCGATGACGTAGATGGTGAGGTCGCTGAGCTCAGGGCTGAAGGTGGCGGCCAGGTTGTCGCCGCCCGATTCGATGAACACCACGTCGGCATTGGGGTAGCGCTGCAGCATCTGGTCCACCGCCACCAGGTTGATGGACGCGTCTTCGCGTATGGCCGTGTGCGGGCAGCCGCCGGTCTCCACACCCATGATGCGTTCGGGCTCCAGCGCACCGGCCACCGTCAGCAGCCGCTGGTCTTCCTTGGTGTAGATGTCGTTGGTGACGACCACCAGGTCCCAGCGCTGGCGCATCGCCTTGCACAGCATTTCCAGCAGCGTGGTCTTGCCCGAACCCACTGGACCGCCGACGCCCACGCGCAAGGGCGGCAGTTTTTTGGTGCGCTGGGGAATGTGGTGCAAAGGGGTGGTGTTCATGGGCGGGATGATGCATGAAGCATGCCGCTGCGTTAAACAGCCGGGGGTTTTCAGCCGCGCAGGCTGAGGGCCCGTTCAGGACCGAAACAGGCGCGAATACTGCGCCTCGTGCTGCGCGCTCAAAATGGCCAGCATCGGGCTGAAGGCCTGGCGCTCGTCGTCGGGCGTCTGCAGCGCGGCGCCCACCGCCGCAGGAATGGCTTCGGCCAGCCGGCCCAACATGCGCTGCGCAGCGGCCTGGCCCAGGGGCACGGCTTTCATGGCCGCTTGTGACATGTTTTCGGCCCAGCCCCAGGCAAAGGCCAGCAGCGCCTCACGCTCGGTGGCGCCCGCCAGCACGGTAGCCAAAGCAAAAGCCGTGGGCCACAGCGGCGCGCCCTGCAACGCAGCCAGTGTGGCCAAGCGGGGGTCGGCGCCGTGCAGGCCGTTACGCAGCCAGTCCAGCAGCGAACGGCCCATTTGTTCAGACTGCGCGCGCAGCTCGGCCGTTTCGCGGGTTTGTGCCAGCCAGTTGTTGACGGCTTGAAGTTGCTCCAGCGGGTGCTGGCGGGCGCCACTGGCAGGGCTTGTTGCCGCAGCAGCGGCCGCCAGCGCCGTGCAAGCCCGGTGCGCCTGCGCCAGAGCCGGCAGGTCTGAACGCGCCAGGCTCAGCTGCAATTGCGCCAGCAACCAGTCGCCCGCCTGCGGTTCGTTGCACACCAGACCGGCGTCCACCGCCGATTCCATGCCTTCTGAATAACTGAAGCCACCCACCGGCAACGCCGGTGAGGCCAGCCACATCAGCTGCAACTGCGTGGCTGCAGCCAGCGGCTGCACCGCGCTGGGCAGACGGGGCCTGTCCCACAGCGCATGGCGCGCTGCGCGTTGCCGTGCGCGCGCGGGTACGTTGGCGCGGGCTTGCCGCACGTCAGTGGGGGTGGTCGTGGTCATGTCCACAGCCGGGGCCGTGCACATGCGGCGCCGCGCTGGCCTTTACCGGAACTGACAGCGGCTTGCCGCGTGCGCTTGCCGAGGTGTGTGTGGGGCCGTGGCCGTGGCCGTGGTCGTGGTCGTGTTTGTGACCGTGACCGTGTTCGTGGTCATGGCTGTATCCATGGTCATCGCCAGGGTGATCGCCGTGTTCATGGCCGTGCCCGCCAGGGCCCGACGCGTAGGCCCCGCTCTCGGGCTCAAACGCGTCCATTTCTTCGCTGACGATCAGGTGCATGCTGCGCAGCATGTCAGCCAGCACGTGGTCGGGTTCCAGCAGCAGGCGGTCGGGCTGCAGCGCCAGCGCCACGTGGCGGTTGCCCAGGTGGTAGGCGGCGCGCATCAGGTCAAAGGGCGTGCCGTGTTCACTGCAGTGGCGCACCACCAGCACCGGCTGCGGCGCGGCCTTCACCACCACCAGCGAGCCGTCTTCGGCCACCAGCGTGTCGCCGCCGCGCACCACGGTGCCGCGCGGCAGAAAAACGCCCAGCGTGCGGCCGGTGGAGTCCACCGCGTCGAAGCGGCTTTTCTGGCGCACGTCCCAGTCCAGCTCGACGGTGGCCGCCCGCTTCAGCAGCACGCCGGCCAGGCCGCGCGATTGGGGAATGAGTTTGTTAACGGTGATCATGGCGCGCATTGTGCCGCCGCCCAACCGCCTGCTGTGGAGCCGCGCTTGCTGCAGCGGCCCTGCGGCGTTAATATAACGTTTGTTATAACCAACCGGGACCTGCCATGACCGCCTTGAAACTGACCCAGATCGGCAATTCCGTGGGCGTGATCCTGCCCAAGGACATACTGGCGCGGCTGAAACTGGAGAAGGGCGATACGGTGTTTGTGACCGAAGTGGCCGATGGTGTGACGCTCAGCCCCTACAGCGCCGAGTTCAGCGAACAAATGGCAGCGGCGCGCGAGTTGATGAAGGAACACCGCGAGGTGCTTCGCGAGTTGGCCAAATGAGCAACGACCGCTGGGTATGGATAGACCCGGCCGTGCTGCTTGCAGCCCATGGCGAGCAGTTGGCCGAGCATGGCGGCGGTGCTGGCATGCGGGACGAGGGCCTGTTCGAGTCCGCCGTCGCCCGCCCGGTCCATCTGGCGGCCTATGGCAGCCCCGACGCTGCGGAGTTGGCTGCCGCTTATGCGTTTGGCCTCGCTCGAAACCACCCGTTTGTTGACGGCAACAAGCGCACGGCATTCATCGCGGCGGTGCTCTTTCTTCACCTCAACGGCCTGCGCCTGCAAGCGCCGGCGCCAGACCGCGTGATGCGCATGCTGGACCTGGCGGCGGGCAAGCTGTCGGAAGCCGACTTCGCCGCCTGGCTGCGCGAACACACGCCGCGCCGCGCCTGAACCAAGCTAGAACAAGAAGTACTTCTGCGCCATCGGCAACACCGTGGCCGGCTCGCAGGTCAGCAGCACGCCGTCGGCGTGCACGCGGTAGGTCTGCGGGTCGATGTCCATCTTCGGCAGGTAGTTGTTCAGCAGCATGTCGCGTTTGGTCACGCTGCGGCAGCCCTTCACGGCCGACAGGCGCTTGCGCAACTGCAGGCGCTGGCCGATGTCGTCGCCCAAGGCGAACTGGCTGACGAAGGTCAGGCTGGTGGCCTGCACCGCCGCGCCGTGGCCACCGAACATGGGCCGGTAGTGCACCGGCTGCGGCGTGGGGATGCTGGCGTTGGCGTCGCCCATCAATGAAGCGGCGATAAAGCCGCCTTTCAAGATGAGGCTGGGCTTGACGCCAAAAAACGCCGGGCGCCACAGCACGATGTCGGCCCACTTGCCCACTTCCAGGCTGCCCACCTCGTGGCTGATGCCGTTGGCGATCGCGGGGTTGATCGTGTACTTGGCGATGTAGCGCTTGACGCGCTGGTTGTCGTTGCGCGCGGAATCGCCCTCAAGCGCGCCACGCTGCACCTTCATCTTGTGCGCCGTCTGCCAGGTGCGGATGATGACCTCGCCCACACGGCCCATGGCTTGGCTATCGCTGCTCATCATGCTGATGGCGCCCAGGTCGTGCAGCACGTCTTCGGCGGCAATGGTCTCGCGGCGGATGCGGCTTTCGGCGAAGGCCAGGTCTTCGGCGATGGACGCGTCCAGGTGGTGGCACACCATCAGCATGTCCAGGTGCTCGTCCACCGTGTTGGCGGTGTAGGGCATCGTCGGGTTGGTGCTGCTGGGCAGGAAGTTGGCCTCGCCCACCACGCGCAGGATGTCGGGCGCGTGGCCGCCGCCGGCGCCTTCGGTGTGGAAGGCACACAGGCTGCGGCCTTTGGTAGCGGCCATGGTGTCTTCAACAAAGCCGCTTTCGTTGAGCGTGTCGCTGTGCAGGCTGACCTGTGTGTCGGTGGCCTCGGCCACGCCCAGGCAGCAGTCGATGGCCGAAGGCGTGCTGCCCCAGTCGTCGTGCCGCTCCAGGCCCATGGCGCCGGCCTCGATTTGCTGGCGCAGCGCCTCGGGGCGGCTGGCGTTGCCCTTGCCCAGAAAGCCCAGGTTCATGGGGAAAGCCTCGGCCGCCTGCAGCATGCGCGCCAGGTTCTGCGGCCCCGGTGTGCAGGTGGTGGCCAGGGTGCCGGTGGCCGGGCCGGAGCCGCCGCCCAGCATGGTGGTCACGCCGCTCATCAGCGCTTCTTCAATCTGCTGCGGGCAGATGAAGTGGATGTGGCTGTCGATGCCACCGGCGGTGACAATCATGCCCTCGCCGGCGATGATTTCTGTGCCCGGGCCGATAACGATGTCCACCCCCGGTTGCACGTCGGGGTTGCCGGCCTTGCCGATGGCCGCGATGCGGCAACCGCGGATGCCGATGTCGGCCTTCACGATGCCCCAGTGTTCGATGATCAGCGCGTTGGTGATCACGCAGTCCACGGCTTCGTGGGCGCCGGGGCCGTTGACGGCCTGGCTCTGGCCCATGCCGTCGCGTATGGTCTTGCCGCCGCCAAACTTCACTTCTTCGCCGTAGCCACCGGCGCGCAGTGTGTAGTCCTGTTCCACCTCGATGATGAGTTCGGTGTCGGCCAGCCGCACGCGGTCGCCCACCGTGGGGCCATACATTTCGGCATAGGCGCGTCGGGATAACTTGGTCATTACACGCCCCCCTGCACCAGACCGCGGAAGCCCCACACCTGGCGCGCGCCGCCGTAAGGCACCAGCGTCACCGTGCGTTGCTGACCGGGTTCAAACCGCACGGCGGTGCCGCTGGCGATGTGCAGCCGATGGCCCTGCGCCGCAGCGCGGTCAAATCGCAACGCGGCGTTGGTTTCCGCAAAGTGGTAGTGCGAGCCCACCTGTATGGGCCGCTCGCCGGTGTTTTCCACCACCAGCGTGGTGGTGGCGCGGCCGAGGTTCAGGTCGTGGTCGGGGCCGTCGGTGAACAGTTCTCCGGGTGTCATGCGCGCTCCTATTTGCGGTTGCGCCACCACAGGGCGACAGCCGTGGCCGCCACTGCGGCCAGCATCACAAAACCCCAGGCGTCGCTGGCATGCCAGTGGCTGGCGCTCGGCAGGCCGTGCCCTTCGTGGGCCGCTGCGGTGCCGGCGTGGGCCACGGCCCCCAGCACGGCCGCTGCGCGCAGCGTAATCTTGATCAGTGCAGTTTTCATGTTCGGCCCCTTGAGCAATCAGCAAATGGGTTGGTGCACGGTCACCAGCTTGGTGCCGTCGGGGAAGGTGGCCTCCACTTGAATTTCGGCCACCATCTCGGCCACGCCGTCCATCACGTCGTCGCGCGTGAGCACGGTTTTGCCGTCGCCCATCAGTTGCGCCACGGTCTTGCCGTCGCGTGCGCCTTCCATGATGGCTGCCGTTATCAGCGCCACGGCCTCCGGGTGGTTCAGCTTCAGGCCCCGTGCGCGGCGCCTTTCGGCCAACAGCGCGGCGGTGAAGATAAGCAGCTTGTCTTTTTCACGCGGAGTCAGATCCATACGCTTCGCTTTCACTTTCAGTCAGCGCGCGCGGCCGCAAAGGCCGGCCGAGCGCGCGGCGTCAGGTCCCTGGTGTTGTGGCTTGATGTAGCGGGTGCAGCAGCATTGTGGACGGGTTGTGAGCAAGCGCAATGCCTGAACAGCCACCGGCCGTGCAGGGGCTGGGCGCAGCGCGTAAGCCCAGCCGCGATGACTTGCACCAAGGCAGTGCACGCTCCCATTGGGGGCCTGGTGTGCACCAACACAGGCACCGCGTTTGGTGCGCCGCCGGGCAACACCCGGCTTTTGCTGCAGTGCACACCGTTGGCACAAGGCTTGCGATCGCCCGCTATGGGAACCATTTTTCATCAGCCCGCCAAAGGGCATTTCCAGGAGCGAGATTCATGAAACGCAGGTTTGCACTCAAGACGGCCGTTGCTGCAGCCACCGTGGCCACGCTGTTCACCACACCGGTATTTGCCCAGGCCGGCGGCACCATCAAAGTGGGTGTGTTGCACTCGCTGTCGGGCACCATGGCCATCTCGGAAACGGTGCTGAAAGACGTGGCGCTGATGGCCTTTGACGAAATCAACGCCAAGGGCGGCGTGATGGGCAAAAAGATTGAAGCCGTGGTGGTGGACCCGGCATCGAACTGGCCGCTGTTTGCCGAAAAAGCCAAGCAGCTGATCACGCAAGACAAGGTGGCGGTTGTTTTCG
>JACCDR011803874.1_pt1 | contig 34581 bp, 30 predicted proteins | sample 7446431 | NCBI WGS metagenome assembly JACCDR01 (sample SAMN15323443, study PRJNA562643) | freshwater metagenome | isolation source: river surface water | place: USA:Blue River Watershed | collected 2017-08-17 | reverse complement strand
GACCCACTGCGCCTGAGTCAAATCTTGGTGAATTTGGTAAGTAATGCCGTGAAATTCACCCAACATGGTTATGTGAAGGTGCATTTTAGTCTGGGCGAGCCGACTGACACGGCCGATGTGCTGGTGCACGACGCCAGCACTCTGTGGCTTAAAATTTGTGTCAGCGATAGCGGCATAGGCATGTCGGAGGCACAACAACATTCGTTATTCCAAGCGTTTGTCCAAGCTGATAGCTCGATCAGCCGTCGCTACGGCGGCACTGGGCTTGGCTTGTCCATTTGTTATCAATTATTGCGTCTGATGAGCGGTCATATCAGTGTGCAAAGCCAGTTAGGTCAAGGTAGCACTTTCTGTTGCCATATACCGCTTCGCGTCCATGATATGGCATATGAAACCGACGTCGCGGATGCTCCAAACCAAGCTAAAGAACCTAGCGCTTTTGATCAGCAAGAACATAAACCGGACACAGGCCTAGTGACGGCCCCCATAAAGTTGGACACGGCTGGCGTTGGTAAAAAAGCGGCCAGTAGCTTATTCAGAGCAGCGGCAAGTTCACCAAAAACCAGTGTCAGTCACCGAGCCAGTCCCCTCCAGCGGCAACGCCATACCGCGAGCCGACCAAACCGGGATGACGCCGCATTTGCCACTATTTTAATTAGCGAAGCCAATAGCTTTAATCAAAGCTTACTAAAAATTATGCTTTCGCACGCTGGCTACGTTTGTATATTACAGCCAGACATAGCGCAGGCAAGGGCGTCATTACAGACACAACATGTTGATATGTGGATTTTGGATTATGACTTAGTCGTGGCGCTGCCTGCGCAGGAAAAGCGGCTAATGATCCATGAGCTGACGCAACAAAACTGTAGATTGGTATTATTGTGTTCAGAGCCGCTCATGATAGATGGTACAGCCACATCGATTGGCCAGATCGCTGAGGGTCATGTCGATTGCGCGGTGGCGACATATGCGTCGCTGCAAGTCACAAAACCACTGGATGCCACCGCAGTGCTGCCGGCATTAAAACAGCTATTGGTGAACGAAACCGCCTAATCACCTTTAATAAAAGACGGCATGGCTTGGGTTTAAAACCAACATGTCGAAGTGATATGACCGCCTAGGGTAATGCAGGTAAGACTTTATTGACCAGCCATCCCATGGCGGCATATTCCTGTGCATTCACATTGTTGGTCTGGTGCTCGTGCAAACTTAACACCAGCAGTTGCCGCGCCGGATCCGTCAGGACAAACTGCCCGCCGTATCCCCAGGCTAACTGCATCGCATGATCATCAGCCCGCACCAACCACCATAAGTGTCCATAACCACGAATTTCAACTTGCGCATATTGCCGCTCGAACGGCATCGCCAACTCCCGCGCTTGCCGAATAAAATACTCTGGAACCCATGCCTGCCCTTGCCAGCGGCCATCATTCAACGTCAGCTGCAATAATTTGGCCAGATCGCGGGCCCGTAATTCCAGCCCGGCACTGCCATTGGTATACCCATCGCCCAAGGTTTCCCAGCGAAACTGTCGAATCCCTAAACCTTGAAATAAGGTTAAGTTGGCATATTCGGCCAGATTTTTCCCAGTTTGCTCGGTTAAAATCAAGGACAATAAATGACTGGCGGCAGAATTGTAATTAAAGACCAAACCAGGTGCATGCGACATAGGTTGTCGCAACAACAAGGCGGTGGGATCTGGCGCTTGCGCCCAGCTGTTATAACGACTGGCTAAGCTCTCATCCCATGCCACACCACTGCTCATGCTGAGTAAGTCCGCCACAGTAATACCGCGCCATGCTTGTGCTTGACTACGATATTTGGCGGGTAATAACGGCACAATATCTTGCTGTAAACTCCGCAATTCCCCCCGCTGTAAGGCATGTCCCACCAACAGCATCACCACAGTTTTGGTGACCGAGCGCAGCTGTAACAGACTTTGGCTGGATTTGCCATGATAATATCCTTCCCCGACCAGTTGACCATTGCGCAGCACTAACAGCGCATAACTGGAGGAAATACCATGCCCATCTGCAAACGCGCGCGCCAAAATCTCACTATCAAAACCTTCCGCCTGCGCGGGGCTGGTGGGCCATTCGGTATTGGGCGCAGGTTGCCACCAACCGCTGGGTAATTGACTCGGATTTGCCACTTGCGATGGCGGCGTGTATTCATCACCACAACCGCTGATCAGCAATAGCAGCCCTAGCAGCAAGGGCGCTATGCAAGCAAGCTTGTTAAATGCACGAAATTGCCATAACTGTCGCAGCTGCGAAGCGTCGTCTCCCCCCGCCTGCATCCCTGTAGCACATCGAGAGGTAAGAAAACGCCGCCAAACTGTGACCGTCCAACCAAGATGGCGACATGCGCCGGCCATAACCGCTTGTTTTGAACGTGGCATCCAAGTCTCCGACAAAACATCTTGCGTAAAATGACAACAGTACTCGCCAAAGGTGATGTAACACCACGGCGCGCTACCATGTCCCCGTACCACCAGATCGCAACATTTGCTGCTTATACTGCAACGGATCAGCACCAGCCTTAGATCACCTGCGGTATCGGCAACAACGATGCACGGCCAACACCGAAGCTTGGCTCGTTGTGGTTAAACCATCATGGCGTTAAAACCCAATATAGTTACAACGCAATGTCGTTAAACCATAAGAGACTTTTTTGCGAAACTCCAGCTCAGCCCGCGTGGTCCCTGCGGCTGACACAGAAGCTTGAGAACTTCATTCTATAACTATTTGTTTTAAAAGAACAAAGTATAATAAATGACAAGCTGGTGTGACCATTCTATGGACGCGTGAATTACCCACACATATCAAACGGCGATATCAACATGGTTTCCAACTTATTCAGTCGATATTGGTTCGCCAATGTACATGACATGCGGCCACATAATCATCTAAACCACGTTGTGACCCTTCGCGACCAAAGCCAGAGGCTTTAATGCCGCCAAACGGAATCACCTCATTTGAGATGGCCGCCTCATTGAGCCCCAGCATCCCCACATCGAGCTGTTGCATCAGTTGCCAGCTGCGCTTCACACTTTGGGTAAAGGCGTAAGCAGCCAGCCCTGCAGGCACGGCATTGGCCAATGGCACCAATAACGCCTCGTCATCGACCGCCGTCACCGTCAGTACTGGGCCAAAAATTTCTTGTTGCCAAATCGCCATCTCAGACGTTACACCACTGAGCAAGGTTGGCGGATAAAACGCCGTCTCCGGTGCGGTAGCTAAGCCACCGCATTCAAGCCGTGCGCCTTTTGCGATCGCATCCTGCACTAAGGCATGCACACGCTGCGCCGCCTTCACGTGTATCAAGGGTTGCGAGATGTGCAATTGCGCCATACGCTGTGTGAAACCCGCCAGCACTGACGGCAATATACTGGCGGCCACTAACACGCGATTCACCGCAATACAGGCTTGCCCCCAATTACGAAATTTGGCCTGCATAATCGCGGTTAAGGCTTGTGCGATATCGGCATCGCCATAAACCAGAGCTGGCGCGTTACCGCCAAGCTCTAGCGATAAACGCTGCAGCTGACCCGCGCTGTGTTGCATCAACCACTGACCCACCTGAGTTGAACCGGTAAAGGTGATTTTGCGCACCAGTGGCGACTGACAGAGATAACGACCGGTCGCCTCAGCGTCTAAGGTTGGAATAACATTTAATACACCATCAGGCAAACCGGCTTGCTGCGCCAGAGCCGCTAACGCCAACGCCGTTAATGGGGTAAATTCCGAGGGCTTTAATACCACGGTGCAGCCTGCTGCCAATGCCGGTGCTAGTTTTCGCGTCACCATAGCCGCAGGAAAATTCCATGGGGTAATGGCAGCCACCACGCCGACGGGTTTATAGAAAGTCAGTAATTGTCGATCGTGCTGTAACGATGGCATGATATGCCCATCCAACCGCTGCGCTTGTGCGGCGAACCAGTCAATGAAACTTCGGGCGTAATTGAGCTCAGCATCGGCTTCCGCTGTGGATTTTCCCTGCTCAGCACTCAATAACTGAGCCAATTCGGCCTGATGTTGTAACAACAACGCCGACCAACGTAACAAGATGGCCGCACGCTGTTGCGCTGTGGTTTGCCGCCAACTTAAAAATGCCTGCTGCGCCGCCGTTACTGCCGCTTCAACATGATGAATGTGCGCCGCCATCACCTGCGCCAACTCAGTGCCATTGGCTGGGTTTTGCACCGCAAAGGATGTGGTCGAGCTCACCCATTGGCCATTGATCAATGGCATGGGTTGCCCCACTAAATTTAAGAATGACATATCAGCTCCAGTGAATTGATTAACCATGGCAGCGGACATGTCGCACTCTGGCATCGACACCGCTATAACCAGATCCCTATCATCATGCTTCCGCATGGCGAGACACTATGTCAGTGTTCGCACATCAAGCCCGATGGCGTGGTCACAAAAAAGCCCCTGTTCGGGGCTTTATGGGGGGCGCGATATACACTAGCGTTAACTTATTCCGCTTGTTTCGACACACCGACCATCGCAGGACGTAATAAACGACCGTTTAATTGATAGCCTTTTTGCATAACAAATAACACGGTATTTGCCGCAACATCAGCACTTGGCTGAATCGAAATGGCTTGATGGAATTCCGGATTAAACGCTTGACCTTGTGGGTCGATCTGCTCAACGCCATACTTGCCCACCGTATCCAAAAAGCTCTTCAATGTCAGTTCGACACCTTCCGCCAAGGTTTTGGATTTTTCATCGGTTAAGTCTAAGAACGCCAGTGAGCGTTCTAAGTTATCCAATACTGGCAATAAATCATTTGAGAACTTCTCAAGGGCAAATTTATGCGCTTTTTCTACATCTTGGGTCGCACGACGTTTGGCGTTTTCCGCATCCGCGCGCACCCGCAGTGCCATATCTTGCGCACTGGCCACTTCCGCTTTCGCGGCCGCGAGTTCTGCTTCTAATTGTTCGATACGCACTTGCTCTGCGGACACTGTCGTGGTCTCAGCGGTGGTATCTGTGGTGTCGTTTGTTGCAGACTGCTCTACATCGTGGATATCGTTTTGCACTTTGTCTTGTTCGCTCATTTACACATCTCCAAACTAAGTCCGGCTATTATGGGGATGAAATGCCATGATTCAAGTGTTTTGCTAATAACTGTCCGCAGGCTTCCACTAAAGGGATTAATCGGGCGTAATTCATCCGCCTTGGCCCTAAAATAGCAAAGAATCGGTGCGGTGCCAGTTGATAGGGCGCCACGATAATACTGACATTGTGCAACTCTTCCACACCAGATTCTTGCCCTAAAATCAATTTGGTACCACCGTCTTGGGTTAACGGTGCCAGCATTTGCATTAAACAATCGGGCTGTTCCAGCAATGTAAGCAGCTGATTAACTGCAGGATCTTGATGATGTTCTGCTAATTGCAGCAACCGATGGCGCCCAAACACCAAGGGTAAGTGTTGCTGCGATTCATCGTGGCTAAGTTGCTGCACCACCGCGCTTAACACGTTTAGCACTGCGGCTTGCTCCTGACGCAAGATAAGTTGTAATCGGGTTAAACCATCTTGCCATTGCTGACCACAAAGCGCGCCATTGAGTAAACATAAACAACGACTTAGCGTAATTGCATCCACCACTGGCAGGGCTAAAATGCGCTGCAACACATCGCCTTCTTCGTCGGTGACCAGCAACAACAACCGATCGGTGGAGAGGCGAATTAAATCGACCTGCCGGATGATCCGCCCTGCCGCTTTGGGCGCACTGAATAAACTGACGAGCCCCGTTAAGTTGGTGAGGAGCTGACCTGCGCGTTGGCACAACAGGGATACCGGCAGTTGTGGTACAAGGTGCCGTTCTAACTCGTCTTGCCAACTTTGGGGAATATGCTCAAGCTTGAGAAGCTTATCAATAAAATGCCGAAATCCTTCCGTGGTTGGTACGCGGCCTGCCGAGGTATGTGGCGAACAAATAAATCCCATGCCCTCCAGCTGCACCATGGTATTACGTACCGTGGCGGAGCTAACATCAAGACTGTGATGCGACGCTATGGCCTTGGATGAAACCGGCAAGCCATCCAGCAAATACTGCTCCACAATCAATTTAAGAATTAGATCCGGCCGACTTAACATCGTCACTCCCATCGCGACTACAGAACAGCATCTGCTTTACCACGCTTATAGTGGGGTTTTTGCGAAAAAAATCAACACAGTGCCGACATTGTTTTTGCTAAGAGCTGCGCTAGTCAGTTCGGATTGCCGCGGTTATACTCCCCACTCCATTGTTTGCTGAGTTCTATTCCATGACCCCTGCCTTTCGTACTATCGGCTTGATTGGCAAACCAAATCACAGCGGTGCCCAGCACACCCTGATTGGTTTATACCGTTTTTTACAGCAATTCCCAGTGCAAATTTTTGTCGATAATAAAGTCAGTGCGGATCTGGCTATTGAGGATGTGGTCGCTTTGGATCTGGTCGATATCGGCCAACGCTGTGATTTAGTGATTGTGGTTGGCGGCGATGGCAATATGCTAGGTGCCGCGCGCGTCTTGGCAAAATTTGGCGTTGCGGTACTGGGTGTGAATCGTGGGAATTTGGGGTTTTTGACCGATCTGTCACCTGAAGATTTTCAACGGCCATTAGGCAGCGTGCTGGCGGGTGATTTTGTCACTGAAAAACGTAACTTATTGCAAATAGAAGTGCATCGTGATCGTCGAATTAAAAGCAGTAACTGCGCGGTGAATGAAGCAGTTCTGCATGCCGATAAAGTTGCACATATGATTGAATTTGAAGCTTATATCAATGGCGAGTTTGTCTTTAGTCAACGTTCTGATGGCCTGATTGTCAGTACCCCAACCGGTTCAACGGCCTATTCATTGTCCGGTGGCGGTCCCATTTTAAGCCCCGATCTGGATGCGATGAGTTTGGTACCCATGTTCCCGCACACACTGTCAAGCCGGCCGCTGGTGGTCTCGGGCAGCAGCGAGATCCGCCTAAAAGTCGCCCCAGGTAATGATGCCCATTTACAAATCAGCTGTGACAGTCATGTCATTCTCGCGGTGATGCCTGGAGATGAAATTGTGATCCGCAAACACCCAAAACCACTCACGCTGATCCATCCGCCAGGCTATAGCTATTTTAACGTTTTGCGCAATAAATTGGGCTGGGGGGCTCGATTGTACTAAACCTAGTTGCTTTTTACAGTCCAGCTAGGTATCGCTTCAGCTGGTTTTATCAGCAATATCAATGCTCTAGAAACAGGATCTTGGCTGTGGGCATGCCAACATAGCATCAGGTTCAAGCCTAGACACCAACCACTGGATAAAAAAACAGTCACACATCTTGCCAATCGCGCCATACCTGTATACATTTACAGCTATCGATAGCGGCGGAGGTGTTATGTTAACCAATTTGCATATCAGTAATTTTGCCATTGTGCGTGGGCTGGATATTGAATGGCAGCCCGGCATGACCAGCATCACCGGTGAAACCGGTGCTGGTAAATCTATTGCACTCGATGCGTTAGCGCTCTGTCTTGGTGAACGCGCTGATGCAGATGCGATAAGACCTGGCTGTGACAAAGCCGATTTGGTTGCCACTTTTGATGTGCGAAAACTTACCAGTGCACAGCAGTGGCTGGCTGAACATGACTTACTGATGGCCATGCCTGGTCAAGATGCCGCCACCACAGCTCCCCAAGAATGCATTATCCGCCGCGTGATTGGTCATGAAGGACGCTCGCGCGCTTACATTAATGGGGTCCAAGTGCCCGCCCAACAACTCAAGGCATTGGCGCCGCACTTGTTAAGTATTCATGGCCAACATGCACATCAACAGTTGTTAAAAGCCGACGTACAGCGGCAAAATTTAGATGCCTTTGCGGATAACCACCGTTTAGTGACGGCGTGCCGTAACCAATGGAAACTCATGCAGCAAAAGCGTCAGCAAATCGCAGAAGCAACTCAGCTGCAACAACAACGCGAGGCTCAGCGTCAATTATTAGAGTATCAAGTGGAAGAGCTTGACCAATTCGCTCCGCAGATGGATGAATTTGCCGAATTGGAACAAGAGCACCAGCGTTTGAGTAACAGTCACCAACTGATTGCAGGCAGTCAGCAATGCCTCACGCTACTGTCCGAGCACGAAGATGCCAATATTTTGCAGTTACTGCAACAAGCCAGCCTTTTGCTCAGCGAGCAAAGCGCACTTGATGCGCGGCTGTCACCGCTTGAGCAGATGTTACAAGATGCACTGGTGCAGGTTGAAGAAACCAGCCGTGAGCTTCGTCGCTATGCCGAGCGCATTGATGTCGATCCGGCGCGCTTAACGGAGATCGATCAGCGTCTTAGCACCTGGCTCAATTTAAGTCGCAAACATCAGGTGCATGCCCATGCCTTGGCGGAGCATCATCAGCACTTAAAAACGCAACTGGAACAACTGCATCAGGGGGAAAGTTTGCTGCAATTGTGGCAAGAAGAGCTGGCTGTTGCAGAACAACACTATGCCGCCAGTGCACACGCGCTCTCGATAGCGCGGCAAAATGCAGCGACACACTTTGCCGATGCTATCGCGCAAAGTATGCACGATTTAAGTATGCCCAATGCCAAAATACAGTTGAATGTGCACCCACAAGGTATGGCCAAAGCCAGTGCGCAAGGCTGGGATGTGGTCGACATGCTCGTCAGTACCAACCCAGGTCAACCGCTGCAACCCCTACACAAGGTGGTTTCCGGTGGCGAATTGTCACGTATCAGTTTATCAGTGCAAGTGATTCTGGCCGGTAAAGTCACCACCCCTACCCTGATTTTTGACGAAGTCGATGTGGGTATCAGCGGGCCTGTGGCGGCTGGCGTAGGTAAATTATTGCGGCAGCTCGGTGAAAATACTCAAGTTATTTGTGTCACACATCTACCGCAAGTGGCCAGTCAAGGCCATCAACAGTTATTTGTTGAGAAATATACCGATGGCATTGCCACTGAAACACGGATGCGCGCGCTAGAACCGCAGGAGCGCGTCGCTGAAATTGCTCGTTTATTGGCCGGTGAAAATATCTCCGCCAGCGCGTTGGCCAATGCGCGGGAACTTTTATCACAAAGTTAAGTCAGAACAGGGGTTAATCTTAAGCGCCGCATGCGGTATGATGCGGCTTTACGTCATTTGATGAAGAGAATTATGGCAGCAGTATTATCAAAACAACTGGCGAAACAGTTGTCAGTGATCGCGTTAATGGTAGGCGTGCTGAGCGTATCCGCCTGTAGCAGTTGGATTTATCGTATCGATGTCCCGCAGGGTAATTTTCTGGAACAAAAAGATATCGATAAACTTCGTATCGCGATGACCAAAGAACAAGTGCTGTTTGTGCTGGGTAATCCAGTGGCTGAGAATAGCTTTGATCCGAATGTGTGGCATTACATCTACCAATTAAAAAACGGCCGCAGTAATGATCATATCGAAAAGAAATTGATCTTAACCTTTGATAAGGAACAGCGTTTGGCGTCGATGAGCGGAGACTTTGCGGTGCCGGCCAATTTTAATACCCCACTCGACCAATAACCCGTTGTAGTCGCTCGACACTGATCTGATAGTTTAACCGAGAGGAACTAAGCTCATCTTATGGTCAGTGACGAACGAGTAGCGGACATATCCTGCGGGATATGTCCAATTCCGATACTGACACAAAGCTGATTGTTACATTTTATCCAGCTCGATGCTGAAAATATCAGATTAAATTCAAACCAAGCCGAATTCGTCCAGTAGCAACCGAGGTTTAATGCGGTTGCGTATCATCTTGCGCTGCCGCCGCCTCAGCGTTATCGTCAGCTTTTTTCGGTAACGGTCGGCCCCCCGTCACTTGATTGGCACGGCCTTCTTCTTTGGCTTTGTCGGCGCGACGTTTACGCATATCTTTCGGGTCCGCAATCAAGGGGCGATAAATTTCGACGCGATCCCCATCTTGTACCACATCCGTCAGCTTAACGGTGCGGCTCCAAATACCGACTTTATTCACCGCCAAATCGATGTCGTTAAACATGCGTAAAATACCAGACTGCTGAATTACTTGCTCGACCGTTGTGCCCGCATTCACGGTGAGATTTAATAAGACTTGGCGCTGTACCGTCGCGAATACCACTTCTACGGCTATTTTATCCACGTTGCGGCTCTCCATAGACATGTTTGGCACGCACCGTGAAAGCTTGTACCATGGATTGAGTTAACTCTTGAAAGATTTTACCAAACGCAAATTCTACCAGCTTGCTCGAAAACTCGAATTCAAGCGACAACACCACTTTACAGGCATGCTCATTTAGCGGAATAAATTGCCAACCGCCGCGTAAAAATTTAAAAGGACCATCGACTAAATTCATCGCAATACGATGTGGGGCTTGCAAGGTATTTTGCGTGGTGAATTGTTTGCCGATCCCAGCTTTTGCAACATCCAATTGCGCAATTTGCACTTGGTGATCTTGTTGCAAAATAGTCGCGTGGCGACAACCAGGTAAGAATGCGGGGTAGGACGCCACATCCAGCACTAGATCGTACATCTGTTTATCACTGTAAAAAACCAACGCGCTTCTTTCGATTTGTGGCATACTCGTCCCCCTGAATGCAGGACCGCGATTGTAGCATGTCATACCCATCTCACCAATTCCTGGGCCTACCTCGCGGCGTCTTCTTGTTTTCTATTTTCGCTAATATCAGGTCAGCATGAACAAAAAAAAGAACTCTAGCTCGGGCGGCACTATCGCCCAAAACAAAAAAGCTCGCCATGAGTATTTTCTGGAAGATCGCTATGAAGCCGGTCTGAGTCTGCAAGGCTGGGAGCTAAAAAGTATCCGTTTGGGTAAAGTCAACGTATCGGATTCATACGTGATTATCAAAAATGGTGAAGCCTATTTATTCGGTGCCCAAATCAACCCACTCAACAGTGCGTCGACCCATGTAATTTGCGATCCTGAACGTTCACGTAAATTGCTGTTACATAAACGCGAATTAAACAAACTTATAGGCCATATTCAGCGCGATGGTTACACCTTAGTGGTCACCGCGATGTACTGGAAAGCCTGTTGGGTAAAACTTGAATTTTATCTTGCCAAAGGTAAAAAGACCTACGACAAGCGGGATGACATTAAAGAACGCGATTGGGCGCGCGAAAAAGAACGCACCATGAAGCACAATAGCCGCTAATTCGGTCTGTTCGCTGGAACTTTGACCAGCTATAGCGTGAATAGCGCGGTGAATGGCTTGCCGTGCTTCGTTTCGCGGCGTACAATACCGCCGTACTGTAGAGTTTGAGTACGCAGAATTCGGGGCTGATTCTGGATTCGACGGGATTCACGAACTCTGAGGTGCATGCCGAGGTGCGGTAGGCCTCGTAAAAAAACCGCAAAAAAGTAGTCGCAAACGACGAAACTTACGCAATCGCTGCCTAATAAGCAGTAGATGCTCTTCCCCTCACGCATGCCTATAAGCTGAGACTCTGGAAGATCACCCCTAATAGGATCGCATGGCGGCTTTGTCCGGAGCCAAGATGCTAAAACCAATCGGACTCGCCCAACGATAGCCTGCCAATCGGCGCTCTTCGGGTTAACCAAATGACTGGCTAAGCATGTAGTACCAATGATGTAGGTTTTTCGGACGGGGGTTCAAATCCCCCCAGCTCCACCAACAAGCCGAGAGGCGCTAAGAACCCTAAGAGTCAACACCTTAGGGTTTTTTCTTTTGGGCCTTTCGTAGACCCTTTTCGTAGACCGTGTAGTGGTCAAGTATTTCCGGACACTAACTTAGGTTGTTCTGCTATCACTGGCGGTAATCCAGCATTAAAGCTGTGTGGCCGCCTGTGGTTGTAATACCCGAGTAAGTAGCAGCTAATATCTGATTTAGCCTCTGCCAGATTTTCATACCCGGTTTTTGGTACCCATTCCGTTTTTAAACTGCGGAACAAGCGTTCAGTGGGAGCGTTGTCCCAGCAGTTTCCGCGACGACTCATACTTTGTTGTATCTGATAACGCCACAATGTTTGTCTGAACGAGAGCGCTGTATATTGGCTACCTTGATCAGAATGGAACATGACGTCTTTTGGCTTCCCACGCTGTTGCCAAGCCATGGACAGTGCCGCAATTGTCAATTTTGCATCAGCTTTGTCTGACATCGCATAACCAACGACTCGTCGTTTATACAAATCAAGCACAACCGCTAGATAGACCCAGCGATCAGCCCAGATATAAGTAATATCGCCTGTCCACACCTGATTGGCCGCTCAGGTTTAAAATTACGCGCCAGAGTATTGGGAATATCGACCCGTTCAACTGTCGCTACTTTGTAAGAGTGCGAGCCAGGCTGCTTACTTTGCAGGCATGCGTCGTCCATTAACCGCATCACTTTGAACCGGCTTACTGTTGTATCTTCAGCGCGCAGGATACTGACAATAGTACGGCTTCCTGCTGAGGCTCGGCTTTCCTTAAAAATACTCACAATACGCTGGCTTAGCGCTTGCTCCTCTTCATCAACAGGCTTTGAACGCCGGCCATAAATTGTCGACCTTGGAACATCAAATAACGCACAGACCAGTTCGGTTGGGTACTGCTCACTTAATTGGCCTGTCAGCGCATGTTTTTGTATTCGTCCGACATCAAGAGAGCTGTAGCCTTTTTTAGGATTTCTTTTTCTAATTCAAGGCGTTTGATGCGTTTTTCCAGCTCTTGAATTCGCTGTTGCTCTGCCGTTAACGCTTTAGAGTTAGGGGTTATTCCCTGATGTTCAGATTTTAGTTGCTCGACCCAGCGACGCATGGCTGTTTCACCGACGCCCATCGCTTCGCAAGCCTCATTAATGGTATATCCTTGCTCAATAACTAATGCAGCTGCGTCACGTTTAAATTCAGGAGTAAAACTCCGGCGACCTGTTGTCATGATTCACCTCGTTTGATGGTTTTATTTTACCACCTAACTTGGTGTCCGGTTTTATTAGACCACTACACTGCCAGCCTTTGCGGGTCCTTCCAGAACGATACACTACGGGCATTTCGAATCCCAATGTTTCAAGTGTGGGTGCCTTTTGGACACCCCCTGATAACAACTACACCCTTGAATGGAATCAGTTAATAATTTTACTTTCCTTGCAAGGCTTCTTCGACCCCGCTAGTACAATCGCCTTCAACCTTACCGATCAAAGACATGACACCATCAAAGGGCCCAAAACCCAACGTGGATTTGGTGAAATAAACCAGACCGTTAACTTCGTCTATTTGCCAAGATTCTGTTGTTGTTCCATTTTCCATGATCGAGATACCGACAAGCGAAGAATCGCCAGTGACGATAAATGTTTCCATGTTGCTACCAACAATACTACCCTCAGTTCCGCTAATGTTGATCACAAACTTATTCTTGGTCATTTCGGCCACCTGAAACTTCATAGACTGATGCTTTTTCGCTTCAAACCCTTTAAAGGAACCAGTAATCCAGCACTTTGAAAAAGCACTGCCTGAAAATAGCAAAAATAGAAGAACCAGTACTTTCATGTTCATTCCCTGAGTTGGCTTAACTGTTAAAGGTATACACTAGCATCAGCCCCTCTTCGTAATAAAGCTTTTTCAAGTAGGCTATCCAGAAGTAATCAAAATACATCACAGATAAAACGAACAAAAAACAAGCAAATGAATCGACCATTTTTTAACCTAAACTTCCCATTCCAAGGGATAAATCCAGCTACAACCCAAGCGAATATTCAAAAGTACAAGACACATCATCCCAGTCACGGGAACGTTACTAATTATTTGATTTTTAAAGGTATTGATCAATTTAAATTCACCGCACCTAACCAAAAGGAGCCGAAAAAATGAAAAATCCACTGGAAGCCATCATTACTACTGTTTTCTTTGAAGAAGCATGTGAAGCCTATGGGGTTGATACTGAAAGCATCCCTTGCCCACTGTGGGCCGCTTACTCTTGGGACGTTCACAACATTCAAGCATGTATGGTCTACGCCTACGATTGGGCGCTTGCATCTGAAGAAGTGAAAAAGTCAGACAAGCCTTATATCGTCGTTGACAGACAGATCTATGTTGGTACACAAAGAACAGATCGTATGAACCAATTCAAGGAGGCTGCCTAATGGCCAAGCATTACGTTGTCTGGAAGGGTTTAAAGCGCGGTGTCTTTGATTCATGGGACGAATACCAAGCGGCGATCAAAGGCTTCCCTGATGCGAAATTCAGGGCATTCCCTACCAAGGAAGCAGCTGAAGCAGCATTTGCCCCTTATTCGAACCCAAGCCGAAGCGGTGCACTCAAACGGGCCAGATCCAACGGGTCAAACGCTGGGGTAAAGTTTACGGTGATCAAAAGGTCACCGCTACCAGTGCAAATATACTGTGATGGGGCCTGTGCGGAAAATCCTGGCCCCTGTGCGTCAGCCGCTGCGGTATTCGAAAACGGTGAACTATTGGAATCGTGGTCTGGTGCCTATCAGGAAAACGGGACCAACAACACAGCAGAACTGAATGCTTTGCTGAAAGCCCTTGAATTAGCCCAAAAGTACACCGGCATGGGTAAGCAGGTTGAAATCATTGGGGATTCGCTTTATAGCCTGAATACCGTGTTTATTTGGGCTAAGGGATGGGAAGCCAAAGGATGGGTCAAAAAAGACGGCCCTATATCGAATCTGGAACTAATCCAAGCATGTTACGCGCTGGCCTGTTCTTTGGGGGATTCCATACAGGTGACCCATGTGGAAGGTCATAGCGGGAACGAAGGGAATGAATTAGTAGACAGAAAAGCGAGAGAAATGGTCGAACAATCTTGCGGTTATAATTTAAGAGCTGTCGCTTGATCAAGTATAAACAACGAGCGGGGGCATTCGCCCCCTCAAATGACATTTAAATACCGAATTCTAAAGAACGAACTCGGATTTCGTTGATCAGATTCTCCGAAGAAATTATTTTCAATGCCTCATACATCTTTCTATATATTTCAATACGAGAGGCATCAGAGTACGCTCTCATCTCCCTGAATGATTTTACTTTTTGAACTATAGTTAGATCATTTCTACCATTCTTCAAGAAATCAACATAGACCTGTATATCAGCCTCAGCCAACACTGAAAGGTCATCTTCACTTAAATATTTATCGTCAGCAACCAGAGAAAGCAATGTTAACGGTTCTGGCTTTATTCTTAAAGACTTAACACTTTTCATTTTATCGACCAAAAATGCATCAACCTCAGAAAAAGACATGTGAAACAAGTTTTCAAAACTACCGATAGTTTCTATATCTTTAGCGCGATTATTAATAAAAAAATCTATTAAATCATCAGCCCTTTCAGAATACCCAAGTTTCCGCATAATTCTAACAGCACTATTCACATCATTGAAGTTTGTAACAGCTACACCAGCTTCGATAGCAGCTACCAAACCATCAACAAATAGGTCTGCATTATTGTCAAAACCTGTCCTAAATATATTCCACGCATTCGCTAGCTCTTTATTTCTATCATTGTTTAAACTTTCCCGATCTAACGATGCTGAACACTGAATCAATCGATCAACATCAACGTATCCGCAATCGACTCCATCAATCAAACATAGGTCTTTTTCATCTGTATTATAGAAGCCATAGCCACTTAAAAAGTCCTCTTGCAATTTCAACGCTGCATCTTTTTCCGAAGAATCCAAAAAGCTAAAATATATTGATTCGAAGTTTCTAAAATATTCAAGATCGGGGATTATTTTTGCTTTGCCGCAACGCTCCTTAACGCAACGAAAAAGTATAATGCTAGATATTATATCTTCTACCGTTGAATGATGCAGACTGCCAAGCCTTGGCACGACATTGTCAATTATTTTTACGGTTGAGATCATGACCCTAATATTTGAACAATCTAATAATGCGAATTTCTTTCTAATAAAATCAGCATGCAAATCGCTATTTATTCTCACTACACTCGAACTAAAATCAAGACTTGGCGAAAAATAAAATTCATAATCCACAATCTTTTCCCTGTACAAAACATAGTCATCACTATCAATTTCGGTATCATTCAGTATCAAAAAACCTTGCATTTTTTTCTTTCTTTCAACTCTGAAACAAAACCTAAAACTTCTTTCAAATCTAGGTGAATGGACTTTCTTTCTAAATCATCTAGGCATATCAAAGAACCATTAATAGACAAAGAAAAGTTTATCTCGCTAGAATCAGGCACATATTCTTCTAGAGCAGGTGCAATACCTTTTACTGAGTCAGACAGTCTCTGAGCTTTCGAAAAAAATCTAGAAATACTGAAGGTATTTTTTTTGGCGGCTTTGTTTGCCCCCCTTCTATTTATCAATATCTCCTTTTTAATATCAAGAACATTTCGAACGCCAAAAAGACTTACGTATGAAAATTTTTCAGCAGCAACCGCCCCTGAACATTCATTCAAAACACTATTGAATAAGTATGTTTTACCAACACCCCAAGATCCTTTAATAACAAAAACACCTGAACCTTCTTTTGTTATAAAATCCTTCATTGCTGCTTTGATATGTTCCATTTAAATTTTCCTGTTTGGTAAATTAGCAAATTCATATTATTCAGGATATTTTGCGATTTCGATCTAAAAGCGGGTCCTTCCTGAACGATCAACTACGGGTATTTCGAATCCCGATCTTTCTGGTGTGCGAGCGATTTTAGGAACACTTTAGATTAGACACAGATGTGAATCAACCGCTGTAATTTCTGACAGAAGCGTCATATAGACAACCAACCACTTCCAGACTTCGATTCACTTCCCTAGGGTCTGGCGAATAGTCAGCATCCATAAGGTATCGACTGATGACTGCGACAGCGTGGCGCATTTCACTTGATCGGTAAGGTGGGCATTCTGACCGGCTTACCAGATCCGTCACGGTAAGCACGGCGGCAATACTTCCACGGGGTATACACAGAAACTGCATTCCTTTGCTCCTGCATCTTCACCTTATGAAGTTGTAGCAGAAAAGTTAAGGAAATCTATTAAGCAATTCTTGGTCACCTTCTTCAAGAATCATGTGATCTTCGTCATGAACAACATCAGAAATACATATTTGGACCCCCATTTTGGACCCCCATTCAAGCTACAGCCTTTGAATATCAATGAATATGCAGCCTCCAGAAAATTTGTCGTAGCCTCCCCCCAGCTCCACCACTAAAGCACAAGGCCACCTTCGGGTGGCCTTGTGCTTTAGTGGTCTTTGCATTTGATTTTGCTTATATTTCCCAATAGCTTATAACTCTCAAACAACCAGAAGCGACTAAGTCATGATCGCGCCTACTTCTTGTCTTGCTGGTAAAACACAAGCCAGCTGCGGGATTTCACGGTAAAATCCCCCCATCGTATACATACAACGTCATATTGACGTATATCCACCGAGTGCCCCATGTTTGTTGCTAAAAAGCTGTTCTCGTTACTTGTATTGCCGCTGAGTTTAAGTTTGTTATTGCTATGCATGGCATTGCTGCTGTGGCGTCGCCGTGTGCTGTCGGCAATATTAGTGATGCTGCCGCTGCTGATGTTGACCTTTATCGCCTCGACGCCAGGTAGCTTGGCGTTGATAGAGCCCTTGGAGCGACAATACCCTATCAATAACACAGCGCTGAGCGATCCTTGTGTGGTGGTGGTGCTGGGATCAGGTCACAACGATCAATTGGCTGCGCCTGCAACCATACAGCTATCGAATGTGGCACTTAGTCGATTAACCGAAGGGATCCGCCAACGGCAACTTGGCCAAAATTGCCAACTGGTGGTCAGTGGCTGGCCCGGATTTGGCAATCAGCGGCCACACGCTGATGTGATGGCGGAAGCCGCGATCATGCTGGGTGTTCCGGCCGATCGAATCATCCGCTTACCCGATGCCAAAGATACCATCGAAGAAGCCAAAGGCTTGCAGCAGCTGGGTATATCAGGGCCAATCCGGCTGGTAACCTCGGCCACCCATATGCCGCGCGCCATGCATATTTACCAGCAGCATGGCTTTCAGCCAAGTGCAGCGCCCACTGACTTTATTGCCGATCATGATGTGTGGTGGCGACTTGATGCTCACAAGCTAAATAATTCGCAGCGTGCCGTGCATGAATATGTTGGCCAGTTGTGGCTTGAACTGCAAACCTGGTGGCATTAAATATTACGTGCATTGAAACGAGAGACATAGATCACTGGTGGCTTCCTCAACTGCTGGTTTCCTAAACTAGTGGCTTACCAAACTAGTGATCTGGCAAACGAATGACCTTGCAAAAAATGTCATAAGAACTGCTGGGGTAGATAACCACTTAACCCCCGCAAGAACGGCTGACGCACGCTGTAAATTACCCTATCAATCATTACCCTATGAATAAAGTGTTATGAAGATTTGTATGAATGTTCAACAAGCCACAACGCCGCCACAAGATCGCTGCGATAAACGGCAAACAGCGCTGCAACGCCACAAAGCAAGTTGACACATAAAACCGCCCACGTGATGATGCTGTCAATGCGATCAATAACTAACTTCAACAGGAGTCGCCTGTGTTAAAAACCCCGATGTCCGCGTTTTTGTCCGGTGCCGGTGTCGGCTTAGCCGCGGCGAGCTGGCTGTTTTATATTATTCATATGGAAGCCACCTTGGGCATGCAGCGTGAATGGTTAGCCACCCAACAACAGGCCGAGCAAGCGCGACAAGCGACACCACAAGCGGCGATAGAAACCATCGATTTATTAATGAAAGCCTACAGTGTCAGCGTTGGAACCGAGGAACAAAACATCCAACCGTTGCTGGAGCAAAATGGTCATATCCAACTGTTAAGTGACGTGCAACAACGTGTCGATGTAGATATCAGCGATTTACTGCAAGCCAATCGGCCTTTCACCGCTGCCCAGTTATATGCGGCACTTCTGCGCATTAAACAGCAACATGAAAAACAACAAGCGCAGCGTTTGTTAACCGATCGTCTCAATGAGATGGCGACTGCCACCCCCTAATTGCATCGACGTCGCACTTTGGTGTTAAGGGCAAAGCTTCAAGATACATTTTAAAATTTGCCAAGCGCCTTCATTGGCGTACCATCATGCGTTTGTGAGGGCCACTTTGCGGTGGCCTGATCCTGTAATGAAGCACCATCTTTACACAATAGCTTAAAACCCTGAATTGAAACTCTGGATTGAAACACTGAGTTGAAACTCTGGATTGAAAAACGCAGCGGCCTCAGTCAGCTCCCGCAGTCGCTATTCATGAGGCTGGTCGAAAAAAATTGCGTGTGATGGCAACGAACAAGGCAATGCCAATTACACTATTAATCCATATCGTGACAACCAAGAGATCTGCTGCGTGCTGAAGGTTCCAACCGCTGATCTGACCACGACATTATCGCAGCGCGAACTGCAACAGTTGCAACACGCATTGACGGCGGCACGGCCACAACTGGAGCCGCTGCTGCGATTAGCCAGTGCACTGCATCCAGACCATGTGGCATGGCTCAGAGTAGCGCTGCCGCTATCTTTTGATGACGTTGCCATAAGCGCTGCGAAGGGTGCAGCTACTAGCGCTGCGATGCTCGGTGCTGAGTACGAATCCCAAAGCCAAGCGTTCCATCCGACCACAGACGCATCCAGCGGCATCCTATCGCCCATATCAAATGCAGCATCACCTTATGCCAAGCCGACACTCGCAGTCCCATTATATTGGCCGCTGTCGGCAGCGCCGACGACCGATAAGGTTGTAGGCACTGTAGCTACCGAGCCCCTTGACAGCGCAGCACAGCACAGCGCAGCACAGCACAGTAATGCACAACACTGTAATGTACAGCACAGTGCTTCACAGAATAGCGCGGCAAAGAACATAGCTGCACATTACAAAGCCAACAACGACAGCGAAAGTGAAAGCAGCACGCAAGGTATTGTTTTCGCTACTTTAGAGCTTCATATCCAGCAGGCGGCGCACTGCGCATCACCTCTAAGCACATCACCTCTAAGCACATCACCTCTAAGCACATCGACTCTGAGAACATCACCTCTGTACACATCGCCTTTGACTGCCAACAGCACAGCGCAATTGCAGTCAATGTTGCAGCTTATTGCCAGTCAGCTGCTCGAATGCTTACAGCACGCGTTACGCACCACGCCAAACACCATCACCGCAGACGCTCCTGCAGCACCAGTAAGAACCCAGTCCGCAGCACTGAACGAACATACCGACCACAAGGATCTGCTAAGGCTGCAACAAGAGCGCGATTACTATAAAGCGATGTTACACAGCGCCAATATCGGAATGTGGCAATGGAACCTACAAACCGGTTATTGCTCGTTTGATGCGCGTAGTTTGGCCATCTTAGGCTGGTCAGAGGGACATCCATTACCGAAGCCATTGCAGTTGGAGGATTGGCGAAAGCTGATTCATCCGGATGATAACCCGAAGGTGACGCACGAGCTTTTAGCGCATTTAAATGGTCAAACGGATGAATTTAACTGCAAATTTAGAGTGTTACATCATGATGGTCAGTGGCGCTGGCTCAAAAGTACCGGCCGCATTGAACGCCGAACAGCCAGCGGTGAACCCGAAACCATGGCTGGCACCCACATCGATATTAGCGAGGAAATGCAGCAGCAGCAGGATATAGTGGCGGCACGCTCTTGGTTACAAGCCATGATTGATTCCTCCAGCGATGTGGCCCTGATTTCCACCGACCGCTTGGGAACTATTACCTTATTTAATAGCGGCGCTGAACTCCTCACCGGGTATCACGCGCAAGACGTCATCGCGCAATTAAGCCCAGCCGATCTGATTTCCCCGCATGAATTAGAACTCCGGGTGCAACAGTTGGGAATTCAGCACAACCATCCTAATCGCTATTTTATGGCCTTAGTTGAACATGCCAAAGTAGCGCGCAGCGAGACACGGCAATGGACATTCATTACCGCCGGCGGAGAAACGCGGCAAGTCCGGCTCAGTGTTTCGGTTATGCGCGACCATCAGCAACAGGTGTTGGGTTATTTAGTGGTTGCGATTGATATTACCCCTATCGAGCAGCTAAATCTTGCACTCAAAATCAGCGAGCAGCGTCACCGCTCCATGCTGGGCAACCTGCCAGGCGTGGTGTATCGCAGCCAAGATGTGCCGGCTGCCAGCATCGAATTTATGAGTGAAGAGGTGGAAAAACTCACCGGCTATTCGGCGAATTTATTTATGCTGCAAGCCCCGTCGCTCAGCGTGTTACCGGAAAAAAAATTGAGCCTCCTGGATATCACACTGCCGGAAGATCGCTCCATGGCACAACAAAATGCGCATCGCATGCTGGCGCAACAACAGCGCTTTTGTGTCGAGTATCGCATCAAACATAAAAATGGCGCGATACGCTGGGTACAGGAACTAGGTCGAGCCATGACCAACGCCGATGGCTCAGTCGCATTTATTGATGGTTTTATCTGGGATATTACCGCGCAGCGTGAAGCGCTGATGGCACTTCGCGCCAGTGAGCAAAAATTGAATTCGCTATATCACGTTGCCCCCGTCGCCATCGCACTCAACCGTTTGGATGATGGTGAACTGATCCAAGGCAATCCAGCCTTATTTTCGCTGTTACAACAAGATAGCCAGCAACCATGGCAGCTCAGTACTGGCTTAGGTATTCCACTAACACAGCTGCGCGACCAACTTTATGCGCAAAGCCGGCTCGGCCCCGTGGAAGTGACGCTGCAGCTGCATAATGGTCATCAGGTGCCCTGCATGCTCAGCAGTGTGCTGATTGAAAACGCCGAACGGCAGCCGCAGATTTGGTCATTTTTACAAGATATCACCGAACGAAAACGGGTCGAGCAGCTGAAAAACCAGTTTGTGTCGATGGTCAGCCACGAACTGCGGACGCCATTAACCTCGATTTCTGGCGCGTTGGGGTTACTCTGCGGCGGTGCTATGGGCGATATACCGCCCGGCATGCAGCCCATGCTGCAAATAGCGCGCGATAACAGCGTACGTTTAACGCAGCTCATTAATGACTTGCTCGATATTGATAAACTGGTGGCCGGAAAAATGCAGTTTGCCATGCACCATCAGGACGTGACCCAGCTGTTGCAACAAAGTTTGGCGCAAAATCAGCCCTACGCCGAGCAATACCAAAGTCAATTTATGCTCGATGCCCCCAAACCAGCATGGCTTTGGCTGGATGCGATGCGTTTTCATCAAATCATGGCCAATTTGTTATCAAACGCCGCAAAATTTTCGCCACCACAGAGTCAAATCTGGGTACGAGTGAAACCACTCCCGCACGAAGTGTGCATCGAAGTGCAGGATCAAGGCCCTGGCATTCCCGCTAATTTCCGCGCCCATATTTTTCAAAAATTCTCCCAAGCCGATACCGCCGATGCTCGCCGTAAAGGCGGAACGGGATTGGGTTTAGCCATTGTCAAAGAACTCACCGAACGCATGGGTGGCCACGTCGATTTTCGCGATGCTCATCCACATGGCAGTATTTTTTCACTGCATTTTCCGTTATTCCCAAGCGAAATGATGGCGTTAGCTGATGAATAACGGAGAGGCCCCTGCGTTAACTGCGCCACGTTAGGACCTATCATGCTACCTTACACGAGCGAACGGATTGCCCCCCTGCCAAGATATGCGAGCCTGCTATCAGTTACAGGCTGGCAAACTGCGACGCCAGCAGCACTTGATTTCGGCCATTGGCTTTGGCTTGATACAGCGCCTGATCGGCTTGTTCAATCACCATGTCGACATCGACACTGCCTGCCGCCATGCTAATACCGGCACTAAAGGTGGCATAAAATGGTGTGTTGATGGCAGCATGCTGACCTTGATCAGATATAGCCGATGGTGAGGTATGATTGACCATAAAAGGATAGCCGGCAAAGGCTTCGCGTAGCTGCTCAATCACATGGTATGCCTGTGCCAGCGGACAATCTGGCAACACCAGCAAAAACTCTTCACCACCATAGCGGCCAATAAAATCTGTTTTACGCAGCTGTTGCTGTAAAAGCGCCGCCAACGATTTAATCACCTGATCGCCGCACAAGTGGCCATAGGTATCATTGACCTTTTTAAAGTGGTCAATATCCAGCATCACCACCGCCACGGGCTGTTCGGTGCGCAGGCTGCGTTGTAACTCGGAGGCTAAGCGCTCTTTAATATGCGCATGTTGCAATAACCCAGTGAGGGAGTCGCGTGTCATTACCTCTGCCAATTGCCGAGCGCGCTGCACGCGCGCAAAAATCGCCACCACCAGCGCATTGTCTGTGATGGGTTTGGTCAAAAAGTCATCCCCTGCTTTGACCAACACCTCTAATTGTTTTTCGCTATCGGTCTCAGCCGACAGATAAATAATAGGCACGCCCAACCACTCATCTTGCAGCCGAACCACTTGTGCCAACTCAGGCCCGGTGCAACCTGGCATATTCACATCAACCAAAATTACATCAGGATGTAAGCGCTGTAGCGCGGTAAAAATATCTTGCGGTTGGGTGAGTATTTCGGCAATCAGACCCGCATGGCGCAGTACTCGCGCATAATGCTCGGCCAACAAAGCATCATCATCGACAATCAGCACGCGAAACGCATCTCGCTGCCGCTGCGCTAACAAGCGCTGTAAACGACTCTCGAGCGCTGAGGTATTGAGTGGTTTGACAAAATAGCCAATCGCACCCGCCCGAATGGCATGGAGATAGTGCGAAAAATCATCATAACTGGTCAGCACAAACACCGGAAGTGGCCGCTCGCGCACGTCTTGCATGCGCTGTAAAAATACCAAGCCATCCTCACTTTCATTTGGCAGCTGGATATCGATAATGACCAAATCCGGTTCGTGTTGCAGCAGTGCCTGCTCCAACTTTCGGCTTTGATTAAACCACTGAACTTGATAACCAAAAGTCGCCAGCGTTAAACAAAGGTGCTGCGCTGTGGCGCTATCATCTTCCAACAAGTAAATAATAACCGCGGCTCTATCATGTCGTTCAAACCCAGGTTGCCATATTTTAGACGCCTGCGGGATCGGGCTAGTCTTGGCGGCGCCGCGCTGATGATGGGCATGAGTGGCATCGGATTGACTTCGATGATGCGGCTCAGCCTGGGCGAATGTTGTCGGCTCGCCAGCCTGCGGAGCTAACGAGCTGGCAACGCTGCAAACAGGCGTATGGCTAGCACCGCTAGCCACAGCTACATCAACCGACGCTAAGGCACAAAGCTGCTGAAAATACTGCCAAATAGAACTGGTGAATGCCTGAGATGAGGTACTGGACAACGTAGCATCAGCCGGTGAACTCAACCGCTCAGCCGATGGCGCAGCAGTATCTTGCACGGGGGTGGACGGACCATGCTCATCCTGCGGCGCTCGCCCGCGGCTATGCGGAGGCGCTAATTGATGCAGCTGTTGTTGCAGTAATTGTTCAATATCACGCGCCATTCGCCCAACATCGGGCAGACCAAACGTACCGGCAGCGCCGGCAATATTATGAAATTGATGGAGCAGCTGGCGATATGCATCGGCGGCATCGGTGCGATGAGCTGCGGCTTGGAGTGCCTCAGATAGACGTGGTAATTCATGCTGTAAACGCTGCCGATAATGCTGCTGCAACACAGATAATTGCTGCACTAAACTGTGATCTGTCATGGCAACGCCGGTCCTTTTGCATCTATAAAACCACGCTTGAACACTGTCGCGCCTAAAGGGCTTGCCAGTGATGGCGCATGTCGTCGTGAGGAGCTTATCGCATAGTATGTCACGTTCAGCGCTATTCGTGTCGACGCCATGTTTATCGATGAGTCATCAAGCAATAAGTCATCGATCGATGTGCTATCTGGCGGACACACGCTGATGTACACCACTTAACTTTTGTACACCATTAACTTTAGGTGTAGCACATCAGCGTACAAATCACCTGCCTCGATCATTCATGTCAGCGTGATCGTGTTACAAACGCACGACCAAGCCCTGCGCCAAACTACGTCGATACGCTTGCCAAGCGGGAATAGACCCCACCAACAATGCCGCCGTTGCCACAGCAATCAACCACCAATGACTATGCGCATGCCAAGGCAGTACGCGGATTAAAATGCCGTACTGCGCGGTTAGCCAGGGTTGTAACGCTGCCAAACTGAGCGTTAATAGGGCAAAAGCCGCCAGCATCGAGACCAAGGTATACACCATCACCTCCAGCTGAACCAACCAGGCCAACTGCCAAGGCCGTGCGCCCACCGCCCTTAAAATGGCCAGTTCGCGGCTACGTTCATTCATCGCCGCCAACAAAGTGGTGGCCATGCCAAGCAAGGCTGCCACTAACACCAAGGCGGTGACCACCAATAATATATTTTCCACCATCGCCATGATTTGCCACAGCTCCGCCAGCGCGGCGCCGGGCAGTATTGCACTTAGCGGCTCGGCTTTAAACTGATTGACCTGTCGCTGCACCGCAAAGGTGGCAACTTTACTTTTTAAGCCCACCATCACCGCCGTCAAGGTTTGCGGTTGTAATGCGGCCAATTGTTCTGCGGTTAAGGTGGGCACTTTCCCCACAGGTGCTGCGCCTTGCTGCCAACCGACGTGGATCGCTTCAATACTCTCTAAACTGACATGTACACTTTGATCAACAGGCGTGCCGGTGGCGGCTAAAATCCCTACGATGGTAAAGGGATGCTCTTTATGCTGTGAAAAACTCACAGCCCCAACCCCATGTGACAGTATGATTTGTTGGCCAACGTTATAGCCGAGTTTTTTCGCCACCGCCGCACCAATCACCGCCTGATATACCCCAGCAAAGGCTTCACCTTGCGCTAAGCGCAGTGGCTGCGACTCACCATAACGGTAAAACTTAAAGTAATCGGTGGTGGTACCAATCACACGAAAGCCTTGATGGGAATCGCCCAGCGCCAGCGGAATGGTCCATGCCACTTGCGGGTGTTTGGTGAGCTGCTGGTAACTCTGATACTGCATATTATTGGTGGCATTGCCTAGGCGAAACACCGAATATAACAGCAGATTTAATTGGCCTGATCGCGCGCCAACAATCAGATCCGTCCCCGACACTGTGCTGGTGAAACTGCGTTTTGCTTCAAGCCGTAGATGATCAATACCAAGTAATAACATTAAGCTGACCACGAGAGCACACATGGTCAGGATGGCGGTACCGCGTCGATACCATAAACTTTGCCGCGCAATTTTCATTAACATACACAAGATCCCTAACGATTCATCGCTGCGTGGGTGGAGGCTAGCGTTTCTGTGCCGAGGTCAGCATCCAACCTTTGTTGATGCACCGATACAGCGCTTTGGCGCATGAATTGTGGATTAGGCTGTACACCATCAGCCAAGCTCGCCATCGCTAAGGTATGGGAGAACCAAGGTGCCAAGGCCGCATCGTGACTGACAAATAACACGGTACATTGACTGGCATCGGCCTGAGCCAACAACAAACGCATAAAGGCATCACGATGCTCACTATCAAGCGCGGAGGTTGGCTCATCGGCAATCAGCAAGGTTGGTTTACACAGCAAGGCACGGGCAATCGCCACGCGTTGCTGCTGCCCGACACTAAGCGACTCCGCCGCTTGTTGCCACATAGACGCCGTTAACCCAAGCGCCGTTAACAGCTGTTCGGCTCGCGGTTTGAGCTGCGCCGGTGTCATGTGGCTGTCCGAGGCATGGCTGTCCGAAACGTGGCTTGATGTCTTTTCGTCAATCGAAGCTCGGGTTTGGAAGGCAGCTGCGAGCAGCACGTTATCCAGCACCGAAAGGTAAGGGATCAAATTTAACTGCTGAAACACAATCCCAATATGCTGCGCGCGGATCGCATCACGCCGTCGCGCACTGGCCGGCTGCAGCTGTGCGCCTCCCAACCAAATTTCACCCGTATCGACCGTTTGAATACCGGCCAGAAGATTTAACAAGGTGGTTTTGCCACTGCCCGAGGCGCCTTTGATAAATAAATGTTGGCCCACCGCCAAACGTAGCTGAGGGATCTGCAGCGAAAACGCAGCGCTACCTTTATAGCGAAAAGACAGATTTTTGAGCTCAAGTGCTGGAAAATTCCGATCGTTCGTCACAGCCTACCTCGGTTCAGTGATATCATGACTAAAACACGCGTTATATCATAAGCCTGAGGTAAAGCTCCAATGCGGACTCTGTTATCAATAGCGTTATTTGTGGCTCTGGTCGCAATAGCGCCTTTTAGCCAAGCGGCGGCCACTTCAGCCAAAGCCAACGACGACAAAGTATTAACTTTGGAATGGACCGATCTACTGCCAGAAGAAGATCGGAAAAAGATGGAGGCACTGCCTGAAATTACACATGAAGGTGGCGAAGGTGCTGGTGCAGCCATTAACCAAAATACCCCGGTCGATAATGCATGGGCTGAGGTCATGCAATCGGCCAATGTGCGTGCCGATTTAAATGGCAAACTGGTTAAAGTGCCAGGATTTATTGTCCCCGTCGAATATGATGCCGAGCAAAATATCACCGCCTTTTTCTTGGTCCCTTACTTTGGCGCTTGTATCCATGTGCCGCCACCACCACCAAACCAGATTATTTTTGTGACCGGCGCCAAAGGCTTAAAAGCGGACATGATTTATAACCCATTCTGGATTGAAGGTACGCTGGTTACTGAAACCATGAGCCATGATTTAGCAAATTCAGCCTATAGCATCCGTGCCCGTGCCGTCAGCGAGTACGTGTACGAATAAGCAAGGGCCATCGCTTGCCCAAGGATCCACCGCAAGCCCCGCCTAGGGGCTTTATTTTTACGCCTACCGAGAATTTCAACATCGACTTTGTCGCATCATGGCAGCCGTAGCCACTTATCTGAGCATAGTGTTTTGGCTTAGCATCCGTTTTGGCTGAGCTTCTTGTTTTGGCGTTGCGATAAGCGCCCCCAGTTCATCTCAAGCTCAAACTGATCGCTTCGGTATCAATGCCGTATAGCTGGCTAATCTTGATGAAATAACGATGACCACCGTCTATGGCCAAACTCATACTAATACTCGGCGATCAGCTCAGCCCTGCCCTAGCGAGCTTGCGGCAATGGCAACCGGGCGATGAAATTATCATGGCCGAAGTCGCCGCCGAAGCCACCTATGTCAAACATCACAAGCATAAAATCATTCTAATTTTTAGTGCCATGCGCCATTTCGCCGCGACATTATCCGCACAAGGCATGAAGGTGCACTACTACCATTATTCGCAACAGCAGCCATCGTTACTGGCGGCCATTCAAGATACGCTGCAGCAACATCCAAAATTCAATGCTCTGTGCTGCACCGAACCGGGCGAATATCGGCTATGGCACGAGATGCAGCAGTGGCAACATACGCTTGGGCTGCCGGTGCAACTGTTGGAAGATGACCGCTTTATCGCCAGCCACGCTATGTTCGAGCGGTGGGCACAAGGCCGCCAGCAGTTTCGGATGGAGTATTTTTATCGCGAAATGCGCCGTTATACCGGCTTATTGATGCGGGGCGCCGAGCCCGAAGGTGGACAATGGAACTATGATGCCGACAATCGCAAAGCGTGCAGCAATGATGTAAAGATCCCGCCACCGCTGTGCACCCCACCTGATGCGATCACGGCTGAGGTGCAAGCCTTAGTCGCAACCCACTTTTCCGACCACATGGGCGACGTGGCCGATTTTGCCTATGCCGTTACAGGTAAAGATGCAAGAGCGGAATTTCTGGCCTTTTGTCAGCATCAACTGCCGCTGTTTGGCCAATACCAAGACGCCATGTTAGTCAACCAACCCTTTTTGTTTCATAGCTTATGCTCGGCCTATCTAAATTGCGGTTTACTCGACGCCCGTTGGATGTGCCAGAAAGTAGCGGCTGCCTATGAAGCTGGCACAGTGCCGCTAAATGCCGCCGAAGGTTTTATCCGTCAAATTATCGGCTGGCGCGAATATGTCCGTGGCATTTACTGGTTAAAAATGCCCGACTATAAACAGCAAAATAGTTTAGCTGCGACCCGTGACTTACCTAGCTTTTATTGGCATGGCAACACTAAAATGCGCTGCATGCAACAGGCGGTCAATCACACCATTCGGCATGCCTACTCGCACCACATCCAGCGCCTCATGATTACAGGAAATTTTGCCCTTATTGCGGGTCTGAGCATCGAGCAAGTCACGGATTGGTACTTAGCCGTGTACGCCGATGCCTATGAGTGGGTTGAATTACCCAACACACTCGGGATGGCCCTGTTTGCCGACGGCGGTTTATTGGCGTCAAAACCTTATGCGGCCAGTGGCAATTACATCAATAAAATGAGTAACTATTGCCAACACTGCCACTACAATGTGAAAGAGACGACTAGTGGTAACGCCTGCCCGTTTAATGCCTTGTACTGGGATTTTATCGCGCGACAACAGCCGAACTTAGGCAATAACGCCCGTATGCAGTTGGCGTTCCAGCAATGGAAACGTAAATCGCCTGCCGAGCAAGAAGCGCTGCAACAAAAAGCCCAAGCCTTGTTTATTGCGATTGAAACGCTATGACCCGCGTCTTGGTTCTATTTCACGACAGCCCGCGCTTGCACGACAATGCCTTGTTGACCGCCGGCAATACGGCTGATTTCGCCGTGGCGCTGTGGTGGCAAGCGCCATCGCTGCCACCGCAAACGCCAACGGATTTGATGGCCATGCTGCCACTGCAAGCTCAGCAACCTCAGCTGCAAAGCCAGGCCCGAGCAAAACAATCGCACCAGATCTATCAGTCCTTTGCCGCCAGCTTGGCGCAGCACAATGTGGCGCTACTTTATACTGAACAGCCATCCTTAGCTGACGTTTGTGTCTTATATTGCCAGCATTTCGCGCTTGATTGTGTGATCATGGAACAGCGCACCAGCCCCAATCACCAGCGCTTACTGACATCATTGCAAGCAACATTAGCGCAGCATCAGATCCGGCTGCATTGTATCGAACAACATACCCTGGCTGCCATGGCATGGCATAGTCAGCAAGGTCATTTGCAGTCGAAGGTACTTGGCAGTTTTAGCCGTTTTCGTCAGCAGCCAGCCATTCAAACTGCACTGCTTAACACACATCAAGAAAGCGCGCCAGACGCATCACGGGTGACCGCGCAGGACGTTGCATTCCTGCCGCAGGCCAGCACGGTAGGTCCCTCATGGCTATCACCAAGCCAGCTGCAAACGCAGTACCAGCCCTTGCCCCAGACCGCCGAGGAACACATGGCCAAGGATGCGTCCCAAGCGGCACTGCCTGATGACGGTGCTTCGGCACACAACACAGAGCCCACGCATCCTGACATGACGTTTTACCAAAGTGAAACCGAGGTGTTGGCACGGCTGCAGCATTACATTTGGCAAAGCGATCTACTCCGGCACTATCAGCAGCGCCGAAACGCATTAGAAGGTGATGAACACTCCAGTGTTTTATCTATAGGGTTAGCCCGCGGCACCTTGTCCGCGCGCACCTTGTGGCATGCCATTAAACAATGGCAACAAGTTCATGGCATCTGCGATAGCAGCCAGTGGCTTTGCTACGAACTGCTCTGGCGCGAGTATTTTCATGCTATGTTACAGCTGCACGGTGCCCAAACCTTTCACGCCACAGGGCTGACCTCGTCGCAGGCTACAGCGGCGCTGCGAACAGCATCGCAGCCATCTAATTCTCACGCTTTTAAGTCACAGTCATTTAAATCACAGTTATCTAAGTCGCAGCCAGCAAAATCGCAGCATAACATGCGTCATCAGCGCCCTGCCGCACCGCTTACGTCAAACCAAGCAGAGCGTTTTACGGCCTGGTGTTATGGCAATACCGGTCATGCCTTTGTGGATGCCAATATGCGACTACTGCTGCAAACCGGCTGGATGTCAAATCGAGGGCGGCAAAATGTCGCCAGTTATCTATGTTTTGATCTTGGACTTGATTGGCGCTTAGGTGCCTTATGGTTTGAACAGCAGCTACTGGATTATGATGTAGCCAGCAATTGGGGCAATTGGGCTTACATCGCCGGTACCGGCGTCAGTGGACCACATCGTTTTGATGTTACTGCACAGCAACAGTATTACGATGCGCAAGGGCTGTTTGTGCAGCGCTGGACTACGAATACCGCGTCAGCAGCCCCCATAGCGCCCTCTCACGCCTGGCCTAAACAGCGTCGTCCCAAGGCGTGGTAATACATGAGCATCGCGCTGCTTTGGTTTAAACGGGATCTACGTATTACGGACCATCAGCCGCTGTACCAAGCGGCTAAAGCGCATTTAGCCGTGTTGCCCATCTACATTATTGAACCTGATTATTGGCAACAACCCGATACCTCATTGCGGCATTGGCACTTTATTGCGCAAGCGCTGACAGAACTCAATCAACAATTAACCGCTCTGGGGCAGCCGTTACTGGTGCTGCGAGGCCCCGCGCGGCAAGTGATTCAAGCCTTGTGTCAGCAATATCCCATTCAGGCGGTTTACAGTCATGAAGAAACGGGCAATGGGTGGACCTATCAGCGTGATATTGCGGTTGGCGCTTGGTTAAAACAGCAAGGGATCCGATGGTGGCAATATCCACAATTTGCCATCAAGCGCCGTCTAGCCGATCGGGATGACTGGTTTGCCCATGCCGATCAGTGGTTTAAATCTGCGATCTGGCCGACACCTTGCCGGCTTACCACTGTGCAGCTTGCCAATGCTGATTTTCCAAGCCGATTAGCCGCCTTGGCGCCGACACGTGAACGCGATCTTGCACCATGCCAGCAGCCAGCGTTGGTGAGTGACTTGCCTGAGATTTTGCAAAGTTTTTGGCATCACCGCGTCAGGTACTATCGGCAACATATTGGAACTGCCGCCCTCGCCGCCAAACATTGTTCACGGTTAAGTCCTTACATCAGCTATGGGTTGGTCAGCTTAAAACAAGTGCAGCAGCACTGCCTTCAACTACAGCGCCAGAGCCAGGATGAACGCAGTCGGCAAGGCTTAGCGGCGGTGTTTAGTCGGCTACGCTGGCACTGTCATTTTATGCAAAAACTTGAAGATGAGCCCCGAATCGAATTTTTTAACATGCATCGTGGTTATGATGGCATGCGGGAGATGGATTTTAATCCGAGCTATTTTCGTGCTTGGCAGCAAGGACAAACCGGTTATCCATTGATCGATGCCTGTATGCGAAGCTTAATTGCTACCGGTTGGTTGCATTTTCGCGGACGAGCCATGCTAACTGCCTTTGCCAGTTACCAACTTTGGCTGCACTGGCGGCCATTGTCTCTGCATTTGGCACAATGTTTCATTGACTATGAACCCGGCATTCACTATCCACAAATGCAAATGCAAGCCGGCACCACAGGGATAAATCCACCCCGCATGTATAACCCGGTGTTGCAAAGCCAACAAAAAGATCCTCAAGGGCATTTTATTCGGCGTTGGTGCCCAGAACTGGCGCCATTGCCGGACGAATGGTTACATCAACCGTGGGCGTTACCGAGGTCGCTGCAACAACGTTTTGGTGTTCACTTAGATATCGATTATCCGACACCTTTGGTCGATCATACCCATGCCAGTCGATTAGCGCGGCAGAAAATTCAGCAGTGGCAACATGCCAAAGGCAAGCGAGTTAAATCAAGACGTACTGCGGCAGCATCAAACAATGTGGCAGCGCAGAATGTGGTGCTGCACTTTGATGAGAAACACGAGGTTCATGGCGGCGTTCATCACGATGCAAAAGGCGATGCAAAAGGCGTTGCAACGCTGGTATCGATGCAACCCGCTCAAGCCGAACTCGACTTTAACATGCCACTCAGTGTAGCCGAAGCTCAGAAGCATCAAACGTTGCGATCCAACTTTACTGTAGATAGCCATGCGGAGCTTACCGGAGTAGATGTAGAACAGACCCTAAGAGCTGCATTAGCGCAAAGTCAGGATGCGAGCTTGGCCACAGCGCTTGCACTGCTATCGCCAGAGACAAGTCAGGCCATCCACACCGATCCGTGGCGCGCCGAGCAATTGGCGGTTATCAAACGACATGCCAGTCGTAAACGGCCACGGCAGCTTTTCCCCAAAGGTGCGCGCTCAAGCTCGCGTCAACCTTCTGCGGAAGGCAAGATGAAAGGCACAGCGGAAAGCAAGGTTAAAAGCTCGGCGAAACGCTCAGCGAAAGCCACGGCTAAAAACTCAGCCCAAGGCGCACGCAGCAGTTCAGCACAGCGTCAGCAACTTCAATTACATCCTCAAAAGCCTGCAACGACGGCAGCACACTTTGTAGCAGAACATGCCATCGCCACATCAGCAACCGTAGCTGCATCGCAAGCCGATTTATTCAGCCACAACGTCGCGGATGAGTACAACGATATGCCGCCTAGCTAGCTTTAGTTGTTGGCTAGGCTTGAAGTAAAACCTCGAGGTTTGCATTCTCTACAGGATCAAATAGCCATCGAACGCATCGTCATGCGATAGGGTCAGAATGGACGGGATGCATGGTTGATGTGGATAAGATGCTGCATCGGAATAGCTAAATAAAACCAACCAGAACGCTGTCCATGTATCGTCGCTCAGTGGGGCAATATTGTATGGCCGCGACTCAGATAACTCTTCTGTGCTCGGCCATTTGCTGTCCAACAATTGCCAGCCCAACAATTGCCTGCACAACAATTGCGACCACAACCATTGCGACCACAACCATTGCATACACCTATGAGTGCATGACTGTGAAGTACACAACAAGGTCACAGCCGCGGCTTAGATTTAATCACGCTCTGGTACTTTGGGCATCAAACGCACCGGAATATGCCAATCAAGCAGCAGCCGAGCCGGCGACTGCTCCGACGCAGGGACAAAGCTTAGCATGGTCAATGAGGCTTTTTTCAGCGGTACGTGCCATTCAGGAACCCCAAACAGTTCAGCCAATAGCTGCGATAGATCCGGCTCATGTCCGACCCACAAACTCAGCGAATAGCTGCTGGCCTTCTGCAACAAATTTGCAGCCGTCCATCCCCCCTCCGGTGCCAACGCTTCGATTTCATCAATTTTCGGGGCTAGCTCATGCTGCCTAGCCACCAACTGCGCCGTTTGCAGCGCACGCGGATAAGGACTACTAAAAATATGATCCGGCCACAATGCATGCCGCAGTAAAAACTGCCCCGCCCGAATGGCTTGTTGTCGACCTTTTTCAATCAAGCAACGATCGGCGTCTTCAATCATCAATTCGCGCGGATCGGCGGTGGCGTGGCGCATGATCAGCAACGAAAACGGCTGTAAAAGCGATACGGTTTCAGTTAGCACTGGCGGTCCTATCACATGCGCAGCACCCACCGTTGTGGTCATCCCTGGCGTCACCTGCATCTTCATGCCTCAACTCGAACTATGATTGCACTAGCTTAACGCGAAAATTATGACAAATGTGCGGCACCATCATGGCTTTTTTCCGGTATATGTACAGTTAGAGCAATAAGGTCACAAAAGAACAATAAAACTAAACATTGCAGGTGATTCTGACGTCGCTGTAGATCGGGCGATGAACGCATGATGGCAAAGAATTTTAAATGAAAAAAAACCTGCATAATGCAGGTTTATTTGGTGCCGGGGGAGGGACTCGAACCCTCACGCCGTGAAGCGCTAACACCTGAAGCTAGTGTGTCTACCAATTCCACCACCGCGGCATACCGAGTTGTTGTCGCGACGCTGTGG
>JACCDR012414936.1_pt1 | contig 34635 bp, 59 predicted proteins | sample 7446431 | NCBI WGS metagenome assembly JACCDR01 (sample SAMN15323443, study PRJNA562643) | freshwater metagenome | isolation source: river surface water | place: USA:Blue River Watershed | collected 2017-08-17 | reverse complement strand
GTAACTTACTATACGCAAAGTGTTTGTTATTGCTTATTCGTCAAAATAATGTGTTTTACGGTGATATTAAAACCACGTTAAAAGCCATCGATTCAGAATTAAAACAAAGTTTAGATTATCATTTGGAACTTTTAACGATGGAGTTTAACAATTTAGATTTTATAAACTTTGCAAAAAGTAAAGGTGTCGATATGGATATTTTAAAAAATGATGATAGTTTGGTAAAAAAGCATAAAGATGAATTTCAGAAAAAACTTTTGAACTCATGGAATAAAGCCGACTTGGAAAAATCATTTTATAAAACAGCAAACGATTTTATTAAAGATGTAAATAATTACGAGTAATGGGGGAATTTAATTTTGATGATATAAAATCAGAAAAAGAATTTCTGGAATCTGATTTTGATTTTGATGATGTATATAACAAATGCCTTATTGATTTATCAGAAGAAATGCCACGCCCTGAAATTTTACTCAGTATAGGAGATCATTTATACAAAAACAATTATTATCCTACTTCTGTAATGACAGCTGGCGAAATTAGCGCAATTACAGCAACATCTAAAAGTAAAAAATCATTCTTAAAGTCGGCATTAATTGCGTGTTATATTGGCGGTGATAGCCTTAATTTATTTCCCAATATAAAAACTCATAGAGATAAAGATTACACGATTGCTGACTTTGATACTGAACAAGGCGTATTTTTTACTCAAAGAACTTTTAGGAGGGTTTTTGATATGGTCGGGGCAAAGTATGATAATTATAAAGGTTTCGCAACTAGACATTTAGAAACAAAAAAAAGGCTTAAATTTATAGATGAATGTTTGAAAAGACAAGATTCTATTTTTGAAAATCCAGTTAAATTAGTTTCTATTGATGGAATTGCTGATTTGGTCGAAAATACAAATGATTTGGTTATGTCGCAAGAGGTTTCGGATTATTTAATGAAATGGACGTTTGAATATAATATCCATATAACAAACGTAATACACAAATCGCCATTGACAAATAAGCCTTTAGGACACTTGGGAACTTATGTATTAAAAAAAGCTGAAACGGTAATTGATTTGGAAAAAGACACAGACGGAACAATAAAGGTAACAAATCCTTATTCAAGAGGTTATTCATTCGACCAATTTAATTTTGATGTGAATAGCGATGCATTGCCTTATTTAATCAACGATAATTTTCACTAAATGTTTGAAGTAGAAGTTTATCGTTTCCACCCAACAAAACCAACAGTTAAGAAAATTATGCTGTATAATGAATTTTTAACCAAAAAAAAAGTAAAAGGGTACATTTATAGATCATACCAAATTGGATTTAATAACACAATAATTTAATACTAAAAATTATGTCAGGATGCATATATAACCCATTAGAAAATAAAGTAGGTATTTTAGTTAGTAAAAAAAGATGCGTAATTAATTCAAACTCTATTTTAATTAAAAAAGGAGTTTCTAAAAAAAACGCAATCATAAAAATTAAAGGATTTATAATACCTAAAGGAATTAATACTAAAATTTATCAATGTTTATTCGTTGACGCAAAAGATGTTGAACATATTCCGTTTTTTAACGACAATGTTTCTTAATAATTATGATAGTGCCTAAATATATGTTGATTTAATACATTAAAAATTTTTGGGTATCAAACAAAATAATTTAAAACTAAAAGTTATGCCAAGAAAGAACGATAAACTATACACTTGCCAAGAGATAGGCGATTTAATAGGGATTAAAAGTAATCATGTAGGGTATTTATTAAAAAAATATAAATTCACTCCAACGCTAGAAAAGTACAATGTAAAACTATACAACGAAAGCGCATTGATTTTTTTAAAAGAGCTTTTTAAGTTTAGAATTGAAATAGTAGAAGTACCAGTAAATATTCCTGTGTACTATGAAATTATTGAGTCTAAAATGAATAAATAACGTTTCGCTAGTATGATTTCGGCTGGGACAAAAAAGCCTAGTCTTTCGGTTGAGAAACCATAAATCTGACACAAAATCAATTATTAATCAAGCCTGATGCCAAGCTGAAATATACTAGCTGTTAGGGAATCGGCTTTATACTACGAATTATGCAAACAATAAAAATGAATTGCGATTGTGGAAAAGTTCACGAAGTACACAGAGATAATGAAGCACCAAAAAACGCTATTTCTATGGGTTGTAATTGGTGTCCTGATTGTGAAGATACTGCCGATGATTATTACAACGAATGGTATAATAACAATGACGAAGGTGACGAACCTACAAATACTGAACCTGATGTTCCTGATAACCAACTAATGTTGTTTTCTATAGCAGATGATATTTTGCAAAATCACGTCGTTAAACGTGAAGTTGTGCAAGCTGTTCCCTAACGTTTGGTGGCTTGTAGAAGTGGCGTTCAAACAAGCGAGTAGTTTCGGTTTAAAAACTACAATAACTGATTAGCCAAAACATTAAATTAAACAACAAACCAGCCATTGCTACAAACTACTGTTATAGTTAGTGGCGGTTTTAAAAACTGAATTTATTATGAAAAGTATTGTACCAATTAATTATGACTGCTTTATAGAAAGTGAATTAAATCCAAAAAAAGGAGAAAATAAAGAAGTATTGAAAAATGATGATGGATTGTATTTGCATAGCGAAAGTGTAAGTAAGATTTATTTTTATTTTCCAATTTATGATTCAAATACTGGTTATTTAAGCGGAAATATAAAAGTTGATTTAACCGTAACCGATGTTTTAAAATTAGCTGATGAAATAAGAATTATACAAAACAAAGAACATTGTTTAGATTACGTTTCTCATAATCTTCCTTTTTAAGATAAACGTAGCCATTGACTATAACGTTTCGGGTATATGTGAAGTTTAGAAAGGATGAAGCGTTGGGGGAATTTCACATATACCTTGTTAGTTGCAGTAGCGGGTTTTTAAAAATAAATTTTATGACAAAGAAAGATAGACAAATTGTTTTTGATAAGTATAACGGAAAATGTGCTTATTGTGGTTGTGATTTACAAAAAGGTTGGCACGTTGACCATATTGAACCAATAGTTAGAAATTGGTGGAATGGAACTTGTGAAAAACCTGAAAATGAAACATTACTGAATTATAATCCGAGTTGTGCAAGTTGTAATATTCAAAAGAGCTCTTATAGTTTAGAACAATTTAGAGAAAATATAAAACAATTTGTAAATTCTTTAAACCAATATAGCACACAATACAAATTTGCAAAACGTTATGGTTTAGTTTATGAAACATATGCAGAAGTAAAATTCTATTTTGAAACGTTAACGTAGCTATTGCAACTAACTATTTGCTAAGAGAAATTTTAATACACACTAAATAAAATAACTATGATAAAACCAAAAGAAAAACCATGCAAAGGAACTGGTAAGGCTTCGGGTCATGGTTGTGGACAAATTTCAGAAGAAAGGAAGTTTGGACTCGGAATAAAATGTAAATGTTATCAAAAATGGTTATATGGCTCTGAACAGGGGTTAGAGTATGTGAAAAAGATTTCTTTAACTGTAAAAAAAGAAAAAGAAAAGAAAGTTAAAGAAAAAATGAAAAGCAACGTGACAAACTGGAAAGACAAATTACAAACTGAGATAAACAAAATAGTAAGGCTAATCGATAAAGGGTTGCCTTGTTTAGCTCGAAAAAAGTTTGGCCAGATGCACGCAGGTCATGTTTATGCTAGGGGCGGTAATAGTAATATGAGATACAACTTACATAATATTCACCGCCAAAACGCGCAATCTAATCACTTCCAAAATGATGATGGATTGTTAAGAGAGGGTTTAATAAATGAGTACGGAAGTAATTACATGGATTTTATCACCAGTCTTAAATCAACACCAGAATTAAGCCTTAAAAACAAAGATTACGAAGAACTAACGGAAAAGGCTAGAAAAATAGTTTTAAGACTTAAAAAAGAAGATAAAACATATAATACAGTCGAAAGAATAAATATTAGAAATAAAATAAATATTGAATTAGCTATTTATGCGGTAAAATACTCTGAATATATTAAAAATAATAATAACTTAAATTAATAAACAATGCAAATAATCCAAATTATCGGGCATATTGGGAATGATGCCACAGTAAAAGACTTAGGAGGTAGTCAGGTGATAAATTTTAGTGTAGCAACTACAGAAAGCTACTTAAATAAAGACAAAGAAAAGATTATCACTACAACATGGTATGAGTGCGCACGATGGTCTAATAACACACAAATAGCACAATATTTAAAAAAGGGTCAGCAAGTTCATGTTTTAGGCTCACCAAATAATCGGGCGTGGCAAAACGAAAAAGGGGAAATTAAAGTAGTAAACGGCATATTAGTTGAAAAAATTAAACTATTAGGTAAAGCGGAAACGTCACAAAACGTAAACAATAGCCAACCCGAAGAACATACAAAACAAGAGGAAAATTACGACATGAATGAGCAACACGACGATATCCCATTCTAACCTAAATAACCAATCTTTAAAAGGGTTGGTTATTTTTTTATAAAAAAAATTGTAAAAAAGTTGTAAAAAAGTTTTACGGAACGATATTTTTTTATAATTTAGCGGTATCAAAATTATGTAACTAAAAAAACAATAAAATATGAAAACAGTATTCGAAAAATCAAAAGCCGAAAAGGAAAAAGATTTGTTAATTGAAGAAATTGAAACCAACACCGAATCGATCAAAAACAATTCAAAGAAAGAACTTGAAAGAGCGAAAAAGAATCTTTCTAAATGCAAAGAATTAGTAAAAGACCAAATGCAAAAAGGTTATACATGGATAACTAACGGAAAAATTACTAAATTGGTTAGCCCGTGTAAATTACAAGATTATTTATCAAATGGGTTCAAAAAACTAAAAAGAAAATAGATTATGCCAAAGAAAATAAATCAAGAAGAAAAGCTATCTACTGCCAGGATATTAATAGAACAGTATTTGAATGGTAAGTTGAATCAATGGGATTTAACTAAAAGATTATGCAGAGAAGGTATGAATTATACTAAAATAGAAAAACCTGCTAAATTAGAATTTGTAATTCGTGGAGTTGGAATTGAGAGAACAATTTTAAATTTTTAGAATATGGAGAAGTATAAACACGATATAAAATGCGCTCTGTTAACAGGGGTTTTAATAGGAGCTATTGCGGGATCGATTATTGTATTATCAATTTTAGAACTTTACAAATAAATTTAAAATAAGCAATGAAAACAATTTTATTATTATTAGCCTTTAGTATAGGCATTAACGCTCAAACAGAACAATTAAATCAAGACGAAACTTGGGGGAGCGATTGCGAAACTGGCATAGCTATTCAAAAAACAATTGAGGGTAATTTACTCTTAAAAAAGCACACTTTGACTTTAAAAAATATCATGGTTGAAGTAAAAGGAAATTTAATAGGCGATGGGTCTATAATTAAATTTGCCGAAAATTGCGGGGTTTCGCTATGTGTTAGAGGAAAGATAATAGGTGATGTTAATTTAAACGGAATCACGTGCGCTGACGATTTACTAGATAATAAACAGTTTGAATTTAAACCCGAAAATTATGGGCTAAAATACAAGGTTTATGATTTATTAGGTCGAGAATTACAAAAAGGAATCACAAACGAAAACTTATTCAATGATCTACCAAAAAACAAACTTATAATTCTAAAAGTGGATAAGTTCGCTGGAAAGAAAATGTTTTTAAAATAACGGTTTGTGGGTTTGTGATGTTGCCGAAAAAACACCTAAAACTTTAAATTAAATACAGATTATGAAAGCACAAAACAATATTACAGTTCAAGACCAAGACGGCAATAGCTCAAAACCGCTGTTATGTGATGCTTTTATCGATGCTTTACCACATACAGACGAAAAAATAATTGATAAATACATTAAACAAATATCAACTGAATTATATCATTTATCAAAAGAATTTGAATCCAACGGAGATACAAATTATCACGTAAACGCAAGATGTGAAATAAATAAAAAGTACGGTAAGTTTTGGCGTGAAAGATTAAACATGAAAAAGATTTATAATTCACCTAATCCTTTCGGTAAGATGTCGTACTACTAAAGTATCACATAACGTTTTGCCGCTTGTGGTCAGTTGCGGATTTTAAAAACTGACCTTTCAAATATACATTAATTTTTAAATTTAAGACTTATGATTTCAGATGAAAACCAAACACCGCAATTGCCACAAACGGCTGTTAGTAGCCGTTACTCTCCGATAGCTGTTTTTGTAAATGGCAAAAAAAGAATCTTAAAGAACATCGATTATTTAACCGAAAATGATTTAGAAGCAAAATATAAAGGTCATTTGATAATTATTAATGCTCAAGAAACTGGAGGTTATTATGCAACTGTTACGCATCCTGACGGATGTTATATTGTTGATGGATATTTCACCGAATATAAGTATCAAACCATTAAAGATGTTGTCGAAATGTGTATCGAGAACATTCTGCTGTAATGGCTACTAACGTTTGGTGGCTACACGATGTTGCCAAAAGTAAGCGAAAACCTTCGATTAAACAACCAACAAAACAAGTACAAAAATAACATTAAATAACTCCCGAAGTGGCAATATTGTGTAACCACTGTTATCACTTCGGCTTAACTCACACAAAAAATGACAGAACAAGAATTAAAAAAAGAACAATTTATTGCAAAAGCGATGGAAAACAAAGAAAAATTTGCAATACACAAAAGGCTGATTGAGGAAAATTTATGTATTGGTGGAAAAATGTACATTGAAGATTTAAAAGTTTTTGCTGAAAGGCAAGTTGTAGATAATCAATTGCTTTTAAACTTAATGGAATATGCTGAAAATTTCGCAAAAGAAACTATGAAAAAAGCAATTATAGATGCTTATGACCAAGGAAGAAGTGACGAAGAGACAAGATTTCCTTTTGCTGCTGATGGTGAAGATTATTACCGCCTTAAAATTTTAAACGCCTCTTCAAAAGCTGAGTGATAACGGCATCTGCTATGAGTGGTGGCGGTTTTGGAACTACTCACTTTCAATTTAGCACGAATGAACATAGATAGTACAGAACATCAAGATAGCACTAACCCGCCATCACTTATAGCGAGTGTTAAGGGCAGTGTTTTATATTCCGATTTTGAAAGAATTGGTTTCTTACCTGAAATTGATGTGCTGCTCGACTGGAGAAATAGGCTAAATGAAAGAAAAGATGATGATGTACTAAATCCGTCTGAATGGTACGATAGGGAAATTCTAGCAGTGGATTATCTACTGTCTTTACATTGCCCATAACTCATAAATATACGCCAAAATAATACACGCTAAATGATTGAATTTACTACTAAACATATTGCAAAATACCGTTTAAAATCAAATCCTAATTACATATATAGTTTAGATAAAATTTGCTATAATATTAAAACAGGAAGAGTTATAAAACAAATATTAAAAGGCTCAACAATAGGATATATCATAAATGGAAAATTCAAAAGTTTAGACAATCTAAGAAAAGATTTAGAAATAATACCAAAAAAAGATGAATGTCCGTTTTAAAAATTAAATAAACAAACTATGAAAAAACTATTTACAATTGCATTTTTGACTATTGGTATGATAGTAAATGCGCAAAACAGAGAATCGTTTAACTTTTCAGTTTCAATTGATCCAAATGCATCTGTAAAGGAAAAATCAATTAATATAATGTCTGAAATTGAGTATTACCGTAACTGGTTTTATATTAAAGGCACAATGCAGTTTTTACCTGCTTTAAAAGGTGGTTATATTGATTATGGAGGTGTTGGAGGATTAAATATAATTATCAATAAAGTAGAAGAAACAAGAGTATTTGCGGGCGTAAGGCTTGGCGTAATACGTCGTGGTGGCAATCCTTATCCTATGGCGGGTATCGAAGCAGGAATAAACAAATTTTTAAGTGAAAAAATGTTTGTTGGCGCAAAATTCACAGTAGATAAAAGAGAGGATTTTAAATACTGGGGCGGTGATCCAATTAATAGATTTAGCGGTTATTTAACAATAGGGATGAAATTAAATTAGCATGAGCCAAAAAGAATTTCACCAAAAAACTCACAAAATAGCTGTATTAGCTTATTTAATGAGCGAAGCACTAGACGAAATAAAAGCAGATAGTACCCAAGCATTAAACTTCAAAAGCAAATGCGATCAAATACAAGGATTTTGTGAAACAATACTTACTGAATCATTTTCGGTAAAAACAATTAAAAGTACAACGTATCTACAAGATTTATCTAACAAAGTAGATACAGTAATAAGAAAAAATTATCAACAAATTAAAGAATAGAAATCATGAACGGAATTATTTTATTAGACGCATTTGCATTTGTTGTATGTGTATTATGTGCTTATGAAGCATGGCATGACAAAGAAACAAATTACAAATTATTATCAATTGCATTTGCTATTGGTGCAATAGGCGAATTAGTACTTTTATTTTTAACTTATAATCATATAAAATCATGAATGGACAAATTTTATTAGCAGTTTTTTTATTTATTTTAAATGGTTTATTTGCATACGATAACTATAGAAAAAATAGAATTAAATTATCATTTGTTTTTACAATATGCGCAATCGGAGAATTAATACTTATTTTTTTAAACCTAAATCTTATTAAGCCATGGATAAACTAGAATTAAAACACTTAGCTCCTTATTTACATTACGGATTAAAAGCGAGAATGTCATTGCCTTTCGACAACGAAACAATTACTGAAATAGTTGGACTTTCTGAAAACCACGCTGAATTGATAGGCATTCGTCAAACTGTAACCGAACATTTTGAGTTTACAGATATTAAACCAATCTTAAGACCACTTTCAGACCTTACAAAAGAAATAGAGCATAACAGTGAAAAGTTTGTGCCAACAGAAAGGTTTTACGAGCTGATAGACAATATTGATTTATTAGATAATATGTTTGAAGATATTTATTCTAAGAATGAAATTTTACATTGGCCATATAATGTAATAGAAAAACTTTTAGAATGGCATTTTAATGTTTTTAATTTTCCTGAAAATTTATACATAAATTATAATAACATATAAATATAATTCCGTATATTGCATTGTAATTATTAATCTTATATGTTATGGAAATATGGAAAGACATAGTCGGTTATGAAGAATACTACCAAATAAGCAACTATGGTAATGTTAAATCAAAAGACAGAATTGTAAAATCAAAAAACAATTCTTTTGCAAAAAAGAAGGGTAGAAATAAAAAAGCAGGAGTAACTAACGGATATAAAGTTGTTTTGCTAAGTAAAGAAAACAAAGAGAAAGGAATAGGAGTGCATAGACTTGTCGCCATGCATTTCATTCCAAACTCAGAAAACAAACATGAAGTTAATCATAAGGATGGGGATAAATTAAATAATCACTATTCTAATTTAGAATGGGCAACTCGTTCTGAAAATGGACAACATAGTTATGATAATGGGCTTCAGATTTCAAGAAAAGGTAGTAAACATCATTTTGCCAAAATAAATGAATCTGATGTAAAAAATATGTTTGATTTATATAACAAAGGACTTAGTAAAAAAGAAGTATCAAAAAAGTTCAAAAACATTTCTTATTCTTCTGTTTGTAGAATATTGAAAGGACGTACTTGGAGGCATTTTTCTGACTAATAGAAAAAGGATTCGCTGTAGATTTTAACACTTTAAATAAATAATTATGGATAAAAATTTTTTTAAAACAGCCTTAACTATTTTTATTGTAGTTTATTTGGCTACAAGTTTTATCATTGCAGATATAAACTTTATGAATTGGGCAGAAGCAGAAAGGGCTTTTATGATTATTATTTTTTTAGTTTTTACTTATTTAGTCGAACTTAATAAAGCATTATCGGAATGAGCGGTAACTTCACTACAATATCCCCAGAAACGGTAAAAGAGCTAAAAGAATGCGTTAGAGACATAGAAGAAGTAAAAGAGTATTATAATACCAATACGACTATTTCGAACTCTCAAGGCGCAAAATTAACCAAAGCTGAAAACAGGATAATAGAGATAATTAAATCTATGTAAAGCCTTGCAAACATTAACATCATCAAAAACGTGTAATTATTTTTAAAATTTTTACACGTTTTTCTTGTTTATATGAAAATAAGTTGTAATTTTACATCATAGAAATAACAATTAAAACAATACAAATTATGATAAAATATACGCAAATAAAGACCGAGTACCATGAAAATGGTAATTTGTTTTTTATTACAGAAATTGCAATAATATAGCCTATGTTTGCGCATTTATATCCTCAAAGATTAAAAAATGATAATCAAGAAGACTTTATAAAGTTAAAGTGTGAAAAGTATTATGATAATGGTCAATTTGCTTGGTGTTTAAAATGGGATGAAAAAGGGAACTTGATAAATAAATCTCAATCGTGTTATAGAAAAGATGGAACATTAATACAAATGTAATGCAAAGAAAAACAGTAATAGTAATACTAACCCCTAATAAAGAACCATTAGTTAGGGGTAATTTTAAAAAATCATGTGAGGAGTTGGAATTGCCTTACCACTCCTTGAAAAGTAAAAAATTTCCAATAATTCACGGTAATTATACTTTTTATAGAGTGCCGTTTGTTGGAGGTAACACAAAAAAATAAAACATCAAAAACCAATAAATTATGAAAATTAATTATTATAAAGCTTTTAAAGCATTAGCAGAAGGTGAAAAAATACCAAGAAAAAATAAAAAAGCTGTTTTGGGATTGAAAATGAGTCAATCTAAATTAAGAAGATTATTGAAGTCTGTTCAAATAATTAAATCATGTGATACAATGTTTGACAGACCCGTAATTCATCCTTATACTTTTTGTCCTAAATGTGGGTGTAAACTTTATTATGGCTCTGGTAACATGACAAGTTATCCCGAACATTGGGAAGAATTCAATTGTTTAAGATGTCATAAATTAGTTGGTTATATTGATAATTCACCTTTTTATCATGCATTACAATTTCCTAATTATAATTATGACCCTAGTTTTTAATTTAAAATTTCAATCATGGAAACAACATTAACACAAAAACAAGAAGAAAAAATACTACTTGATGAATTTGCTATGAGAGCAATGCATGGTATTGTAGGAGCTTTTTACTCATTAGTTACGCATCATGGATGGACTATTGAGGATATAACTAAAGAATCATACAACATAGCCGAAAAAATGATAGAAGAACGAAGAAAAAGAAACATTTAAAACAATAAACTATGAAAAATAAAAACTACTGGAAGCAAAGTCTTGAAAATGTTTTAGAGAACGAAATAGTTACGAATGAATTAGTAGATAAAATAATTGGTATTTCTGAAATGGAATACGAATATACAGAATTTGAAAGTACTAAGTCTAATAATACTAATAAAGAATCTGCTGAAAAAATTAAGGAATTGGAAAATAAAATTAGAGTTTATGAAAATGCGCTTTGTAAAATTCATAATGCCGATTTTGTTAGAGTTGTAGGAGATAGAGTTGAATGGGAAAGAATAAATAGGTAATTATGACAAAGCAAGAAGCAATACAAAAAGCATACGGGGAACATTGGGAAAAATTAAAAGGCTATATTGATGAAAATGGTTGGGTTGAAGATTTGCAAGCTTGCACTTGTCTTTTTTTAGACTTTTTTGATGGAAGAATTTCATCAAGAATTTTTTATATTGATTGTGATATTAATGATATAGACACTCAAGAATTTTTCAGACCTAAATCACTTCAAGGCATCGAGAATAACAACGGCTGGATTAATGGAATTCCAAAACAAAATGGATATTATTTTATAGAATACGTAAATAAAGTAACTGATATAAAAGAATTTGAAGATAACGTAGATTGTATTACTTGGTTTAAGTTAAATGTAAAAAAACATCAAAAAATATTGTTTCCTAAGCAATCTATTTTTTAGTTTATTTTTATTATATTTGCATAGTTATTATTTGAAAATAAAAAAATGGAAAAAGAATATTGGAAACAAGTTGTTGGATATGAAGGTCTCTATGAGGTAAGTAATTTAGGAAATATAAAATCTTTATCTAAAAAAGTTTCAAACGGTAATGGTTTTTTTGTAAAAAAAGAAATTATATTAAAACCTTATATAGATAAAAATGGTTATAGCACTGTAAATCTTTACAAAGATAATAAAAAGACTTTATTTAAAGTTCATAGAATTGTTGGATTGGCTTTTATTCCAAATCCACAAAACAAACCTACCATAAATCATAAAAACTCAATAAGAAATGATAATAGAGTAGAAAACCTTGAATGGAATACTTACTCTGAAAACAATCAACACGCTTTTGATAGTGGATTTCAAAAACCAATGAAAAAAGATAAATGTTGGATATATAATATAAATCCTGATTTACACCCAGCATCAAAAGATGTTATAAATTTAAAGACAGGTAAAATATACAAATCATTAAAGTCCGCCTGTATAGATATGAATATAAAATATTCAACTGCTATTTCAAAGGTAGCCTTAAATGGAAAAGGGAAAAACGATACAGACTTAATGTATGTTTCTGATGTTTTGGAATTACCAAAAATAATAATAATAAAAATAGGAAATAGAGATTTTAAATTTTATCAAGATTTACCACCAATTTATTAAACTATGAGAACACTAAATCAATTGTATCTTATTCTTTGGGAGGAGATAAAAGAAAAAAAACAAATATTAGGCTTATGTACTGAAATTTTAAATTTACCTTACGAAGGTAAAATAACTGATGAAGAATATTCTAAGTTAAAATATCATTTCAAAAATCAAAAGCCAAGTAATGAACAACATGAAGAATTTACAAAAAATTCAAGATTTATAGATGATGAATGGTGGTGGAGTATAGAAGAAGATGAAGACCCAGTAAATCGTAAATTATTTATACAAAAAATGATTAAAATCACACAAAATGAGTAAACTTATATCAATGACTGATTATGTAATAAAAAAAACCGAAACAACCTATAAAAAACTAGGACTATGAAACCAAACGAATTAAGAATAGGAAATTTAATTTTAGATATAAACGATAATATATGTATTGTATCTTCGATACAAGATGATTTTATTACGGCTAAGTATTTAGGTATTGGCTCGACTCTTGGAGGATTAGAAAATTTTAAACCAATTCTTATAACAGAAGAATGGTTATTGAGGCTAGGATTTAGGAAAGCAAAAGAAAAACTATATTTTTTACATGTACCTAATTTAGCTATGGAAATACACTCTGTACTTTATAGAGATACTTGGCTAATAGAGTTAGCTAATGACAGAAAAAACATAGTAACAGAAGTTTTACAAGTCCATCAGCTTCAAAACTTATACTATGCATTGACATGTGAAGAATTAACTATAAAACCATAACAGCAAAAGCACCTTTAATCAGGTGCTTTTCTTATTTAAAATAATTTCACTAAATTTGTTATAATAAAATACAATGTCATGGCGTACACAGAAGAAAAGAAAAACGAATGCTTTGAATATATAATACAAGAGATAACATCAGGAAAGTCATTAAGAAGCGCATTAAGTACTAACGGCATGCCAAGTAGTCAAACTTTTTATATTTGGTTAGAAGAGGACGAAAACAAATCAAAACAATACGCGTGCGCGTGTGAAATGCGAGAGTTGATTTTACTTGATGAGATACTTGAAATAGCCGACAAACAAGGCGAGGATATTATACATACAGATTCAGGCGACATAGTTAATCATAATGTAATACAACGTAACAAATTACAGATTGAGGCTAGACAATGGTATTTAGGCAAAATAAATCCTAAGAAGTATGGAAACAAAATAGATCATACAAATAACGGTGAAAAATTTGACACCCAAGTAAACCCAATAATTAATATCATACAACCAAAATAAATGAGTAATGATATACAGATAAATTTTAGACCCTCAGAGAAGCAATTTAAAGCGTGGAATTATTTAACAGATAATGATACGCTTTTTGTTGGCTATGGGGGCGCTGCTTTTTCTGGTAAGTCATATTTACTATGTTATTGGCTTACAACTATGAGTATTGCTTATCCTGATACTGCTTGGGGTTTAGGCCGTAAAGAGTTAGTAACTTTAAAAAAAACAACTCTAATAACTTTGTTTAAAGTTTTTGACGAATGTAATATTTTAATAGATAAACATTACACTTATAATCAACAATTAAATTATATAGAGTTTTACAACAAATCGAGAATATATTTAATTGATATGGCGTACAAGCCTAGTGACCCATTATTTACGCGATTTGGAGGGTTAGAGTTAACAGGTGCAGCAATAGACGAAAGCGCGGAAAATGAATATGATGCAATCAAAATATTATTTACTCGTTTAGGCCGAAAAAACAATAACAAATACGGGTTAAAAAAGAAACTACTTGAAACATTTAATCCAGCTAAAAATCATGTTTACACTCGATATTATCAACCACACAAACAAAATCAAGAAGCTAAAGAAACAAAGTTTATACCTGCCCTACCAAAAGATAATCCTAGCCCAGATGTAGAGGATTATGTAAATGATATTGTAAAGACAGGTGACACAGTTACGATTGAGCGTTTAATTTACGGAAACTTTGAGTATGACGATAACCCTTACGCGATGTTTGATTATTCGGATATATTAGGGCTGTTCACTAACGATCACGTATTACCTAAACAAGATAAGTACATGACTTGCGATATTGCTTATACAGGATCGGATAAATTTGTTATTACAATTTGGCATGGATTTGTAGCTGTTAAGATTATCGCAATAGATAAAATTGATGATACAATGATCTCTAAGAAAATAAACGATTTAAGAATAGAATATAAAGTGCCATTAAAAAATGTTATTTATGATGCTGATGGATTGCAAACGTTTACACGGCATTCGTCAAAAACAGGTTTGTTATCTGGTGCTGTTCAATTTCATAACGGAGGTACGCCAATTAAGATAGCAGGTAAAAAGGAAATGTTCAAAAACTTGAAAGCTCAATGTTATTATTATTTTGCCGAATATTGCAAGAATGCCGAAATACTTATAACAGAAAAAGACTTCCGTAATCAAATCATACAAGAACTAGAGCAAATTAACCGTTTACCTTTAGATGATGAAGGCAAATTCGCATTAGAGAAAAAAGACAAAATACGGGAAAGAATAGGACGTTCGCCAGACTTTGCCGATTCTTTAATGATGAGGTTTTATTTTGAGCTTAAAGGCAAAGGGAAGCCAGTTATAATATGGAACTAAAAAAATTTGTATATTTGACAATCAAAAAGTTAGGAAAATGATTTTTGCAAGTCCAGAAGAAGCTATAAAAGCTATAAAAGCAAATTTAAAAGTAACACCTGAATTTACTAAAATGCGTGAATACTCAACAGAGTTAAAAGCATTGGTAAACGGTGACGATTTTTTAGAAGAGTTGATAAACAACATTGAGGGTATAGAGAGTAAACAAAAAGCAAAGGCAAGGAAGAAGTACAGCCGAAGTATTAAAGATATGTTTGAGCGTTTATTTCAACCTATAGATAATATTTATTATGCGAATGGAGGGGTTAAATCCTATGACATAGCAAACGAAAAAATTAAAAAAGATTTTCTTACTCATATAGCTAATGTAAGAGACGGAAAAACTCTATCTGAATGGGTGCAACAAAACGCAATTCATTTACTACATACAGACCCAAACGGAGTTATTTTTTTAGAATACGAAACAGTACCGAAATTAAAAATATATCCAACTTACAAGGGGATTAATTCTATACGTTTCTATGAACCAAAAGGGCAACTATTAGAATACATTATATTTGAGCCAAAAGCCATAGATAATAACTATTATTATAGAGTTGTAGATGATCTTTATGATTACACATTTAGACAAGACGGAAACGATTTTATTCTAATTGAAGATAAAACATTCAAACATCAGTTTGGACGTGTTCCCGCTGTTTTATGCTCAAATATAACACAGCCAGCGAAGCCTATTAAATTATCAGCTATCGATAAAGTAATAGATATTTCTAAAGAATACGCAAGAGATACGTCATTTGTGAGTTTATACAAAGTATTTAAAGCAAACCCTTACTTCTGGCGATATGTTCAATATTGCAGTGATTGTTCGGGTACTGGAAAGCAAGGCGATGAAATGTGTACTACTTGTAACGGCATGGGTAAGATAGTCGCTAAATCAGATGTAACAGATGTTATTGATTTGCCAGCACCTACCTCAAATGATGATCCGTTGATTGCTCCAAATATTGCGGGGTTTATTTCGCCTGATTTAGATGTTTGGGAAAAATTTGAGGAAACATTGAAGCTAACAGAAGAGAATATTTATAAAACCCATTGGGGTACTAATTACGGTATGCAAAACGTCGAAGGCATGAAAACGGCTACCGAGGTTACATTTGACAAACAACCTCTGGAAAATAAGTTGAATAAATACGCTGATTTTGCCGAATATGTAGAATGGGTTTTAGCAGAAATGATGTTAAATGTTTTTGATGTTAATAAATCAAAAGATGAATCATTAATAACTATAAATTTAGGGCGAAGATATATCGTTGATAATTACGACAGTATTTTAGAATTATACGAAAAAGCAGTAGAGAAAGGAGATAACGCGGTTATATTAGATAAGATATTTTTTGAGTACCTAAGCTCAAAGTATAGAAATAATCCAATAGATTTACAAATTAATTTATTAAAATCGAGTGTAGAGCCTTATTTACATCTTAGTTTTTCGGTTATAATGGAGGTTTTCGGAAATGAAGAAGCACAACGGAAGTTATTATTTCCTAATTGGTGGGCTACTGTTGTTAATTTTAACAGATCCCCAGAACAACTAAAAGAAGAATATAATACATGGTTCGAAGCAAATAAAAAAAAGAACCAAATATAAATAATAACTTAAATTAATTAATTATGTCATTAGTAGGAGTGTACAGAATGTACAAATTAGCTAGAATTAGCGGGAATCTGTTTTCAGCAGAAATGGGGAAACAACTAGAAAGAGATTTGCACGTAATTACAAATGTTTACGCGGATCAAACAAACGAAAACTCACACATTAACGGCTTGCTTTACGAAAAAGACGAAAAAGCAACGGAATTGTATTTAGCAGGAAAGCCATTTAAACAAGTAAAAGAATACACGTCTTTTGAAGAAGTAAAACCAAAAGGGAGAAAGCCAAAGAAGATGGAAGAATTAGACGTTAATAATGTTGAGGTTAACGATCAAGAAGAAGTAAACAACGAAGATTAATCAAATTTTTAAATTATGGCAATAGAAAACATTGCAGAGTTGGAACAAACTCTAGGATTAGAAGCTGGTAAGCTACAGGAAATGATTACAAGTGAAGAGAAACACACTATTGATTTATCAAATAAAGTCGTGTTTGATAAAGAAGTACACGAAGAACGATTGACTAACATCAAGAAAGAAGCTTCAGCAGCAGCAATCGAAATGGCTGTTAAAGAGAAAAGAAAAGAGTTAGGTTTGGAGTTTCAAGGTAAAACTATTGATAATTTAGTAACGGCAATAAAAGAAAAAACAGAACTTGAAAGCAAGATCGAACCAGAAGAAAAGTATAAAAATCTAAAGTCAGACTTTGACAAGTTACAAGATAACTTAAAAAGACAAACTGAAGAGTTTACAACGTTCAAAAAAAATATTGAAAAAGAAAAAGAACACAATGAAATTAAAACAGCGTTTACATCTAGCATTAAAGGAGAAACTTTAGTATCTAAATCAACGATATTTACCGAAGCACGCGAAAAAGGATTTTCATTTGTAAAAGAAGATGGAGTTTTAGTTGTAAAAGATGCAAACGGGCAAATCCTTAAAAACTCACAAACATTATCACCTATTACAATTGATAGTTTTGCTAGTGAATTTGCAACGCCATACGTAAAAGGTGCAACGGGAGGTAACGGAGGAGGCGACGAAGGAGGTAAAAATAAAGCTGGAAGTTTAGATGCGTTTATGGAGTTGGCGCAAAAAGAAGGATGGAACGCTACGCAAACAAATCAAGAAATGCAGAAAAGAATAGCAGATGGAACTTTAAAAATATAACCATGAAAAAGATAATTGAAAAAATATTATACTTTTTCTTAAAGAAAAAAGCGGATAAAGTTAGAGAATCCGCTTTGTTAGAAACATCAAAAGCTATAAAAGAGTATAACAACTCAAAAGAAAGGTACTGTAAGAAAATGAGTAAATATTCAGGACGTAAAAGATACCAAAAATGTTAAAAAAAACTTTAGAAATACCTATATACTATGGTAAATTAACTATAGTTTTGGATAAAGATTTAAGTTATATAGAAAGGAATTTTAAAACTAAAAGTCTTTCTGATTTTGGAGCTGTAACATTAAAGCATCCAAATAAATATAGACATTATATTGTTGCGTTTACAGATTCAAAACATTTGAGTAATATCGCCCATGAAATTATACATTTAAAAAACCATATTTATTTGGATTGTGCTATGGAAATCGATAGATATAATGACGAACCAGAAGCCTATTTAGTAGGATGGTTATTTGATGAAATATATAATTTTTTAATAAAGAGTAAGCCGAAAATCTAAAGAGTAGGCATAACCATGAAAAATAAAGAATATGGTTTTATATTTTAACAAAAAAGACTTAGTTAAATTTGGTGAGTACCTTTTGTCGGAAAAAAGAACAAAGAGTATTATAGACAATCACCATGACGAAGATAATAATCTTATCGATGAAAGGTTAAAAAAAGTTTATCATTCAGATATAGAAAACTTTTTACTCGAACAAAAAAAATAAAATTAAGCTCCCCAACAAGGGAGTTTTTTTATTGTATAAGTCAAATCTATTTGAATTTATTTTGTAATTATTTTTTTTTATATATTTGTAAAGCAAAACGGTAGTAATGCAAGACTTCGGGCGGTAGCTCAAATTATTCAAAATCATTAATAATTTTAATTTTTTTATAATGGCAAATCGCACAACAGCAAATTTAGTAAAAGCACAAGCAAAATTAATCGGTGCTTTTCAAGCGGGGGAGTTGAGATATAGATACCCAGCTACTTACTTGGCATTAAGAGCAATGTCCGCAATTATGTTTCCTAATTACGACGTTTTAAGAACTCGTGAGGATAGAACAGTAGAAACTAACTACCTAGCAAGAGCTAAGAGAGCATTAGGCACAGGAGGGAGAACGCACAACCACACTAAAACTAAAGCAGATACAGCAATAATGACTCCATCGTGGTCAACTTTTGACGATGGATTTAATATGTCTTTAAAACAAGCTGATAACTCTTTATATAATTTAGATGAGCAAATGTTTCACGAAATGTCAAACATTATAGCTAATTTCATGGAGGGTTACGAAACGCAAGCTACAAATTATTTATTCAACAACAGATCAGGTGTAAACATTGCAACAGCAGAGGGAACATTTGATGCGACTGATGATGTGTTTGAAATTGCAGAAGCAAAAGAAACGAGAGCAATACAAATTACAAAAATAGCCATGGATGCTAATAAGTATCCGACAGGTTTAACTGTATTTTGCGATTCAATTTCGTATGCTAAATTTGAATTTCAAGCAGCGCAAGGGGCAAGCAATCAAACAAATTTATCTTTTCAGTTTAACGGTGTTACATTTATTCACTCTGTTGAATTAGGAGCGTTAGCAGCGGGATTAGTTTCTGCTTATTCTAAAGGTTTTTGGTTAGTTGTTCCAAATGGGATGGTAGGTACTTTGCCTTGGATACCTAAACAAAACCGCCAAGGTGTTGAAACGAAAGAGAATATTTACTCCAATATCATAAATCCAGTAGATGGGGAAGTTTACGCGGTTCACTCATACGAAACAAGAGCAGACGACACCGCAAACAATGGATATACTCAGGATGTAGTAACACAGTACCAAATTTCACAAGATTTAGCATTTGTGAAAGCTCCTTTGACAACTGCTTCTGAAACACCTATTTTAGCATTCGCAATAGTTTAATCAATGGTAAACATCGAAAAAATACAATTTTCATTATTGGGATTAGTAGGGTTTAAGCAACCCTATAATCCTGATTATGCTATTTTAGATGTAAACAACCAAATAAGCGAGTCTGGGTATTTTGTAACCGACAATCCTTTCGCAAAAATTGAGTTCTTAAAAGACACACAAGACTACATTGACATTAGCGATAGTGACTTTAATAATTCTTTAAGAGATATAAAAAAAACAGCAATTTCAAATGTAGTAAATCAAGTTTTTAATGAATATGATTTTATTGATCGTTCTTTAATGTATAAAAACGCTTCAAACAAAATTAATCTTGAAACTTTGCCTATTGGATTTGTTGGATATAAAATAGAAGTATCTAGATTAAAAAATATTGCTTTTAAAATTTCTCGTGTACTTCTTGATTTTAGTGGAACTGGAGATATAACGTTGTTAATGTGGAATACGGCTAAAAAAGAGCCTATATTTTCAAAAACAATCAATATATCAAGTGATCACCAACAAGAAGAATTAAATTGGGTTCTTGATAATTCGAACGATTCTTACAAAGGGGATTATTACATAGGATATATAAACGATGGTTTATTGACAGTTACACCTTTTAAAAGGGAGTACAATAATGCTAATTTAATGACTAACCCTACTTATTTATACTTAGAATCTGTAAAAGTAGTAGATCATTTGAATAATACTTTGTTTAATCTTGACTATGTAGATGGATTAAGTGAGGATTCAGGACTGAACTTTGATTTATCAGTTTATGAAGATTTTACAGATTTTGTTATAAATAGCAAGATGATGTTTGCAAGAGCTGTACAATTGTCTAGTATAATTAATTGTATTCAGCTTTACATGTCTTCTTTAAGAAGCAGTAGAAACGAGAAACATGCATCAGAAATTTATCAAAAGGTAATGATAGAGTTGGAAGGAACAGACAATGAAAGCGCTATTAAGGTTAAAGGCTTAAAAAAACAACTTTTAAGCGAAATTACATCTATTAAAAGCGAGATTGAAAAGATGCAAAAAGGATTTAAAAAACAAGGTTGTATAATGGTATCAACACTTTTATAATGATATATTTAAAAAATAACCCGATAGGATTAGATGCTGTAATTCATGTAATACAAAATCAATTACATGATAACTTATCTTTAAAATGGGGCGTTGATTTAGATTCATATCCTAGGTGTTATACTAATTATACTGAAAATGGTACAGATATTGAGCATTATACAAAAAAGAATGACTATGAAACTGTATTATTTGCAGAGAAAAGTAAATTCTTTTTTACTGCTGAGGAAGAAATTTTAAAAACTGGAAATCTTACGTTCAATACTACAGCAAAATTGTATTTTATTGTTGATTTGAAAAAGATTAAAAGTTTAGATCATCGAGCAGATGAGGAAGTAATATCTGACATAGTAAATGAGTTAGAATCTTTTTCTAATATTTCAATTAAACGTATTGTAAGAAACAAAAGAAATGTTTTTAGCAATCAAATGTTTCGAGATTTGGATAATTTAGAACCTTATTTTGTATGCCTTTTTGATATTGATATTATTGATTATTATATTAACCAAAGAGTTTGTAATTAAAAAATAAAGAAAATGAATATAATAAACGTAAAAGACTGCGTAAACAGTCGCAAAAACACAGGATTTGGAGACTGTGTTTTAGAATTTGGAATCCCGAAAGGTTATATTTTAACCCCTAAAGGATGGAGTTTGGATTTGAACACTCAAACTTTTGATAAAACTTACATAAACGAGCAAATCCAAGCGGGTGAGTTTATACCGTTTATGGGTGCTGTTGAGTTTACCGATAATACCCCAGAGAACAATAAAGAAGAGTTTCAAGGAGGAGTTAAAAGTACTAACAGAAATGGATTGCCAGAATTTGGTTATAAATTTATTCGTGGAGGTTGGCTTTTTAATAACGCTGTTGCTTCTTGGGATACTTTCGCGCAATATGATATGCTTATGGTATTCGAGAAAGGTATCGCAGGAGTTACTTTAGCAGATGGCGTATTAGGTGCGTTTGATTTAGGTGATATTTCAACAAATACCTACAAACATTTTGATGGGAACGCGTCAGGTCATACGATGGTGAGTTTACAGCTTTTAAGCGCTGAACAATACCGTAATGATGTAGCTATGTTGGATAAAGTTGCTTTAGGTTATGGAAATCCAGTTAATGAAATTTTACCTATTTCAGATGTAGTTTTCACAGATGGTACAGCAGATGCTTCTGACAACAAAATCACTTTTAAAATGGCTTTCAAAATGAATGAAGGTGAAGTTGTTCAAGGGGCAGATATTCCAAACTTTAAAGTTTATGAAGATGGAGTTTCTAAAACAATTTCTGTAAGTACATTTAATAGTTTAACTAAAAAATACGAGCTTACTTTATCAGTAGCACCTGTAGCAGCTTCAAAAATAGTTGTTACCACTTATGATGATGTTGCAGGCGTTGCGGTTGCAAAAATCAATAATCGCTTTTTTAAAGGCGAATCTGCTGAAATAACAACAACAGCGTAAAGTATTTTTCTTTATATTTGCTTAAACATAATGAGGACATCTTTTTAATAAAGGTGTCCTTTTTTAATTTAAAATATTATGATACAAATATTTAATGTAGTTATAACAGGAGTTACGAAAGAAAACTTCTTAAAATTGGATTTAGTGGGTAAAATAGAATGGTGTTTAGCTTACACAAACCAAACGGATGAGAATGTAATTATTGATTTTTTAGAAAAAGGCAACTTCCCAAAGCCTGAGTGTTTAAGTTGTGGGAGTTTAAATAATAAAATAGTTAGACATGGGGATAATATCAGCACGGGAAATGTCGCAGAGACTAAAGACAGTACTTTCAAACAATTGGGTGAAGAACCAAGTACAGGAGATAGTGACAAACGACCAACAAGAGTTAAAAAGTCGAAAAAAAAATGAGTTTGAATTTGGTTTATTGCCCGATAATAAAAAAATAGGTCAATATAGTAACACGAATTATGCTTATAAAAAGTACTCTATGAACTCGTTAGCGGGTTTGGATCAAGTAGATTTAATTTATACGGGATCATTTGTAAATAGTTTGTTTGTTATGCCAACTCAAAAGGGTTTTATTTTTGACACAAACCAAGAAGAAAAGCAAGGCAAGTTAATTGCAAGTTATGGAGGTGATATAATGGGGTTAAATCAAAAGTACTTCAATGATCGACAAAAAGAAGTTTATAGCAAATTATTAATCAAAGAAATTTCACGAGTTTTAAACAGATAGTATGCCTAAGTATAACCACATCGATAATATACCCGCAAAAGTATTCTTTAGGATTTTAGAAACTAAAGATTTACAGCAATTAAAACCAAAATCAAGAGAAAAGGGTTTGAATGAGGTATTTATGGGAATTTACGACGATTTTTTCGTAAAATCTGACAATCCAGAAGCTAAAGAATATTTCCGTTTGTATAATGAAATACTTTTTTTAGAACATAAAATTAAGGTTCTTAAAAATACTTGTGCCTTTTATTTGCAAAATACAACTTCGCAAAGAATGAAAAACGAATTTTACAAGGCTTTAAAAGAGGGATACGGTATAGAATTAGACGAAAAAACAGATTTTTTAACTAATATACATCGAGTTGTAACGCAGGAAATTGGATTTATCGAAAATGATTTAGCATTTGCAAAATCTGACTTCAAACAGATGGCGGGAAGTAGCCAGAAGAAATCATTTGATTATTTTGAAAGCATTGGCGCAATAGGAAACGTCTTAACAGGTAATTCATTAGTAAAAGAAAATATGAGCCTAGCCGTTTATGTATCATTAAGTAACATGGCTAAAAAGCAAATTCAAAAACAAGAGCAACAACAAAATAAAAATACACATCATGGCTGATTTTATAGACGTATTATCACCTTCGGCAATATCTGACTTAGAAAAGGCTAATAAATTAGTTTTAGAGTTGGCTTCTAATGTCGATAAAACAGGGCAAAAGTTTAAAGGATTTACTATGCCATCACAAACAGATGATGCAGTAAAATCATTGAATGCAGAATATCAAAAACAAGAAAAGATAATTCAATCTTTGCAAGCTAAATTACAAAAGGCGACCCAATCAAATGAAAAGAACATTCAAAGACAAAGGTTAGCCGAAATAAAATTATCGCAAGATAGAGAAAAAGCTTTCGATAAATATGAGAAAAGCTTACAACGTGAGCAAGCTAAATTACAAGCTGCGGAATCTATGTACGGTCGTATTCAGAACAGTTTAAATTTATTGCAAAATAGTTACAGGGATTTAGCTTTAAGAAAAGAGTTAAACGGAACTTTAACATCTAAAGAGGAAGCTAATTTATCTAGATTGCAAACTAGAATACAAACATACGATAAAGCATTGAAAGCGGTTGATGGTTCAATGGGTAAATATGGAAGAAATGTAGGTAATTATGCTAGTGCTTTTAATCCGTTGAGTAATTCTATTAATCAATTGGCACGTGAAGCTCCTGCGTTTGCAAATTCTATGCAGACTGGTTTTATGGCTATTTCAAACAACTTGCCTATTTTCTTCGATGCAATGGGGCAGGTTATCGCGCAAAATAAAGAATTACAAGCACAAGGAAAGCCAACACAATCAGTTTTGTCACAAATAGCAAGTAGTTTATTTAGTTTTCAGACTATGTTAAGTGTGGGTGTGACTTTACTTACTTTATATGGAAAAGAAATAATTAATTGGGTGTCTTCATTATGGGGAGCTTCCGAAGCATTGGACGAATTAAATAAAAGGCAAAATGATTTTAATAATTCAAAAAAAGAAGGTCGAAAAGATGCTCAATCTGACATTATCGAGTTGAAAAAATATTTATCCGTTGTTAAAGATGATAAAGTTTCAATGGAAGAAAGGACAATTGCTTTAAAAGCTTTAAGATCACAATACCCTTTTTATTTTAAAAACTTATCTGATGCAAAGATATTAACTGGACAATATGGAAAAGCTGAAAAAGAATTAACTACGGCTTTAGAAAAAAGGAAAGAAATAGAAAGAAAAACAGATATTAATGTAATAAACAAACAAAGGTTGATAGATATACAAGAGGAATTAGATGTATTAAATAAATCAATCCCAGCATTAAAGAAAACTTTAGACTTAAGGAGAGAACAAGCAAGAGGAGATTATCAATTTTCAGGAGCTTTAGCGAATGCGGAAAAAAATTATTCAAAAGCTTTAGATAATAGAAATAAATTAGCAAAAGAATTTAATGCTATTAGAAATGCAGAGAGAAAAAACGATACAGATATATTTAAATTAAAAAAAGAAACTATAGCGTTAGAATATCAAGAAGAACAAACAAGAAAAAGAATATTACAAATCAAAAGAGAAGAAGTAAAAGTTTTAGGAGAAAATTTACAATCGCAAGAAGCAAATTTTTTATTAAATTCTCTGGAAGAACAAAAAAAGGTATTAGAAGAACAGCAAAGAATACTTTCTAAAAATAATATAGAATGGCGTTTGTATCAAAAACTAATTGATGGTGTAGATAAATCAATAAAAGAGTTGACAGATACTCAAAATTATTTGGGTGATTCAGGAAAAAAAGTAGCGGATGATTTAACAAAATTGGGTGAAAAAATGAAAGCCCAAGAAGAAGCTACTAGAAAAATGAAAGAAGCAACTGACGAATGGTTAAAAAGCATTCAAAGTGGCTTTCTTGAAGATGCTGGATTAGGTTCATTAAATTTCTTTATGAAAGTTCAAGAGAATGGACTTACAATGTACGAGCAACTAATGGCGGGTGCGGATAGTTTTGCGGATAAATTTGCTATTACATTTAAAGGCGTTACTGATGTAGCAAAAGAAGCGTTTTCGTTTATAAACCAAGCCAGTGAAGCATCATTTAATAAACAGCTTTCAGATTTAGACAAACAAAAAGAAATTTCTTTAAAATATGCGGGGGATAGCGCAACAGCAAGAGAAGAAATTGAAAAAAAGTATGAAGAAAGAAGAAGAGCGATCGAAAGACAAAGAGCCGAGCAAGAAAAAAAACAAGCTATATTTAATGTTATTATAAATACAGCTCAGGCTATTGCTTCCGCAGTGGCTAAATCACCATTAACGGGTGGTTTACCTTTCTCTGCTATTGCTGCGGCTATTGGTGCGGCTCAAATTGCGGTTATTTCAAGTGCTGAAATTCCAAATTATGAGTATGGTACAGATAACCATCAAGGAGGTTTAATGTTAATTAATGATGCTAAAGGATCGAATTATACAGAGGCAGTTAAAACACCTGACGGAAAAGTAACTAAATACAAAGGACGTAATGTATTGGTTAATGCGCCAAAAGGTACAGAAGTATTAACAGCACAGGAAACATTGCAGTTTGACAGAGATTTGAATAATTTACTAATGAATAACGGTATAAGTCAAAATGTAGCTTACAACGGCATAGATAAAAATGACCTTGACAATGTAATGGGTAAATATTTTAGAAATATCCAAGTCAATAATACGACATTTGACAAAGATGGAATTACTAGTTTTTACATGAAAAATGGCCAAAAAACGAAAACACTTGATCGAGTGGTAACATTTAAAGGATTTAATGTATGATAAGATTCTTTTTAAATTTTAAATCCGATGGAATAGGAGAGATTGAGATTTCAGAACCTCAAGGATTTTCTAATACTGACTTTCAACTATTGCAAGAAGATAAACGTTATGCTTTAGATGTTTCGTTTAGTGGAGGAGAAAATGAGTTTGTATTTAATGATTTTAATCATGAAGAAGCTCTAAACAATTTGTTGTACTATCGTAATAAATTTGGTTCAGAGGCTTTGGTTTCTGTTAAAATAGTTTTTGATGTAGGATATACTGTATTAGGAGACATTCATTTTGAAAGTTCTTCTACTGATGGTTATACTTATTTCAAGTGTAAAGTAGTTCAAGACAGTAAACAGGCTAAATTAAAGAGAAACAGAGAGATAAAAGTCGATTTGTTTAGTGATAAAGATGTTGATGGTAATACTATAACTCCTATAACAGGGGAAAATTTACTATTAAAATCAAAACCAGTTAAACAATTTTCATCATGGGAGCAATCAAAAGATTATAATAAAAATCTTGATGCAGTTGGAGAACCACAAAGCACATATTATGCTTTTAATCCTGCAATACAGTTAAAAGAATATGGAGTCGAAACCTCATATACATTTTTTCAAGATACAGAAAAACTTGAAGATTTAGAGTTACCAAGACAATTAAGAAGTAATTTTAATATAATTACAGCAAAACAAAATCTTTCGAATATTAAATTAAAAACATCTGACTTTTATATGAATATAAATACAGATGTAGATAATGGGGGGGATGGTTATGTAAACGGTGGCCTTTTTGTAATGTATGGAGAAACGCCAGAAAACGCGCAAAATGTTGTTTTGTTAGATTATGATTTAAGGGAGTACCAAACATTTACGCATCAAGGGGAATTATCTTTTGAATTACCTTATCTGAAAAGAGGTGATAGTATTTGGTTTTGTTTTTACCAAAAAGTAAGGCAGTCAGCTGAGTCAGTTGGGCCCGTTGTAGATAAAAGATTTGAAGCTTTCACTAATATTAAAAATTTTAATTTTAGTGTTGAGGTTCAGTCCATCGCTTTTAATACAGTTGTTCCATCATATAGATTATATGACGTAATACAGCAAAACGTTAAATCAATAGCAGGATTGAATGTTATCGCCCCAGAAATGATTTCGGGCGGTAATTTATATGATCAAAGATTGATTAACGGAAATTGTTTAAGAGGAATTACGACAAGACCTTTTTATATCACTTTTAAAGACATTGAAGAAGGATTGCAAGAGTTTAATGCTGATTATAAATTACAAATTGACAACAATGTATTTATAGGATTGTATAAAGATTTTTATGCGAATAAAGAAGTTGCTTATTTAGATACCGTGCAATTTGATAGTTTAAATTTAGTTTTAAATCCTAGATATGTGATAAATGAATTTAGTTATAAATGGAAAGGGTATCAATCACAAAAAGAAAGTACCCTAGAAAATACTTACGATGTAATACATGGTGAGTCGCAATGGTTTAGACCAAATTCGTTGGCATCTAATAAAAAGTCCGTTGAAATTGGATGGGTTCGTGATGCATTTGAAATAGAATTTAACAGGATTAAAGGATTTCAGGAAAAGCCTAACACGGCAACACAGGATGATGACAAATACTACTTGCTTGATACTATCGAAATAACCGACGAAAGCGAAAGATATTTTGAAGAAACGGCTGTATTATTACATAGCTATTCAAACGGTTTAAATAAACTCACCAACGATGGAAGTTTTAACTGGTTGTTGTTAGGACTAAGAGTTAGTGAAACATTCACTATTTTAAGCGAAGAAAATGCTGGCGATTATGAAATAATAGAAATTACTCCAACTTTTTTGACTTTAGAAAGAATAAGTTCAGGGGTTGGAAATCAGCAAGACGAATACACTACCACTTTTAAATATTATGTTTCTTCTGCTACGGCTAATTATAAAATAAGAACAAACGAAGGTTTTGAGTTTGTAGATAATTTGAATGGATCAGATAATTTCGCAAATTTAAGATTTTCTTCAAAAAGAAATATTTTGAATTATTATGCGGAATATTTGTCTACGTGTAATTTATATAGCAAAACAAAACCTTTCCGGAACACATATTTTAAAAACAATCCTGATTGTCGAACATCATATCAAGGAAATATTTTAAGAGAGGGAGACGATTTCATTCCAAATAATCCTATTTTAACTCCTAATATATACGAAGGAATAACTTTCATATGTGATTTTGAGGAATTTAAAGAATTTGAATATAAAATACGTACTGATGGGGGGTATTTCAGGTTTTTAAATCATGATGGCCAAGTAATAAAGGGTTATCCAAAAAGTATAAAATACAGTAATTATAAACGTGAAATGATTTGCGATTTAGAGGAAAAATACGAACCTGCATACATGACAATAGTTAAAGATGTATCTGGATATTTAACCATAAATAGTGAAACGACAGTATATAAATTGAAATGGGAAATTGATTCAAATAAATTGTTTATCTTTGATGAAAACAAAATACCGCTTTATAATGGTGTTTTTTGGCATAAAGTTAGTATAAACGGGCAAAATGCTGAAACTGTTTCACAATTAAAAAACTGGCTAAAATTATTATAATTAATAGAAGATTATTACCATGAATTTTATTGAATTATATACAAATTTAGATGATGCCCTGAACGTAAGAGAAAGCGTTCAGGACACAATCTATAATTATAGCGGTATTCAATTACTACCAAACCAAACAAACCCATATTATCAAACTACAGAATCAATTAACGGTGTTGAGCTGGAAGATTGGCAGGTTTATGCAGTAAATTTGCGTACAGGAGTTAAAACAGATATTACAAGCTCATTCTCGGTATTTGATAATTTCTTTTTGTCGGATGGAACGCCGCAAATAACATTTGCTTTGACTAATTTACCTGAACTAGGATGGGATTTTATCTATTTGGAAGTAAACCAAATGTTAGGAGAAACATATTACAGCAATGTATTTAAAATAACTAATATTAGAAGCAAATACACTAGCCGTTTCGATTATAAAGACAAGAAAAAAGATATTTACAACTCAATACAATTAAATGTTTGGTTTAGACAATATCTTAATCGTGATGAAGTGACAACTTATTACGAGGTTTCAACCAAGCAACAAAGGACAGTTGCAATAAAAGAAGCCACAGTAAGTAAGTATTTTACTGAAATTATTAATATTGGTATTTTAAAAAAATTAAGAGATTTATTAAATAAGAGATACAAATATATAGATTTGCAAGGATGTTCACTTTTTGAAGCCTTTGAAATACCTGAATTAACTGGAAACGGTAATTTTTCGCAACAATCTATATTGCTAAACGTAGATAAAAATGATTTATTAACAGAAAATATAAACGAAATGGGAGTTTTAGAAGATATTGAATGGATTAAAAAGGTTTTAGTTCCAGTAACAAATGGAGGCGTTATATTTATTTGGAATAGACCTGTAAGCGAAATTCCTGACGGGTATCGTGAAGTTACCATTTTAGCAGGAAAAACAATAATGGGATTTGATTCAAGTTTAACTCCAGACCCTGATTTTAGCACATTAGGCGCAACTGGGGGAGTTAAAGAAAATACTTTAACCTCTGCTAATATACCTGAACATACACATAAAATGTTCGTAAATGAGTCAGCAAATATAGCTACTAATAGAATAAATTTATTCCCAGACAGAAATGCAACATATAGAGGTACAGGAGAAGGTTCAGCAGATCATGACTACACTATAAGCAGTTCAACAACTGATCCTAGTTTAGGTAACACAGGAAAATATGGAACAGCAACGCCTGATCCTATAGATAATCTATCTCCATATAGAATTGTTAACTTCATTGAATGGGATGTTTAAGATATGGCAACACTACAAATAATAAAAAGTACACAAGGGTATTTTTCATTTGTATTAGATGGAGATACTTTGAATCCTGTTATAGATAATTCCCCAAATTTGACAATTTTTGGATTGATATGTCATTTTAAAACAGCCAACGGCGCATCTTTATTTAAAAACCAAAATATAGCAGTTACAGATATTACTTATACAGATGTGGCTAGTAATGATTTTACTTTTGCTACTGTATTAGAATTAATGACAAAATTAATTGCTGAGGAGTTTTTTAAAGGCTTAAATCAAGGGTCGGGAAGTGGGGCAACTCGATTTGATGCGTTATTAGACACTTTTACGTACATTGGAAACGGGGGGAAAGTACCCGTAGTTAATGACTCCACTTTAAAACTTGAACCTACTGATTTTTATAATGTAAAGGATTTTTTAGATTTAGATGATGTTGAGGTTTCCGAATTAATAGAGGGTAAAATACTAACAGTTGCAACAATTGGGGGTATTCCGAAAATAGTTTTGACAGATGCTCCAGACACAACACAACAGCTAGTTAATGCATTTGGTTACTTCGATTATAACGATGCAGGTACTACAACAACACCATTAACATTAGTTACTAATATAGATAAACTATTAACTAACGATACATTAGGCGTTTTTACAAATTCCACACAACGACCTTATGGTGTACCAAGTGTTTGGAATACAGATGTAAATGGATTTGATTTTCAGTATTGTACAGTTGGAGATGTTGTTTTTGTTAGATTTGACATCACAGTAACAACAACAACAGCAAATCAAAATGTAAAAGCATTTCTAAGACTTGTAGAGGGTTCTTCTGGTCAATATGATTTACCTTTTCTTGAGATAACGTATAAAACAGCAGGAACACATAAAATTATTAGGATTGTAGAGTTTTATCTCGGAGATCAAAACTACTTAGACTATCCTTCTAAATTTTATGTTAATACCGATGCATCAGCTACATGTATTGTTAATGGCTGGTTTGTTTCCTTACTAAGAAAAAGCGTAAATCTAGTTAATTTTACCATAGATGAAGATGATACTGCTGACCATTATAGAGGAACTTGGAACGCATTAACAAACACCCCGACTTTAAGCAACGGTATAGGTCAAGTAGGGGATTACTACATAGTAAGTGCTGCAGGTAGCGGATATGATATAGGCGATGTAGTAGCTTATAATGGAAGCACGTATTTTAAATTTATAAACAACAACCAAGAAACAACGCTTAAAACCAGAATCACTCAGTATATACCATCAATATCATTGTTAAATAGTAACACTTGGAGAGGTTGGAACAAAAACACCTCAAATATGTTAACATCAGATGCTAATACTAGTTATGGTACTGGAACAACACCCACCAAAACAGGTACGTGGTACGGAGACTCTAATGTGATATATTTGAAAGATTTAACAAAATTAAACAAATTAACATTTCATGTAAGAGAAGGACTGAGTGTGGCCACGGTTCAATTATATGTCTTAGTTGCTGATTACGGGTCAAGAGGTTTTGAAACAAACGGAGTTGAAATAATAAACGAGACTATAAATATTACCACAGGATCGACTTTGAAAGACAATTTTACTATTGCGACACATAATTTAAACGCTAATAGTATTATGCAGGTGTTTTTTAGACAAACATCTGGTGCGAATCCTACAATACAGGGAGTCCAGTTTATATGGGAATTCGAATAATAATTAATAATTAATTTTTTTAAAATGGTAGCAGTTATCGATGGCGATGTAGTAATCGCATTTGGAGAGTACACGCAGGAAGATTATCCTAATAATGTACTAGTAGAAATCACTCAAGAACAATATGACATGTTGGAGACATTTATTGAGCCTAGATACAACGGAGTTAAATTTTACGATAATAACTTTGTTTACGTCATGTATGAAGGTGAAAAGTATTTATCTATTACTAGAATAGATTTAGGAAAAAATCTTTATTCAGAAGTTTACGGAAAATTACGTGTTCTTATGAAAGTTGAATTGATTACAGAGCAAGAGTTTGATTTAAGAATTAGTGCTTTTGTTCCTGTAAGAAATGAGATTTTAAAAGGCGATTTCTTATTAGCAAAAGAATTATTCGAAAATATTGATCCTCAAATTTACGGACAAGAAATGTATGACGAAATCATGGGAAGGATTGACTTTTATATCACAGATAATTATTTAAAATATCCGTGGGAAAATGTACAACAAAAAATATTTTCAAAAAGTATTAACTCTTAAAATTTAAAAGTATGAAATATATAAAGAGGTATTGGGTAACAATTTCATTTGTTTTATCCTTTATTTTGGATGCGCAATATGGAATATTAGAAAAATTAATTTCTGACCCGTTTTGGTTAAATATTGTTAAAGGTTTAGGAGCTTTATTATTAGCTTATTTTACAGGCAATAAATTAGTATCATCTACAGAATCTCCCATTGTAGGTAATAGACCAAACGACAGATAAAATGGAAAAATTAAAACTAACAATAGTGATTTTTATGCTATTTACGGGTTTCTTTTGGAGTTATTTCCCTAAAGGCACTTATTATTTAATGATAGCTATTATATTAATGCTTTTTTCTATATTAGCTTATAAATACAATAGAAATAGTTTTGCTTCATTCTTGTTAGTTTCTTTTTCTTTAAATAATTTACTTGATGAACTTTTTTTTAACCCTTTGGTTATTCAGTTAAATGAAATAATAATTTTAATATTAATACCTATAATATGGTATTTTAAAAGTCGTCATGAATGTAAAAGATGAATTTATAAATGTTGTTATAAAGGTAATATTACCCGCAACAATAGGTATTTCAATAAAATTAGCAGTGCAAGCACAAAAACAAAAAATAACTTTTTTAAGAATTGTTTTATCATTTATAACTGGAGTAGGAGCCTCATATATTAGTTATCCAATTGTTATAAATAATTCAGCGAAAGATTATATTCCTTTGCTTATATCTGTAATAGCTATTTCGTCAGAAAAAATAGCGGAATATCTTATTTATAAATTCAATATTGATTATTTTATAGGCTCAATAATAGAGGCTTTTAGAAAACTTTTAATAGATTTAATTTCAAAAAAATAAATTATGGATCAAATCACACTAGAGAGAATCAAACAAGCACACCCAAGAATTAGGGAAATGCTTTACGGGCAATATTTAGAAGCGAATTCGCTTTTAGGAGCTAATGTAAGATTAAGATTTGCTTACGTTTACCGTTCGCCCCAAGAGCAAAATGAGTTATATGCACAAGGTAGAACCAAAGCAGGTAAAAAAGTTACCAATGCATCAGCGTGGCAATCAATACATAATTACGGTCTTGCATTTGATATTGTGTTATTAGTAGATAAAGATGGTAATGGAACTTTTGAAACTGCATCATGGGATACTAAAAAAGACTTTGATAAGGATAGACAGGCCGACTGGATGGAGATAGTTAATTATTTCAAGTCCAAAGGTTGGAAGTGGGGCGGGGATTGGAAGAAATTTCCTGATGCACCACATTTTCAATATGATTTCGGTTTTGATTGGAAAACACTAAAAGCAAGAGTCGATAAAAAAACAATAATAACAGACGAAAACGGGATAGTTTATCCTAAGATATAAAAAAAGGGGTTATTAGCCCCTTTTTTAAACCAAATGTACAACCGATTAACTATATGAAAAGTTCATAACAAATATAAACATAAAAGTTTAATTATATGAAAAGATTTATATTAATACTCATAATTTCTTTTTTATGCTCATGCGGTGCGCGTAAAGTAGAGAAAAAAGACGAAAAAGAAACAAATAAACTAGAAATAAAAGAAGTTGTAAAAAAAGACATTGAAACAATTGATCAAACAAAAACAGATATTAGATTAATTGTAACGGATTCTATTAAAGAAGAAATTGAAGAAACTGAGATTATACCCTCAGACCCTAAAAAAGATAAAATAATTAAACGTAAAATAAAGCGTTTTAAGACATTAAAAAAAGAAAATAATAAACAAGTAAGCAATGATATTAAAACACTCAACAAAACAGCAGAAACAATACAGAAAAAGGAAAAGACAAAAAAGGATGTCGAAACAAAAAATGTTGATAAAAAAAAATTTG
>JACCDR010152849.1_pt1 | contig 34656 bp, 59 predicted proteins | sample 7446431 | NCBI WGS metagenome assembly JACCDR01 (sample SAMN15323443, study PRJNA562643) | freshwater metagenome | isolation source: river surface water | place: USA:Blue River Watershed | collected 2017-08-17 | reverse complement strand
TCCACGCAAGCGCCCTCGTCGGGCAACCCCGTCGGCACCTTGACACTGGGCTCGTTGACGACGGGGTCGAACCTCTTCGACGGGCAGTTCGCGGACCTATTGCTGTGGAACCGCGTCCTGTCCGCCGGCGAGCTGAACACCGTCGCGGCGTACCAGCTTGCGCGCTACGGGCTAAGCTGAAGCCATGGCCCAGTATTTCATCGACCGCGCAGGGACCCTGACGAACGTTCGCCGCACCGCCGTGGGCGGCTTCCTCGTGGACGCGACGCTCGCGCGGACGGGCGTCATGGAGTACCTGGTGGGGGCGCGCACAATCCGCCGGCACAACCCCGAGGCAGTGCTCCGCGCGTCGCTGGACGGCATCACCACCGCGCCCGTGACCCGACTGCACCCGTCGAAGTTCGTCGACACGACCAACTACGCGGAGCTGGTGAAGGGGCACCCGGTGGGGGCTGCGCGGCTCGAGAACGGCCACATCGTGGCCACGCTGGCCATCAACGACGAGGGCCTCATCCGGGACATTGAGGCCGGCATGCGCGAGGTGTCCATGGGGTACCTAGCCGAGCACGACGGCGTCGAGGGCATCGCCGACGACGGGACGCCCTACCACGAGTCCCGTGTCAAAATCGAGTGGAACCACATCGCAATCGTGCCTGCCGGCCGCGCCGGCACCGCTCGCTTGCAGCTAGACAGCGCGGACATCCCGCAGGAAGTAGACAACGCCATGGCCATGAAGCTGAAGATCCGAGGCGCCGAGGTGGACGCCGACAAGGCCCAGGAAGCCATCGACGCGGCGGACATCCAGCTGGATGCCGTCACCGGCGAGCGCGACGCCCTGAAGGACAAGGTCGCCGAGCTCGAGGCCGCGCTGGCCGAGGCGAAGTCGAAGGCGACCCTGGACGCGGCCGTGGAGGCCGAGCTCGCGCGCCGCGCGGAGGCCGAGCGCGCCGAGGCCCGCAAGACCGCGGTGGCGAAGCGCTACCCGAAGCTCGACCTGTCGAAGTACGCGCAGCCGGCGATCGACGCCCTGCACGACGCGATGGCCACCGAGGACGCTGCCGATCCCGACGGCGTCGCCCGCCTGACCGGGAAGCGCGGCGAAGTGCCCGCCCCGGCCGCCCCCACGACCGACGCGAAGCCCAAGGCGCGGAAGCCCAGCGCGCGCGACCGCATGCTGGCGTCCTACCGCGACTTGACGGACGCGGTGGACGGCTGATACCCTCCACGCAGGGATAAGCCCAGCGCGCTTCGGTGCCCGGGACCCGCCCTCGTTAGCGCGAGTGGCGGGTTTCGTTTTGCGTGGCAGGCTTCAGGTAAGCGGAATAGCCCGCGACGCGGAAACCCTTCCCCGCGCACAGGAGCACGACATGGCGACGATCTTCCAGACCACGTACACCCAGCGCGAGGACATTGCGCTCCCCGGCGTCTTCTCCGAGGCCTACGACGACCGCCGCATCACCACGCGTTTCGCGCGCGGGCTCGTGCTCGCGGGTCACGGCGTGTTCAAGGTCCGCGGCACCCAGGGCAACGCCGGCGGCTCGTTCGTCGAGTCCCCCGGCCAGGCGTTCCACCAGCCCAGCCCCGCCCTCACCGTGAACACCACGGCCATCGCGACCGCGCAGGCCACGATCGCCTCCGGCGACCTCACGCTGTCGCTCAACGGCACCGTCGGCGGCACCGTGATGCAGCCCGGCCGCCTCATCACGCTCACGCTGTCCAACAGCGCGGACTTCGACGCCGGCACCGCGACCGTGACCGGCATCAGCGCGCTGACCGGCCAGTCCATCACCGAGACGCTCGTGGTTCCGGACGGCGGCAACGTCACCCTGACCACGACCAACTACTTCAGCCAGGTGACCCAGGTCAAGGTGCTCGACGCCTCCATGTCCGGCACGGGCGGCACCGTCTCGGTGGGCCTCGCGGCGCAGTCGGCGCTCGCGCTGGCCGACTTCCTGGGCATCGCGGTCCGCGAGCCCATCAAGACGGGCGTGTTCGCCTCGAACCTCTACAACCTGAACGGCCAGCCCACGAACGCCGAGGGTAACTACATCGACGGCGAGATGGTGCCCGTCCTGACCAAGGGCGGTATCTGGGTGTTCACCGAGACCGCGGTGGCCGACCAGGACCCGATCTACGTGCGCATCGCGGCCAACGGCGCCGGCAAGCTGATGCTCGGCGCGTTCCGGAACGACAGCGACAGCGGCAACGCCATTCTGCTTCCCGGCCGCTTCACCCGCAGCTGCGCGGCCGGCGTCGCGCCTGCGTACCTGATGCACCTCGGCTGATCAAGAGGTCGGCGCCGGATCTACCGAGCCTTGCGGGCCGCCTGGGCAACCGGGCGGCCCGTTCGTACGTCAGGGGTACCAGACCGGGTAGTCGCCTGGGTATGCGCGCTGATGGTAGCGCAGGGCGTTGTCGGCGGCCTCGTGCCACTCCTTGCGCTCCGCGCGCGACAGCGTCGCCCAGGGCGGCGCCACGCCGTACGTGCTGACGTCCAGCGCCTTCAGGCCCCACACGTAGGCGTAGTAGGCCTCACCGTGCCCGGTTAGCGGCGGGCAGTAGCCGCAGTCCTCGTTGGCTGGATGCCAGCCGTGAAGGGCGGGCTTGGCCGCGCAAGGAACGAGTCGGCCGTCCTGCGCGCCGAGGCGCGCGGTGCTGGGCTGTAGATGGTCCGAGTGCAGCCTGGTTACGTCGCGCTGGCGCATGTCTGAAGCATGCCACTGGCGGCCCTCGCGCTGCAGCTTGACAAGAAAAATCGGTGCTACGCTGTACGACAAGCACCCCGGCCGTGGCCGGGTCAAGGAGTACCCGAGCATGGCGAAGAAGAAGGAACTGGTTTTCGACGCGGAGATCCTGGAGTCCATCGACTCCGTCGAGTCCGCGCAGGACGCACTCGGCGAGCAGATCGCGCTGGCCACCAGCGACGCGGCGGAGACCATGGTCTTCGCGCGCCAGCTGGAGACCGTCAAGTCGCGCGTCTACGAGAAGAAGTTTCCGCCCCTCAAGGCGCGCAGCTTCGTGCCCGAGTCGAACGAGGGCGGCGCCACCAGCGAGACCCTCGTCTACCGCCTCTGGGAGGGCTTCGTGGTCGCGAAGGTCTGCGGACCGTACGCCACCGACATCCCGATGGTCGCGGCCTCCGGCAAGGAGTTCGTGGTCCGCTACTTCAGCGTGAAGGACGGCTACTACTACTCGATCGACGACATGCGCAAGGCGCAGGCGGCGGGCGTCGAGCTGTCGACCAAGTACGCCGAGCTCGCGCGGCGCGGCATCGAGCTCGCGCGCGACGGCATCACGGCGTTCGGCGTGCCGGACATCGGCACCTACGGCCTGGCCAACCACCCGAACGCCACGCTGAAGACCCTGCCGAACGGCGACTGGGCGAACGCGTCGGGCCTCGAGATCCTCGAAGACCTGAACTACCTCGTCACCGAGATGTTCTCGAACTCGCTCGAGATCTGGTCGATCGACACCGTGCTCGTCAGCACGCGGCTCTACCGCATCCTGACCACGAAGCTGATGTCGGTCGACAACGCCTCGAACATCACGGTGCTCGAGATGTTCAAGAAGCAGAACCCCGGCGTCACGGTCGACAGCTGGACCAAGCTCGCCGCCAGCGCGCCGGACGGCAGCCACGACCGCGTGATCGCGTACGTGAAGACCCCCGAGGTCCTCGAGTTCGAGACCGGCGTGGAGTTCGAGATCCTGCCGGTCGAGTACTCGAAGGGCGTGTTCACTCATGTATGCCAAGCAAGGTATGCCGGCGTCCAGGTCCATTATCCACTCGCCGTGTCGTACAGCGACAACGCGTGATTTCGCATAGTTAGCCGACTGGCTTGACAACATTATCAGCGTCGGCGCATCCTGGTTCGCATGGACCGGGATGTTTTCGTTTGCGCAGCAGCATGTGCCAGCGGACGACCGCACTACGCGCGAGGCGTCTGCAAGACCTGCTACCACCGCCTTCGGCGCCAGGGGTGGGCAGATGAAGCACCCCAGCGCCCGGCTGGGGCGCAGAGACGCTGTACGTGCTCGGGCGCGGCGCCAGTCTACGCACGAGGTATGTGCCGCAACTGCTACAACGCGCAGCACGTGGGCCGCCTGGTGGATTGCGCCGAATGCGGCAGAACGAGGCCGCACCAGGCTCTCGGCTACTGTAAGAAGTGCTACTTGCGGCTGCGTGTGCAGCCCAACCAGCGAAAGCGGTTGTACGGCCTCAGCAAGGAAGCGCTGAAGGCTGTACTGGAGCACCAACGGAGCAGGTGCGCCATTTGCTCCAGGCCCGTGGACGACTTGACCGGCCACGTTGATCACTGCCACGCCACCCGTCGTGTGCGCGGCATCCTTTGCCGCGGCTGCAACGTAGGTGTCGGCCACCTCGGCGACGACCCCGCCCGCCTTCGCGCCGCAGCCGCGTACTTGGAGCTGGACGTCGACTGGCGCGACGTGCCACGGTAGTCCGATGCAAGACGCGCTGACATCGTCCTCGTTCCACGGCTGGCGGACGCCCGAAAGCTTCCTGCAGCGCGTGCGCGCGGTCGGCCCGATTGCGCTCGACCCGTGCACCTCGGCGGAGAACCCGACGGGCGCGGCACTCTGGGCGACCGCAGACGAAAACGGTTTGGTCTACGCATGGGCCGAGATTCTCAAGGAGTACGCAGGTGGAGGAGTGGCGAGCTGTCGAAGGTTTTCCGGGCTACGAGGTGTCGAGCCTGGGGCGGCTGCGCTCCTGGCTCAAGCTGCCGAACGAGCGGCTTCCGCCCACGGAGCCGCGCGTCCTGAAGGGCGGACGGGACAAGGACGGCTACCGGCGGGCGGTGCTCTGCCGTCCGGGCAGACGGGCGAGTCTGAAGATTCACGCCCTCGTGCTGGCGGCCTTCTGTCCACCCAGGCCCTCGGAAAGCTCCGTTGCCCGCCACTTGGACGGGAATCCTCTGAACAACGCGGCGACGAACCTGACCTGGGGCACGCAGGCGGAGAACATCGCGGACCGCGACAGGCACGGGACGACGCGGCGCAAGCTGTCAGCGGAGGACAAAGCGGAGATCGTGCGCTTGAAGGGCTCCGAGCCGCAAGCAATGACAGCAGCGCGGTTCGGGGTCACGCCCCACACGGTGTGGGTGGTGCAGACCGGGTACGTCTGGCAGGGCAAGCGCTCGCGTTCGTGAACTGCCCCTACGGCCGCGCGCTCGGGGCGTGGGCCGCCAAGTGCGTCGCGGAGGCCGCGCTGGGGGCCGAAATCGTCGCGCTGGTGCCGTCCCGCACCGACACGGCTTGGTTCGACACGCTGTTCAGCAGGGCCACGGCCACGCTGTTCTGGCGTGGGCGCATCAAGTTCGTGGACCCGCGCGCGCCGGCGGGTATGATGTGGCACGAAAAACGTAAACGCTTCGTGCCGTTGGCGCCGGCGGCCTTCCCGTCGGCGGTGTTCTACTTCGGCGACCGCCCAGGCGACTTCAGCCGCGCGTTCCACGACGCCGGGCGCATGGTGATCGACCACGACCTGCCACTGCGCGCCGCCTGACGCACTTTTCCGCTGGCCTCGTGTGCGGCGCAGTGGCACGGTTCCTGGACCGCGCCACCTGCGCACAGGAGTACCATGGCTGTCAAGCGTCTGGAGAACCACACCGACCAGTTGATCGACCTTCCGCCCATCCACGGCATCGAGGGCGACGACGGGAACCTCATCGACTTCCCGGAGGGCATCCGCCTGCAGCCCGGCCTGAACACGGTGCCGCAGTTGTACCTCGACGCACTGCACGCCCAGGTGCGCCAGGTGTACGACCAGCTGGGGCGCCCGCGGATGGCGAAGCCGATCAAGGGCCAGGAAGCCAAGCCGCTGCTGCGCTACCCCGGCCGCGAGGCGATCGCCGGACTCATCGCCCCCGTGACCTACAGCACGGCCAACGGCATGCGCCACGGCCCGCGCGTGACGATCTTCGAGCCCGAGCAGGTCGCCGACCGCGAGGACGGCCCGACCGCGCCCGCAACCCTGCCGGCGTCGGAGAACGCCGCCCTGGCCATCATCAGCGTGACCGACGACCGCAAGGCGCTCGACCGCTGGATGAAGCAGTCCAAGTCGCCCAACATTAAGGTGGCGTGCCAGTCGAAGATGGCGTCGCTGGCAGCCAAGGCGACCTGACGTGGCCAAGCGCAACCGGACGGTGCCGGTGGAGCACCACTGGCTCTGCGAGTCCTGCCGGAGCGTCTACGAAGGCGTCGACCCGCCGGACGCGTGCAGCTGGTGCGGGTGCGAGTACTTCGAGAACCTCGCCGACCTGGCCAAGGACGTCGGGCTCCCTGCTACGCTTGAGGCATGACCCCCGCCCCCAGCGTAGCCGTACTCGTCGCCCGCTATCCCGAGTTCGGCGAGGTGCCTGCCGAGTACACGGACCTGGTCCAGCTTGCGCTGGACGAGGCCGCTCGCGACACGAACGCCGACGTCTACCCGACGTCGCAGCAGGCGATCGACGCCTGCCTGCTGAAGGCCGCGAAGTTCCTGTGCGACTCGCCCTACGCGCGCAAGATGCGCCTGTCGGACCTGTCCGGCGCGCGGTACGAGATCGCCCTCTACAAGAAGCAGCGCGCCGCGACCATGGGTCGCCGCGTGTTCTAGCAGTCCAGATATACCTTCCAGACGCCGTCCGACTGGACGCGCCGCACTTCGTAGACTTCGCCCTCAGAGTCACCGCCGGCGTACATGTCGTAGGTCCCCGAGACGACGTCAACGTCGCCAAGCTGCTTCTGCATTTCCTGCAAGCGCTGGATGAGCTCCGAAATCTTCATGCTACGATGCTAGGCTGAAGCTGTGGCGGGTGTAAAGGTCAAAGTCACCGATCGCGACAAGGGCTTCAACAAGCTCGCGGCCGAGCTCGGCGGCATGGGCACCGTGACCCTTGGCGTCCAGGGCGACGACGCCACCAAGCCGCACCCGAACTCCGAGTGGTCTGTGGGCGAGCTGGCTTACCGCCACGAGCTAGGGCTGGGCGTCAAGGAGCGGTCCTGGCTGCGGGTCTGGATGGACACCAACCAGCAGCGGATGCTCGCGGAAACGCGTGCCGCGTACCAGCAGGTGATGGCCGGGCGCACGACGCGCAAAAAGGCCATGGCTGCGCTCGGCTACAAGTGGGTGGCGGAGCTCCGGAAGAACATCGCCGACGGCAACATCCGCCCGCCGCTCGCTCAGTCGACCGTCGACCGCAAGGGCCACAGCATCCCGCTGCTGGAGACGGCCACGCTCGCGAACAGCATCAGCTACAAGCTGTTCCTGAAGCAAATCCGCAGTGTGCAGTCGCGCGCCGAGCGCGAGGTCCTCCGGAGCGGCAAGTGACGTCGCTCGGCCCCGAGGTGCCGGGCCTCCCGCAGCCGCCGCCCATCAGCCCGCCCCTCTCCAAGGACGGCCGCCGGGCGCTCGCGGCGCTGCGCAAGGCCCACCGCGCCAAGGTCGCCGACATCCGTGGCGGCATCCAGGGACTGCGCCAGGACATCCAGGCCGCCAAGGCGGGCCTGCGGGCGCAGCGACAGCGCCAGGCCGCCCAGCGGGCGCACGCGCGCCAGCTCGGGGCTCTCCGCCGCCGGATCCGCGGGCTGCAGGCAGCCTCGAAGAAGCAGCTGCGTGCCCTCCGCAGCCAGAACCGCGCCCTGCGTAAGCAGGTTCGCCAACTGCGCAAGGCCAACCCGGCGTCAGTGTTCAACCGTGCGCGCGGCGCCGCCCGCCGCGGCCGGCGGACCAGCGAGTTCGCGTTCCTGCCGTGGGTCCTGCGCAAGGCGCTGAAGGCGTTCCGCCAGCGGGGTTCTGGTGATGGAAGAAACCACGGAGCAAAGGGAGTTCGTAGACCAGGAAGGACAGGGCTTGCCGGCAGATGACCCGATAAGCTACTGTTTCGCTATGGCAGAGCTGATTGTAGATGGCGGCCTGACGGCGCTGGTTGACGAGGAGGACCTGGTCTTTGTTCGAGGTATGAGTTGGCGCGCTCTGCACAACAGGCGCGACGGCCGCGCCAGCAAGACATACGCCCAGAACGGTGCAGGCAAGCTGCTGCACAGGGTCATCCTGGCCCCTCCAGACGGCGTGCTGGTGGACCACATCAACGGCAACGGGTTGGACTGCCGCCGAGCTAACTTGCGGCTGGCTTCTCGTTCTGAGAACGCGCGAAATCGCGGAAAGCAGCGAAACAACACGTCCGGTCACAAAGGCGTGTCGTACAACAAGCGGAACGGGCGCTGGCTAGCATTTGTGAAGCTAGATCAGCACATGCACAACCTCGGGTACTACGACACCCCGGAGGAGGCGGCCGTTGTAGCGTCCTCCGCTCGAAAGCTCCTGCACGGCTCGTTCGCAAGCGATTGACGAACGCCGTCCAGACGCGGTAGGGTCCGCCCATGCTCATGAAGTACATCAAGGTCCACTACGAACCCCAGGCAGAGCGCTACCTCCGCGACGACACCGGCGACGAGGTGCGGTTTACCCGCCAAGTCGCCCTGCTGTTCCAGCAAGAGGAGATCACGGCGAAGCTGTCCTACACGCGCGCGGTCGACGGCGTGCCCACCAAGCAGCCCGTCCCCTGCGTGCGCATAGACGGCGACAAGTTCATGTTGGATCACGAGGACATCGAGGTCGCCGACGACTGCCTAGTCGCGGTTGTCGTGGAGGCCGCCTAGCGCCTGCTACTCTGTTCTGCATGGCGGAGAACTCGTGGGCGACTGAACAGGAAGCGATCCGCCTCGCAGTGGCGCGGGCAGCGAAGCTGCCTGACCGGGCCACCATCGGCGGCAAGCGCATGCACCGCCGCGTCACCTGGGAGGGCGAAGACAACGCCGACCGCTGGGCGCAGGGCGGCGCGCTGATCGAGCTGCGGCTGGGCGCCATCACGCCGATCGGGAAGCTCGAGCCCCGTCAGGACTACGACGCCGGGACCGACACCATCACCACGGCCTACGGCCGCTACGAGCGGTTCACGGTCACCTGCGCCATCGACATCGACAACCAGGACCCCGCTGCGGCGGCGCCTGGCACCGTCACGGGTCGCCTGCGCACGCGCCTGCAGCGCCCGGACGTCCTGGCCATCCTGCAGGCAGCCAACGTCGCCTACGTCGGCATGGGCCCCACCAGCGTCGCCGACTACGAGGACGACGGCCGTGTGATCTCGGCCGCCCGCGTCGACATCTTCTTCGCGCACACGGCCTGGGACTCCGACGAGGAGCAGGACTTCTACGTCGCGCACCTCGAGGCAGAGGGCGAGTTCGACAGCCCGCCGGACGCCGACCCGGACATGGTTGTGGTGGTGGACGCCTCGTAGCCGCAGCCTGGCCGAGAATCGTGTCAAGCTGAGACCGAGGAGTACCCCACACATGAGTGAGCTGGACACCGTAGTTTCCGTCACCATTACTGCGAACACGGTGACGCCCACCCGCGCAGGCTTCGGCACCGCCATGCTGCTGGGACACACCAGCGTTTTTGCCGACGACTACCGGATCTACACGGACTTGTCGGGCATGACGGCCGATGGCTTCGCGACCAAGGACGAGCTCTACCAGAAGGCGTCGGCGATGTTCAGCCAGTCGCCGCGGCCGGAGCGCGTGTTCGTCGCGCGGATGACGAGCAATGCGTCGTTCACGCACACGCTCACCGTCTCGACCGCGACCGCCGGCCTTCACATCAAGGTCGACGTCTTCGACCCGTCGACCGGCGCGTACACGACGATCGACCGCACCATCCCCGGCGCGTCGAATACGACTGCCGAGGCGACGGCCGTGGCCGCGCTCATCGACGCCCTGCCCGGCGTGGCTGCTACGGCGGCGTCTGCGGTGGTGACCATCACCCCGGCCGTCGCCGGTACCAAGACCAGCATGCGCAACCCGGTGAACTGCACCATCACCGAGACCACGGCGGACGCGGGCTACGACGACCGCCTGGCGGCCTTGCAGCTCATCAATGACGAGTGGTACGCCGTTAGCATCGACTCGGACTCCGACGCGAACGTCCAGGCGGTGGCCACGTGGGTCGAGTCGCAGAAGAAGCTCTTCTTCTGGGGCACGAACGACTCGCGCGAGCTGGCGACCAGCGGCAGCGTCACCGGCGCAGCCCTGAAGGCAGCCGCGCGCAAGCGCACCGCCGGTCTGTGGGCTGCGGACCCCAAGGAGCACGGCCAGGACGCCTGGCTGGGCGTGGGGCTTCCGCAGACGCCCGGCTCCATCACCTGGGCGAACAAGCGGCTCGCTGGGGTCACGGCCACGTCGCACACGACGACCCAGAAGGCGAACCTCGAGTTGGCCAACGTGAACCACTACATGCCCGTCGCGGGCGTGAACATCACGCGCCCCTCCAAGGTGGCGTCGGGCGAGTTCATCGACATCGTGCACGGCCTGGACGCGCTCGAGGCCGACATCCAGGAATCCGCTTTCAGCGTGCTCGTTAACAACGGCAAGATCGGCTACACCGCCGGCGCGCTCGACCTCATCGCGAACGCCATCCTGGGCGCCCTGCGGCGCTTCGAGGGCGACCAGGCGCTGCTGGTTCCCGGCAGCTCCACGGTGACCATGCCGGCGGTGTCGAGCATCAGCCTGTCGGACAAGCAGAACCGGCGCCTGACGAACGTCAAGTTCAGCGCGACGCTTCAGGGTGCTGTGCACACGATGTCGATCGTCGGCACCGTCAGCCTCTGACGCGCCTCACGGTCGCGCGCGCGCCGCCGTCGCTTGTATTCGCGGTTCCGCTGGCGCTTCGCCTCGCGGGCCGCAGGATCCTCGGCGAGGCGGCGCTTCTTGTAGACCTTCTGCTGGGCTAGCTCAGCGGCGTAGGCCGCGGGGTCGAGCTTACGCGCCAAACGCATGCGTTCCGCGTGCTTCTGGGCGGAGGCGCTGTAGGTGGCTCCTGTCGTGGCGGGGTCCCAGCGCTGCTGGAGCCCGAACTCCTCCGCTATGTCAGACGCGAGGTCCTTCCATGCCATGGCGCCGATGTTCGCCGAGCCGTGGCAGGCTGTCAACATGGACAATCGCCCGTACTACGTGCACTACACGGACGCCCTCGGAAACACGAAGGAAGACTACGCCGGCATGAACGCCACGCAGGCCTTGCGGGTGGCCGCGGTCATCCAAGCCCAGGGCGCCACGGGCGTGTACCTGCTGCGCAAGTGCCCCGTGCTAGGCTTTACACCAGCGGCCCGGTAGGGCGCAAGGAGTATCCGTGGCCCAGTTCTACACCTACGACTTCGACCAGGTGACCATCGCCATCGGCCCGATCCTCGCCGAAGGCTTCCAGGACGGCGAGGGCGTCACGATCGAGCCTGGCGCCGAGGTGTTTACGGACGTCGTCGGCACGGACGGGCAGGTCACGCGCTCCAAGACGCTCAACCGCACCGGCACCGTCACCGTCAAGCTGATGCAGTCGTCGGCCACGAATGACCTGTTCAGCTCGCTGCTGCTGACCGACCAGAACGCGCCGAACGGCGCCGGCGTCATCCCGGTATACATCCGCGACCGGAACGGCCGCAGCCTGCACACCGCGCACCAGGCGTGGATCAGCGCCTGGCCGCAGGTGACGTACGACCGCGGCGCCACCGTGCGCGAGTGGGTCATCCGCTGCGCGCGGCTCGAGCATTTCGTCGGCGGCAACTGACGCCGTGCGCGCGCTCTGCTTCCACGGCATCGGCAAGGGCACGCCGGCCAGCTTCGCCGCGAAGGCGATGGGCCGGCTAGGCGCGCAGGTGCCTGGACTGCGCCACGCCAGCGTCCACTGGGGCCCCCTGCTCGACGTGCACCAGGAAGCCATGCTCCGCGACATGCGGCGGCGCGGCAGCCGCGGCAACATGGTGCAAGGGGTGTCCTTCGAGGTCCTGGGCGACGCCCTCGCCTACCGCAACGTCGAGGGCGCGGCGCGGCTCCTGGCAGACTACGAGGTCTCGAACCTGGGCGGCCTCGACGTGGTGTTCGCCCACTCACTGGGCTGCGTCTTGGCGATGGGTTGGCTGGCGGCGCGGCCTGCCTCGGCCGCCCCCGTGACGCTGGTCACCATGGGCTGCAACATCGGGCTGTGGCAGGCGGGCTCCACCAGCCCCGTGACGCGCCCGCGCAGCGTGGGGCGGTGGCTCAACCTGTTCGACGCCACGGACGGCCTAGGCGGCCCCGTGGGCGGCTTCGCGAACGCGCGCGACATCGAGGTCGAAGTCGGCCGCCCGTGGTACGCGTTCATGGTGCCAGCGGCGGACCACGTCGGGTACTGGGGCGACAAGGGGCTGTGGTCGCGCGTCATCCCGCGCCTACTCGCCTGATTCCGGTGGCGTGCGCGCGCCGCGCGGCACAGGCTACGGCATGATCCCCGAGACCCACACGTTCGAGCTGGGCGGCAAGCAGTTCACCCTGCGGAAGCTGTCCTTCCACCAATCGCTGCCGGTGTACTGCCGCTTTCAGGAGCTCCTTGCCGTCTTTCTGGACGAGGACGCGTCCAAGAAAGCCGGCGAGCTGGCCATCTTCCAGCTGGTCGGCCTGGCGGGCAAGCTCAACTTCGCCGAGCTCGACTACTACATCAAGGCGTTCGGGCCGTCCACGACGGTGGACTTCGCCGACGGGCGCGTGCTCGCGCTGAAGGTCGTCCCGGCGACCAAGTCCGCTCCGGAGGTGGACCCGCTCAGCGAGCTGTTCACCGACAACCTGCCGGACATGTTCAAGTGGCTCGACGCCTGCGTGCGGTTCAACTTCGGCGGAACCATCGAAAAAACCGCCAGCGCGCTAAAGGAGCCGGGGCGCGCGGGCGAGGGAGAAGCACCGGCGGCGTAAGCGTCCCCATCCCCGCGGGCATCGACTGGCGGGTGTGGCGGCTGTGCGTTACCGCCGATGGTGCGGTGCTGCGCAACCCCGACGAGATCCTGCACGGCTGGACGCTCGAGCAAGTCGAGGACGCGCACGCGGTGCTGGACATGCTGGAAGACCTGCGGGAGAAGGCCGCCGCGCCGACGCCCAGCAAGGGGAAGTGAGCTAGACTGACACCATGGCCGGCGCCCTTCGACAAGTCCTTGTGCAGTTTTCGGTACTTGTCGACGACAAGCCGCTGACCAAGCTCGACAAGCAGGTGAACAAGGTCAAGGACAAGATGCTGTCCTTGGCGCGCTACGGCGCGGTCGGCTTCGCCGCGGCCGGCGCAGCCGCCTACAAGCTCGTCGAGGCGGCGTCGGCGGCCGACGAAACGCTGAACGTCATCCAGCAGACGTTCGGCAAGAACTCCGACGCGGTGCTCGCGTGGTCGAAGGCGACTGCACAGGCCATGGGGCGCTCGCAGTACTCGCTGCAGCGCTACGCGTCCGAGTTCGGCGCCTTCCTCGAGCCCCAGTTCCGGGGCACCGAGCAGGACATCAGCAAAATGTCCGAGCGGCTGTCGGAGCTTGCCGTGGACCTGGCGAGCTTCTACAACACGTCCGACGAGGAAGCCAAGATGCGGCTGTTCTCGGGCCTGTCTGGCGAGACCGAGGCCGTGCGTCGCCTGGGCATCGACATCAGCGACACGTCGCTGTCGGACTACAACCATCAGAAGGGCGACAACCGCAACCTCGCGCAGCTAACGCTGCAGGAAAAGACGCTGCTGCGGTACGAGAAGATCCTTCGGGACACGACCATCAAGCAGGGCGACGCCATCCGAACGTCTAGGCAGTGGGCGAACAGCCTGCGGCGCCTCACGGACCAGCTCAAGGACCTCGCGGTGCGCCTAGGCAAGCTCCTGATCGGGCCCGCCACCAAGCTGCTGCACTGGGTCGAGGACATGGTGAAGGGCTTCGAGGTCCTGACGTTCAACACCAGCGCCTGGCAGGCGGCCACGACCCTGGCGCTGTCGGCGGTGGCTGCGAAGGCGGCGCTGGGGGCGAAGCGCTTCTACGACCTGTGGAAGGCGTCCGCGGCTGCCCAGGCCTCGTTCAAGATCCTGATCGCGCAGGCGCGCGACCTCGCGCTGCGCACGGCCCTGGTGACCAGCGCGTTCCTGCTGCTGGAGGACCTGTGGACCTTCATGCGCGGCGGCAGGTCGGTCTTCGGCACGGCCATCACGGAGCTCACCGGCATCCAGCGCCCGCTGGACCTGGCGGTCGCCAGCCTCGAGCGCATGTCCCAGCACATGTACAACACCTACGTGTACGGGCGCGAGCTCCTCCAGGTCCTGACGGTATCGGGGCGGGTGCTCGCCGCGCTGGCGGTGGGTGACGCCTCCGGCGCGCTGCAGGCGGTGAAGGACGCCGCCAGCTGGGATACGTCCGACCGCATTGACAAGACCAAGTCGGACGGCCTCGCGGAAGGGCGACAGGGGCGCATGGACGCCGCTGCGACCGCGGGAGACAAGTCCGCGTACTTCGCCGCCGCCGAGGGCTCGGGCCGCTCGGACGAGGAGCTGAACCAGATGTTCCTGCGCGACCGCGGGTTCGCGCTCAAGGGCATCATCGGCGGGGGCCGGGCGCAGGCCAACGACATGGACGTCGGGTCCGGCCTCGTGCAGGCGCCGGCCTTCGCGACCATGTCGAACGCCGACCGGGCAAAGTACTACGGCGGGGGCGCGGGCGGCTCTAGCACGAAGAACATCACCCTGAACGTGAACGGCGGGGACATCGCGCAGGTGAAGCGCGCGGTGCGCGAGGTCATTGCCGAGGACGACCGGGCGCTCGCCGCCGAGGTCGCCGAGCTGTCTGCGGACCAAGAAAACGGGGGACTCTGATGGCGATGATCTGGTACACGGCGCCGCAGTCTGGCGTCCAGGCGGCCATCGAGTTCGATGTAGTGACGGTCGAGGCACCGTCGTTCTCGGCCGAGGCCACGACGCACCCGGTAGAGGAGGGCGTGGACATCGCGGACCACGTACGCCAGAAGCTGACGACGTTCTCGCTCGAGGGCGTAATCACGAACACGCCCATCAACGCCACGACGCTCGGGCTCCTGGGGCTGACGCCCGCGGGGCAGTCGCTGGGCGCGACCATCGGGCAGCAGTCGCCGCTGGTGCTGCAGGACTACTACCGGGTGCAGACCAAGATCGCCGCCATCAGCGGCGGGCAGGTCGCGCCGTTCACCATCAACGGGCTGCCGCGCGCCCACACGCCCGTGGTCGTCGAGCCGGGCACCTGGGAGTCTCGGCCGAAGCCGCCGCTCACCGCGCGCACGCTGCAGTTCCCCGAGCGCGTGGACCGCGTCAAGTACGTGTTCCGCCTGCTGGAGTCGCTCCTGGCCAACGGCGTGGTGTGCGCGCTCGACACTTACCTGAAGTACTACCCCCAGATGGTGCTGGTTGGGCTGTCCGCGCCGCGCGAGGGGTTGGATTCCATCCGCTTCGGCATGGAGTTCGTGGAGTTCCAGACCGCGGCCGTCACCACGACGCAGGTCACCAAGCGCAAGCCGGCGACCAAGCGCGCGGTGCCGGCGCAGGACGCCGGGCCGAAGGGCACCGGCTACCCGCCCGTCACCCGCGATCGGGCGGACCTCGAGTCCATCGCCAGCCGGCTCGAGCAGCAGCTGGCCAACCAACTTGTGAACGGAGGCTGACCCCATGGCCTGGACGGTGCTGGACATCGAGCGCGACAAGCCGGCGTTCTCGCAGCGCGTGACGCTGGACGGGGCGGACTACACCCTGACGTTCGTGTGGAACATGCGATCGGGCTGGTACATGGGCGTGACGTCCGGCGACACCGTGCTGTTCGAGCCGCGGCGCCTCGGGGTCGAGCGCGACCTGCTCGACTGCGTGCGCTGGCACGAGGCGTGTCCGCCCGGCTACCTGATCGCCCACGACACCACCGGCGCCGGCCTGCCGCCCGGCTACGAGGACTTGCGCGGCGGCACTCGCCAGCTCGGGCGAGTCATCCTTGCGTACGGAGCGCCCGATGGCGAGTAAGCTCGAGCTGAAGAACCGCAGCTGGCTGATTCGCATCGGCACCGGCACGGGTGACGACGCAATCCAGTTCGAGGGCCTGGACTTCCAGGCGTCGATCGTGAAGTCCCTGCGCCCCGAGCCCAACAAGTGCTCGCTCACGATCTTCAACCTGTCGCCCGAGCACCGCGCAGCCATCGAGCAGGAGAACATTTACGACCCCAAGCGCATCAAGGGGCAGAAGCGCACTGGGCAGCGCAAGGTCGCGGCCGGCTCCCCGAAGTTCGGCAAGATCCGCGTGGAGATCGAAGCCGGCTACCTGACCACCGGGCGGCACCTGATCGCGCGCATGGACCTGCGCCGCGCGCTGTCGAACACCGACGGCCCGACGGTCGTCACGAAGATCGAGGGCGAGGACGGCGGGCGCTCGGTGCTCGCGAGCCGGGTCTCCCAGTCGTTCCCGGCCGGCACGACGCGGCTGGCCGTCGTGCGCGCGTGCGCCGAGGCGCTGGGCCTGGGCACAGGCAACCTCATCGAGGTCGCGGCCAAGCTGCAGCAGCCGTACTCCGCCGGGACGGTGCTCACAGGCCAGGCGTCGGAGGAGCTCCGCGGCATCCTGCGGCGCGCGGGGCTGTCGTACAGCATCCAGAACGGCGTCCTCCAGTTCCGGGACGTGTCGGCCGGTCGCACCACGACCGCGTACCTGGTCGACTCGCAGCACGGCATGGTCGGCTCGCCCGAGCGCGACGCCGCGGGGCAGCTGGTGGTCACAACGCTGCTGCTGCCCGGCGTCGCACCGGGCGCCTACATCGACCTGCGCGCCAAGCACGTGCAGGGGGTGTACCGCGTGAACACCGTCACCTACGAGCTCGACTCTGCTGGCACCGACTGGTACTCGAAGCTCGAGCTCGTGCCAGGCTAGCAGGGCGCCTGCTAGGCTTGGTAGGTGTCAAGCAGCATCCTGAAGGGTACCCCGACGAAAGGCGCCATCCTGCGGCACCTGCTCGAGAAGCGCGATCGGGACTTCGGCGTCGCGCTCCCCGGTACGGTTGTGTCCTACAACGCCGGCTCGCGCACGGCGACCATCCGCCCCGGCGTGCACCGCCTCGTGCCCAGCATCGACGACGAGGACGTTGACGTCACCGAGGAAGTGCCCCCGCTGCAGGACGTCCCTGTGTGCTGGCCGATGGGGCGCGGCTTCGCGTTCGCCGACGTGTCCCTGTCCGCCGGCGACCCGGTCCTGCTCATCTGCATGGACCGCGACGCTTCGGCGTGGCGGCGCACTGGCGCCCCGGCAGAGCCCGAGGACGCCCGGCAGCACCACTGGGGCTCAGCCGTAGCCATACCCGGCCTGGCGCCCCGCCAGAACCCCGTGCCGGTGCCCAGCGATGCCGCAGCGCTGGCGTCCAAGCTCGACGCCCTGATCGCCGTCCTGAAGACGGTGCAGCCCGGCCTGTTGTCCGACACCGCGGCGAAGGTCGCGGCCAAGTTCCCGGCGGTGGTCGGCAGCACGACCCCCGAGCCGTTGCTGATCACGACCGGGTCGTCTGTGCTGAAGCTGGAGGACTGATGGAGCCCGCAATCGTAATGACGACCACGCCCTCGAACCCCGTCGTCGGCGACATGTACCTGGACTCCACCGGCAACGCCGTGATGCACACGGACCTGGCCTCCGAGTTCGCGCAGCGTCTGCGCGTGCGGTTCAGCTTCTTCCGCGGTGAGTGGTTCATGGACCTCAACGAGGGCACGCCCTGGTTCCAGTTCATCCTGGTGAAGGGGCCCACCGACCGCAACATCCGCACCGTGTTCACCCAGGTCATCATGAACACCGAGGGCGCGGACGAGCTCCTCAAGTTCGGGTACGCGATCTCGAAGCAGCGCCAGCTGTCGGTCACGTTCGAGGTCCGGATGAAGGACGGCAGCACGTTCCGCTCGGCGGATTTCGGCCAGTTTGTTGTTGCGATCTGACGAGCGCCGGCGGTAGCCTCGGCGCATGGACCTGATGAGCAAGCGATGCGGATGCGGCGCCGTCTACCGGCCCGCGGTTCGGACCCAGGCCTCGTGCGATGCGTGCGGAGACCGCCAGCGCGCGGATGCCCGCGCGGCAACGATGGCCGCCCGCCAGGGCGAGTACGTGACCGCGTTCACGTACGGCGGAGACCCGGTCGCGCACGGCACGTTTCCGCCGGACGACATCATGGCCTCCCCCATCAAGGAGCGCCTGGGCAAGGACCCATTCGCCTGGTGCCAGCCTGTTGGGATGACCCGGGAGCACCTGCGCCAGATGACCGAGGCGCGTGAGAAAAAGCGCCGGTTCGTCGAAGGCATGTTCCGCGCCATGCAGCAGGGGTACTCGAAGGCCGAGCTCCAGGGGCAGGCCGCTCGCGAGACAGACATGCTTGAGCGCTGGGGGCGTGCGCTGGGTGTGCCGCGTGGCTGTGTGGTCACTGCCCTGACCGCGCCTGACGGATTCTGGATGATCCGGCGCCGCCCCGAGACTGACGAGGAGTACCGCGCCAGCCTGCGCCGGAACACCGCCCGCTACTGAGTGCTACCCTGACAGGGTGGCAGGAATCACGAGCGCTGGTTTCGAGGCAAAGTCGCTGACCGAGATCAGCGACTCCATCAAGGCCTACCTGCGTAGCGCCATCAGCCCTACGCTGGACCTGTCGTCCACGAGCCCGTGGGGGCAGCTGGTCGACGCCATCGCCAACGAGCTGGCGCAGGTCTGGGAGGCCGGGCAGGACAACTACACGGCCAAGGACATCGACCAGGCGCGCAACGCCGACCTGGACGCCCTGGTGAAGCTGCGCGGCACCCGCCGCCTGCCGGCGACCGCCTCGACCGCCGCGATGACCATCACGCTGGCGGCCGGCACCTACGCGGCCGGCACCCTTGTGGTGAACGTCGTGGGCGACCCCACCGCGCGGTTCTCCAACGACGAGGAAATCACCGTGGCATCGCCCACCACGCTGACCGGCGTTCCGTTCACGGCCGAGTCTACCGGGCCGCTGCACGCCGCCGCCGGAACGCTCACCGTCGTCACCAACCCGGTCGTAGGGTTCAGCGCCCCCACCAACCCCGCAGACGCCGTGGTCGGCTCGGACATCGAGTCCGACACCGCGCTGCTGCTGCGCTCGGATGCCGAGATCGCGCGCAAGGGCTCGAGCACGGTCGACGCCATCCGGGCGGACCTCATCGGGACCGGCGACTTCGACTTCGTGGCGGTGTTCGAGAACGACACCGACGTGACCGACGGCGAGGGCCGTCCGCCGCACAGCGTCGAGGCCGTCGTGAAGTCGGGGCTGACCGACGCCGAGATCGCCGCCCTGGTGTTCGCCGCGAAGGCGGGCGGCATCCAGGCCTACGGGACCACGACCGAGTCGGTCACGGACTCGCAGGGCAACGTGCACTCGGTCGGCTTCACCCGCACGACCGAAACGCCGATGTACATCTGGGTCGACGTCACCGCCATCGCGGGCCGCTGGCCCGGCACGCAGGCTGTGAAGGACGCCCTGGTCGCCTGGGCGGACGAGAACCAGTCGGTCGGCTACGACCTGATCAACCGGCGCTACAGCCAGCTCATCATGGACCCGGTCGCCTTCCCCGGCGCCGTGGACGTGGTCATCAAGTTCAACGACGTGAACAACGAAGGCACCGCCGTCACGGGGAACTGGACCATCGACCCCCGCGAGGTCGGCTTGGTCGAGGGTGCGCGCATCTTCGTGGACACCACCTTCGTGAACGCGCCCCCATGACGGTCTCCTACATCGACCCGCCGGGGCCGCTGGCGAACACGCGCGAGCCGCTGGACTTCACCACGACCGAGCTGGTGACGTCCATCAGCATCGAGTACTCGCCCGCGGCCGGCAACGGCTTGCGGGAGACCGTGTTCGACGGCACCGAAGACGACGGCACGGGCGGCGACTTCGCCTGGGCCTACAGGAACAGCACGCGCACTGGCACCGGCCCCTACACCTGGCACATCGTTCGCGATGCCGCGTGGCCGGCGGACCTGCGGCTGCGCGTCAAGGAAGCCGCGGGCGGCGGCCCGGCCGGCTGGAAGCTGCTCTATGACGTGGACTTCACGGCCCTCTCCAACCAGACGCTGACGCCTGGCGGGTCCTATGCGCTCGACGGCCTCACGTGGTGGTGCAAGCCCGGCGGCGTGAGCCAGTCCAACGTCCCCGCGATCGTGGCCGGGTCAGGGCTACGGATGGGCACGAGCTCGGCGGCGGAATACATCGCGAACTTCCGCTCCCCGAAGATGTTCCTGCCGTTCGCGAACGTGCCGGGCTTCGACGCCACGGCCCCGGTGGTCGTGCAAGCCAACCTCACGGGCCAGCTGGCGACGTACAACGTGCTGCTGGGCGTGGTCGACGCCGCCGCCGACGCCACCACGCTGTCCGCCGGCGAGCTCGCGCGGCGCGCGGCGATCTCGGCGTACACCGACGGCGGCACCGGCACGCCGCACGGCACGTACCTGCTCTGGAGTACGGACGCTGTCGGCACCACCGTCACCATGGGCTCGACGCCGTCGCGCGAGGACATCAACCGCGGCTACGCGCTCTACGTGCTGAACGAGCACGACACGACCGCCTGCGTCTTCGACTGGACCCAGCCGAGCCACAACCCCTACTCGGGCGGCGTCGACCTGACGGCGAACTCGGCGGGCCCGACGGTGCGCTGCGCTGCGCGCACCCTGGAGAGCCTGGGCGTCTACTTTGCGTACGGAAACTCCACAGGTCTTTCCAGCCCCGGCTACGCGCGGCGGCTGAAAATCTGGCAACCTGGGAACTAAGCCATGCCCGAGCAAGTCGTCTACACCCTGCCCGAGTCGCCCGCACCCGCGCTGCCGGCAGCGGCGGAGGGTGAGTACGTCCACAACGAGGCGATGGTCGCCGAGGCCCAGGCGCTGCTGATCGAGTTCTTCCGCAAGCCGCGGTGGCTCGACGCGGTGGCAGCCTTCGCCACCGAGGTGCAGGAAGTGGAGGACGCCTTCTGGGGCACGCACACCAGCTTCGATGTGGACACGGCGGTCGGCGACCAGCTGGACATCCTGGGTCGGCTGGTCGGCGAGCTCCGCGACGACCGGGTCGACGACGACTACCGCGCCGCCGTGCGCACTCGAATCCTCGTGAACTCCTCGGACGGCAAACTCGAGCAGCTCATCGCGATCGTGCAGTCGCTGCTGCCGGCCGCGACGGTGCAGGCGGCGGAGTACTACCCCGCCTCGCTGTCGTTCGCGGTGTCCACGCTTGGGTCCGTGACCTTCAACACCGTCTACGGGCTGCTGCACAAGGCGAAGGCCGCTGGCGTACGGCTGGAGTTCACGCACGGCGCCGGCACCATCGGTGCCGAGGACGACAATCCGCTAGGCGGCACCATCGGCGCCGAGGACGACAACCCCCTGGGATTCAGCATCTCCGCCGGCACCTGACGCCAGGTGCTAGCCTTACGGCATGGCCAAACCTGCCAGTGTACCCAGCTGGGCGACCGACGCGAACTTTTCCAGCGGACCTGAGTCGGGCTCGCCCACTAAGGTCGAGCCGTCGTCGGGCGCCAAAGCCCAAGGCCAGGTCCCCGGTCAGCCGTACCGCGGCCCCCGGATGAACTGGCTGTTCAACCTCCTCTGCCAGTGGGCCACGTACCTCAACAACCTGCCCACCGACAACGACTTCCGTAACGCGAACTTCACCTGGGGCGGCGACCACGTCTTCACCAACCAGGTCGATGCACCAGGCGGCGTCACCAGCGGCGGCACCATCGACGCCGTCAACCTGGTTGGCGTGGACGTCTACTCGGCTACCGGCGGCGAGTTCACGTACGGCAACGGCAGCCCCTCCCCGCGCGCGCGTAGTGTGTCGCTGTCCCTGCCTGCTTCGCGTGTGCTCGCGTCCTACCCAGGCGACGTCGAGGTGGCGTCCTTCCTCGAGATCGGCGGCGGCGGCCCGGCCTACCTGAACATCCCCGCGAACGCGGCGGCGGTGTTCGCAGTCACGCTGCCCCGCGACGCGGTGCTGACATCCTGGCGCGCGGGCATCCGGAACGCCACCGGCGTCACGGTCAACCTGAGCGGGGGCCTGATGCAGGCCGTGGCCGACAAGGTAACGCCGACGGCCGGCTTCAAGGTGTCCTGCTCGACCACTGGCGTGGGTGGCGTTACTTCGCTGGCCAGCGGTGCCGAGGGCTTCATGCTGCACAACGCCCTCGGCACCGTAACAATCGACAACAGCGCCGGCGACTACTACCTCTACATCACCGGCGACCAGTCGATCGACATCTTCTGGGTTGAGGTCAACTACGACGACCCCGGCCCCAGGAACGGATGAGCACCATGGCAGTCACGACCGACATGCAGAACGTCCAGATTCAGATGGCCAGCGTAGAGGGCCGGCTGAACACCATGGACTACAAGCTCGAGACCATGGGCGAGAAGCTCGAGGAGATGGAGGAGCGCGCCGACGAACGCCACGAGCACGTGCGCGAGTTCCTCCGGGGCGCGGTGCGCGACGCGCTGCTGCCCCTCGACGCTAAGCTCACGGCCATCGAAGCCGAGCGCAAGGCCTTGTTCAGCGTGGCTGCGAAGGCGGCCGGGCTCATCGGCGGCGGCATCACCTTCGTGTGGGGCGTCGTCCAAGCGATGCTGCAATGAGCCGCCTGCGCACCGACGACATCACGCTGCTACTGCCGAGCCTCCAGCCGGTGGTCCAGGCCTTGCTCGACCGCATGGCAGACCTCGGCTACAAGCCCCACCTGTTCGACACCTTGCGGACGCCCGAGGAAGCCCTGAAGAATGCACGCAGAGGTACGGGCGTGCAGAAGTCCATGCACCTGTACGGCGCGGCGGCGGACATCATCTGTTCGGACCACCTGTGGTCCTGCAAGGCGAAGAGCTGCAAGTTCTTCACTGTCCTGGCGCGCGAGGCGAAGGCGCTCGGGCTCTACGCCGGCGCGGACTTCGGCGATTTCCCGCACGTGCAGGCGCTGCCTTTCACGCCGGCCGCCCAGAACGCCCTACGCAGCCTCGGCACGGGGCGCAGTGACGCGGACATCGCCGCCAAGGACGCCGTCATCCGCCGGTGGCTCGCGGCGCCGAAGGTCGCCTAAGCGCCCCACCACAAGCCGCATCGCGGCAACTTCGCTGCGCATTCGCCGTATCTTGTCTTTGGTCTCCATGCAGCGATCATCGCCTGTCGTGGCGTCATTCGTCAAGCCAGCCCTGCGCGCGTAGCTTTGCCGTCGCCCGCCCCTGCACCGCGGGGTCGGCGCCCCACACGGCGGGGTTGCTGTGGTTGGAGCTGCCGCCCACGCCGGCGCACGTGCTGAACGCGTGGAGTAGTTCGTGCACAATGATGTGCGGCTCCGAGCGGTACCAGGCCGCTATGGATATGTGGGGCACAGAGACCCCGCGCATGGGCGGGCCTTCGTGCCTGAGCTCGACGCAGCCGTAGGCCTTAGTGCCGCAGACCTTCACGTCGTCCACGCCGGTGTGGACCACGAAGCGGTCCAGATCGCAGCTGGCGCTGGGCTCGGGCATGCCGGCCTCCGCCCAAGCCTCCGCGACGGCCGCGTAGGCGGCGTCCTCGTGCGGCAGGTGGTCGGTGGTCGGCAGCGCGCAGGCGGCCAGGGTGAACAGGGCCAGGAACAGCTTCAGCATCCACTAGGATGGCACAGCGCCTACAGGTCGATCGGGTCGCGGAAACCCAAGAAGACGGGGTGCCTCGGGGCGTCCACTACGCCGGCCTGGGCGAAGTGCTTGAACTTGACGAGCTTTCCTACAAGCTGGTCGCGCTGGCCCCAGTACTCGGCGCGCTGGGCGTCGGTGAAGCCGGTTCCGATGTTGAACTCGACGTCCCTCACGCCAAAGGAAATGGTTTCCTCGAAGGGCCGCACATCGAAGATGGGCTTGCAGATGAACGCGCCGAGGTCGCCGCGCCCGACCTTGTTGGCCTGGTGGTGGCTGCGCTTGGTGTGCCCAAGCTCGTCGACCGTCGCCTCGTTGCCGTTGTGCATCCGCTCCTCGAAGCCGACGATGACGGCCTCCCCGTCCTCGAAGCGCTTCAGCTTGAGCAGATAGCCCTCGCGCGCGGTGCTTCGCCCGAACTTGTAGGGGGCGTTCGGGCAGCGAACCATCAACCCCTCGAAGCCCGCGGACAGCGCCGCGGTTTCGCACGCCGCAAGGTCGGCGTCGGTCGACACCGCGTGCTGGCGCAGCAGCTGCACGTTGTACTGGTCGGCGCCAAGAGCCGCCAGCGTGATCTCGAGCTGCTGGTAGCGCTGCAGGTAGGTCGAGTCCGGCCGGTCCCACATGTCGAAGACGTGGAACGTCACGGGCGGGTCGCCGTCCTCGGACATGACGCCCGACATGGTCGCCTGCATGACGTTGGGCGCCGCCGGGTTGCCCACGATGAGCTCGCCGTCAAAGCCCTCGTACTGGTCGTGACCGAACATCAGCTGGACGAACTGGTTCGGGATGGGCTTCAGCTTGCGGCTGTAGACCACGCCGTTGCGCACGAGGGCGCGCACGCCGTCGAGCTTGGGCGACACCAGCACGGGGTACCGGAAGGCGTGGCCCTCGGGGGCCTGCACCGCTAGCATCGGCTTGAGCGAAGTCATACAGCCTCCAGGATCTTGCGAACGTCGGCGCGGGTGTAGGGTTGGGTCGGGTCGTCGTCCTCGAACTCCTCGACGGCGAAGCCAGAAAGCGATGCACCGCGGAAGGTGACGTAGGCCGCAGGCTGCGAGCGCGCAGGCGCCCGGCTGAGAAGCAACCGCCTGGTCGCCAGCCGTGCGTAGCTCCACGCCTGCCGCGCCACGAACGCCAGCGGCACGACCGGCAGGGCCAGCACCACCACAGCAAGGAAGGCCCCCAGCTCGACCATCACGGCAACAGGTTCGGCCAGCCATGCGCCAGCGCGCATCCAGGCGCGCCAGACGTCTCGGGCGGTTTCGTAGGCTTCCTTCAGCATTTCACTTCTCCATGGTTCGCGAACTCGCCCAGCAGGCGACTGCGCAGGGTTGTTAGGTAGGCAGTCGCTTCTTCTTTGGTGTCATGCAGTTTTCGGCGTCGCCCAGCGGGCGTCTCGATGTCCGACATCCAGCGCTGGTTTTGCTTGTCGAAGTAAACGCCTTTGACGCCGCTTGTGTTGTGGCCGGGTCTCCCCCGGTTGTGCATTTGCTGGCTTCTTGTCGCCAGACGCAGGTTAGCTCTTCGGTTGTCTAACGAGTCGCCGTTGGCGTGGTCCACCTCCAGCCCCGGCGGCACCGCAACCAGCACGCGGTGCAGCAGTACTGAGCCGGATGGCCTTCTTGCTCTAAAGACGTACTGCTTTCCTGTGCGCCCGTGCGTCATGATGGACCAGCTAAAAGCCTCCACGAGCCAAGAGTCGGCCTCGTCGATTTGAAAGCGGCCGTTGGTTGCGCGCACCCACATGGCTAGTTTAGCCGCCAGTCGGTGTCCACGGCACGCAGCTGCTTGCGCGCTGCGGCTTGTTCGCGACGAACCACGCAGTCGCGGATGTAGTCGGTCCAGGCCTCCTCGACGTCGCGGAAGAACGCCGTCTTGAACGCGCTGATGTCGTCGGTCACGGAGGGATGGTAGGACAGCTCGCGCCGCTCGCCGTCGAACACGAACGCGATGACGAACGACTCGTCATCCCCGCGCGACATGACGAACCCGCCCATGACGCCCTTGTGGTCGATTACCTCGACCTGTATGTCCACGTACTGCAGTTCAGCTTGACCCACGACTACTTCCCTCCCCGCGGCTGCACCTTTGCGATCCGCTCGAACTTCACGCCCGGCACCGCCGGCAGCTCGACGCTGTCCTTGTAGGCCTTGCAATAGGCCTTCAGCGCTTCCTCATCCGGACGGCACCACTCGCGAGGCACCGCCGCAGCGTCGGCGATTGTGGCCGTCCACGACCAGACGGTCGCGACGCCCGACACCTTCACGTCCTCTGCGATGGCAGCCAAGGCAGCCTGGCAGCCCGCGTGGTCGCCCTCGCCGGCGCGGGCTGCCGCCTCATCACGCAGGCTCGCCGCGAGCCGCCCCCGCTCTGTTGCGGCCTCGGACAGCTTACGCGAGATCAGCGCCTTGGCTTCCTCGAGCGCCACGGTCGCGGGCTTGAAGTCGCCGTTGATCTGCTTGAGGTCCCTGTTCAGGGGGTCGACCAGCGCCTTGCGATCGGACTCCACAGCGTTCAGCAACTGCTGGGCTTCGTTCAGCTTGCCCGCCCACCAGGCTTCCTGCTCCGGCGTCTCGCACGGGAGTGTGCCCAGCTCGGCGAGGGCCGCTTCCCACGTGCCGCGCACGGTAGCCAAGGCGGCGCGGTCGTACGCCGGCAGCGTCGGACGCTCCACAGCTGGAGCCATGGCAGCGAGCTCGGCTTGCTTCTCGGCTATGATCTCGTTCACGGTTTTTGGCTTACGCGGCACTGGGCAACCCCTTCGGCATGCGGAACACGACACTCGCCTTGCGGCGCACAGCGCGGCGCCGCTTCGGCTTGAAGATGACCGGCACCGGCTGGCCCAGGCGGCCGACGGCCCACAGCCCGAGGCCGATGGCATCGACGACGTTGTTCTTCAGCGTCGGCGCGACCTTGGCTGCATCCAGGACGCCCTGCTCGGCAGCTGTCAGGGCCGCCAGGATGCGGGGTTGGTGTACTTCCTTAGGCACCGCGCCCTTCCACTGCGCAGGCGTCACGAGCTCGCCGTGCCAGCCCGCGAGCTGCCCGGCGATGCAGTTAAAGTCAGCGAGCTGCGCAGCGGTCATCGACCCGCGTCCGCCACCGCGCCAGGTCCCGCGCTCTACAACGAGGCGGGTGTCCGGCAACCACAGGACAATCAGGTTCGCGACGTGCTGCTGCACACGTTCGTGTGGGGTCTTGCCCCTCGCGCGCGAAAGGCCGCACCCTACGAGTGTAGCGTCCTCGAAGACTGCCCAGCCAGCGGCTGCTCCCGGGTCAACTGCAAGTATCCGCATAGGTGCAATCTTCCGCTGGCGGTGTTCGGTTTTCAAGGACTACGCAGCCAAAAGGCGATCGAGGTGCGGGCGATTCCAAACCGGCGGCGGCGCGCCGGTGTAGCCGGGGCTGGCTTCGTAGGGAATCAGACGCCCGTGCTTGTCGTGCATCGGGTCGCCAGCCGCCTTGGACCAGCGGAAGAACGCTGCGGGGCTGCAAGTGATCTTGACGTCGGGGCAGTACGCCTGCGCGGCTTGCTGCTGCACCTTCGCCATGTGGTAGGCGGCCTCGTGCAGCCGGTCTAGCGGGATCTCGTACACCCACTCGTCGTGGACGAATGCGAGCGGCCGACATCCGTACAGCGGTGACTTGGTGTTCACGTATGCCTCGCGCCACAGCGCCCAGCCGGCTGCCTTGGCCGCGTCGGCGGCGAGGCCTTGGAAATACCCGTTCGACGCGTCGGTGAAGCCCACGTCGCCGCGCAGCCGCTTCGACACGAACTGCTCGATGGTGTTGCGCGACCCGCGCTTGCGCCCTACCTGCTCGGACACCCAGTCGAGGTACGGCTGGGCCTCGGGGTAGATTTCGCGCCACACGCGCGTGGCGTGCTCGGCCTGAGCCAGCGTGAGCTCGACCCCGTAGTTCGTGTAGCAGTAGTCCTGGAGTCGCTGCGGGCCCATGCCGCCCGGCAGACCGAAGTTCGGGCCCTTGGCGTTGCCGCGCACCTTCTTGATCAAGTCGCGGTCCGTGCGCTTGAGGCCGTAGCCCCAGGCGTACTGCTCGGCCCACGTCCGGCCACTCGCCACGAAGTGCGCGCCGGCGTCCCACAGACGCGTGCCCATTTCGATGTGCGGGCAGCGCGCGTCGTCGTTCAGGATTTCGGCTAGCGCTGAGTACCCCAGCACCCACAGGCAAACCTGAGACCACGTCCGCATTTCGAACGCATCGAAGTCGACCGAGACAGCCGCGCAGCCTTCTCGGGCGACGAACTGCTCGCGCATCCCGAGCAGCTGGACCTTCTTCGCGGGCTGTCGCACGCGGCTGCCTGCTGTGGGTTCAGAGCCGGACATCGTTGCACCTCTCCACGGTGAACTTGGCGGACCCGGTACGCATCAGGCGCATGACCGCGACCAAGGCGTCGAGTCCATCCACGCGCGCCAGCAGGCGCAGCGGACAATCCCAGAGCTCGAACGCGTCCGGGCCTGCCTCAATGATCAGCCACTGATCCTTGTCGTTGTGCACCAGCAGCGTCTTACAGTTCCGCATCGTCGTCTCCTACGTTCACGATTTGCCCGGCGCGGGGCAGGTTCTGAATCTGGACGCCGTAGGCGGTGCGCGCTTCGCCGGGCTCCGGGTCCTCGCCTTGGCGGCACGAGGACCGCCCCGTGCCTACGATCGGGTTGTAGGACGCCTGCATGGGCTTGCCCGCAAGGGCGGCCAGCAGCGGGCGGCGCGCCTTCGACAGCAGCGTGTCGGCCTGGCCGTAGGCGCTATAGGCCTGCAGCAGCGGGTCACGCGACAGGTGGCACGCATCCTTGTCGACGCTGATGTTCGGGATCAGGTCGGCCGGGTCGCACCCGTCGGCCTCGGCCTCCTCGATCATCCGCTGCGTGACCTTGATGCGCTTCTTCTGCTGGGGCGTCCACTGCGGGCCTTGGTCGGCGATGCCGGCATTGGCGTAGGCCTTCATCAACATCGTGGGTGACAGGTCGCCGCGTGGCGGCTCGCGGCCCATCGCCCGGTACACCTGCTCGCAGCGCTCGCGGGCGACCTTGGTGTTCTTCACGGGCACCGGGACGCCCTTCTTGACCTCGTAGCGCAGGAGCGGCTCGCCCTCGACGCTCAGGCGGCCCTTCGGGTCGAGCAGGTCGAGGCGGTAGCCGTCGAGGCGCGCTTCGGTCTCGCGCACCAGCACCTCGGCGGTCTCGGCGTCGGTCATGAAGCCCCAGCACCCGGTGGACCCGAGCGACACGGCCGCTCGCATTTGCGGCACCATGTCCACGAAGTACTGGGGCCCGTGCGCGAGCTGCGCCGTGCCGAGCTCGTAGGTGCAGGTGTCCTCGAGCGAGTAGTGCCGCGCATCGGCGGGCCACAGGTCGGGGTGCACATCCCACAGCAGCCCGTAGCGCGTGCGCCAGGGCGAGTCCTTGTCGAGCGTTATGCCGAGCTTGTGCGCGGCGACGCAGTCGTCAAGGCCGAAGCCTTCACGCCGATCGCCCTTGCCGATGCGCAGTAGCTTCTCCGCCAGGTAGGTGCACCAGAACTCCCCCCGGTCGACCTTGTCGGCGAGGGCGGGCGTCCAGGCCGGCTCGTACGCCATGATGACCTGGGCCTCGAAGCCGCCTGTGTTGTGGCCGCGCATGACCACGCCGGGCGTCGTCAGCGCCCACCATAGCCGGTCTCGGAACTCCGACCCAAAGCGCGGGTTGGCGTGCGCCAGGTACTTCGCCCCGCCGTCGAGGCGGTACGACATGCACACCGGCGGCGGCGCCAGTACGCCCGGCTCGAGCAGGAAGGCCTCGAAGTCGAAATCAAACCAGATCACGGCGCGCCGCCGATCGCTTGCAGCACCTCGGCCACCACGTCGCGCCACGCGCGCTTCGTGCGCTCATCAGCGAAGGCGTAGCCGAGGTCCGACAGGCCTGGCCCGATCTCGTAGAAGCGGTCGTGCGCGGCTTCCGCCGCCACGTCGATCGCCTTGGCTAGCGCGCGTGCTCGCTTCAGTTCGTCCACGGCGCCGCCTTGGCTTGGGACACAGCCAGCTCGGTCTCGAGCGCCTCGATGCGAGCCTCCGCGACCTGGATGCGCGCGGCCAGGGTGGCGATGGTCCCGCAGTAGTACGACAGGGTCGCCTCGGTCACGGTGACGCGGCACGCGCGCTGCGCGGGCGACAACTCCTCATCCAGGGCGGCCTTCAGGTGCGTACGGATGCGCTCGCAGATTCGTGCGGCGAGTTCGGCGATGGTCATCAATACCCCCAGTTGATGAGTTCGCGCCCACAGCTGGGCAGTTGGCGATCGAAGGCGGCCTCGGCAGCCGGGCGCCCGAAGCGGGCGGCGAACGTGGCCTCGACGGCCGAGGGCTCGGCGCCCAGCGCCGCGGCGCGAGCCAGGGTGTCGGCCATGCGCTGCCAGCGCACGCGGCGCACGTAGGCGTCGTAGGTGAGCGTCATCGGGTCCCCCGCACCGTGACGGTCATGCCGTCGATGTAGACCCAGCCGTCTTTTACCAGGCGCCCGTGCTCATCCTGCGGTGTTCCCGCGAAAGCTTCGAGCGCGCCGACGATCCACAACAGAACCTTTGCCACCAGACTCGCTATGAACTGCATGAAGGCAGTCTAGACGCCGTTCGCCTCGCGGCTCAACGCTAAAACTTTGCAAATGCACCAAAGTGTTCGACGGCTGCCTTTGCGTACGCTGCGTGGGCAGACTCGGGGTCCGGGAAAGTTCCGAGATTTATGCGCACGCCGTTCACGCGAATCCGCGCAGAGTAGGTGCCGTACCGGGGGTTGTACTGCGCCCCTTTCAGCCCGCTTACGCTGTTTCGCTTGACGGCGGAGTTCTGTTTGTTCTGGCGGCTGGTGCACCGGCGGAGATTGGCGCGAGTGTTGTTCAAGCGGTCGCCGTCAATGTGATCAACCTCTACGCCGGGCTCTGCGCGAAGGACGAAACGATGCAGGTACCCGACGCCCTTGCAGTGCGCATAGCCGCCACGCCCGTCAGACGACGGCGTGAAGCACCACCTGTGCGCCCGCGCGCGTTCGAAGTCGTCGTCATCAAGCAGCGTGACGTGGCCGGTGTTGAGCGCCAGTTTCTGCAAGGTGCCTCTCGAGATGAATGAAAGTGAACGGGTAAAGATTCTCGCCTGAGGCCGGTTCTCTTGTCCGTTTGTACGGCAGGAAGCCCTGCTTGCACAATGACCGCATGCTGGCGATATTTCCACTCCAGACGTACGTGCGGATGCTCGGGGCGCCGTGCGCCTTGGCCCAGCGGACGCGCGCCTGGATGAGACGCTGCTGCAGGCCGTGGCCGCGGTGCTCCTTGAGCACGCCTGCGCGCGTCATGAAGGCGTGGTCGACCATCATGCGCACGCCGCCGAAGCCGACGGCGTCGTAGTCCAGGTGCCTGGGAACACCCGCGGCAAACCGCCGACGCTCCGCAACCCACCAGGTGGACTCGTCCAGGTCCTCCTCGTCGATCGCGCCCGTGATGGGGAAGATCGCGCGGTTTAGGTCTCGGATCAGGTCCAAGTCGTCGGTCTGGCGCAGGCGGAACATGCGATTACTCCTCGGGAAACCGGGCGGCGGGCGCGGTCGGCCAACCGTAGCGCTGCTCGGCCAGCTCCTGCAGCTGGATCATAGCGCGCCAGGCCACCGCCACCGCGTGGAGCATGGCGGTGTCCTTGTCCACGTCCAGGTAGGACGCCTGGTGACGCAGCAGACAGTCGCCGTGGTCACTGGACTTGCCTCGCGCGTGGTGGAGCGGCTGCCCGGGGTTGTGTTTTTCGTTACCAAGCCTCGAGAGCTCGGCCACCAGCGCGACGGCCGCCGGACAGTAGGCCAGGAACCCCGAGAACATGGGCTGCTCCTTGCGCCGCTGCGAGGAGTCGTCGTAGTACATGCGCCAGTCGGCGGGGCGATCGGCGGCCGTCGAAGCGGGCTCGGTCGGCGCCTTCCACCACTCGTCGCCGAAGACGCTGGAAAGAAAACGTTGGCCCGAGTCGCTCCGGTCGTCGGTGACGTAGATATTTCCGGTATCAGCGATATACCTCACTTCACCTCGGCCCCTAACGCCACCGGCGTCGTGATCGATGTACTCGACGACGTCGCCAACCTCGACCGTCTCCTGGCGGAGGGCGGGCTCGAATCGGTCGGGCTTCCAGCCGACGCCGCTCCCCTCTACCGACACCGCGTCGGTGTGAACGCGAGAAACGGTGTACACCGCCCCCTCCCTCAAGAACTCCGGCGCGCTGCCGCCCGCAGCGTTCACGCACCGAACCTTGTCGCCTACCTGGAACATCACGCCGCCTTCCTGCGCGTCGCGCGCACTGCCCTGAACCGATCCCGAATGCAGATCACAACCTGCCGCTTGCCGTCGGCGTGTGTCGCGATGTGCGCGACCAGCCACGACGACGGCAGCCCGTTGTAGCCGTGGTCGACGTCCATCACGCCAGCCATCACGGCGCCGTCCAACCAGCCGGGCGTGTGCCCGTGCCCGATGTTCACCTTGCACCCCAGCTTGCTGAACGCGCGCAAGGAGCCCCGGGCGCCGTTCGGCCCCTTGTCGCTGTGGAAGCCGTGCTCGACGCCGGCGATCTTCAGGGACTCGTTGCGCTTCAGGAAGTGCACGTCGCCGCCCCGCTTCACCACGCCGCCGCGCCCGCGGTACTCGAGCTCGAAGACGTCGGGGTAGCTGCCGGTGCGGTTGTACTCGGCATAGACGCGCGCCCACACCGCGTGATAGTAGGGCGCGTTGACCGGGTCAACGCGCGGCTGGGCTTCCTCCAGCCAGCGCTCGAAGGCCTCGTCGTGGTTGCTGCGCACCACGTGCACGCGGTGCTCGCCGCGGCCCCAGCGGGTCAGGCCCTCGAGCTCGGTGCAGGCGTGGGCGACCTCGGTCGCGACCTGCTTGTCGCGGTTCTCGTAGGCCGCCCGCATGCTGCGCTCGTGGTGGTTCCGCGAGCGGAAGTCGAGGAAGTCGTGCAGCACTAGGTGCTTCGGGCGCAGGCACTCGAAGAGCCCGCGCGTAGCGGCCAGCGCCGGCCCGCGCACGCGCCCGGAGTGCCAGTCGCCCAGGGTGAGGGACTCCGCCGGCGGCGCCTGCTCGGCGCCTGTGGGCGTGTAGCGCGTGTCGAGATCGATGAAAGACCCGTCACCGCGCCCCTTGGTCACGTGGCGGATGAAGTAGGTCCCGTCGTCCTCCACCTCGACCACCACGGCGCCGATCACGTGGTGGGCGCTGCCCTTCTTGCCGGCCTTGCTGTCGGAGTAGTTCTTGACCGTGCAGGCGCCGGTCGTGACCATGATGCGGGGGTGTCGCGTGCTGGTGGGCACCACGGCGAGCTGGCGCTTCGGGTGGCCGAAGATGCCCGACGACTTGCCGAGGAACACCTCGAAGCCGGACAGCGGCGTGGAGGCCGTCGGCTGCACCTTGATGTCTGCGTAGCAGCGCAGGTTCGGGCACAGCACGCCTCGGTCGTGCTTCAGGTAGGGCGCGACCTCGGCGGACCAGCGCTCCTCGCCGAGGCGCGCGGCCTCCCAGCGCGAAGTGGGGTTCTTGTACCGGCCGGGTATCACCACGAGGGTGGCCTTGCGCGTGGTGCGGAAGGTCTGCAGGCAGGACCAGAAGCCTTTGTCGACCGCGGTGCCGTTCTGGGCCCACGTGATGATGTACGTACGACTCACTTGGACTCCTTGAGGCGCTTGAGATCCTTCGCCGGGACGAACTCGTACACCAGCACCGTGGCGACGCCGTCCTTCGTGTACTGATAGTAGCCGGGCCTGCCGTCTGGCAGCGTCACCGGGTCGCCAGGTTTCATGTGCGCACCCAGCCTACGGCCTCGGACGCCGCGACCGAGACCTGCACCACGAGCCACAGGAAGCACGCCAGCGGTGACGCCTCTGCGGCGACCGCGGGGAACATCACGGCGGCGAAGCCCGCAAGGGACACGCCGAGCTGGAAGCCACGCCACGCGGTCACAGGCGCCCCCCGCTGGTGTGCGTAAGGAGCGCGCACGTCGCCAGGATGCAACCGGACAGCACCACCGTGCGCCAGTCGTTGAACGCTGCGGCAGCGAGGCACAGGGGCGCCTGGACGCCGGCCAGGAACCAGAACAGTCGGGAGGTCATGCGGCCTCCGGCTTGCTGCGGTCGCCTGCGCCGCCCGAGAAGGCGTCGCCGTGCCTCGCGCGCAGCTTGGCTATGTTGGCCGCCATGATGTCGTCCGGCGAAAGCGCGTACGTGCGCGCGAGGGCCTTCCACGCGCCCAGCCCGTCGCGCAGGCTGCGCAGCACGAGCCCGGGGTCGACCTCGCCGCCGTGCCACTCGAGCTTCTTGACGTGGTCGATCGCCTTGCCGAAGTGCGCCGACATGTGGACGATCAACACCTCCGCCACGCTGGACCCGACGACAGGCGCGTCCGACAGCAGGTCGCACACCTTGGTATCGTAGTGCCAGGCGAGGGCGGCCACGTACCAAAGCACGTCACCGAGCTCCTTGGCGAGCGTGGCGCGCGAGTTCCCCACGAAGAGCTCGGCGACTTCGCCCAGCTCGCCCGCAAGACCCAGGCAGCAGGTGCCCTCCGGGATGATCCCGAGGCGCGGGTGCAGCATCATGCGCTCGGTGAACGCCTGGAACTGGTCGACTGTGCGCATGGCTCAGCCCTCCGCCCGCTTGAGCTGGCCTTCCATGCGAGCCAGGTGCAGCTCGGTCTGGCGCAGGGTGCGCTTGGTCGGCCGTGCCACGAGCTTGCGCAGCCAGTCGCGCTCATCGAGCGCCGACGCCGCGAAGATTTGTCGCCCGCCAACTGTGCCGAGCGGCTCGACGGGCAGGCCGACGCTGCGCAGAAAGGTCTCGCTGGGGGGCGCCTGCCGGAGCGCGTCCTCGCTGAACGTCTTGAGCTCCACGAGCCGCGCCTTGCGGGCAGGGGTAAGCGCGACGCCCTGGCGCGTGAACTTCTCCAGCTGGGCGTTGAACATGCGCCGCGCGAGGCGCCGCACGCGGCGGCTGGTGTTGCCTGCCAGGGCGAGCGTCTCCCTGGTGGTCTTGGGCTCGGCCTCGCGCATGGCGCACAGGTTCGCGTGGTGCGTTCGGCGGTCGACGCTTCGACTGATGGGGCGGGACAGCGACATGGGTACTCCGTGTG
>JACCDR010067073.1_pt1 | contig 34667 bp, 35 predicted proteins | sample 7446431 | NCBI WGS metagenome assembly JACCDR01 (sample SAMN15323443, study PRJNA562643) | freshwater metagenome | isolation source: river surface water | place: USA:Blue River Watershed | collected 2017-08-17 | reverse complement strand
CCGTCGTGTCCGACGACGGCTACCTCCTCGACGACTTCGGCGTGCAGTACCTGATGCCCGACCGGATCCTTCGGCTCAGCTTCGACATTCCGGTCGCCGGAGTCGCCTACCTCTCCTGAACCGTCCGATATAGCTCGACGTGACCGCACGCAAGAGCGCCAGCAACAAGGACATGAACGGCCTCAAGATTGTCAACCTTGGGGCACCGGCAAACGGCTCGGCGGACGCGGCTCGCAAGTCCGACGTCGAAACCGCCTACACCGCCGCGATCTCCCGCGCGAACCACACCGGTTCCCAACTCGCGAGCACGATCTCCGACTTCGACACGGCCGTTCGGGCGAACCGCATCGATCAGCTCACCGCGCCCACCGGCTCGCTCGGCCTGGCGTCACAGAAGATCATCAACTTGCTGGACCCGACGGCCAACCAGGACGCCGCCACCAAGAAGTACGTCGACGACCAGCTCGCCGCCGTCGCCAGTGGACAGACCCTCAAGGGAACCGTCCGCGCCGTGTCCACGACCAACGTCAACACCGCCGCCGCGCCGGCCACCATCGACGGCATCACCCCCAGCAACGGCGACACATTCCTGCTCGCCGGGCAGAGCACCGGCACCCAGAACGGGCCGTGGGTGTGGAACGGCGCCGGCAGCGCGATGACCCGCGCCGCGAACTGGGACACCGCCGGGGAAGCCGTCGTCGGCTCGTACTGGATCGTGCGCGAGGGCACCAAGGCCGACACGTTCGCGCTGCTGACCAACGACGCCTTCACCCTGGGCTCCACCAGCGGTGCCTTCGTCTACGTCGGCATGGTCACCGGCGTCTCCGCACCGGTCGAGCAGGATCTGGGCAACGGCGCCCTGACCAGCTTCACCGTCGCCCACAACTTCAACACCCGCGCCGTCACCGTGCTCGTGTACCGCAACAGCTCCCCATGGGACGAGGTCGACGTCTACATCGAACGCCCCGACCTCAACAACATCACCATCAAGCCCGACGCCGTGTGGACGACCAACGAATTCCACGTCGTCGTCGGAAAGATGTGACCGCCAACCCGTAGTACAGCGAGGGAAGGCGGGATGAATGACAGCGCGCACACAGACGTCCTTTACTAGGCCGGTCGTCGCGGCCGTCGCCGAAGGAGCGACGAGCCCTAACCCCGGCGTTGCCGGCGCGCTCGTGTTCTCCTCCACGACGCTGGTCTACATGCGCTGGACCGGCACAGCCTGGACAACCGCCACCGGCTTCACCATCGAGTCCGGTGCGGTCAAAACCAGCAACACCGCCCTGTTCGCCGGACGAATCGGCATCGGCACCACCACCAGCCCAGCCGCGCCGATCCACATCACCGACGGCACGACCGCAGCGATCCGACTCACGAAGACCGGCGCCAACGCCGGTGATTTCCAGATCTACAACGACGGCTTCGCCAACATCGTCGGTCCGGGTGTCGCACCCAACAGGCGCTACTCCTTCTACGACCAAATGGGCAGTGGAACGTCGAACGTCGTCACCAACCCGCCGTTCACCAACTTTGCCGACTACGACACCGGCATGTACTTCCCGGACAACAGCGACAAGGTTGCTCTCGTCACCGGCGGCGCCGAGCGGCTGCGCGCCACCAACAGCGGGGTCACCGTCACCGGCGCCCTCGGCGTGTCCGGCACCGTGTCCGACAACAGCGGCCAGGTCTACTCGCCGGGAAACCCGCCCTCATACGCCAGCCGAGCGAAGTACGGGGTGGACTAAGTGCCCGACGCCCTCAAGCGGCTCACCGGCCCCGCCGCGCTGGCCAACAGCGCCGCCACGGTCTACACCGTTCCGGCCGCGACCACCGCGGTCCTGCGCCACCTACGCGTCGTCAACGAAACCGCCGCGACCGCGACCTTCACCGCCAGCATCGGCACCGACGCCGCCGGCAAACGCATCTTCTACGCCCAGGCCGTCGGCCCCGGCGACGCCTTCGACTGGACCGGCAACATCGTCCTGACCGCCGCCGAGGTACTCCAGGCATACGCCTCCACCGCCGCCGCCCTCACCCTCACCGTCAGCGGGGTCGAGTCCACGTGAGCCAGAACGTCAACCAGGACCGCCAGTACGTGCGCACCGGCGCCGGCCTGTGGACCCCGGTCGGATACGCCTCCACCGACACGCAGGTGCCGACCACCGTCACCAACCCGAACATCGCCGCGCTCGGCGTCTACGCCGGCCTCACCGGCTACGGCGCCCAACGGGTCACCACCGAACCGTCGGTGTTGTTCCACGACCCGTTCGACGGCACCCTCGACACCCAGAAATGGGTAACCGGCGGCACCGCCCCGCCCACCGCGCTCGGCGGCCGTGCCGTCCTCGACACCGGCCTGACCGTGTCGGCGAGCGCCTTCATGACCTCCACATCGAGTTTCTGCTCGCCCGGCTCGTCCTACCTCGGCCTCGGCATGATGCAGACCTTCGAGAACATCTCCAGCCTCGCCGGCTCCGTCGGATACCTCAACACCCACCGCTTCTGGGGCTTCGCCACCACACCCACCACCTGGACCACCGCGTACACCGCAAGCTCCACCAGTGGCCCCATCATGCACGGCTACGGCTTCGAGATCGACACCGACGGAAACCTCTACGCCGTCGTCTACGACAACGGCATCCGAGTGCGACCCGACGCCATCGGCCAAGCCCCGGGCGAGAAGCGACTCAACCTCTCCAGGGCGATCTTCAACGGCGAAACTCACCAGTTCACCATCGTCATCCGCCCCGACGCGGTCTTCTGGTACGTCAACGGCCAAGACCTCCCGGCGTCCCTGATCACCTTCCGCACCGCCAGCTTCCCCATCCCCGACGTCCAGACCCTGCCGGTACGCATCCACACCATCAACGCCGCCACCGCCCCCACCGGCACCACCGTGCACCGGCCAGCCGCGATCGCCGTCGCCGACACCGGCAGCAACAACCACGTCCTGTCCGACGCCTCCTACCCGTGGCGCCGAGCCGGCGTCACCGACGTCAACTCCATCGCCGGAGCCGGCCGCTCCTCACTGCGCGAGCAGACCTACGGCAGCGCCCTCAACGTCAACACCAACGCGCTCCAGCTCGCCACCTACCACGTCAACCGAAGCCCTCAGGCAGGCGTCGCGCCCGGATCCCCGGCGACACCCGCGATGGTCGCCAACACCCCGAAGATCATGCTCGTCGGGTGGCACGCGGCCAGCTCCACCAAGACCGTGCGCATCCGCCGGATCCGGATCTCCGCCGCCTTCGCCCTGACGGTGACCTACGTCTACGAGGTCTACCGCACCAACGTGGCGCCCACCGGCGGCACAACCGTGGTGTCACGGCCAAGCGACTCCGCCGACCCGGCCAGCGACACGAGCTGGATGTTCCAGTCCACCGTGGCCATCGGCACCCAACTCGTCGACGGCTCTCTCGTGGACCAGGCCGTCATCGCCACCAACGGCGCCATGGGCGTCGCCAGCGGTCACGGCGAAATCATCCTCTACGACTGGCAGGAAAACGGGCAGACCAAGCCGCTGACCATGCGCGCCGGGGTCCTCGAAGGCTTCTGCATCACGGTGAAATCCACCGGCACCGGCGCACCTGACTCCGTCATCAACGTCACCTACACCGAGGAATAGCGGCCTCCACGGCCGATAGAGCCCCTATGAGTGACTTCGCCGCTGCACTGCGCCGCATGTCTGGCGGTGACCTCAACGACGACGGATCGAGCCTGTCGACCATCTTCGCCGAGGAACCCGTCTCCCTCACGATCTTCGTGCAGGACAAGAAATACCTCGGCAACCCGCCCCTGTCACCGGTGCAGTACGAAGCCGTCCGCCACGTCGAACGGATCTACTACCCCGACATGTACCCGCGCCTGGCCCGCGTCTTCGACGCCGGCAAGGTCGACACCCGGTTGCAGGTCGGCCCCTACAGCCACTGGCGCGACGAACCCTACTGGTCCCAGCCGGTGCGCATGTGCAACTTCATCACGTTGCAATGGGGCAAAGGCGGCGGCAAAGACCACATCTGCCGCATCGCCTCCATGCGCGTGGCCTACCTGCTCATGTGCCTGGAATCGCCGCAGCGCTACTACGGCATGCCCGAACAGGACACCATCCACCTGCTGAACGTCGCCTCCACCTCGGCCCAGGCCCAGCAGGCGTTCTTCCAACCGATCACCCGCGCCGTCAAACGCGGGTGGTTCGCCGACCGGTGCACCGCCAAACAGAACGTCATCTCCTACGCCAAGAACATCGAATCCGTCTCCGGGCACTCCGACGCCGAGAGCCAAGAAGGACTCAACCTGATGCTCGGCATCGCCGACGAGATCGACGCCTTCAAATCCAAGAAGGAAATGATCGTCCGGCGGGGCGCCTCCGCGCGCGAACCCACCAAGTCCGCCGAAGGCATCCTCAACATGATGCGCACCTCCGCGGCCACCCGCTTCCCGCAGGTGTACAAGCAGGTCCGCATCTCCTACCCCCGGTACCTCGGCAGCATGATCCAGCAGTTGACCGCCGAAGCGAAAGCCGACATCGCCACCAACGGCGTCGACTCACGGCACTACGTCTCCGGCCCCGTCGCCACCTGGGAAGTCAACCCCCGCGTCCCCGGCAAGGACGCCTTCAAACAGGACTACATCGACGACCCGATCACCGCCCGCGCGAAGTACGAATGCCTCCCCGCACGGGCGATCTCGCCCTACTTCCGCAACCACCAGGCCGTCGACAACTGCTTCCGGCAGAAGCAGACGATGCCCGTCGTCGTCGACTACGACCTCGAATCCGGCTCCGGCCGCAGCGTCTGGGTACCCCGCTACCACTTCGCCGACGACTTCTATCCCGTGCGCGGCGCCATCTACGCCATGCACGCCGACCTCGCCGTCTCCGGCGACCGCGCCGGCATCGCCATGGCACACGTCGCCAGCTACGAGGAGAAAGAGATCTCCTCCGAGGAAGACGAAGACGGCAACACCCACCCGATCCGCGAGATCCGACCCCACGTCAAAGTCGACTTCGTCGTGTCGTTCACCGCCGACCCGTCGGCGAACCCGCCCCGCGAAATCCAGATCCGCTGGGCCAGGCAGCTCGCCTTCGAACTCATCCGCCGCGGCTTCACCGTGCGCCGCTTCACCTTCGACGCCTTCCAGTCCTTCGACAGCATGCAGATCCTCGAAGCGCGCGGCATCGAATGCGAACGGGTCTCCACCGACACCTCCGAAGACCCGTGGCGCACCCTGCGCGACCTCATGTACGAAGGCCGCGTCGCCATCCCCCGGCCCCGCATCGACAACCCCGCCGACCCGCCGAGCTTCCTGCTGCGCGACGAACTGATGTCGCTGACCCGCCTCTCCAACGGCCGCGTCGACCACCCCGCCGACGGCTCCAAGGACGAGGCTGACGCCCTCGCCTGCTCCGTCATGGGAGCCATCGCCTGCGGTGGACGCGAGGAAGAAGACGGCGCCCGCGCCTACTACAGCCGGCCCGACTTCTCCGTCGGCTCCGACTTCTCCCTGCCCTCCGGCCTCAACAGCGGTAGCGCCTGGGTGTGGGAACTACCCGCAATGCCCTACTGAGCGACCCGATAGGACAGGCGAAACGCACCGCCGAATCGGAGGACCATCCCTATGACGCGCCCGGTCAACGGTGCACCCAAAGCGAAGGTCGCCAACGGGGTCATCCCGAAGCCGAAACCCGACGTCGAAGTCGGCGTCTCGGCCTTCCTGCCGATCGTCACGCCCTACCAGAACCTGTGGGAAGCGCTGCGCGACGACGACCTGACGGTCAAACAACTCCAGGCGATGCGCAAGACCGACGGCCAGGCCCGCGCCCTGTACCGGCTCATCACCCTGCCGATCCGCGCTGCCTTGAAGACGGCGACGTTTCTGCCCGAGGACAACGTCGAAGGCGGCGAGGAAGAGGCCCAGTTCATCGAGGACATGTTCACCCTGCCCGCCAACGCCGGGGGCATGGAGGTGTCCTTCCAACGCTTCATCGCCCAGATGCTCCTGGCCGTGTTCGACGGCTTCTCCGCCTTCGAACTCATCTACACCAGCCCGAGCGTCGGCCCCCTCAAAGGCAAGTGGACCCTGAAAGAGGCCGCCTGCCGGCCGCCGGAGACCCTCACGTTCCTGCTGGACAACAAGTCCCGCTTCGCCGGCTTCCGCCAGCAGTGCATGTACCTCGGCCGCCAGATCGACGAGGTCCTGCCCGCCGAGCACTGCATCTGGTACGCCGCCAACGAAGAAGAACGCCCCTTCTATGGCCGCTCCTACTTCGAGGCCGCCTGGTACCACTGGGACAAGAAGGTCAAGCTCTACGTCATCGCGCACATCGCCGCCCAGCGCGCCGCCGTCGGCACCCGCATCGGCAAACTGCCGCCGAACCCGACCCGCGAAGAACGCGACGCCTTCAAAAAGGCCCTGTCCGACCTGAGCGTCGCCCAGTACATGACGATGCCCGACAACTTCACCGTCGACTCGCTGCGCGAGGCCGGCACCTGGGACTACCTGTCCTACATCAACCACCACAACAGCCAGATGTCCAAATCCGTCCTGGCATCGTTCTTCGACAAAGAACAGGGCGGCGGCGACTCCGCCAAACTCGTCGACTTCGGCCAGCAGTCCGACAGCCTCTTCCTCCTCATGCTCCAGACGATCATGGGCGAGATCGAAGAAGTCGTAAACCAGAGGATCATCCCCAGGTTCATCGACTGGAACTTCGACTCCGGCAAGTACCCGCGCTTCCGGTTCGGGTCCCTGTCCCAGGAACAGAAGTCGGCGATGCTCGACCTGTTCAAAACCCTGTCGGTCGCCGGCCAGACCCTCACCGTGCGACCCGAGTTCCTGCACGAGCTGGAAGTGCAGATCGCCGAGGAATTCGGCCTCGAACTCGACTGGGAAAGCATCGAAGAGGAAATGGCCCAGGAGAAGCTGCTCATGCAGGAGCAGCAGGCCCTCCAGATGGAACAGGACCAGCTCGACGCCCAGGCAAGCGCGCAGGCCGGCCCCGGCCAACCCGGAGCCGGCGGCTCCCCGCAGGTCGACCCCTCCCTGCTGCCCAAGGGCTTCACCCTGTCCAACCCCGACGACGCCTACATCGCCCTGAGCGACCTCGCCGCCGACCTCCTCGACGACGCTTACAACCGGGTCGAACTCGTGCGTGGCAAGGCCCGCCAAGGCTTCAAACGGGTCCAAACACCTGAAGGCGCCCGGGTCTACGGCGAACCGATCGGCTCGCAGATCACCCGCGACGCCGAACAGATCGCCGCCCAAGGCGTGAAAGGCAAAGCTCAGGGCCAGACCGGCGGGCGCGGCAACAAGAGCACCGGCCGGCAGGTCCTCGGCGGCGGCCTCGGCGACCGCGCCGAAAACCGGGGCTCCGTCCGCGACGGCAGCAAGGTCGGCACCGCCTCGGCCGTCAAACGCACCTTCTCGCACCCCGACCTGCCCGGCGCGCAGCTCCTGGACTACGGCGACGGCACCGTCGCCATCCGCGACGCCAAGGGCAACATCTCCGCCCGGCAACGCTTCGACGTCGCCGCGTTCCTGAAGCTCGGCTGGAAGATCGACGGCGCGTTCGCCCACCAGGTCGAGGAAGAAGAGAAGAACGCCGCCGAAGCCAAGGCCCGCACCGACAACAAACCCGAGCCGAAGAAGAAGTGACCGCAGACAGCGCCGCGCTGCTCACCATCGAGCAGCGCATCCGCGCCCAGGTGTCCAACAAGCTCTCCCAGGCGTTCGCCGCGATCAGCGCCTACATCGCCGCGACCGTCCGGGAAGACAGCACCCTCACCGGCCACGAACTGCTGTCCCGACCCGACGTGCACGGCGCCATCGTCACCGCCGTCACCGGCGCCGGAGACCAGATCGAGACCGCCGTGCGCGCCGGCTACCTCGCCGCCGCCAAGTCCGCGCGCATCACCATCACCCGCGAACTCGCCGAACACGGCTACCAGGTCCCCGAAGAAGACCCCGACGAGAGCGCCTTCCTCACCGCCGTCATCGCCGGCCTCACCGCCGCCTTCGCCGCAGCCCTCCTGGAGATCCAGGAAACCGTCCGCGCCGCCTACGACGGCATCGCCGGCACCGCCGCAGCCCCCGCCCGGATCCTCGCCGTCTACGAAGCAGTCAACCGCGCCCTGCGCCGGCTGTCCGTACGGGTCAACGCCGCCACCACCGTCGCCGTCAACCGCGGCTTCACCGAAGCGCAGCACAACATCTACACCGCCTACCAGCAGGCCCACCCGTCGATCCGCGTGACGAAACGGTGGCAGACCACCAGCGACGACCCCTGCCCCGCCTGCAAAGCCCTTAACGGCACCGTGCTGCCCCTCGACGCCGAGTTCGACCCCACCGCCTCCACCGCCTCGAACTGGCGGCCCCCGAAGGTCTACCGCGACCTGCTCGGCCCGCCCCGCCACCCCAACTGCCGCTGCCGGCTCGTCTACGAACCAACTGACGCTTCCACCGCCGTGCGCGCACAGACCAGCAGGACACACACCCCGACCACCGTCACCCGACTGTCCGCCGCCGAGATCCGGCAGATGCCCACCGGCCGCTTCCGCGCACTCGTCGCGTTCTTCGCCGCAGCCGGCCGGAAACTGACCACCCTCATGGCCAAGGTCCGCGCCGGTGGCTGAACCGTCCCGCATCCACTACCGCGGAGACGGCCCCGACGTACTGGCCGCCGCCATCGTCGCCCTCCTCGAATACGCCCGCGAATCCAGCGACGACTTCACCTTCGGCCCACTGCGCCTCAACGAACTCGAACGCGACGGACTCGAAATCGGCGGCCCCGACCTCGGCGGAATCATGACCGTCCTCGCCACCATCCCCGGACTAGCCCAGGTCGACGAATAGATCCCGCCGATATAGGTCAGTGTCTCCGGGAGGTAGCAGACACATGGCCGACGAACTCGTCATCGTTCCGTCCGACGGTGACGGCTATGTCCACCTGGCCCGCCACAAAACCGGCCGGCTGTTCAGAAAACACCTGCTGAACATGGGACCGCTTCGCCACCCCGGCACCGGCGACGTCATCAACATCGACGAAACCTTCGTCTCGAAGCTGAAAAAGAACTTCGACGACAAGGTCTGCGACATCGTCCAGGTCCCGCTCGCCAACGCGAAGAACGAACACACCGAGGACCCGCAGGCGAACATCGGCGAGGTCGTCGACATCGAAGTCCGCGACAAAAAGGTCTACGCCGTCATCGACGTACGCGACAACGCCCACGCCGACAAGCTCGGAAAAACCTATCTCGGCGCCTCCGCGATGATGCACCTCGACTACACCGACACCCGCTCCGGGCAGAAGGTCGGTCCCACCCTCCTGCACTCCTGCGTCACCAACCGGCCCTATGTCACCGGCCTGGAGAACTATCAGGAGATCGTCGCGGCAACTTCCGATAGTTCCGAAGGAGCAGTCCTGCTCACCACCGACGTGGTCGAAGTAGAAGCCGAAACTCCCGAGGAGACGGAAATGCCTGAGAAAGGCGAGACTGAGGTTCAGGCGACGAAGCCGTCCCTTGAGGACCTGCTGGCCGCGCTGAAGACCGACCACAACATTGACGTCACCGCCTTGCAGGCGAAAGCCGCCGACTCCGAGCAGGCCGCGAACCTCTCCAAGACCCTGGTCGACGCGCTCAGCGCCGCCGGTGTCGTCAAGCTCAGCAACGACGAGAAAGAGACCGTCTCCACCGACACGGTCGTCGGCGCCGTCGCCGAACTCGCCGAAAAGAACGTGGCCCTGTCCAACCGGGTCAATGGCCTGGAAAAGACCGCCGCCGAGCGCGACGTCCAGGCCCTTGTCGACGAGGGACGGGTTCTGCCGGCGCAGAAGAACGCTTTCGTCGAACTGAAACTGTCGAACCCCACCATGTTCGACGCCCTGGTCCCGGCGCAGCCGATCGTGAAGCTGAACAACGAAACGCTGGTGACCCCTCCGGCCGACAAGAACCACACCGAGGACATCGACAAAGAGGTCGCTCGTCTGTCGGCGCTGATCTCCAAAAAGTAATCAGTGGCGCTCACACCGACACGACGTCCGAAAGGCTGAGGGGACATGGCGAACGCCTACCAGCAGATCCCGGTTCCGGGTTACTCCAAGGGGCCGGTCTACACCGACCCGGAAATCCTGTACAGCTACGCGGGATTCACGCAGAAAGGCGTGACCCTCGCCGGCGGGCAGGGAATCCTTCCGGCCGGCACCGTGCTGGGCCAGAAAACCGCCGACAAGAAGTACTACGTCTACGACAACGCTGGTACGGGCGGAGTCGGCACCGCACGCGGCGTTCTGCGACGGGCCGTTGACACCGGCACCGCGGGTGCCGCCGACCAGCTCGGCAACATCGTCATCCAGGGCATCCTCAAGCTGTCCATGGTCTCCGGCGCCGACGCCGCGGCCATCACCGACCTGGGCGCCGTCACCGACACCGTCCGGGGCACCTTCCGGATGTAATCGATAGTTGCCTCAGCCGTGAAACGCCCGCCCTACCCAGTCAGAGGGCGGGCGTTTCGCTATCTCCGGTAGGGGTCCGTCGCAACTAGTACCGATGAAAGAACCGAAGGCCAGTCAGATGATCCCTACGGGGAGGCGCAGGCCGGGCTCCGGACTCCGGGGTCGCTGATAACGAAATCCGGAACTGAACGAGGAGTCGCACGCCGTGCCGGACATCAGCCTCCTTGAGCCCGTGGTCCTGCGCGGGGTCGTCGAAAAATTCCTCACCCCCGAGACCCTGGTAATGCTGGGTCGAATCCCGCAGACGCCGTGGCCCTACCCGAGCGTCACCTGGGACGTGATCCGCGGTTCGCGAATGGTCGCGAAACCGAACGTCCCGAACTCCGAGGCCCACATCGTTCCCCGCCTGGGCCGGTCGCAGGAAAGCGCTGCGTTCGTGTACTTGCGGGAGAAGAAGGTTTTCGAGCCCACGACTCTGCACTGGTTGCGGACCCCGGGCGAGCTGGCCGCGCGTAACGCCGAGCAGGCCGTTCTGCGCGAGGTCGCCGACCTCAACCAGCGCTTCGACAACTTCGCCGAATTCATGATCTGGGGCGCCCTCACCGGCTCACTCACGTTCGATTTCCCGGACGTTCAGGCGACCGTCGACTACAAGCTGCCGGCGTCGCACAAGCCGAACCCGGGCACCGGCTGGGACACCGCGACCCCGCAGCAGATCGTGAATGACATCAGGGCCTGGAAGCGGCTCGTTTCCCGTGACGGTCGGGTGCCGGCGCGCGAGGTTTTCTGCACCGAGCTGACGCTGTCCTACGTGTTCGATTCCTTCGCCGCGAATGGCACCGTCCCGGCCTCCTTGATGAGCGACCGGATGAAGGATCAGTACTACTCGCAGGGCACTCTTCCAGGCTTTATGGGCCTCAACTGGAACACCATCGAAACGGTTTACGAGGACGACCTCGGCGTTTCGACGCTCTTTGTTCCGGACAAGGCTCTGTTCCTCGGCAACTACACCGACCAGCGGCCGATCGAGATGATGATCGGTCCGACGGCCGACGACGAGGCGCCTTCCAACTTCACCGGCAAGTTCGCCAAGACGTGGAAGGAAAAGGACCCGAGCGCCCGCCAGTACCTGCTTGAGTGGAACCTCCTGCCCATTATCTCCAGGCCGGAACAATTCGTTTACGTCGACAATGTTACCCAGCCGTAACATTGGTTTCAGCGTAGTGTAGGGGGCCGCCTGTCGGCCCCCTCACTCGTTTCTCCGATAGGCGTGGCATGGTGGGCGCATTCAACATCCTCTTCAACCTCGCCATCGTGGCCGGCTACGTCTGCGTCCCGATCCTGTGGCTGCCCTACCTCCCCCTGACGAAAACCGTTCTGGCCGGCGGCGTCATCTTCTTCCTGACCTGCGCCATCAGCCACCTTGGCATGGCTTTCCACTTCCAGCACAACACCGCCATGGTCGTCGTCAACCACGGACTCCAGGCCGTCTCCGTATTCGTGTTCATCTTCGGATTCTCGAAGATGCTGCGCGACGCCCACCGCAAGAAGGCCGACCTGTCCGTCATCGAGGTCCGGAAGGAATTGCTTCCATGACCGACATCCCGCCGAGCCAGTCACCGACCCCGCCGCCCCGGCCACCGGATCCGGTGCGGGAACTCGCCGAACTGCTGCTGCTGATGCGTGTCCAGACCCACCAGACCGACATCGCGCTGCGCCGGGTGGAGAACAACCGACTGAACCTGCTGGTTGTGCACGCCCTGGCCGCCATCGGCATCGGCACCCTTTTCATGCTGTCGGCCGACGCCCTTCGAGGCCCCGCCTGGTCGTTCATCAGCTACCTGCCCGGCTTCCCCATCACCTTCGGCCTCCCACTGACCGCCGCCGGGCTCCTGCTGCTGCCGGCCACCCTCGCCCGGCAGAAGCTGCTCGAACGCATCGGCCTCTACCTCATCTACTTCTGGTACCTGGCCCTGGCGATCGGCTTCTTCGTGCCGTCGTTCAAGTGGGTATGGGCGGCAACCGGTCCGCTGCTGGCCGGCGACCCGCTGCCACCCGGACAGCCCGGCCTGTACGCCTGGGTCGTCTACCTACATTTGGCCGTCATCATGCGCGTGCATCTGTGGACCCTCAGCCGGCTCAGCAAATACGAGAAGGCGCAGGAGAAGGCGCGCAAAGCTGCCGAGGAGGGAGGCCAGGCGACGTGAACTGGGGCCAGACACTGACCATCATCACCCCAATCATTGTCGCGCTCCTCGCGCTCATCGGCACTCTCTACGGGCGCCGGCTGTCCAAGCGCACCGACAGCGCGACCGCACGCCGCACCGAAGCTGAAGCCACCAAACTCGACGTCGAGACCGCGCGGGGCCTCGTCGAGGAAGTGCGGATGTTGTCCAACCAGTACCGCGACCGGTACAACGAGGAACGCGAGCGCAACACCGAACAGCGGGTCGAATACGAGAAGCGACTCACCTCGGCCACCACCCAGATCACCACGATCTCCGACCAGGTGCGGCTGTTCGAAGCCCGCCAGGCGACCCTGCTGGCCCTCCTCGCCGCGCACGCCCCCTGGGACTTCGCCGCCTGGTCGGCGCTCAAGCAGTCCTACCCGGACTACCCCGGACCGCCGCCGCTGGACACCGAACTCGACGAGTTCCCCCGGGTCAACCTCGTGCACCGTCACCGGCACATGCCCACCGAGCCGCCGACACCCGATTAGAAGGGGCAGAAAGGTAGGTGGCCCCTTTGCCTCGTAGGCGTACACCCCCGGGAGCCGAGGTCGTCGACGTCCTCGCAATGCGCCCCGACCCCGAACGGCAGCTCAGTCCCGAGCAGCGTCGCATTCGCGATCTGGAGAACCAGCTCGCCGTCGAACGCGGTGCCAAGGACCCCGAGCAGGAGTTCGAGGAACCCAGTGCCCCCGGCGAGGACACGATCGTCATCCACTTCGTCGCCGACGGATTCACCGCCCTCGGACAGGTCTGGTACCGGGGCCAGGAACTGGAGTTCACCCGCGACTCCCGCGCGTACAACGACACCTGCGACCGGCTCGGCCGTTCCTGGCTGGACCTGCGTGCCGACCCCGCCGCGCAGGAAGCCCGCTACGGCGAAGAGAAGTTCCGGCCCGGTCCCTGGCCCGGCAAGGACATGGTCGCCGCCGCCGACAGCCGCTGGGAGCCGCTCAAGCCCATGAGCGACGGGCAGCGCCTCACCCCGACGGACGAGGAACTCCAGCGCGCCGCCGCGGCCGAGGCCCGACGCGGCCGTGCCGCACCGCGCCTGAGCGTCGCCTGAGCCCCACGGAAGGACAGCCGCAGTGTTGCCCGCACCCACCATCGCCGACCTGGCCACCTTCACCGGCCGCCCGGTCGGCACCTTCAGCGCGTACGCCGCACAGGCGCTGAGCCAGGCCGCATTGCTGCTGTCCCTCCTCACCCACCGCACCGAAGCGCCCGAGGACCCGGACCTGCTCGCCCTGATGAACAACGCCATCATGGAGATGGCCGACCGGATTCTCCTCGAACAGCCCTACGCCGCCGCGAAAGCCAGCCCGTTCTCCTCCGAGACGATCGGGTCCTACAGCTACGCCAAGGGCTCCACGGCCTACATCGCGAAGTCCGGACTGCCGACCGGGCTGCTGTTCTGGGACCTCGCCATCGACCTGCTGTCTACAAAGGACAGTTCGCTTGTCGGCTCGGGCGGCGTCGCGGTGTTCGAGCGCACCGAGGTCTACTCCGACGGCGAAGGCGAACGGTTCGTGCCCGGCCCCGGCGAACTCGCCCAGGCCGAGTACGGATTCATCAACACCGAGACCGGCCCCAGGACCGGCTGAGCCGTGCGTCACCTCTACAACAGCCGCGTCGACGTCCTTCGCCTGTTCGAAGGCGAATTCCAGTTCGGCACCCTCACCCAGTCGTACGCGAAGCTGACCACCGTCGTCGACCCGGTCCTCGGCGTCCCCGGCGAACTCCAGTGCCGCCTCGACATGCAGTGGGTGCGCCCCGGCAAGGACCAGCCGGTGCCGGTGCAGGCCGGCCGCGCGCCCGACCGGGTCGGGCTGCTGTTCTGCGACTACGGCGTCGACCTGCGGGCCGGTGACCGCATTCGCCCCACCGCCGGCCCCATCACCGGGGTCTTCGAAATCCGTGTCGTGCCTGACGCCGCCGTCGACTACAGCTTCGCCCACCACATCGAGGTCCAGATCATCGAAGTGGCCCAGTCCCTCGTCGGCGTGTTCCCCGGCCGCACACCCGAGGAGAACTGATGAGCCGCGTCAAGGTCTACGGCATTCTCGACACCACCGACGCCGACCGGGAGCTGCGCCGCATCGGTGACGGCCCCGACGCGCTGACCCACCTGCGGTTCGAGGCGATCCTCACCGACCAGTTCCAGGTCACCCAGCAAGCCGTGCACATCATCACCGGCTCACTGAAAGCCTCCGGCACCCACGAAGGCATCCCGGGCGACGACGGTGCCTGGCAGGGCAGGATCCGCTACGGCGGCGAACCGCCCTACCAAACCGCCCCGAGCCCCGGCCCCGCACGCGACGCGGGCGCCTACGCCCAGATGGAGCAGGCCCGCGGCATCGCCTGGAACGACTATGACTACGACACCGACACCTACGGCAACCACAACTGGATGGCCGCGCTGAACACCGGCTACGGCCAGGACCAGTACGAGGAAGCGATTCTGGCGTTCCTGCGCGGTGAAGCGTGACCGCACCGGTCAACGTCGACGACATCGTCCAGGGCGCGGCGCGCTACCTCCTCGACCGTGCCGACGTGGTCGGTGTCCTCGGCACCACCGCCGCCGGCACACCCCTGCTGTTCCAGCACACCCTCTACGTGCAGATGGAAGGCACCAGCACCAACGCCGCCGTCATCAGCTACGCCGGAGGGTGGAGCGGCGCCAACATCCACAACACCGCCCGGTTCCCGCGCCTGTCGCTGGAGATCTACTGCGACCCGCTGCGCAACAGCACCAAACACGTCACCGAGCCCGGCGAGGTACACCGACGCATACACGTCGTCTTCGCCACCCTCGACCGTGCATTGCACCGGCCCCAGGGCGGCGAACAACGGTGGGGCGATGTGCGGACCCTGTCCAGCACCCGCCTCGCCGAACCCAACATCTACGCCGTCCCCGACGGCGACGGGCTGCTTCGCGCCCAGACCTTCTACGCCGTCGAACAAGGATGAAACGTTGACGATCAAGGTACTCGTGAAGGCCCCGCTCAATCCCTACTCGGGATACGGCAACGACGGCATCGCCATCGTGCGCGCCCTCACCAACGCCGGCCTCGACGTCTACCTCGACCCGACGTTCGTGTCCCCGCCGCTGCCGCCGAGCGTCGCCGGCCTGCTGACCAAACGCCTCGAAGCGCCGTTCGACCTGATGATCCATCACGTCGACCCCGCCCAGTTGGGCATCAGCGTCGAAGCGCGCCGCGCCGCCAAGGTCGCCGTCGGCTGGACGATGTGGGAGTACACCTCCCTGGACAACTGCAACGGCCGGCGCGGGCTCAAGAAACGCCTCAAGACCTACGACGCTGTCCTTGGATACGACAGCGTCACCACCGGCGCGCTCAAGCCCTACATCACCACCGCGAAGCAGGGCACCCTCCAGGGCGGCTTCTGGCCCGACGAGTGGCGCTACACCCCACGTGACTGGCGCAGCCCCCGCTTCGGGTTCTGCATGGTCGGCCAGCTCCACCAACGTAAAGACCCGTTCGTGGCCATCCAGGCGTTCAAGGAACTCAAGGAGGAGTACCCCGAGGAGTTCGAGCCGGCCGAGCTGCACCTCAAGACGAACGTCCCCGGCCTGCACATGGCCATGGAGCAGTGGGTGCCGAAGCTGCGCGTGCACTACGCCACCTGGCCGGCGGAAGTCCTACGCGAGTTCTACGCCGCCCAGCACGTACTCCTGGCTCCCAGTCGCGGCGAAGGCAAGAATTTGCCCTGCCTGGAGATGATGGCCACCGGCGGCACTGTCATCGCCACCAACTGGGGCGGGCACACCCAATGGCTGGCCGGCTCCTACGCCTACCCGCTGGACTACACCCTCGCCGCAGAGTCGCCGGCCACGCCGAACTGCCAGTCCGCCCGCGCCAGCAAGGACCACCTCAAACAGCTCATGCTCCATGTGTTCCGCAACCGCGACGAGGCCGCCCGCAAAGCCGAAACCGCCGCCCGGCTCATCCCCGAGATGTGCAACTGGGACGCCGTCGTCGAGCGACTGTTCACCCAGCTCGGCAACCTCGTCCCCGGCGCCGGAGAGCAGCTCCTGCACGGCTTCCGCGCCGCGAAGGAAGGCACCCGCGACCGAAACCTGGTGTCCCTTGTCTAGCACCGTCGAGGTCCGCTGCCCCGTCGGACCGAAACGGCTGTTCACCAAACTGAAGCTCGGCGAGGAATTCGCCACCTTCGTCCAGCCGGAGAACCTCATCGAGTTCACCTGCTCCGACTGCGCCAAACGAATCAGTCGCGAAGAAGGACGCCCCCTGCGCGTGTTCCACCGGTTCAACTTCATCGGCGAACTGGTGCAGACCAGCGTCCAGGAGATCTGGAGTTGCACCACCCCGGGGTAGGGGCTGAGTCCATCCGATTAGTCACGACGACGCCGACCGCCGTTCGAAAAGGGTGTGGCATTCGTGACTAGCAAGGTTGTTGAGGGCTTTTCGCTCACGCACGCCGCGATCCTCGACGGCACCACCGGCGCCGAAGAGGTCGACGGCGACATCTACGGTGTCCGCACCGGAACGATCGCTGCCGATACCGGTAACTACGACAACACCGGCGACGACCTCGTTTTGTCGTCCTGGTTCTGGTTCAACTTCGCCACGGTGACGATTCAGGCGGGATACGTTCCGTTCGACACGATCGCCCTGCTGGCGGGTGCCACTGTCACCAGTTCCGGCACCGGCCTGAACGACTATTACTCGATGCCGCTGTGGGAGGAAACCTCCCTCAACCAGCCGCCGCGGCCGATGCTCATCCGCGTTCCCGCGAAGGACAAGGACGGCATCATTCGCACGCTCGACTTCGTGCTCTACCGCGTGCAGTTCGGCCCGTTCAACTTCGACGGCCCGTCCTACAAGAGCGGCCTTCTCCTCAACTACAGCGGCCGTGCCGTCATGTCCGACAAGGACGAGACCGGCGCCCTTCTGCCGCGCAAAGCCATCGGCCGGCTCGTCAACCGCCCGGCCGTCTAAATACAACTCCATCCCGACGCCCAGGAGCCCAGGAGGCGGAAGTGGCGAATCAGGAACTCGACGCTCTCGACCCGGTCCCCGCGCAGCTCACGCTGTCGACGGGGACCGTCGTCGTCATCGAGGATCTCCGCGCCCGGCAATTCTTCAAATTCCTTCGCATCATCACCCGGGGCGCCCTCCCGGCGATGCAGGACATGTCCATCTTCAACGTCGACGGAAACCTCGACGCCCGCGAGTTCGGCGGACGGCTCCTGTCGTTGATGCTCCTGTCTATCCCCGAGGCCGAAAACGAGGCCATCGAGTTCGTCCAGGCCATGTGCAAGCCCGCCGGCCTTATCGAACGCCGTGGACTCGGCAAGCTCAACAAGCAGGACCAGGAACGCAACACCGCCCTGTGGGCCACGTTCCTGATGGAGATGGACAACCCCGAACTCGACGACCTCGTCAGCATCATCGAGGTCATCGTCAAACGCGAGGCCGCCGACATCCAGGCACTGGGAAAACGCCTGGGCGCGATGCTGAAGATCGCGGAGAAGACGGGTCAGATCCCCGAGCAATCCCCCAGCCGGACATCCCAGGACGAGAACTCCTCGGAGGACTCAGTCGAGCCTTCGACCTACTCTCCTCCGCCTACGGATGGACCGACGATCACATTCTCGGGCTCTCCCTCCGACGGCTTCGCCAATGTGTCGCCGCCATTTCAGAACGTCGTTACTACGACAAGTGGGATCGGGACCAGTGGCTGACCTGGCAGACCCGCACCATCTGCACCTTCGTGGCGGCAACCGTGCCCGTTGAGACCGAAGGCGCCGTGAACGCCCTCCTCGAATCAGCCAAACAAATCGGCGAGCCGGCCGACGCGAAGACCGAGACGGCCGCCCAGCCAGCACAACAGAACACCACCGACCCGCAGGTCGGATCGTTCGAACGATTCATGTCGAGCTTCGGTAGTCCAGGCCGATGGGCCGGACGCTGACGGAGTAAAGGAGGTCGATGGCGATGGCCGAACGGGCGCAAGAAGTCACCTATCGCATCGTCATCGACACCCTCGGCCTGGCCGCGCAGGCGGCAGCCGCCCGCCGCATCCTCCAGGGGATCGCCGACGACGATCGCATCTTCACCCAGAAGGCGATCGACAACGCCAACAAGCTCGCCGAGGCGCAGCGTAAGGCCGGCGCCGTCCAGCAGGAGAACGCCCGCGCGCTGCGCGAGGCCGCCGGCCGCAACGACGCACGTCTCGACCCGGCCACGTTCCGCTCGGTCAACGACCGCCTGCGCACCGACCCCGGGCACGGCACCAGCATGGGGCAGCCGCAGTCGGCCACCCTCGACGCCGCCTCCGCCGCCCGCATCGCCCAGGCGATCAGCGCCTCGGACCGCAACTACCACCCGGTCCTCGACGCCATCCTCGCCAGCCTCAACAAGTTGCCCCCGGGTGATGCGGCCGGCGGCGTCGCCTCCCGCGGCTCGCAGACCGGCCGGCAGGACGACGACCGGAGCCGTCCCCCGGAACCACCCAAACCCGCCGGGTTCGGGGGCGAGAAGGACTACAGCCCCTACTTCGACACGATCATCGCCGAGCTGCGGAACTGCTGCAAAACCCAGCGGGCCATGGGCGGCGGCAGCAACCGCAACAACCGCAACAACCGCGACGACGACCGCGACGACGACCGCCCGGCGCCGCGCCCCACCGCCCGCACCGCGGCCTCCGCCGCCCGCCGGCCAGAGGCGCCGGCCCCGCAGCAGGACGACGACCCCGACGCATACCTGCGCGAACTGGGCCGCGAGAACGTGCGCCTCGTGCGCGAGCAGCTCTCCAAGAGCAAGAAGTACCGCGAGCAGGTCGCCGCCGAACAGACCCGACTGCGTAACCTCGCCGCCCAACTGTCCGACGAGGAAGCCCGCGTCCTGTCCGAGCAGGACCGGGAGTTCCGCGGCCTCCCTCCGGACCGAATCCGTGGCCGGCTCACCGCCCTCGCCGACACCAACCCCGTCACCGACGCCGAACGCCGCGCCTACGCCGAGCCGTTCAACCGGCGTAACCGTCTCTACATGGACGCCCAGGACTCGGCGTCCAGCGGTGGCTTCCCCAACCGCGACGAGCTGCACGAAGAGGGCCTCCAGGCCGTCGAGCGCTACCGCGAGAGCTACACCAACGAGCAGCACCTTGACCTTGCCCGCCAGCAAATCCAGCAAGCCGAACGTATTCGGCGCCTGACCGACGACCAGATCCGCCGCCAGGCCGAACACCCCCGATCACTGCTGTACGGCCTCAGCGCCCAAGAAGCCCGCGCACGACTGCTGGCCGAAAGCCACCGCGTCCCGATCGGCCGCGAGGAAGAAGCCGCATACCACCGGCCCGGCAGCGAACGTGTCGCCGCCCACCAGGAAGAGCGCTACAACTCTCCTGAAGGTGCCCGCGCGACCCGCGCGACGATGGAAAGCGCCGAGTACCAGGCAGGCCAGGCGGAAGCCCGGCGCCGCAACTCCATCAACAGCGAGAACAACTCGCGCCGACGGCGTCTCGGCCTACCTGAGACCGGCAGTCCGCATTTCACGCCCGAGATCAACGAAGTCCCCGACGTCGCCACCTTCGGTCCGCAGCGGCCTGCCCCGCCGCCGTCACAGGCCGAGCGTCGCCAGGCCGGCGAGGATCTTCGCCGCCGGGCGCGGTTGCTGCTCAACCGCATGGCCCAGCACTTCATGCAGAGCCTGCCGTTCCCCGACGTCGATGAGACCGGCGAACGCATCGAAGACATCTCGCTGCCCTACGACGGCTCCCGCACCAACCCCAACTTCTTGCGCGACCCGCTGAGCGGCGGTACCGACTACAACAGCCTGCGCCGACCGCTCACCGAAGAACAACACCGCCGCAACGAGGGCTACCTCAACGTTCTCGCCCTGCGGCACAACAACCGCGTCGGCCGCGGCGGCGCCGCCGAGGAACGACGGCACGGCGCGCGAGTGCGCGAAGCCGTCGAAATGCTCCTGCGCCCCGACCAGTTCGTACGCCAGGCCGAGCGGGTCCAGCGGGCCTACCCCGGCGAGTACGCCGGCAGGAGCGAACTTCTCGACGACGGCAGCGCGCCCGACGACTCGCGCCGAGACCTTGAACGCCTGCTGCGTTACCACCAGCTCCTCGAACCGGAGACGGACGAGGAACACGAGATCTACCGGCGGACCTACGACAACCCGCCCCGGCCGGTTCCTGACGTTCGTGTCCCCGAGCCCACGCCCGCACCGCCCCCGCGCAGCACTGGAGACGTTGGCCGGCGCACCCCGCCACCGCCGCCCCCGCCACGCGAGGCCGCGCTACCCGGTGACAGTTTCGGCGGCCACGACTACCGGCCCTACTTCACGGCGATCATCGCCGAGCTGAAGAAATGCTGCGCCGCGAAGGCAACCGGCGCCGGCAGCCGAGGTGATCGAGACGGCGATCGAAACGACCGACGTGACGAGAACACCGGTACGGCGGCTGCGCGCACCTCGCGCCGCGGCAACCTCGACCAGTCGATCGACCGCGGCGACATTGTCGACCTCGACGAGGTCATCGAACGCGCCGCCGAACACGCTGTCGAGGCAATCGAGCCTACGGACGAAGAACGCCGCCGCGAACACGAGCAGCGGGCCGCACAGAGCGAACAGCGGTTCCTCAACCGCCTCGCCGAGCGCCAGCGGGAGCAGGAGTTCCGCGACCAGCCGGTCGACACCCGCACCGGCGTGCCGTTCCTGCATCCCGAGCGACCGCCGGACCTCGCGCAGGACCTGATCGACCGGCGCAACGCCGAAGCCGACGCCGGCCTGGAGCGCGACGGCGCCCTGGAGGACTACCGGCAGGACACCGCCCGCCGCTTCCTCCCGGCCGACCTCGCGCGTCTACGGCGTGCCTTCCGCCCCTTCCGGGGCAACGTCGCCGGCAGTCGCCCTGACGCCGATGCCCTCGACGCCATCGGCGCCGCAGCGCAGGAGGCACTCCTTCGCCCCCGCCAGGTAGACGTTTCGGACGTCGACCTGTCCCAGGCACGCCAGTTCGCCGACGAGGAAGCCCAACGCCGCCTGCGTGAGGGCCTCACTCGTCGCGTCGAGGAGAACAACCGCAACACCACCAACCTGCTGCGCCAGGCCCAGTACGGCGACCCGGCCGACTTCGGCCCCATCCGCGACGCCGCAAACCGTGCCGCCGCCGAGCAGGAGCGCCTGCGCAACCTCAGGTTCCCGAACGCGCTGCCGCCACAGGGCGAACGCCGACCCGCGTTCCGCCCCGGAGTGCACCCCGGTCACACCCAGGGCGAGATCGGCGAGCTGCTCCCGCACCCCGAACCTGACATTCCCTCGGGCGAAGCCCAGCCGGCCCTGTTCGGCACCTCCGGCGACCCACTCGGCGAACTCGCCGACGCCCTCGACCGCAACGCCGAAGCCACCGACCGCAGCGCGATCGCCCAGCAGGACGCCAACCGCCGCGGCCTGCCCATCCTCCAGTCCCTGCTGCGCGGCCTCGACCGCGCCGACCGGGACCGGCAGGAGCGCAACCGTCACATCCAGTTCCCGAGCATCCGCGCCACCCGACGCATCCGCGACGACGGCACCGAAGAGATCACCGGCCGGCACGGTCCCAACGAGCCGGGCCTCGGCGACATCCTTCGCGACGTGCAGCGCCTCGTGCGCGGGCGTGAGGTTAACCGTGTCCTCGGTGGGCGCGGCCGGCGCGACGAAGGTGCCCCCGGCCCGTCCGACGCCCAGTACCTGGGCGACACCGTCGCCAACGCCATTCACAACGCCACCCGAGCGCTCCAACGGCGCCTACTCGGACGCGGCGACGTCGAATCCGGGCTCGACGACGACATCGACGCGGTACGGCGCCGCATCCGGGGCCGCAGCGGTCTACTCGGCAGCCTGCTGTCGGGCCTGTTCGGCATGGCCCGCCCCGCCCAGTTGCCGAACATCCCGGCCGGCGGATTCCCCTACGGCGGCTACCCGCTCAACCCGATCCCCGGCTTCGGCGGCGTCCAGCCCCAGAACCCGTACGGTGCCCGGTCCCCCGGCCCGCCGTCCACGATGGGCGGCTCCATGTGGAGCCTGCGCCCGCCGTTCGTCAACCCGCAGGCCGGATTCATGGGCGGCGGCCCCCAGGCCGGCAACTGGCCGTACGCGAACGTGCCGGGCGGAAACCCGCCTGTCGGTCCCGGCAGCGGCAACCAGAACGTGTGGACACCGCAGGGGCCGAACCAGCAATCCAACGCGATTCCGCCGTCGAGTCAACGACGACGCGCTCGGGGCGGGCCGCCACTTCTGAGTCGTCTGCTCGGCGGAGCGGGCGGGCTCCCGCCCGGAGGCGGCGGAGGTGGCCCGACCCTGGGCGGAGGCGGTGGAGGCGGCCCGACCCCGGGCGGAGGCGGATTCTTCACCAACCTCACCCGGGTCCTCGGCCAGGACGTCGTCGAGCGCGCCAGCCGCGCCTGGCGCTACTGGCAGGTCATCCTCGCCGCGATCCTGACCATCTTCGTCGCGCTCATCCCGGTCATCGCCGCGACGACCGCAGCGGCCGGTGCGCTGCTCGCGTCGGTCACCGCAGCGGCCGGCGGCCTCGTCGCATTCGGTGTCGCCGCCGTCGCCACGTTCAAGGACCTCACCGAGGCGATCGAGAAGTACCGCAAGACCGGCGAGGCGATCCCCGAGCAGTTCAAGGGCGCCTACGCCGCCTTCCGCGGCCTCGAATCGGCGTTCACCGCTTTCAAGGTCGCCACCCAAGGCCCGGTCCTTGTCACCTTCACTGAAGGGCTTCGGGCTGTCTCCGGCCTGCTGCCCCGTCTGGCGCCGCTGGCCAACGCCGTCGCCAACGCCATCACGCAGACCATCGGCGAACTCGACACCGCGATCAAGGGCCCCGCCTTCGAAGGCTTCCTGACCTTCCTGGAGGAAGAGGGCCCCCGCGCGGTTCGGATGTTCACCCTCGGCTTTGCCGACCTGCTCGGTGGTGTAGGCGAGCTGGCGGTGTCGTTCCAGCCCTTCATCTTCTGGTTCCTCAACGGCTTCCGGAACATGGCCGAAGGCTTCCGCGAGTGGGCCGTCGGGCTGCGCGACTCCGAGGCCTTCCGCGAGTTCATGGACTACGCGATGCAGGTCGGCCCCGAGGTGCTCGCCACCATCGGTGCGCTGTTCACCCTGCTGAAGAACCTCGGCGTCGCGTTCGCACCCATCGGTGAGGCACTTCTAGCCTTCATCCGAGTGCTGGCCGAACTGTCCGACGCCATCCCTGCCGAGGCGCTCCAGGCCGGCGCCGTAGCACTCACGCTCTGGCTCATCTCCGGCCGGCTAGCCATCATCATCCGCGCCCTCGGCAGCGCCTTCCTCTTCCTCGGCGGCGCGGTCAAGGCCGCCACCGCGTCGCTGCTCGCCGGCACCGCCAGCCTTGGCCGCATCGCCACCATCGGCGTCATCATCGGCCGGCTCGCCACCGTCATCGGGGTCCTCACCGCCGCCCTCAAGCTCGCCTCCGACGCGTGGGACACCTACAAGGACGCGCAGGGCCGCGCCAAGCAGAACGCCGACACCGAACGCGGGGCCATCGAACGCCTCGCCGAGGACCTCGACGAGAACGACGGCCGGGTCTCCCAACAGTTCCAGGCCGACCAGGCCAAGCTCATCAATGAAAAGAAGCTCAAGGCCGAGAAGCGGTTCACCAACGTTGACCGCTTCATCCGTGGCGATCCCGGCAAGGACACCACCATCGGCAGCGAGCTTGACCGCTACAAGATCGACAAGCAGGTTGCCATTCAGGGCGCATCCGGCGACGTCGACGCCCGCGCCCAGACCTTGGCTGCGTTCGACAAGGCGATCGAGCAGAAAGAGCTGGAGCGCCGCACCACGTCCAACCGCGAGGACCGCGACAAGGTCGAGGGGGAGCTGAACCAGCTCAAGCGCGCCCGCGACGAGTACAAGCGCATCTCCCCGTCGATCGACGCCGCGACCGAGGCCCGCAAACGCTTCGCCGACACCAGCCGCGAAGACGCCGCCGCGCTGGCTGCCGCGACCGCCGCTGCCGAACGGTGGGCGGCGGTCCTGGATTCGATCGCCCAGAAGACCGACAAGCAGAACAAGATCCAGGCCGCCCTCGACGCCAAGAAGACGCTGCGCGACACCGAGGAGGATCTTGACGACGCGCTGCGCGACGACCGGCGCCTGAAGATCGACGTCCTTCGCGATGAGGCGCGTGCGCTTCAGCGCGTCAAAGACGCCGAGGACGCCTACACCGAGGCTGTCCGCCGCAGCGCCGAGGCGACCAAGGCCGTCACCCTCGCCCGCGAGGCTGCCCAGGCCAAGCTCATGGAGTACCGCGACACCCTGCGCGACATCCCGCTCGATGAGGAATCGGCCCGCATCGCCGAGCAGCGCGCCCTCGAAAACCTGCAACGCGTTATGAACGACGCCTCGGCCACGGCTCTGGACCGGCGCGAGGCGCTGCTGAACTACCAGCGCAGCAAGAACAACACGGTCGACACGATCGAGAACAACGAGATCAAGCGCATCGAGGCCGAGCGCGGGATCGCCAAGGGCGTCGAAGGCAGCGACGAGGTCCTGGCCGCCCTGCGCGCCGAACGCGACGCCAAGAAGGACGTGGCCGCCGCCGACCGCGCTCGCACAGATGCCGCCATCGAGTACGACCGCCTGATCGAGGACAACAAGGAGAAGCAGGAGGAGAGCACCCGCCGGGTCAACGACCTGAAGCAGGCCGCCCTCGACGCCGCGACGAACTTCGACAAGCTCGCCGCCGCGACCGGTTGGTCCACGGCGCAGTTGGAAGCCTTCCGGCTCAAGCAGGCGGAGATCGACCGCAACATGAAGATCAACTTCGAGCTGGCCGGCAACGACCCGATGAAGCAACTGCGGGCCGTCCTCATCGCGATCAAGGCCGCGAACCTGCTGACCCTCTACCCGAACATGACGGTCAAGGAAGCCACCGACCTTGCCACGTCACAACTTCCCGGCGAGCTGAAGACCGACTACGAGCGGCAGAAGGACTTCAACCTCGAAACCGGCCGGATCGCTGCCGGCGGCCCCGTCGAAGGACGAGGCACCGGCATCTCCGACGACGTCCCGGCACTGCTGTCCGTCGGCGAGCACGTGTGGACCGCCGCCGAGACGATGGCCATCGGCGGGCACAAGGTCCTCGAAGCCGTCCGTGGCGCCGTGGTGTCCGGCAAGTTCACCCGCGACGACGCCATCACCTTCCTCGGCGCCGCAGCCGCGCCGTTCCGGGCCGGCGGTGCCGTCAAGGGCTTCGCCGCCGGGGGAGCGGTACGCCGCTTCGAGGAGATCGACCCGGCGGTGCTGTACCAGGCGCTCAACACCACCGTCGCCACGCGCACCTCGATCCCCATCACCGCCCGCTCCGCCGTCCCGGCCCAGAGCACCGTCAACCGCTCCATGTCGATGGGCGACATCACCATCAACAACCCCATCCGCGAGCCGGCCGGCGACAGCCTCTACCGGTCCGTGCGCCGCCTGGCCTACGAGTACGAGGGCTGAGCATGCCGACGACTATCGAGTGGTGGGACGTAGACGGCGTCAGCCTCAACGAACACGGCTGGAACGTCAAAACGCTCTCGGGCCGGCTCGGCGCCGCACCGTTGCGCGGCGAGGACAAGGTCTTCTCCGGCTTCCCCGGCGAGGAATGGTCCGAGAAGCTGCCCGCATCCCGCGTGCTGACCCTGGCGATGTGGACGGTCGGCACCGATCGGCACGCCGCCAACGAGATCGCCTCCTACGACACCGACCAGACGCTGGCGTTCAACGACAACTACGACTTCCTACGCTCGCTGTTCTGGCAGCCGTCCCGCCAGTTCCTGCTCACCCGACGCTGGCTCACCCGCGCCGACGACGGCACCGCCACCGTCCAGGTCGCCACCGCCCTCGGGCAGTACGTCTCCGGCCTCGACGCCGAGATGACCGGCCGCACCCGCGCCGACTTCGTCGTCGACATCAAACTCGCCGACCCGTTCTTCTACGGCGTCGACTCCATCCAGACCGACATCGCCCTCGGCGACACGGTGACCGTCCACAACCCCGGCCACTACGTGTCCTCCCACCGCAACATGTGGGTCGCCCTCAACGGGCCGCTGTCCAACCCGGTCCTGACGAACCTGACCCCGAACCCCGACGTGAAGGTCTCCTACGCCGGCACCATCACCGCCGGGCAAACGATCACCCTCGACGTCGGCCGGTTCACCGCCGTAGCCGCCCAGCCGGAACTGTCCTACAAGCCCGTCCTCGGCCCGAACCGCGTCTCGAAGATCAGCCACTCCGGCGCCAAACGGTGGATGGGCCTGCTGCGCGGCGACAACCAGATCACCCTCACCGCCGACGCGCACAACCCCGCCAACGGCACCCCCGGCAACGCCGTGGTGCGTTTCCGGCCCCCGTACCTGTAGGAGCCGTCGTGCCGATCGTTACCGACACCCTGGAGTTCTACCACCCGACCCGGGACGAACTCCTCGACGAGAACTACCTGTCCTGGGGTGAGGTCGCCCTGTCCTCCAGCGAGGACCGCTTCTTCCGGCTGCGCAACATGTCCTTCGCCTACTCGGCGTTGGACGTGACCGTCTCCATCGAGGAGATGGGCATCGCCGAACCGGCCCGATCCGTTGCCGCGCAACACTTCCTGTCCCTGGACGGCAGCCGCTTCACGGCCACCATCGCCGTCGGCGGCATCGGCCCCCGCAACATCACCGAAGTCCTCATCGTGCGCCGCGTCGTCGCCCCCGACGCCGACCTCGGATTCGGTGACGTCCAACTTCGTGCCCACGCCGACGACTGGCGCTGAAAGGAACCCCGATGGCCATCACCGCCAGCCCCTACGGCCTGTCCTACCGAAGCTTCGGCTACGGCCGCTTCGACTTCCTCAACCACACCTTCAAGGTCCTGCTGACCTCCGCCGCGTACACGCCGGACTTCGACACCCACGAGTTCCGCTCCGACGTGACCAACGAACTGCCCGGCGGCGGAGGCTACACCTCCGGCGGCAAAACCCTCACCAACCTGTCCTGGCTGTACGAGCCGGACAACAACCAGGTCGTGCTGCGCTGCGACCCGGTCACCTGGACCGCCGCGTCGTTTAGCGCCCGCCGCGCCGTCGTCTACCGCGACACCGGCAACCTGCTGACCTCACCGCTGCTGTCCTGGGTGGACTTCGGCGCCAACGCCGAGCCCGACGGCGTCGACTGGCCCATCGTGTTCAACAACGGCGTCTACATCATCCGCACCGCAACGGCGTGAGCCGATGACCGCCTACACCAACACCTTCGACGCCCCCGAATACAACGGGCAGCCGATCACCGTCGCCGACAGCGGCGGCGGCAACGGCCGCCCCTTCGACGAGGTCGCCACCGACGGCGGCGGCTTGTACTTCCAGGACGACAGCGGCGTCCTGTGCGCCTTCGTCATCATGGGCGGCGACCCCGCCAACAACGTCCAAATGCGCTGGTACCTGCCCAGCACCGAACGCTGCGGCGGCAGCCTCAACCTGTTCCTGTACGAGATCCCCGACGACGTCAACGGCTCGTACTTCTACCTTCTCCAGTTCAAGCTCAACGAAGCCGACATCTTCGTCCAGGTCGATTCCCAACGCCGGCTGTACGTCAACACCACCCGCGGCTTCGGGCAGTTCACCGCCATCAACACGGTGCCGGTCGGACAGTGGTTCCGCCTCACCTGGAACATCGTCGCCACCGGCACCCGCACCGCCGAGTTCCGCATCTACAACACCCCCGCCGACACCGAACCGGCCGCCGTCCTGTCCGGCAGCAACCCCGTCGACTACGACATGACTTTCGCCGACGTCGCCTTCGGCCAACCGTTCGACAGCTACCTGCCGATGCCCGGCCAGTACCTGCTGGACAGCATCGAGGCCAACGACACCGGCTTCCCCGCGATGGAGGAGCCGGCCGACCCCAGCGACGGCGTCGAGGCGCCCCCGGCGAACGCGGAGGTGTCCGCGCCGTCGGTCGTGCTGCCGGCCGAGGCCGAGCAGTGGCCGCCGGCCGTCGCCGAGGTCTACACGCCGACCGTCCGGCTCATCGACGCCTCCTGCGCACTGCTGTCGCCGGCCGACGAGCTGCACATCCCCAGCCGCCGCCCGGTGTTCACCGTCGACGTCACCAGCAAGGAGTTCAACGCCCGCGTCGAGGTCCAGTACTCCGACGACCCGGCCTTCGCCTCCTACGAGACGCTCACCGCCACGTTCATGCCCGGCGCCGTCGTCACCCACGCCAAGGTCAGCCCCACCGACGCCCTCGACGACAACACCGAGTACTTCTGGCGTGCCCGCGTCGCCAACGCCTTCGACCACACCGAGTGGACCGCCCCCTGGTCGTTCACCGTCTCCACCGGCGACGGCGACGCCATCCTCGCCGGCACCTGGAACGTCGCCGCCACCGCGATCCCGTACCCGCACCTGTGGTTCTTCCTGCCCAGCCGGGCAGCCGTCGGTGACACCGCCGTCGCCTACGGCACCGGCTTCCCGATCGACGCCCGCGTGATCATCGCCGACGTCACCGCCTCCGGCACCCTCGTGGAAACGATCGCCCCCGCAGACGAGGCGTACACCGCCGACCGGGTCATCGACGCCGCCACCGGCCGCTGCGACCCCGGCCACCAGATCGCCACCTTCGTCGTCCCCGAGGTCGAGGCGCCCGGCGGACTGTCCTACGTCGAAGGAGACTGACCGTGGCCCGCTCCAACCAGCAGTACTTCGACGTCTACGTCGTGCCGCCGCTGGACAACGTCGGCTGGGAAGTTCGGGTCATCTCCGCCGACACGTTCATCGACAAGATCTGGGGACTGACGTTCCTGCCGAAGAACCCGTCGACGACCGCCGAACCCCTCATCGTCATCTCCCGGTTCGTCGACCTGTCGATCACCCAGGCGATCTCCGAATCCGGCGCCGGGTCGATCACCCTCGACCTTGACGACGACATGTGGAACAACAACCTCACCGACGGATCACCCGCTGCGTCGCTGCGCGAACGCGAACACCTGTGGCAGGTCTACGAAAACGGCGCCCTGCGCGCCGAGTTCCTCGGCCAGGTCGACGAGGAAGACCTCCTGCCCGTCGAAGACGGCGTCATGCGTGTCGTGCGGATCTCCGGCCCCGGCCCCGCCGACACCCTTCGCTGGGGCGTCGTGATGAACATGTACTACCCGGGCAGGCCACCACTGGACGCCTCCAAGCCCTCGTCGTGGCAGTTCGACAAGGTCGGCTCCATGGGCGCCTGGCTGCAACTGCTCGAAGCGGTCAAGGACCGCGGCGGGCTGCGCATGATCCAGCCGCAGTTCTCCGCCACCATCGACAGTGCCGGCGACAAGTGGTCCGACATCCCCAAGGCCGTTGACTCCAACGTCACCGTCGTCAACACCCTCTCGGCCGACGTCAACTTCTTCCCCGGCACCGCCACCCTCGCCCCCGCAGCCGTCGGCCAGGTCGCCGGCCTCACCTACTTCTTCGACCGGCTCGACGCACCGCACGTGACCATCGTCGGACACACCGACTCCGACGGATCGTGGTCGGCGAACCAGGCCATGTCCGAGGCCCGCGCCCAAGCCGTCGCCGCCGTCATCCGCTCCCGCGTACCCCAGGCCGTCCTGGACGTGTCCGGCAAAGGCGCCACCCAGCCGATCGCCTCCAACGACACCGTCGCCGGCCGGGAACGCAACCGCCGCGTCGTGGTCACCTACCCCGTCCAGTCCGACCCCGACGTGCTGCTGACCAACAGCAAGGTCTACACCCCGCCCGAGGGCCGCAACCTCCTGGCCCTGCTGGAGGAACTCACCGGCAAGAACCCCGACGACGCCTCACCGATCACCGCCGAATGGCTGATGCGGCCCAACTTCCGCCTCGACGTCCGCAAACGCTTCGGCGCCCGCCGCCACACCGAGGTCGTCTTCTGGGAAGGCTCCACCAACACGGTGTCGAAGTCGCGGACCCGCCGGCGGGCCGACATCAACAACTACGTCGTCGTCTGGGGCGACACCGGCACCTCCGGCGCCTGGAGCAGCCGATCCATCAACAAGTTCGGGCACCGCGAGTCGTTCACCAAGATGGCCGCCGCCTACGCCGGCTCCCAGCGCAACAACATCGCCATGACCACGATGCTGCGCGGCCAGGACGAGGACGAGACCTGGCAGCTCGCCGTCGCCCCCTACACCCAGGGCCGGCGGGTCTTCGTCGACTACAACCTCGGCGACTGGATCGGCGTGTCCCAGTACCTCGGCGCCGAATCCAACCGGGTCGACCCGTACCGGGTCATGGCCATCAGCATCCGCGTCGGCTCCGACAACTCCACCGACCTGGAACTGACGTTGCAGTCGACCTACGAGAGCTTCCTCGCCCGGCTGCAACGCCGCCTGGCCTACCTCCTCGACCACAAGGAGGGCCCCAACATCTACGTCCAGGACGAGGAACCGATCCTGGCCAAGACCGGCGACCTGTGGACCCCGCTGAGCGACACCACAGGGGAGCCCACCCCGTGAGCGTCAACGTCACCCGCGAATCGATCTACTACGCCCAGTCGATCCTCCAGGTCCGCTTCCCCGACGGGTTCCGCCACGTCGGCGTCGCCGGCCAGCCGTTGAAGATCCGCACCCCGACCGGCTGGCGTTCCTGGCCCGAGTCCAACCTGCCGCTTAAGCAGCGCACCGCCACCGGCTGGGTCGACGTGGTGTGGGACCCGACGACCTGAGCGTCGCGGTCATCAACCTCGACCGCCGCCCCGACCGGTGGGCCGCCATCACCGCCCGCTGGGCCGCCACCGGACAGACCCTGCCCCTGCGCCGGGTCTCCGCCGTCGACACCGGCACCGACGACGGCTGCCTCGCCTCCCACCGCCGCGCCCTGAGCCTCCACGACGGCCCTGTGCTCGTCCTGGAGGACGACGCGTGCTTCGCCCCATGGTTCACCCTGGACCTGCCCCTGCCGGCCGCCTGGGACGTCCTGTGGCTCGGCGGGCAGCACCACCGCCGGCCGGTACCCGTCGACGACGTCTGGGCACGGCCCCGTTACATGGTGCGCACCCACGCCTACATCGCCCGCCGGCCGGCGCACCTGGCCGCTCTCATGGCCGCCGTGCCCCGCATGGACCCGCACGTGTCGATGCTGCCGCTCAACCAGTTCGTGCTCTACACCCACGCCGTCGGACAGGCCGCGGACGTCTCCGACATCGACGGCCGCACCCGCGAACGCGACCAGTACTGGAACAACACGACCGGAAATCGAAACCGACGGAATTCGCGCCCTACTTAGCGGTAATACCGGATAGACCGGTGGCCCTGCGAAGTGAGGGTTCAGCATGGAATTCATCCCAGCCGTGGCGATGATCGCTCTCGTTCTGAAAGTGGTCGACTTCCTGCGCTACGCAAAAAACGGTGACGTCAACGGCGTCGTCACCCAGCTTTCTGTCTGGATCGCCGGCATCCTGGTCGTGATGCTCGTCGCCCAGACACAATGGGCCGAGGTCATTCCGATCGGCAACGTCCCCCTGTCCAGCCTGTCCATCTGGGACCAGATCTTCGCCGGCCTCGGCGCGGGCGCACTCGCCTCCGCCGCAAAGGACACCACCAAGGCCGTCGACAACACGAACTCCGCCGCTATTCCCACCCTTCTGAACACCGGGCCGAAACGCTCGCGCGAGAACCGGCCCGCACACGAAAACGATGTGGGGTAGCCCGTGAAGACGAAAGTCGCCCAGCCCGACCCGGTAGATCCGGACCTTTTCCGAGACAGCGTCAACGAGGCGGTCGCCGCCTTCGCCACCGACGTGTCCTACGCCGTCGCCATCGCCCGCGCCGCCGTCACCATCATCCGCAAACGCGCCATCTGGCAGGCCCGCCGCGAGATCCGCGCCGCCGAAGCCCTCGCCCACGCCGAATGCAAGAACACGCCCGCCTTCGAATGCCACGCCGAGAGTGCCTGCGGCACCGGCGACTGCAAATTCGCCCGCGGTGAACTCGCCCAGCTCCGTGTGCCGGCCGGCGCCGGCACCACCACACGCCCCCAACAGCGATCCATCGGCGCCTACCGCATCGACGACGCCGCTACCGCCCTGGCCAACCGGCGCACCTGAGAAATGGGTTCGGCCGCCGCAACCGCACGAGGCGGAGGCAATGCGGCGGCCGGCTGGCCGTGCCGCCCACAGGCGACCTATCGAGAAACCCGCACCGCACGACCGCCGCCACGGTAGCCGGCAGGTGAGCGTTCTGTCACGTCTCGACCTTCACTGGACCTTCCCGAGCCCCAGGTCACCGGGGCACACTGGGGCCAACGACGAAAGGTGGCCACGGTGGCGGATCTGGGAGAGATGGAGCGGCGCCTAGCCGCCTTGGAGGAGCACGTAGGTATGGAGGGCGGGCTTCGCGCGAGCGCGGACCGTGACCTCGCTGACGTCGCCGCGTCCCTCCGCGCGCAAGGTCACCTCATCCAGGCCCTCGCCATCACCCAAGGCCAACACACAGAGACGCTTCGGCGGCACGACGAGAAGCTCGACCTCATCGGCACCCAGTTGGACCGAATCATCGGTCTGCTGAACCGGCTGATCGAAGACGAACGGTGAGCTTGGACCTGCGCGACTTCTCCGGCGAGACCGGCGGCTGGACCATCGAGGCGATGCTGAGATTCGCCGACGCCAACCCCGACGCCGTACTCGAACTCCAAGAAGGCGCCATCCTGATCCTGCCGGTGCCCGACGCCGGCCACCAGAAGACCATCAGCGACCTGGTCCAGTGGTTCGCCGCACACGAGGCGCTCGACCATCTCGCGCCGTCGTTCCTCGTGAAGGTCGCTGCGGAGACGTTCCGCCGGCCCGACATCGTCCTGTTGCGCGAGGGGAGTCGGTACCCCGGCGACGCCCGCTGGGTCGAGGCCAAAGACGTCCTGCTGGCGATCGAAGTCGTGTCGATCACCCGTGGGAGCCTCGACCGCATCCTCAAGCCGGTGGAGTACGAACGCGCCGGCATTCCCAACTTCTGGCGCGTCGAGGCCGCTGGCGTCTCACCCATCGTCTTCATGCACCACAACCAGCTCGGCTACCGCATGGTCGGCAGCATCCCGCTGCCCCTGCTGCTGGAGCGACCGCTGACCGACACCTCACCGCCGCTGGCCACGTAACGCCCGCCGGAAGTCTCCGGCCCTGCCCGGTAGTAGCAGTCACCTGCTGCCGCCGGGGAGGGCCTTTTGCTTGTCGACGTCCGTGCCGTGCCGCGTGCGCAGCGCCTCGCCGCCGCCGACCGCATCCGCACCCTCACCGACTTCGACCTGCCCACCCTGGACTGGTTCAACTCGGCCCCCTGCGAACGGCACACCTGCCTGGAGGAAGGCCTCGCCGCGGTCCCGCCGTGCCGGCACTGCGGCATCCGGTTCCGCAAGCACCAGAAGGTCGGCATCGCCTGGCTGTTCATGCGCGGCAAGGGCCTCATCGCCGACCAGATGGGCACCGGCAAGACCGCCCAGGCCGCCGGTCTGCTCGCCGCCTGCAAGCAGATCGGCGAACTCGACGACTCCCGCGCCATCGTGGTGTGCAAACCGGCTGCGCTCGCCCAGTGGACCCGCGAGCTGCGCCGCTTCCTGCCCCGCCTGTCCATCGTGGACGCCATCGGCACCCGCAAGCAGCGCGTCGAGCGCTACGTCTCCGGCTGGGACGTCCTCGTCGCCGGGCACCACATGTTCCTGTCCGACGCCGACGCGCTGGCCAACATCCCGATCAAGACCCTGATCGTCGACGACGTCGACGCCCTGCGGAACCCGACCAACCGCACCGCCTACCACCTCAAGCGGCTGGCCCGCGAATGCCGACGCGTCGTCGTGCTCACCGGCACCCCGTTGCAGAAACGCCTCGTCGAGCTGCACTCGATCCTCGAAGTCCTCGACGGCTACGACACGTTCGGCTCGGCGACCCGCTTCAAGTCCATGTACGTGCGCCAGGAACTGGTGAAGATCTACAACCCGTCGGTCGGGCGGAT